>Ga0210407_10002749_pt1 | contig 14833 bp, 11 predicted proteins | sample IncBWC27MmetaG_FD_150860 | JGI IMG/M metagenome (GOLD analysis project Ga0210407, IMG submission 150860) | Forest soil microbial communities from Barre Woods Harvard Forest LTER site, Petersham, Massachusetts, United States - Inc-BW-C-27-M | ecosystem: Environmental > Terrestrial > Soil >...
CCGCCGGACCGTTGAGCGTCCAGGTGGCGCCGGCGTCCATCGAACGATTGAGGTTGTACCCGATCGTCTGGTTCGTGCCGCAGTTGGCAAGACACACCTGGTAGAGGCTGTAGATCGCGCCGGTGCGGGGATCGACCGTCACCCGATGGCCCGGGTTGATGCCGCCGCCAGTGGAGACGCCGGAAAGGTTGTCGGTCGCGAAGTTCGGAGGCTGGGTGCCAAGTGCCGCCGAGACCCTCTCGTTAACCGTACCGTCGTCGAAGAAGTCGCTGTACCCGACATAAGCGTTGGTCTGGTTTGCATTCGACGGATCGCGATTGGTCAGCAACCAGGGCTGATCGGAGTTGCCCAGCGACGAATTGAAGTCGGTTAGTTGTGCGTTGCCCGCTAGCAGAAAGTAGTTAAAGAGACCGCCGGAAAATGGGGTGGTGTTCGAGGCCGAGAAGATGTCCGCTGGAGGAGACCCGGTTCCGCCGGTCAGGTACGTCCCGTAGAGGTTGCCGTCGAGACCATAGTCCTGCGCGATATCGCAAGGACAACCACTGGTGTTGGGCGCGCCCGGAGGCGGAGGAATTTGCGACGCCTGGTTCCAGGTCAGACCTCCGTCATTGGAGATTTCGTTCGGCGCGTTCCCATTCCATCCTCCGAATCCGGCGTGAACCACAATCTGATTCGGGTTGGTCGGGTTGATCGCGATGTCCGGCTCGCCACCGGAGGAATTGGGGATATCAACGACGAAAAACCCCGGCGCTAAAAAGCCCGCGGCGCCTTTGGGCTTTGCAATCACGTCGCCCGGGATTGCGGGACGCGTGTGCTTGGCCAAATCGGGCGGCCAACTCTTGACAGACGCCGGCGAGCTATTGCCCGCACGCGAAGTAACCTGAGTCCATGATGTGAATGCTGTCGAAAAGATCAGGCCGAGCAGCACGACGACGACGAACACATTTCGTCTGAACATTATTTTCCCCCACGAGGAGCGCTGATTTGGTTACCGGCTCCTCTAGTTTTTCGATTCCTTGTTTTCCGCGTACCCCTTACTGCTTAGGTTCAAGCCCGAGCCGACTTACCTCCTTTTTCGGTTCCGGGACGGTCGTCCGCCAAACCATCCGGCCCACATGACCGAGCTATGGCGTTCTGTCGCGTGGTCGATCGGGCAGAAAGTTCCCGCCTCGCAATGGTCCCGACACGGTCGGAGTCGCGGCGGGAGTTGGCGACGCACCGAAAATCACAGATGGTTCAGAATCCGATGCGGCCACGCTCGACGGCGTGCTCGCGTCGGCGGGAGCACTCTTGCCGGAATCGCCGGAATAGGCGTTGCAGGAGAGGATTCCCAGCATTGCGCAAAGCGTTACCCTCGATACCGCAATCGATTGTTTGAACCTGTCGAACATTCGCTTGCCGACAGGTTCTTCTGCCGTCGAGATCGAGTCAAAGTTTTTTACGTTTTGTAGAGCGTGAAGGAAAAATCGTCAAACACAAGTCTGGAAGTCACGGCTGGAACTTGACGACTCAAGGGCAGAACAGATCGTTTGTGCGAAATCGATCATTTCAGAAATTAACGCCAAATGTGTTACATGCCGAACAAAGTATGCGCCGTGCGCGCAAGCTTGATCTTCTCGCGCGCGAGTGTTGGAGATACCGCCCATGCCCAAGGCACCGACTGACTACCAGGCGCGCTATCCGATCGATTTCGGCGATATCGATTCGTCCGTCCCACAGCGGCCCGTACATCTATATGCCGCCGACTTCGGAAAATCGCGCGGCATTCTCTACAAGCCCGCCAAGGGCAAGCCGCGCACCGTCGTGATCATGGCGCATCCCCGCGCCGACTTCTCGACTCACTACTCGATTCCATTTTGGATCGACGCGGGATTCGCAGCCCTCGGTTTCAACACCCGCTATCTCAACAACGACGCCATGATGCTTCACGAAAATCTGCTGCTCGACATCGCGGCAGGCATCCGGTTCCTGCGCGACGAGGCGGGGTTCGAGAAAATCGTGATGCTCGGAAATTCCGGCGGCGGCTCGTTGTTCGCGTACTATGACTCGCAGGCGCGAACTCCCAAGGGCAGCCGAGTCGCATCGCCGCCGGGCGGCGGTCCACCTGATCTCAACAAGTTCGATCTCCCAACTGCCGACGGCTATATCGCGCTGGCGGCGCATCCGGGACAGGGGATGGTCCTGATGTCGTGCCTCGATGCCGCGGTCGTCGACGAATCGGATCCGCTCGCGAGCGATCCGATGCTCGACATGTACGACGAGCGCAACGGCTTCAAGACGCCACCCGCTGAGACTCGCTACGAACCAGACTTCGTCGAACGTTACCGCGCCGCGCAGCGTGCGCGATGCGCTCGAATCGACGCGATCGCTCGTCGCCATATCGAAGAGGCCAGCCGTGCTCGCACTGCGATGCGTGCGCCGGAGTTCGCCTCGTCGAATGCGGACGACCGCAGTCACGTTTCACGGCGCGCAATGGCGCCGCGGTACATGATCGTCTATCGCACCCAGGCCAATCCAAGTTACCTTGACCGCTCGATCGATCGGTCGGAGCGCGCAGTCGGCTCGATAATTTCGCCGCGGCCGGATCTCGCGAACTACTCGGCCTTCGGTCTCGGTCGAATCGTCACACCGGACGCGTGGCTCTCGACCTGGTCGGGACTCTCGTCATACGCAAAGATGTCGGCAAACTTGCCCAAGGTAACGGTTCCGACGCTGGTGGTGGGTGCAAACGGAGACCAGGACATCTTCATTTCCGACGTGAAGACAGAGTTTGAGGCGTCGGGCGCAAGCGACAAAACGCTCGCGTTTATCGAGGGCGCCGATCACTTCATGCGCACCGGCGGCGCCAAGGCGCATCTCGGCGACCCACGCCCGCGCCTGATGAAAGTACTGACCGATTGGACCCAGGCCCGCTTCGCACCGTGAGTATTTCTCCGCGGACGAAGTCTTTCTCGGCAACGCCGGCTTCGCTAATCTGCTAGACCCGTCGATCGCGCGATGCGGACGGAGAGCCACCCTAGCTCAGTTGGTAGAGCAACTGATTCGTAATCAGTAGGTCGCCGGTTCGACTCCGGCGGGTGGCTCCAAAAGATCCAACCTTACAGCGACGGGATGGCGTACAGTGCGCGGACGTTCGGCGCAACTGGGGCCGCTGGCGTAGCTGCGGCCTCCGCCGCGAAGGCTGCTGGCGCTTGCGGTTTCGGGGTTCCCCACGCAATCGCGAGCTTAAGCCATATGATATTGCCCTGAAGCCGATTACTCACACTGAGTTCCGGCAACCATTTCACGTCGGCACCCATCGTGAGGTAGCCATCTGTGCTCGAGTACAAGTACGACAGGTCGGGCCCGACACCGGTCGTCATGGCCTTGAAGCTGCCGTTTACCGCTCCGCTACCGCTATCTCGAGTAATCTGTTGATAGAAAAATCCGCTGGCACCAAGGCCCACAAGCTGGGTCGCTTGCTCTCCCCCTTTTGGCCCTCCCAGCACATAGTACCCGGTTAGGGTGCCATCGAGGTGAAATTGATCGCCGGTTTGATATTGAGTGGCGCCGTTCTTGGTATTGAAATCAATTCCAGGGCTTATGGTGAATCCGACGAGGTAGTTCTGGAGTTCCTCCTTGGCCGGAGCGATCAAGTAACCTGCCGCGGCGCTCGGCTCAAAGGTCCAATAGTTTCTGCCGAGATTGGCTGGGGCGGCACTATTGGGCAGGCCGTGGCTTTCGAAATTTCCAGTCGGTGCATATATTCCAAATTCGGCTTGATATCCCCATTGATAACCAAAAAGCACATCTTTTGGATCCTTCGGTTCGGCGGGGTACCTGGCCAAATTTGCCCAATTCAACATTATCGGAAGCAATTCAACATCTCCGAAACCACTATCTGTATCAGTGGTGGGAATGAACTTGTTCTTTGAGTGTTGCACGAGAGCATGAGCCCTCAGCCATGTGTAGGGGACAGCGAGCGCAACTGAGTAGTGAGGTTCTCCCGGCAAAATCGATATCGCCCGGGGAAATTGGCACAGGAAGAGCCAAGTGTCGGTATAGCTCGTAGCGTTCGCGCCGAATAAAGTGTTGCTGGAGCCGTGGTAATAGGTTGAATCGTTTCCTATGGCAAGGGTGTAAATGGGCGTGGAAGTGGACTTGTATTTCAGAAAGTTCGCGGGCACCAAATCGAAGTATGAGCTGATGCCGCCGGGGAAATAGTGTCCAGCTGCCTGCTCTTCCGCGCGTGACGCGGCTGGCGAAAGAGAGATAGTTGCTGCAATCAACAGAAGCCCAAATGCTCGGCGCATTGTTTCCCCCTTAGGCTAATGGGCGATTGTCGGACCGGTTAGGGCCAGAGGCAATAGCAATGGCTCTATGGTGTCAAGGTCTTATGACGCGGTTTGTCCACAACCTAACTGATTCTAGTCGATTGATTTGCGAAAGCGGGTGACGCTGACCATCAGCAGAACGAAGGTTAGTGCGGCGAGACCCAGCATCTGGGGCCACAGGACGGTGAGGCCTACGCCTTTGAGGAAGGTGCCGCGCAAGATCACCAGGAAGTAGCGTAAGGGGTCGACGTAGGTGATTATTCGGATGGCCTTGGGCATGCTGGTTATGGGGAAGGCGAACCCTGATAACGTGAAGGCCGGGTTGAGAAAAAAGAATCCTGAAGCGAAGGCTTGTTGTTGAGTCGATGAGATCGTCGATATCAGCAGGCCGACGCCCAAGGTGCTCATAAGGAACAGAACTACTCCGAGCAGCAAGACCAGTACGTTGCCGCGAAAGGGCACCTGAAACCAGAGAATCGCGACGGCTGCGACCAGCGCTACATTGCCCAGACCGATTAAGAAAAAAGGGACGGTCTTGCCGAGGATCATCTCGAACGGCCTGATTGGCGTGACCATGATCTGTTCGAGTGTGCCGATTTCGCGTTCGCGGACGATCGCAAACGCGGTCAAATTGACCACTAGCAGGAGAGTGATGCTGCCGATGAGGCCGGGAACGAAGAACCACTTGCTGTTGAGGTCAGGGTTATACCACGGCCGTTGTTCCAGCCTGACCTGCGGTACGCTGGACGACATAACAGGCATCAACCGGCCAAGTCGATTGCGCGAGTAGTCCTGAGAAAACTGCTCGGCGATCTGGTTCACATATCCAACCGCAATCAGGGCGGTATTGGAATTAGTGCCGTCGACGATGACCTGCACATGCGCGGTCTGACCTTTGCGCATCAACTCGGCGAAGCCGGGTTCGATCTTGACCGCCATAGGGATGTCGCCGCGTCCGATGAGCGACTTCAACTCTTTTTCGTTGCCAAGGATCTTCGCCACCTCAAACTTTCCCGTGAAGGTGAATCGGCTTATCAGGTCGCGACTTTCCTGGCTGTGGTCAAAGTCGATCACAGCGATGCGAACGCGGTTCACGTCAAATGTGGCTGCGTAGCCAAAAACGAGCATCTGCGCGATGGTTGGAACGATCAGCCAGAAGCGGGCGTGCTCGTCCCGCTTCAACTGGAGGAATTCCTTTACGATCATGTGCCAGATGCGGTCGAGCATATTGCTTCCCTATTGCAGACTCTTGCGAAATGCGCGGGTGGCGAAAAAGCCCACGACCAAGGCGTAGATAGTCATCGCAGCTATTTGTGGGACCAATTCGTTGATGGCGGCGCCATCGAGGAATATGCGCTTGAGAGCGCTTACATAGTAGCGGCTATATACCAGGTAAGTGAGGGCCCGGATTGGAGCCGGCTGCTGATGGATCGGAAAGGCAAAACCGGAAAGCATCGTGGTCGGCAGCAACGTAACCAGCAGCGCATACTGGCTCGCGCCGAGCTGGCTTTTTGTCGCAACCGAGATCATGTAGCCGATCCCGAGGATCACGATTAGAAACAAAGTGGTCGTGAAAAAGAACGTTCCCAGTCCGCCGCGAAACGGCACCTCAAACCAGGCAACCGCGAAGGCGGCGCAAAGCGCCGCGTCGAGCAAACTGATTACCAGGTAGGGGACGAGCTTTCCCACCATGATCTCCAGCGCGGTGACCGGGGTTGCGACGAGCTGCTCCATCGTGCCGCGTTCCCACTCGCGCGCTATTGTGAGCGATGAGAGCAAGGCGCCCATGAGGGCCATCACCAGCGCGACGGTTCCCGGAATGATGAAGTTCTTGCTCTCCAAGTCCTCATTGAACCAGGTGCGATCGTCGACGCTCAGCCGGCTGGTCGCTTGATTGGCAAGACCGTGCCGTGCGAACCAGTCAACCTGCACGCCGCTCGTGTAGTTTGCTACCACGGCTTGGGCGTAACCCTCCGCGAGCTGAGCGCTGTTATCGTCGGTCCCATCTACCACGGCTTGGACAGTGGCTCGGCCGGAATCGTCAAGACGCTCGGAGAAGTTCCACGGGATCACAATACCGAGCTTGCAATGGTCAGAATCGATGGCTCTCACAAGAGCGCCATAGTTCTCAACGGTCTTGACCACGTTGAAGTAAGGCGAGGCTTGAAATGCCTTCAGCAGCGCCTGACTGTGCTGGCTGCCTTCCTGGTCAAGGACGTAAAGCGGGATGTGATTGGCGTCGAGCCGAGCTCCGTAGCCGAGCAGCAGGATCTGAATCAGCGGCAGGAACAGCACGATAGCGAGACTTCGCCGATCGCGCCGAATCTGGATGAACTCTTTACAGCTCATCGCCGCGCACCGTCGTAGATTCATTGCGCAGACTCATCGCTGAAAGTGCGGTCCCCGGTTAGGGAGACGAAGGCGTCTTCGAGAGAGGGCGAAATTAGTTCGATGCGATCAACTCGCACCTCGTGCGATGCGAGAAAGGTAGGAAGTTCAGTAAGAGGCTGCCGCGACGCATCAACCGATACGTGCAAGGCAGCGCCGAATACCGAAGCGTCGATCACCCCGGGCGCCTGCTTGACGACCGCGAGAGCGCGGCCGAGTGGGTTGCACTCGACCAACCACAAAGTTCCTTTGATGGCGAGATGCTTGATCTCGGTCGGCGTTCCCATCGCAACGATCAGGCCCTGATTTATCAGTGCCAGCCGGTTGCAGTATTCCGCCTCGTCCATGTAGTGCGTAGTGACCAGGATCGTCACTCCTTCGCGCGACATCTGGTGAATCAGTTCCCAGAAGTGGCCGCGCGAGAGCGGATCGACCCCGGCGGTAGGTTCGTCGAGAAAGAGCACTTGTGGGCGGTGTAGTACGGCGGAGCCCAGCGCGAGGCGCTGTTTCCATCCGCCCGACAGTTCACCGGTCAGCAGCCGCTCGCTACCCGCCAACCCTGCCATCTTGAGCGCCCAGGCGATGCGCTCGTCGAGCGCACTCCCCTTAACCCCAAAGAGCCCGGCGAAGAATTGCAGATTCTCGAGCGCAGTCAGATCATTGTAAAGCGAGAACTTCTGCGACATGTATCCAATGTGCTCGCGCACTTCTTCGGCATGGCGCGCGATGTCAAAGCCGACGACGGTCGCGGAACCCGAGCTGGGAGTCAGCAAACCGCAGAGCATGCGGATGATGGTCGATTTTCCAGAACCGTTGGGCCCGAGCAGACCGAAGATCTCACCGGCGTGGATTTGGAAGCTGACCTGTTTGACTGCGGTGAAAGTGTCAAACCGCTTCATCAGCTTATCGACAACGATTGACGGCGCTCGGTTCATTGCTCGCGAGCCTGTTGCGTTTGTTGATTCGAAACGACGTAAACAAAAACGTCTTCGACGCTCGCCGGTATGCGGCGCATGTCGCCGAAAGAGATACCCGTACTGTCAAACCTCTCTCGCAACTGGTCCAGGCGGCGATCGGGATCGTCCACCACGACATGAAGCTCGTCGCCCATTGCCGTGACACGCAAGACTCCCTGCTCACCAGCTGTAGCCATCTGAAGCGCCTGCGGATTCGACGAGATGATCGACAAGGCCCCGCCCGGAAGCTTGCTCTTAAGATCAGTGGGAGTACCGAAGAAGAGACGGCTTCCTTGATGCATCAGCAACAGCCGGTGGCATCGTTCGGCCTCGTCGAGATAAGCGGTCGACACCAGCACCGTCACGCCTTCGAACACCAGCGAATAAAGGATGCTCCAAAGCTCGCGGCGCGAAACCGGATCGACACCAGTAGTGGGCTCATCGAGTAGCAGTAGTTGCGGGGTATGGATCAGAGCACAGGCAATCCCGAGCTTTCGCTTCATCCCACCGGAGAGCTGGCCTGCCAGGCGGTCTCGAAAACGGCTCATCCCCGAAGCTTCTAGCAACTGTGCTTCGCGCTGTTGCCGCACAGTCCGAGTCACTTCGAAGATGTCGGCATAGAAGCGGATGTTCTCAGTGACCGTCAGATCCTCGTATAGGCCAAACTGCTGGGGCATGTAGCTGATCCGACTCTTCACGGCTTCCGGCTCGCGTAGAACATCCTGTCCCGCGACGAGGGCCGAGCCCGTGTCCGCCGGCAAAATTCCCGCGAGGATGCGTAGCGTGGTAGTTTTGCCGGCCCCGTCAGGACCCACCAATCCGAGGATCTCCCCTTTGCGCGCGGTGAAGCTCAGACTGTCGACGGCGACAACGCCCGCAAAGCGCTTCGTCAATCCGCTGATTGCTACGATTTCGTCACTCATAGCGACCCCTGGGGACTCAGTTCGATGGTCGCGTCGGCCGGCATTCCCGGCTTGAGCTCGTGGCTCTGATTTTCGATGTCGATCTTGATTCGGTACACGAGAGTCACGCGCTCGGCGTGAGTCTCGACGCTCTTGGGGGTGAACTCAGCGTTTTGCGAGATCATCGAGATCCGCCCGACATACTTCTGACCCGGATAGCTATCGGTTGTGATCAGCGCAGCCTGGCCGAAACGAACACGGCCGATATCGGCTTCGTTGATATAGGCGCGGAGCCACACGTGGTCGAGGTCAGCAAGCGTGAAGACCGGCGTACCCGGCTGCATGTCTTCACCCAGTTCTGCATTGCGCACCAAAATGACGCCCGAAAAGGGTGCGTATAGAGTTGTGTACCCAAGGATGATCTGGGCCAGCTTCAGACTCTCTTGCGCGTCCTTGATGTTGGCCTGCGCGACGCTGACGCCGTCCTCGGCAGCCGCTACGAGAGCTTGGTCGCGCTGAGCCGCGGCCATCGATACCTTCTGGGAGGTCTCAGCGAGGTCGCGAGCCTGAGTGGGGATTATATTCTGTTGCCAAAGCTCCTCATTGCGTCCGTAGTCGGTAGTCTTCTCCCACAGGTCTGCTTGATCGCCGGCCACCGTGCGTCGGGCGGCTTCCAGATTGCGCAGAGCAAGATTCAGTTGGCGTTGCTGCACCAACAGGTTCGCCTGGCCTACCGCAACTTGCTGTTCGTAATCACGGTCTTCCAGCCGTGCCAGCAAGGTGCCTGCTTTGACCCATTGACCCTCATCGAAAGGAAGCTCGTCGATCCGGGATTGTACGGTTTTGAAGCTGAGCACACTTTCGTGCGCTTCGATGTTGCCCGAAACTACCAGAGTGTTTCCGGTTGGTTGGTGCCACAACCAAGAGTAGGCGGCTGCTACGGTTGCCGTGGCGACCATCAGCACGGTGGCTGATACCGTTAGACTTTGCCGATGAAATGACACTGGATCCCTCCTCGCCAAGTACTGTTTGCTTTGTGGTTGGGAACCCCGGTTGGCCGGGGTTCCCGTACTTCGTTGGGCACGCTAGAGGGCGAGCTTGGCCAGAGACATGACAATCCAACCGACCGTCATGACCCCGAAGACCAGGCCCAGAGACTCCTCGAGCGCGCAGAAGCGGGCAATCCGCAAACCTTCGGAAGGTTCGGTCTGCTCGACCGTCGCCATAGTGCCGATCACCCTTGTGTCGTTGAGCATCGAAGCCATCGCCTTTACCTCCTCGGTAACAGTCTCTCTCGACAGTTAAGGCGTCACGGCGGGCTGAACCGGGGGTTCAGTTGGGTTGAACCAAGCGGCTTGCTACTTGTCTTAATTGGAGATTTTCGAAAACACGCGCGAAGATCTGAGTGGCGACCGCCGATATACTTCGAATCCTCGGGATTTCCACATCAATGACGTGATCTAGCCAGATTTTGAGCAACTTAAACGTGAGGTCCCCGGCTGGGGCGTGCGGACTGGGCGTCGAAAACTGATCCCATACCAGGTCACCCATCGAGGTCACGGAGAGAGAGTCAGGAATTGTCAGAATCGCAACTGCGATCAGATGAACAGCCAGAACGCTCGCGACGAGGACTTGTTCACCGGCTCTGATGATCAAGGTGCGTAGTTTTTTGAATGAATGATCCATCGCCCTCTCCACGAAAGTGGCGGATGTAAAAGTCGGTTCGCCGGCAATCGGAGAACCGCCCATTTCCGGCGGCCCTCCACGACCGGGTTGCGCCTTATCGGAGCGGAGGAAACGAGTTGAACAGGTAGGCGGGTGACACGAGCGCGAACGAAGCTCGGAGCAACTGATCGAGCGCGCGCCATCGCTGCGAGCTTGGCGCTTCCGATGCTTCAATCGGTTCGTTCTGTTTCTCGATCTCCGCCACCAATTCCTCTTCCGTCAATGCTCCGGTCGGCTCTTCGGGCAAGCGGGCAAGAGCGAGCAGCGCCCAAATGGAAACCTCGTCCTGCTGGACCATTTCCGGGACGCTTATCGCCGACAGTTCGACATTCGCGTTAGCCATTTTCGTGGCACCTCCTTGAGAATCACGACCTCTATGCACTAAAGGCGTTAGGACGGGCTGAACCATCGGTTCACACGATTTGAACGAGGAATCGCTCGGGAATGAGCAGTCCGACGACTAGTACGTAGGAGTGTCCCCCGACCCAGATCGATCGGTTTCAGGAGGCGCAGTTGAATTTACATATGCCCGATTGACTGGTAGCGTCGCGATCACGACGCAAATGTCGAGAAGGTCGACCAAGCGAAACAGACCGAGTGCTGAATCTCAGTTGAAGCCGATCGATCGTTGGTTCCTTCCATAGGGGTGTCATTGGCGACGACTGAAGAAGGGTCGGGTGGCCGTATCACGGGAGCCGAGTCAATTGGCAAACCCGCTGCGACCGGCACTTTCGCTATCCGCGGCGAATACTGGACGCTCAGCTACGGCGGCACGACTTTCCCACTCAAGGACTTTAAGGGCCTCAGTTACATCCAGCGTCTGTTGCAGCATCCGGGCGAGGAATTCCATTCGCTCGATCTCCTGCGCGGTCCGGGATCGATTGCCCTCGCCGAAACCGAGCGCGGAACTTCAGCACAGATTGAGGGAACCGACAGCGTGGGTGGACTCGGCGATTCCGGCGAGATGCTCGATGCGCGAGCGAAGCAGGAGTACAGGCGCAAGCTGATCGAACTGAACGAAGAGCTCGAGGACCAGCGCGAGCGCGGGAATCGCGAGCGCGCGGAACAGATCGCGTCTGAGATCGATTTTCTCAACCGCGAGATCTCGCGCGCGATCGGACTTGGCGGGCGCGACCGGCGCGCTGGGTCAGCCTCGGAGCGCGCGCGGCTGAACGTCACTCGCGCAATCAAGGCCGCGTTGCAAAAGATCTCCGAACAACAGGCTGCGATGGGCGACTTGCTCGATCGCTCGATCAAAACCGGTTCGTTTTGCTCCTACGCCCCGGATCCTGACAACCAGGTGTCATGGCGATTCTCGATGGAAGGTCCGAGAACGCTCAGCGAGCCCGAGGCGACCGAGCCATTCCTCTTCCGGCGTGGCTCGACCTTCTTGCGCGAATCAATCGATCAAACCACCTTCGTCGGCAGGGATGCTGAGCGCGCCACGCTCCGACGCATCCTCGAGCGAGCGGCAAATGGCCAGGGAAGTGTGGTGATGATCGGAGGGCCGGCCGGAGTTGGCAAGACGCGTATAGCAGCCGAAATTTGCGCCGACGCTTCGAAGAGAAGGGTCCTCACCTACGTAGGCAGTTGCTACGATCAGGAAGATTCGGTCCCCTTCATCCCGTTCGTCGAAGTCTTCGAAGCGGCGCTAGCACAAGCGCCAAGCCCGAAAGCCTTTCGCGACGGGCTCGGCAAAGACGCCACCGAGTTGGCGCGACTCCTGCCACAGTTGCGGCGGCTGTTTCCCGACATTCCGCAGCCCATGGAGCTTCCGCCTGAGCAGTCGCGCCGAATACTCTTCAACGCGGTAGCAGAAGTTCTCGCAAGGACGACCGAAAGCACTCCTCTGCTCCTTATGCTCGACGATTTGCATTGGGCTGATGAGGGAACGCTGGCGTTACTCAGCTACTTTGCGCCGTTGGTACAGAAACTTCCGATACTTGTAATTGGCACTTACCGAGACTTCGAGCTCCGGGCCGGTGGTACATTGGCCAGGACCATCGATGAACTGAATCGACGCCATGTCCTGGAGCGGATCACTCTTGGCGGCTTACCGCAGAACGCGGTCGCCGATATGTTGCGGGCTCTTAGCGGGCGCGAGCCGCCCGAAGCAGTGGTGAGTCTCTTCTATTCTGATACCGAAGGTAACCCTTTTTTCGTTGAGGAGTTGTTTCGGCATCTGGTCGAGCAGGGCAAGCTTCTCGACTCGGGCGGGGAGTTTCGCCACGACCTGAACCCAAGCGAAGCCGACCTACCGCAAAATGTCCGGCTGGCAATAGGAAGACGTCTTGCCAAGCTCAACGATAACACGCAAAGAGCACTGGCGACGGCAGCGCTGATAGGACACTCATTCACCTTCGGGTTGCTCGAGGCAGCGACTGGTCTGGATCCGGACCCCCTCCTGGACCAGGTTGAGGAGGCGGAAGAGGCCGGCTTGATTTTATCGGCGCTGGATTATCCCGAGGCACGGTTTCAGTTTTCTCACGAGCTTGTCCGCAGGGCTGTGCTCGGCGATTTGTCGGCACCGCGCCGTCAGCGCTTGCATCTTCAGATCGCCGACGCACTCGAACGGATCTATGCGGAAGCGCTGGAAGAACGGGCCAATGAGCTGGTTCACCATCTGACCGAGGCGGGCAGCGCGGCGGACGACGGCAGGACGCTTCGGTTCCTGATCATGGCCGTCAAACGCGAGCTGGAACAGAGCGCCTCCGAAAGCGCAGCTCGCCACACGCAAAGCGCCCTCGCCCTGCTCAACCGATTGCCCGCATCGCCGGAGAGAGACCAGCGCGAACTGGATCTGCAAATAGCGTACGGGGTGGCGATGACTGCTACCGAGGGCGCGCACGTTCGCGAGGTCGAGAACGCCTACCGGCGCGCGCGCGAGCTCTGCGGCGGGCTCGGAGATGATCAGCGGCTTTTTCTGGTATCTTACGGACTGTGGCATATACACCTGCTGCACGCAGAGCTTCCCACAGCTCGCCCTTACGCTGACGGACTGGTCGAACTGGCGCATCGCACAGGGGACGAAGGGCTGGTGGTTCAGGCGCATTGGGTTCTGGCCTGCAACCAGTTCTTCATGGGCGAGTTCGCCGCCGCCCGTGCCAATCTCGCGGAGAGCATTCGCCTATACGACAAGCAGAGACACCGGACCCTCAAATTCAGATTCGCCCAGGATCCTTGTGTGAGCTGTCTCTTCTATGACGCCCTGGCGCTTTGGATGCTCGGACGTCCCGAGCAGGCAGAGAAGAGGGCCGCCGAATCGCTTGCCTTGGCGCGCGAAGCCGACCATCCCTATACACTAGCGTGGTGCCTTCACCATCTGATCATTTACCGTATTTTCCGTCACCAGTTCAGCGCGGTAGAGGAACTATCCAGAGAGGGCCTCGACCTTTGTAAGCGCTACGGGTTCGCGTTTTTGGAAGCGCCGACCAGAGTGTACGCGAGCTTGGCGCGTGTGTTTCTGGGACTTAAGCGCGACGAGCGCGAACCCGGCGGGTTGGACCTGACCCGGCCTGCTACCGCAGGCGATACCTTGATGGGAACCTGGTATCTGGGCGAGCTCGCCGACGCGCTTGGCAATCGCGGCAAACTGGACAAGACGTTCCCTATTTTGGCGGAGGCGTTGCGTATGGTAGAGCGCAGCCAGGAACGCTACTTCGAGTCTGAAATTCGATGCATCAAAGGCGAGCTGATCCTGAAGCAGCTCGAGGCAGCCCCACGCGATTCGGCAGAAGTTCAGTCCGCTCAGTCGGCGGCGGAGGAGAGCTTCCGCAACGCACTTGAGATTGCCCGCCGTCGTGGCGCAAAGATTCAGGAACTCCGTGCCGCGACCGGCTTGAGCCGTCTGCTGAATGCAAGCGGCAGAAAGGCCGAGGCGCGCGGCACGCTCCAAGAGATCTACAATTGGTTCACCGAAGGTCTCGACACGCCGCAACTCATGGCTGCCAAGTCACTTCTGGAAAGCTTACCGGTCGCATGAGCTAACCGAGTTCTTATGAAGGCACTCGTCATCGGCGCCGGCGGGCATATCGGCAATGCGATCGTTCGCGCCCTGCTTGATCGCGGCGATGAGGTCACGGCTTGCGGCCGGCGCAGTAAGCCGCCTACCAATCTGGACGGTTTGCCAGTGCGTTACTCACGCGGGGACGCCGAATCTCCGGGTCAACTGGACAAGTGGATCGAAGGCCATCAACTCGTGGTTGAGGCCGCCGCCCCGTATCCCCTCGGCGTGTTCACGGTCGGCATTGGAAGCGGAACCGATCCTATCTTCAGCGCGGAGCGGAGAACGAGGGCGCTGTGCGCGGCCGTATCCAGGCACAACGCTCGCCTGATTTTCGTAAGCTCGTGTGTCACGTTGGCCCGCCCGCGCATGGCCTCACAGCAAATGCATAACCAGAGGATACGGCTGGCGCATCCTTACTTCGAAGTTAAGGAGATCACCGAAGCGCAGGTCGTTGAAGCGGCGCGGCGTGGATTGCCCGCAGTGATCGTCAATCCCACCTACTGTATGGGCCCTTGGGACCTGCACGATCGCATGAATCGGAAG
>Ga0210407_10002750_pt1 | contig 14829 bp, 14 predicted proteins | sample IncBWC27MmetaG_FD_150860 | JGI IMG/M metagenome (GOLD analysis project Ga0210407, IMG submission 150860) | Forest soil microbial communities from Barre Woods Harvard Forest LTER site, Petersham, Massachusetts, United States - Inc-BW-C-27-M | ecosystem: Environmental > Terrestrial > Soil >...
AGATTCTTCTCGGAGGCAAGGCGAAGCTTAACCGCGCAGTTGCCGCAGATAAAGGCCTCCTGCCGGAAGCCGCCAGTGTCCTCGACCGATATCCTGAGCAGCCACTCCGTGAAGGCCCGGCGGCAAATCGCGCAGTTAAACTTGCTCGAATGTGAAGCTGTGGAATCCATACGCGGGTATATTCTATATCATTGCCTCAACTCTTTGCGCTGTGATATTTCCCCAATCCGATGAAGTTTCTGACCAATCCGGCTGAGCTACCCGGTCACGCGTACTTTCACGCCGTTTCTAGAGTCCGAGCCATCCGCGATTAAACCGTTCGAACGTTCCTGTGCCTGCGGATGCGGGTACGGGTAACTTTTATGGATCAGACATTCACCAAACAGAAAATCAAGGAGTTGCGCGGGTTGGTCAGCGAGGGCGATCGCGTCGGAATCATCGTGCAAGACGATCCCGATCCCGATGCGATGGCGAGCGGGATGGCGTTGCGCGCGGTCCTCGGGCGCAACAAGCAGACCACGCCGCTGTTAGCATTCAAGCCGGTCACACGGCCCGAAAATCGCACGATGGTGCATCTGCTGGAAATCGAAATCCAGCCGGCCGACACCGACTCACTTCGCGAGTTCGACAAGATTGCGATGGTCGATGTACAGCCTGCGTACTTTGGTGAAAAAATTCCGCGCGCAGATATCGTGATCGATCATCACCCGGGCTACGAAGGCGGCAAGGCGCCGTTCGAGGATGTCCGCTCCCGCTACGGCGCGACCGCGACGATAATGACCGAATACATGGTCACCGCCGACGAGAAAATTAGCGAGCGCCTCGCGACCGCGTTGCTCTACGGAATTCGCAGCGACACGCTGGCGTTGTCGCGCCGCGTGACCGACGACGATCTGCAGGCGTTCACCCTGCTCTATCCGCTGGCCAACTACAGTCTGCTCCGCCAGATCGATCGTCCCGAGCTGCCGATCAGTTTCGCGCAGATCCTCGCGCGCGCGATGAAGCGGATGGTCATCGAAGATGGTCTCGTGGTGCTGAACCTCGGGCGCGTCGCGCGTGATGATCTGATCGTCCAGATGGCTGACTTCTGCCTGCAGTTCGAAGGCGTGACCTGGGTTGCGGTGGCGGGCAAGCTCGGCAACAACCTGGTCATCAGCGTCCGCAACCACGGGATGGGCCGCGCCAATGCCGGTGAAGCGGTCAAGTCACTGTTCGGCGAAATCGGCAGCGCCGGAGGACATCGCAACATGTCCAAGGCGGTCATCCCGATCCGCTCGTGGCGGCGGCGCGAAGGCACCGCCCGCGATCTGCCGATCGAATCGCGGCTGCGCCAACTGTTCAGCGCGCAAATTAAGCGCCAGGCCGACGCCGACGAGGCCCGCCCGACTACGACCGCACGCAACGGCAACTGACTTCGCATCGTTTACCCGTTTCTCCGATTTCCATATCGTGGCTTGTACCGATGCGTGATCTGCTGCGATGATTCCGATACGCGCTAGAACCTCTCCGCTCGAGTTCCTGGCCCCGATGATCGTCGGCTGCGCACTCTTCATGGAGATGCTCGACTCGACGGTCATCTCCACCGCGCTGCCCGCGATGGCGAAGTCGTTGGGCGAGGATCCAATCAAGCTCAATCTCGCGATAACTTCCTACTTGCTGAGCCTCGCCGTTTTCATTCCGGTGAGCGGCTGGATGGCGGATCGATTCGGCGCGCGCTCGGTCTTCCGCGCCGCGATCGTGATCTTCACGATTGGTTCGGTGCTCTGCGGACTGTCGAATTCGCTGCCGCAACTGGTCGCCGCGCGGATTTTACAGGGCTTCGGCGGCGCCATGATGGTCCCGGTCGGCCGCCTGATCGTTCTGAAAACCGTCGCGAAGTCCGACCTGGTAACTGCGATGTCCTACTTGACGGTGCCCGCAGTGCTGGGCCCGGTGGTCGGACCGCCGGTCGGCGGGTTCATCGTCACCTACTATTCGTGGCGCTGGATTTTCTTCATCAACGTGCCGATCGGCTTCATCGGGATCACGCTGGTCACCAAATTTATCGCCAACATCCGCGAGGATGACGTCTTCCCGCTCGACCTCCGCGGCTTTCTACTCACCGGACTTGGGCTCGCCGGCCTGGTCTTCGGCTTCGAGTCGATCGGCCGCGGCGTGATACCCGCGAGCATAATCATGTGTCTGATGGCAGGCGGCGGCATGTGCATGGCGCTGTACGTGCTTCATGCCAATCGAATCGACTATCCGATCATCGACATGGGCTTGATGAAAATCCCCACCTTCAGCGCGGCCACGCTCGGCGGCGGACTTTTCCGCATGGGCATCGGCGCGTTGCCATTTCTATTGGCGATGCTTCTGCAAGTCGTCTTCGGGCTCACGCCGTTCGCTTCGGGATTGCTTACTTTCACAAGCGCCGCCGGCGCACTTTTCATGAAGGTGACTGCGACTCCGATCATCCGCCGCTTCGGCTTCCGCTCGGTGCTGATCGGCAACGGCGTGCTGAGCGCCTTCATCATGATGAGCTACGCGCTGTTCCGTCCGACGACGCCCCATTTCGTCATCGTGCTGGCGCTCTTGTCGGGAGGATTCTTCCGCTCGCTTCAATTCACCGCGCTGGGCAGCCTCGCCTATGCCGACGTGCCCAACTCGATGATGAGCGACGCGAGCAGCCTCTCGAGCATGGCGCAACAACTGTTCCTGAGTCTCGGCGTGGCGCTGGGTGCGATGCTTCTGCATATGAGCTTGGGCGCGCGCGGTGCCGCTCACCTGTCAGTGCATGACTTCACCCCGGCTTTCGTCGTGATGGGAATTCTTGCCCTGCTATCTTCGCTGCTTTTCGTACCGCTGGAGCGTCATGCCGGCGCTGAAGTGAGCGGACGCCGGACCGGGGTCGAGCTTTCCCACATCACCCAGACCGTTCCCGAAGCAGATTGATCCCGCGCAATCGTTTACCGAAGCCGCCGATACCTTTATCGTAAATGTCGTGAACGTGGCGGAGGCGACTGTGGAGGTAAAGAATCGGCTCGGGTTGCATCTGAGGGCCGCTTCTCAACTCGCGCAAACCGCCGCGAAGTTCACGTCGCAAGTGATGATCGGACGCGGCAAGAATCTGATCAGCGCCAAGAGCGTGACCGGCCTGATGATGCTCGGCGCCGCGCAAGGCTCCCGCTTGAAACTCCGCGTCGAGGGCCCCGACGCGCGTGAGGCTCTCAAAGCCGTCCAGACCCTGTTCGACGACCGTTTCGGCGAGGAATGAGTAAATGAGACTCTGCTGGGTCTTAGCAGGGTTCGCGATTGTACTATTGGCCACTCCAGCCTATGCCGATGGAATCGATATCGGCGCTATTTTCACCGGGGTCGATAGTAAGCTGCCTGCTGGCGAGATGACTCGCCTTATTTGTTTGCTGATGTTGCTGAACTACGCACTGAACTTCGCCGTAATCGGCATACCGGCTGTGAGGGTTGGCCCAACTTCTGTCTGGTGGACTTCCCTGGATTTGATCTGGTTAACGCTACTTGCACAAATCGCCGATCGAGCTGGCTCTCTTCTTGCGCTAGCGGCGGCTTTCGTGACTTCGATCCCGCTTTCATTTCTGATCGGCGGCGGCGAAGCCGGCCTAGCTGTTTTTGCTTGGCTCATTCTCTTATTCAGTTTGTTCTTTTGCGGGTACTTCGTCTGGGTTCTCGCGTTCCATTTTTTGAGAAAACGTTGGCAATCGCGCGGCGCGGAGAATCGCCGGCGCTGCTGCCGTCCTGACTAATCCGGTGTGGGTGATGGCCTTTGGACCGTACCTAACAAAATGACGTCTTCTGGCCGACAGACGCCAGTACCTGAGCACGCGCCATCTTGATTCTGTCCGATTGGTCAGTTATACCTTCACTACCGAAAACCTTGAGCGCCATGCCACCGTTCATCTGCTTGTCCGGCGTGCGCTATTCATTTACTGCACTTGAAGAAACCTGAATTGAAGCCCGGAGTCTGCGCCGCCCGCAAGGGTTGAATCGCCCTCGAGCGCCTCACCTGCGTGAGGACGCATTTCCAAGGAGACAATCGCGAATGCCGCTTAACGATTTCCTGTTCACGTCTGAGTCGGTTGGCGAAGGCCATCCCGACAAGATGTGCGACCAGATTTCTGACGCCGTCCTGGACGCATTGCTCGCCGAGGATCCCGACTCGCGCGTCGCGCTCGAATCACTCGCCAAGACCGGACTTATCGTGCTGGCGGGAGAGATCACCAGCCGCGCGCGCCCCGACTATGTGAAAATCGCGCGTCAGACCGCAATCGATATTGGTTACGACTGTGGCGAGGTCGGCTTCGACGGACACAGTTGCGCGGTGCTGACCGCGATCGAACCGCAGTCGGCGGACATCTCGCAGGGTGTCACTGAGGGACAGGGGCTGCACAAGGAACAGGGTGCCGGCGACCAGGGCCTCATGTTCGGTTTCGCTTGCGATGAGACGCCCGAGGTGATGCCGCTGCCGATCGCGATGGCGCATCGGCTGATGGAAAATCTCGCCAAGCTTCGCAAATCCCGTAAGCTCGATTTTCTGCGCCCCGACGCCAAGAGCCAGGTGACGGTGCGCTACGTCGATGGCCGCCCGGTCGAAGTGACCGCGGTCGTGATCTCGACCCAGCATTCGCCTGAGGTCAAGTACGAAAAAATCCGCGAGTCGATGATCGAGGAGCTGATCAAAAAGACGATCCCCGAGCAGTACCTCTCGCGCGCGACGGTTTTTCACGTCAATCCTACCGGCAGCTTCATAATCGGCGGACCGCATGGCGACTGCGGACTGACCGGGCGCAAGATAATCGTCGATACCTACGGCGGTTACGGGCGTCATGGCGGCGGCGCGTTCTCCGGCAAGGATCCGAGCAAGGTCGATCGCTCGGCCTGCTACATGGCGCGTCACGTCGCGAAAAACGTGGTTGCAGCCGGACTCGCCACCAAGTGCGAAATCCAGGTGGCATACGCGATCGGCGTCGCCGAGCCGGTCTCGCTGTTGATCGATACGTTCGACACGGGCATCGTTCCCGAGCAGAAGCTCTCCGCGACCCTGCGCGAGATGTTCGATTTCCGCCCGGCCGGTATAATCAAGACACTTGATCTGAAGCGCTCGATTTACCGGGCGACTGCCGCCTACGGACATTTCGGCCGCAATCCGCACGACGGACTGTTCCCGTGGGAGCGGACCGACATGGCGGAGACGCTAAGAAACGCGTTCGGTCTCAACGGCCGCGGCTAATTCAACCGGCGCGCCCTTACCAGCAAAAAATTTCTCGGAGTTTGAACACGATGGCCACGTCTGCAAGAAAGCTCAAAGCAATTCCTAAACATCGCGCGAACGGAAACGGTCGCGACTTCGACGTTCACGACCTCGGACTCGCCGAAGCCGGCCGCAAGCGGATTGAATGGGCCGACAAGCAGATGCCAGTGTTGCGCCGCTTGCGCGAACGATTCGCGAAAGAACTGCCGCTCAAAGGTCAGCGCCTCGGAGCGTGCCTGCACATCACCTGCGAGACCGCGAACCTGCTCCGCACTTTGAAGGCGGGCGGCGCGGAAGTGCTCGCGTGCGCATCGAATCCGCTATCGACGCAGGACGATGTCGCCGCGGCGCTGGTCGATCAGTACGACATTCCCACCTTCGCCATCCACGGCGAAGATCGTGACACCTACTACAGTCATCTCCGCGCCGTGCTCGAGCGTCGTCCAACCATCACCATGGACGATGGCGCCGATTTGGTGAGCCTGCTCCACACCGAGTTCGCCGATCAGGCCGATGAGGTCAAGGCGAGCATGGAGGAAACCACCACCGGCGTTATCCGTCTGCGCGCGATGGCGAAAGACGGCGCGCTCAGGATTCCGGTGGTCGCGGTGAACGACGCGCAGACCAAGCATCTGTTCGATAATCGCTACGGCACCGGACAGTCCACGCTCGACGGGATCATCCGTGCAACCGGCGTGCTGATCGCCGGCTCTGTGATCGTGGTGGCGGGCTATGGATATTGCGGACGCGGGATTGCGTCGCGCGCGCGCGGTCTGGGAGCCGACGTGATCGTTACGGAAGTCAATCCGATTCGCGCCCTGGAGGCTGCGATGGACGGGTTCCGCGTGATGAAGATGATCGATGCGGCCAAGATCGGCGACATCTTCGTCAGCGCAACCGGCGACAAACACGTCCTCACCTCAGCGCATTTCACGCTAATGAAAGACGGCGCGTTCCTCAGCAACTCAGGCCATTTCGACATCGAGATCGACGTCGCCTATCTCAACGATGCGGCAAAAAAAGTGGACCGCGATGTGACCCGCAACATCGACGCGTATCATCTCTCGAACGGCCGCGTCGTGTACCTGCTCGGCGAAGGACGCCTCGTGAACCTCGCCTGCGCGGAGGGCCATCCCGCCCAGGTAATGGACATGAGCTTCGCGACGCAAGCGATGGCGTCCGAATGGGTCGCCAAAGGCGCGCAGCTAAAGGTCCAGGTTCACGAAGTCCCAGTCGAAATCGAAGAAGAAATCGCCGCCGTAAAACTCGCCGCAATGAGCATCAAGATCGACACGCTGACCGCCGAGCAGAAAAAGTACCTGGCCAGCTGGGAATCCGGCACCTAGTTGCGAGAGCGCCGGCGCTGGACCGTTGCCTGATCCCTCGCCCGTTATTTCACGGGAGAGGTTAGGTGAGGGTTCTGCGACGCTAACGAAATGCGGTCGAGTTCGTCTGCTGTTTATGAAAGTGGAAAGAATCGATATCGACCAAGCCCGCCGCGCCAACGGATTGCGGATCGTCACCCTCGCGCGCGTACCCAGCCCCTGGGGCGAAGCGCTGAAGGGCATCCTGCACATCAAGCAACTTCCGCACGCGCGCGTCAGCCACGTGTTCGGCACGCCGACCAAGTCGCTTCAGGAATGGAGCGGGCAAGAGATCTTTCCGGTCATGGCGTGGAATGACGAGCGTCCACTCAGCACGTGGATCGAGCAGCTCTATCTCGCCGAGCGCCTTGCGCCGACGCCGCGCCTCATCCCGGAGAATTTCGACGACAGAGTCCTGATGTTTGGTTACTGCAACGAGCTCTGCGGTGAGAACGGTCTCGGATGGACCGAGCGGCTACGCGGAGTGCACGAGGCGCTGACGAAACCCGGCGGCGATCCGGCCGGCGTCTCGGCGTACCTCGGTAAGAAGTACGGCTACACGCCGGAAATCGGTGAGCGCGCCGCCGGAGGAGTCATCTCGGTTTTGAATAAGCTCACTGCGCGGCTCGAGTCGCAGCGCGCTCGCGGGAGTCGATTCTTTGTCGGCGACACGCTCTCGGCGCTCGATGTCTATTGGGCCGCGTTCACTAACATGATGAAACCGCTCGCGCCCGAGCTCATTCCGATGCCGCGCAGGGTTCGCGAGATGTTCACGATCACCGAACCGAGCATCGTCGCCGCGATGCGTCCGATACTGTTCGAGCATCGCGATTTCATCTTCAAGAACTACCTCGAACTGCCGGTGGATCTGTCTTAGTCAGCTCGCATGGTGTTTGAGCTCGACATCGGGCGTCTGATCAAGGTAGTCGCCGGCGGGCAATCCGTGCGGATTGCGATCGCGGATCGCCGTCACCACGTTCTTTAGCGCCGCGATCAATTCTCCCTCGCTGAGCCGCGGAAATAGCACCCTCGCGAGTCGGCTGCCGTCACGAGCGCCGCCCACCATCAAGACGTAATCATTCTTGCCGTAGCCGATTATCCCGATCTCCGCCGTGGGCGGACGCGAGCAGCCGTTGGGGCATCCTGCCATCCTGATCATCACGTCAACGTCGCTCAGCCCCGCGCGCCCCAGTTCTGCAAGATAACGCGGCAGCACCAGCTCCGCGTGAGTCATCGCAAGTCCGCAGGTCGGCTTGGCCGGGCACGCCATCGCGAGCCGCCGAATCGCGGGCACCTCATCGCCGAAGGGCACGCCATGATCGACGAGCGTCCGCTCGATCCATTCGCGCTGCGCGGCCGGAACGTGCGCCACGATCAAGTGCTGATTGGGTGTGATGCGCACGCCGATTCCCTCCACGTTCTCGACGATTCGCCGAATCGCGCTCCGATACCGAGCCTTCGATTCGTCGCGTACGCGTCCGCTCGGAATCATGATGCCCACGTAGAAACGATCTCCGTCGCCGGCTTCCCGATGCCATCCCAAGTGATCGCGCACCGGCGGCAGCGGTGCCGGCTCGGCGTAGGCGAGAGCGATTCCAAAGCGTTCACGCAGTGTCGCTCTAACCGCGTCGAGCCCGAGTCGGCGAATCGTGTATTTCCAGCGCGCTGCGCGCCGGTTCCGTCGTTCGCCCTGCTCCCGCTGAATCGTCGCGATCGCGCGCACCGTGTCCACCACTTGGTCGCGTTGAACCACGCCGAGGTAAAGCGCAAGCAGCGGCATCGTGTCCGCCTGGTTGTGCGTCATGCCCATCCCGCCGCCGGAGTAAAGATCGTAGCCGGTGACCTCGCTACCGTTGACGCGCGAGATGAAGCCGACGTCCTGGGTCAGCAGATCGATACTGTTGTCGTGCGGATGCGCAAAGCCGACTTTGAACTTTCGCGGCAGATATTGTGCGCCGTAGATCGGCTCTTCCGAGTTCACCGGCGCGACCTGCTCTCCGTTTTGATTGGCTAGAAACACCTGGAAGTAAGCTGAACTACGCGGCGCCATCTCGCGCGCCACCGCATGCGCCAGTTCGCGAGAGTCGAGCGGAAGCTCCGCGTCCAGGTCGTCGATCGGACTCGCGACCGTATTGCGATTCACGTCGCCGCACGCCCCAAGCGTGGTCAGTTGGTAGCCGTTATCCGAGTGAGTGGAGTTGATGTGGCGAATCAGCGGATGCAGATTGTGCCCGCGCACGTAGTGGAATTGTACACCCTGTCGCGCGGTAAGCCGGATGCTTCCATCGGCGTACCGTTCCGCCGCCGCGTCCAGCGCCAGCCACTGCGCAGGCGTAAGCTCGCCGCCCGCGGGATTCTTAACCCGCACCATGAAGATGAAATCACCGTCCTTCTTGCCGCTCTCGTTGCGCTCGCGCTGTTTGTAGATACCGAAGTTCTTGGCGATTTCCTTGGCATGCTCAGTGATCGTCTCGGCCTGGCGCGCACTCAGCGCATCGATCTCCGAGCGCATCGTATGCCGGCTCGCATGCGTCGACTGGACATAAAACAGCCCTTCGCTCGCATGCTTGAGCCTCTCGACAGTCGACATCTCCGCCACACCCGCATTTGCAAGCGTAACCAGATGCGCACGATGTGGATGCTTCGATTCCATTGCTGCAATTCACGCCGCGCAGGATTCGCGCGCGAGTGACTCAGATCGATCAGTTAAATAGATCGCGCTTAAGACATCAACGCCGACCTTCCTCGGTCGCGGGCCTCAACTCTAACCCAACGCGCAACCTTGCAACCTATTACGTTATGGGTTACATTCGGTTTCGTGATTCGCAGTTTTGCCCACAAGGGACTGCGCGAGTTCTTTGAACACGGAAGCAACGCCGGCATCATACCGGAGCACAAAAGACGCCTCCGGCTTGTCCTTGGCGTCTTGAACGCGGCGACGAAAGTTCAAGATATGGCACTCCCGGGTCTAGATCTGCATCCGTTAAAAGGCCGGCTTTCAGGATTCTGGTCCGTGTCCGTGAGTGGAAACTGGCGAATCATCTTTCGATTCGAGGACCGCGAAGCACTCAACGTTGACTATATTGACTATCATTGAAGGAGGCCCGCGCATGACTATGCACAACCCGCCGCATCCCGGCGAAGTGATCCGCGAGCTGTGCCTCCAACCGCTTGGCGTTTCCGTTACCGACGCCGCCAGAAGTCTCGGCGTGACGCGTAAGGCCCTATCGGAGCTGCTCAACGGAAAGTCGGGCGTCAGCCCCTCGATGGCGTTGCGGCTTGCTATTGCATTCGATTCATCGCCGGAGAGTTGGCTCAACATGCAGCAGCAGTACGATCTTTACCACGCGCGAAAGAACCCTGCCCTTCGACTCGTCAAAAGGTTGAAAGCAGCTTGAACTTTATTCGTCGAGTTTGACTCGCGACCAGCGCCGGTACATCTCGCCGCATCCGACTGACACGCCTATTAGCAACAGCGCGAGCAGGAATTTCGGCGACAGCGGATGCCACAGCGCGTCGCCCAGGAACGCGAACAGGATCGTTCCCGGTATCATCCCGACCATCGTCGCCCAGAAGTAGTCGTGAAACGATATCGGCGACGCGCCTGCCAGCAGGTTCAGCGCGTTGTACGGAATCACGGGCACCATTCGCAGGTAGAAAATTATCTGGAAGCCGTGCTTCGCGATCTTCTGGAGCATCGATTGGAACCGCTCGCCGACGATCTGCTCGACGAACGATTTGCCCAGAAACCTGCCCGCCGCGAATGCGAGGATCGCGCCGGCATCACCGCCGATTAGCGAATACACCGATCCCCACGCGGTGCCAAACGCCAGGCCGCCCGCGATTGTCATCACCGCGCCCGGTACCAGGAACGACGGCCCGACCGCGTAGAGCAGCATGAAGACCACCGGCCCCCACACGCCCCATCGCAGCACTTCGACTTTGACCAGCGCCGGGTTGCGGAACCATTCGGAGTGCTCAAGCAAGAGCCAGACGGAGCCGCCGACCAGGATCACGATGATCGAAAGCTTCACGGCGTGCATCAGCGTCGAGCCGCCGGCGCCGGGTTTGCCCGGATTGGCGATTGGTTTCACTGCGGCCATGAGCCTTCCAATAATATCGGCGCCAGTGTCGCTTTGCGAGCGCGTTTGTGGGCGCATCGCGATGCTACTAAAGTCGGCGCAGTCAGCAACAATATCACCCGAAAAGGAAATACCTCGATGAACGAACTCGCAGACAAGGTCGCAATCATTACCGGCGGCGGCTATGGAATCGGCAAGCAGATCGCACTGCTGTACGGAAAGGCCGGCGCGAAAGTTGTAATCGCCGCTCGCTCCGTCGATAAGATGAAGCAAACCTCCGCGGAGATCGAGCGAGCAGGCGCGCGCGCGATTGTCGTGCCCACCGACGTCTCCAAAGAAGCAGACTGCGCAAAGATGGCCGACGAGGCGATGAAGGCCTTCGGGCGCATCGATATCCTGGTCAACAACGCCGGCATCTCCGGCCCGACCAAACGGATCACCGAGATGTCGCTCGCCGAATGGAATGAGACGCTGGATATCGACTTGACCGGGACCTGGCTCGCGACTCGCGCAGTGCTGCCCGTGATGGACAAGCAGCGCACCGGCAACGTCATCAACATCTCGTCGGGCGCGGGACGGCGCGGCTTTCCACTGCGTTCGCCGTATGCGGCAGCGAAGTGGGCGATGATCGGGCTTACCCAAACGATCGCCGGCGAATGGGGCCATCGCGGAATCCGATGCAACTGCATATGCCCGGGCGCAATCGCCGGCGACCGAATCGAACGCGTGATGCACGCACGCGCCGAGGCACTCAAGCAGCCGTACGAGCAGATCCGCGGCGCATTCCTGTCGCAGGCCGCGATGAACCGGATGGCGACCGAAGAGGAAGTCGCGCGCGTCGCACTGTTCCTCGCGACCGAGGTCTCAGCGGGAATGACCGGTCAAACCATCAACGTCGATTGCGGCAGCATCATGAACTGAGTCGCAGCGCCGCAACTACCAAACGAACGGCAGCAGGCGGTACCTGACTGCGTTCTGATAATCCGCGTAGCCCGGGAGATTCTTCCCGAGGAACCTTTCCTCGTCGAGGAGTCTCCACACGATCACGAGCGTCATCGCAACGACCGTGAGCAATCCCCACCACGAGCCCAACGCAAGCGGCACGCCCACCAGCATGATCAGCGCGCCAATGTACATCGGATGACGCACCATCGCGTATGGTCCCGTAGTTATGACTCTCTGCTCGCTACTTAGTTCGATGATTGCCGAGGTGAACGTATTTTCCTTGAACACGAGAAATACGATGAAGAACCCGAGCACGACGAAAATATCTCCCGCCGCGACTACATACGGCGGCACCGCAGACCACGCAAAGCGATGATCGAGGGCGGGGACGAGCATCACCGCGATGAAATCTATCATCGCGAAAAATTGTATGATCTTCTGGCTCGTCTCTTTCTCGTCCGAGGGCCCTGCCTTTATCCGCCGCTCCAGCAGGTTCGGATCGTTCTTCATCAGGTAGATGGTGATCGCGAGCACCGGCACAAAAAATACCGCTAGAAAAATCCACGCTTGCGGGTAATCGAGCGTCCCAGCCGGAACGAAAATCAACACCGCCATAATGACAAGAAGCTGCAGGAACCCTGCGAGCGCCCTTATGTTCAAAGCGTTCATGTCCCAGATGAGCTAGCGCGCGATGTCGTTGTCCCGCACGTTGGCCTGGTAACCGCCGCGCTTCAGATATTCCATCAACTCGCGCGCGAGCACTGGTGCACGATGCCTTCCCCCGGTGCATCCGAGGCCAACCGTCAGGTAACTCTTGCCCTCGCGCTGATAGAGCGGCATCAGAAAATCGAAAAGACTGCCGACCTCGTCGATAAATCGGCGCGCTTCGGGCTGCGCCATCACGTACTCGCGCACCGCCGCGTCGAGACCCGTCAGCAAGCGCAGCTCGTGAACGAAAAACGGATTTGGAATGAATCGCACGTCGAGCACCAGGTCCATCCCGACCGGCAATCCATATTTGTATCCGAACGAGACGATCGATATTGCCATCCGCGAGCCCGATCCCGCCCCGAGCACCGCCGCGGTAACCACCTCGCGCAGCTCGTGAACGGTGAGCGTGGTCGTATCGATCACGCGATTTGCCCGCTCGCGCATCTCGGCCAGGGCCACGCGCTCGTGCTGGATACTCTCTGCGACCGTGTGCCCGCTCGCGGCCATCGGATGCGGCCGACGGCTCTCAGAATATCTGCGCGCGAGTACGTCGTCGGATGCGTCGAGGAAAATTATCTCAGGATGAATTCCGGCCGCGTCGAGTTCCGCGAAAATTCGCGGCCATTGCGGAAAGAACAGCCGTTCGCGCGGATCGATTCCCAGTGCAACGCCCTTGAGCGCCGGGTCGCGTGAAGCAGCAAGCGATGCGACATTCTGCGCGAGCGCAACCGGCAGATTGTCGACGCAATAGAAGCCGAGATCCTCGAGCACACGCATCGCCGACGCGCGCCCCGAACCCGAAACACCGGTGACTATTATCAGGCGTGTTTGGGGCAAGCTCATCGGGGAGCCGGGCGCTGAGTCCCGTCGCGGTTCAATACTTGCTGTCTTCTTCCTTGATCAGTCGAAAGATCTCGTCGGCGTCTTTCGCGGCGAGCAAACGCTCTCGAAATGAACCTTCCTTGAGCAAGCGGGAAACGCGCGCCAACGCTTTCAGATGCAGACTCGCGGAGTCCTCGGGCGCTACCAGCACGAAGAACAGTTGCGACGGCCCGCCGTCCAGAGAATCAAAATCGACTCCCTTCACGTGACGGCCGAACGCGCCGATTATCTTCGTCACCCCGCGCAGCTTGCCGTGCGGGATCGCGATACCGTCGCCAATCGCGGTCGAGCCCAGCCGCTCGCGCTCGGCAAGCACCGCGGTCAAGTCCGCCAGTGAAATCTCTTTGTACTTGGAGGTCAGCGCCTTAGCGAGCTCGTTCAGCACCTCCGGCTTGGTCGTGCCCTTCAAGTCCGCGATGACCATGTCGGGGCTCAGGATATCGGTAATTTTCATCTAGTCGTCCCGGTAGATTCAGCAGTCGGCAAAACTCGACGCGTTCAGTTCGACATTCGCAAACGCACGGAGGCTTTGCGCTTCAAAATTCCTCGCTGGCGCTCAGAACCTCGCCGGTCGAGAGCGATCGAACTTTCTTCGCCTTGAATTTCTCGATGTGTTTTTTCAGTTGGCGTCCAACCTTGTCGGCGAGCAGATCAATCACCGAGTAAAGATCCTTGGTTTCTTCCTGCGCCGTGACGGAGAGCCGCCCCGATTTGACAGTAACTTCGCCGTGCTGCCGGTACTTGTCAACCGTGAGTATCAGATGCGCGTCGCAAGAGCGCTTGAGCAACTTGCCGACGTGCGCGAGTTTGCGTTCCGCGTACAATCGAATCGCGTCGGTCGGTTCGACGTGCCGGAATGTCACGGTCACGTTAGTCGCGGCCCCGTCGGCGACACGCGCGACCCGCCGCACTTTTCGATTCTCGGCGCGCGCGCGTTTCCCCTGCTTGTCGGTCTTATTGCTCACGATGATCTGCCTTACTCCGGACTCTATCCGATCTGTTTGCGATTCGCGGACGGCGGAATACCCATCGCCTGCCGATACTTCGCAACCGTGCGCCGCGCGATATTGATCTGCTTGACCCGGAGCATCTCCGCGATTGCCTGGTCCGACAGCGGGCTCAGCGGAGTCTCCGCCGTCACCATCGCGCGAATCTCCTCTTTGACCGTTTCGGCGCTCACGTCTTCGCCGCTGGCGCCTTTTACTCCTGAGGTGAAGAAGAACTTCAGCTCGTAGATTCCCTGCGGCGTGTGCGCGTATTTGTTGGCGGTCGCGCGGCTGATTGTCGATTCGTGCATCCCGATATCTTCGGCGACGTCCTTGAGCACCAGCGGCTTGAGCATGCTGATCCCATGATCGAAGAACGCGCGCTGAAACTTCACGATCGAAGTCGCAACTTTGAAAATCGTCTGCTGACGCTGGTAGATCGATTTCACCAGCCATCGCGCCGAGCGCAGGCGCTCCGCCAGGTACTCGCGCGTCTCGGTTGCAACATCAACGTCGTTGAGCACCCGCTGATAGTAGCCCGCGAGCCGAAGCCGCGGCACCGCGTCGCGATTGAGCGTCACGACGTAATCCTC
>Ga0210407_10002751_pt1 | contig 14822 bp, 15 predicted proteins | sample IncBWC27MmetaG_FD_150860 | JGI IMG/M metagenome (GOLD analysis project Ga0210407, IMG submission 150860) | Forest soil microbial communities from Barre Woods Harvard Forest LTER site, Petersham, Massachusetts, United States - Inc-BW-C-27-M | ecosystem: Environmental > Terrestrial > Soil >...
CTGCAGTCTTTGCGCAAACCTGAGTAATTCTGGAAACGATCGAGAGAAGTACCACTCGGGGCTATTGCCGTGCGAGAATGGCGCGGTGAATCCTTGGCTGATAGGAGCGCCGGCGATTGCAGCTGCCGCAGCGGGGGTTGCCGCTTACGGCGGCATGTACCCGCGCGCGCAGCTTTTTGGCCCCACGGTTTGGCGCACCAACTCGCCTCGCAAGCTGGCCATCACCTTCGATGACGGACCTAACCCGGCGATCACGCCAAAGCTGCTTGATCTGCTCGATCGTTACAAAGCGCCGGCGACGTTTTTCCTGATTGGTCGCTATATCCGCGAGTGTCCGGAATTAGTCAGCGAGATTTCCGCGCGCGGCCACGTCGTCGGGAACCACACGGAGTCGCACCCGAATCTGTTTTGGAAGGGGTCGGCAGAAATACGCGTGGAGCTGCGCTTGACGCATTCGGCCATCAAGAACGCGCTCGGTGCGCCGCCGAAATGGTTTCGTCCGCCGTTCGGCTTGCGCAATCCGTGGCTTGCGGCGGAGGCACGCGAGCTCAACATGCAGGTGGTGATGTGGACCTTGCTGCCCGGGGACTGGCGCGCACCCTCGGCGGAATGGCTCATTCGTCGCATGCAGCCCATCGCGTCGCGCGCCCAGCGCGCGTTAGCACACGCGTCGGGCACGGGCGAGATACTCTGCCTGCATGACGGCAATCACCGCGAGCAGAATGCGGATCGAACGCGCACGCTGGCGGCGCTCGAGCACTGGCTGCCGCGCTGGCGCGACCTCGGGCTTGAATTTGTTACAATCGACGGCGCGGTGGGTGCACCCGCAGCGTGAATATGGACGAGAGAGCCTTTTACACCGAGAAGGAAGAGACGCGGAAGGTCAAGCTCGTCTGCCCAAGTTGCCGCGGCGAGTTTGAAGCGCCGGTGCGCTGGAAAGTGTGCAGGAAAAGGAAAGAACTTCCGCGCGGCGCGGGCGAAGAGGACCGGAAGAAATTTGCCAAAGCCACTTCGTACATGGTGCGTCTAGATGATTTAGTGGCATGCTATAAATGCCGCAAACGCTTCGAGCTGACCGGACAATCGACGGTGCTCATCTCGGACGCGCTGGGCGATCCGAGCGTCGACCCGGAAAATTTCGGGAATCGCTGAAACAAAGGCAACCTTTCAAATCTCCGGATACATATCGAAGAAAGCTTCGATCGACTGGCGAAAGGTCGACTCGATTTCTTCCTTGCTGCCCGCAATCAAGTGCATCGTGACGCGGGCCGTGCGGCCGTTCTTCAACACTACTGTGGCGTCCCTCACTTCGCCGAGGTCTTCCTCCGGCAACAATCGCATCCCGTAGACGAGCGCCAGTTTCGCCATGTCGTCCTCCCGCCACTCCCATCAGCGTAGACTGCGCGAATCGGGTGGTCAAATGCGAGCGGCTGAATGGATTTGCGCGCTCGCGCGCGCCACAAGGGTATACTACGGGCATCCGTAGGTTCGTCCACCGCATCGCATGACAGCATGGAGGATCGCCGTGAACCGCACGCGCCCGCTTTTGGCTCTCCCCCTTTTGATGCTTACCTCGTCCAGTTCGGCCTTCGCGCAGCAGCCTGAAGGGCCGCAAACATCGGCGCCGCCGCCGGTTGTTCCGGCAGCGCGGCCTGCGCTGGAAAGGCGCGGGGGAACGAATGATAAAATCGCGGTCCCCGCGGGCACGCGCGTCGCGGTTGTTCTGGAAAACGGGATCTCCACGCGCAGCGCCAAAGCCGGCGATTCTCTCTATTTCCGGACTGCGTTTCCCATTACGCAGAGCAATCGCGTGATTATTCCCGTCGGTTCCTATCTTCGCGGCGAGTTAATCGAATCCAAGCGGCCAGGGCGGATCAAAGGGCGCGGCGAGTTTCGCATGCGGCTGAACACCTTGATTTTTCCTAACGGGTACACCGTGGACCTGACCGCGGTGCCGCGCAGCGCGGACTCGGGCGGCAAAGAAACCATGGATCCCGAGGGGAAAGTGACGGGACCCGGCGGCAAAGGAAAAGACGTCGGCACGGTTGCGACGACGACAGTAACTGGCGCGGGCATCGGAGCGATCGCCGCTGGAGCTAAGGGTGCCGGCATTGGCGCCGGCATCGGAGGGCTTGCGGGCCTGGGTGCGGTGCTCCTCACGCGCGGGCCGGAGGCGGAACTGCCGCGCGGCTCAACGCTGGACATTGTGCTGGAGCACGCCCTTGCTCTGGATGCTGACCAGATTCAATACCGGAGCGTGGGTGACTCATCGCCGATTACGCCGCCGCCCGCTCGGCCGGAATAATAGGCGGGCTGTGGCTTACGCTGTTGTTTCCTTGCGGGCTTCCACGAAGCGAAGAGGACTGAAGCGCTCCCAATCGACGGAGACGCGCTGCTCGGTCACCCATTCGCGAACGAGCCGCGCGGTGATGGGCGTCAGTAAAATGCCGCTGCGAAAATGGCCTGTGGCGACCAGCAGGCCATCGATGTCCGTCGGTCCCAAAATCGGCAGGTGATCGGGAGAGTCCGGGCGAAGTCCGGCCCAAGTTTCCTCGACTCGAGCGTGGGCCAGCTCCGGCGCAAGCTCGATGGCGCTGCCCAGCAGCTTTTCCAACGCGCCCGCGGTCACTTTTTTGTCGAAGCCGGCATACTCGACCGTGGCGCCGGCTAAAATCCGGCCGTCATTTCGCGGCACCAAATAAATCTTGTCTGACCAGAGCACGCGCTCGATTTTTACTCGCTCGGCGCGCAAGGAGACCATTTGGCCCTTGGCGGGACGCACAGGCGCGTACGCGTCCGCTCCCGCAATGCCTGCAGAGAACGAGCCGGCGGCGATAATCGTCCACTGCGCGGGAACTTTCTCGTTTTCGAGCAGCAAACCCGCGCAGTGCTGCTTTTCCCTCCAAATTCCTCGCACTTCGCGGTGCGCAAAGATCTCCACGCCACTTTTTCGCGCTGCATTCAGGACCGCCTGCGTCAACGCGCGGTTGTCCACCGACGCTTCGTCAGGCCGGAGCACCGCAGCTTCCAGTTCGGGGCTGAGCGCAGGCTCCAATTCCCGGGCCTCTTCGGCGCTAATCGCCTCGGCGGTCAAGCCCCATCCGTGAAGGAGCGCCACGTGTGTGCTCAGCTCGCGCGCGGTATCCCGGGAAAATAAAGCCTCCAGAGTTCCTTTGGCACGGAAGCCAACGTCTTGACCGGAAATTTGCTCAACGCGCGCGACAAACTCCGGATAGAGCGCCATGCTGGCTTTGCCAAACGGCACTAGCGGAATCGCCGCGGGATTCTCCGGAGCAGGCGACAAGATTCCCGCGCCGGCCCACGAAGCCTCCCTCCCGGGTTCGCCTTGATCAAAAACGGCAACGCGCACGCCGGCGCGCGCAAGTTCCAGCGCGATGGCTCCGCCGATGAGCCCTGCTCCGGCGATGACGGCCTCAAAGTTTTTTGTCATTTTCTCCTGGCAGGCTTCTCAACTTTGGCGCGGCAAATCGAATTGCCTCAGAGCGAACTGGCCAGTTCGTGCGACAGGACTTCGGCCTTCTTCGCTGCATTTTTCGCGCGCGTCCAATCTCCGCTGTTGGCGGCCTCACGGGCTTCGGCCATGAAGCTGCGCACTTTCGACGCGAGGTCTTGCTGCATGGCGTTTAGCGTCTTCCCGTCGGCGGCGCCGATGTTGCGCTCCGCGACGTTCAAGCTCTGGCTGGTTTGCCGCTGTGCAGCGCTGGTCTCCGCGGCGGTCAATTGCGGTGCGATCTGGGGCGCGTCGCGCTTATTGGCTGTATCATTTTGCGAAGAATTGCTTGCAGGCAGGCGGGGCCGCGCGGGCACGCTGCGCGCGATGACCAGCGCCGAAGGAGGCGGCTGAATATCGAGCGTCGCGCCCGCGAGCGGATCTTCGCTATCTTCGATCTGCGCCGGCGTGCCAGTCGGCGCCAGAGGGCGCGCGTATGCAAGCGTGCTCCACGGAAATGGGGTGGCTCTTAGGTGCCGCCCGGCGCATCCGCTCGCCAGCAGCATGCAAACGCACGAGGCAGCGGCGCCAAATCGCGCGCACCAGTGCGGTGAATGCAGACAGAGCTGAGTAGTTCCTGTCATTCTCAGGCCGCGAGCGGCAGCTCGATGCGGAATGTCGTTCCCCGGCCAACCTCCGTAGTAAAGTCTATCGAACCGTTGTGGAGCTGCACAATTCGGAAGGTGCTGGCCAGTCCGATGCCGCTGCCGCCGGGTCGCGTTGTAAAGAAAAGCTGGAAAATTTTCTGGCGATTTTCCGCCGGGATGCCTTTACCGGTATCGCCCACGGTGATCTCGGCCATTTCGCCGCGACGGCTGAGCACCAAGCGCAGTTGCCCGCCGGTGGGCATGGCCTCGACGGCGTTGAGCACAAGATTCAGCACCGCTTGCTTCAATAGCCCGCGATCCACGTAGACTTCCGGCACATCAATGGGCAAAAGCTGCGCCACGTGTATTTTTGCTTTCTGCAGCTGCGGCTTGGCGACCTCGATCACTTCTTTTAAGACGTCAGCGAGCTGCGTGGCTTCGAGCCGCACGTCCATGGGGCGCGTAAAATCAAGGAAGCGCTTGACCACCGCATCGAGACGGTCGATCTCTTTGTCCAGCACCTGCACGGCTTGCTGCGCACCGCTGTTCGGTTCCCCGCGTAAAGACTCTTTTAAATTTTCGAGCCACAAGCGCATGGAGTTCAGCGGGTTCTTCACCTCATGCGCAACGCCCGCGGTGATGCGCCCCAGTGCCGCGAGTCGCTCGCTGACTTGCAGCTGTGTGTTGATGCTTTCGATGGAGTCGAGGTCGCGCAAGGTAACCAGCGCGCCCATGCGCTCGCCGTCTTCCTGAATCGCCTGTACGCTGACGCCAACTCGCCTGGTTCCACCGATGGTGTCCAGGTCCGTTTCTGCGGCGATCTCGCTTAGTTCGTCGCCCTGTACGTGCAGGACTTCATGCAAGGGGTGTCCCGGCGGGAAAATTTCGTTCACACGTCGCCCCAAAAAGTGCCCAGCGGGCGCGCCGAGAAATTTCTCCGCCGCAGGGCTGACCATCACGGCGCGCGCATCGCGGGTGAAGAGCAGCAGGCCGTCCTCCAGCCCAGCCATTACCGAATCCATGTTCTCGCGCAATGTGCTGAAGATTTCGTGCACGCCGCGCAATTGCTGCCCGACTTGCGAAATTTTTCGGCTCACTTGCCCAAGCTCGTCGGTGCCGCCGGCAAATCCCTTCGCGTTCGCCACCGGCGCATCGTATTGTCCGGCCGAAATGCGATCCAATTGCGCGGAGATATCGCTGAGCGGCGCGAGCGTTGCCCGGCTGACCACCGCGGCGAGCACCGTCGAAATCACCAGCGCCAGCAAAACGATGGTGCCGAATTTGCGCACGTTGCCGGAAATTTCATTGAGCAGAAGGCCGGAAGACACCACCACGCGCACTTCACCAAAGGGCTGATCGCCGTTGTTAAATGGAAAATCCAGCTCGTACACCTGCGGCGGCCCGGCCAGCACCTTGGCCTGGTGCAGATAGCCGCGCCGCGTTAGCTGCGAGATGTTGGTTCGCCGCGCCAGGAATTTTCCGCGCAGCGATTCGTCCGTCGAAATAAGGACTTTCCCATCGTTGTTGGTAATCGAAACTTCATAGATGGAAGGTGGATCGAGCTTGGCCGTTTTCAGCTGGGCGTTCAGCCCCTCGCTCGTTCTGAACGCCTTCTCAACGTAGTCGTTGATGTCGGTCGGGTCGTTCGAAGCGGGACGCAGGCCGCGCTCCGCGGCTTCCGCCAGGGCACGCCTGGCCTGTTCGAACACCTCCTTCGCAATCTCAAGCGTGCGTTTATCGGTTTGTTGCAGGACCTGCTCGAATAGTTGCGCGACGAACACCGCGGACAACACCGCCACCACGAGCAGCACCAGGCCCGTCATAATCAGCGTGAGTTTCGTGCGCAGCCGCAGCTGCATCGAGCGTCTCTACACCGTTTCGGCGCGTTCGCCGCCGTATTCTTTTAATTTGTTGTGCAAAGTCTTCAGGCTGATGCCCAACAGATCCGCGGCGCGCGTCTTGTTGTTTCCCGTTGCGTTCAACGTTTGCAGGATGAGCTCGCGTTCCATGGCATCCACCGTCGTGCCCACCGGGAATTTGATCCCCGACAAATCACTCGGTCCCTTGCCTTGCGATTTTCCGAATTCATCGGGCAGGCAGCTCCGCGTGATCAGATCCTTTTCGCACATGATCGTCGAACGTTCCAGGACGTTGCGCAGCTCGCGGATGTTGCCCGGCCAGGTGTGGCTCATGAAAATGTCCATCACCTCCGCGCCGATGCCGCGGACGTGCTTGCCGTGTTTTTCGTTTACGTCGTGGAGGATATATTCCACCAGCAGGGGGATGTCGTCTTTGTGATCGCGCAACGGCGGCAAGTGAATGTGAAACACATTTAGCCGAAAAAAAAGATCCTGGCGCATTTGCCCTTGCCCGACGGCGCTCTCCGGGTCTTTGTTGGTTGCGGCAAGCACGCGCACATCGACGGGGGTTTCGCTCTTGCTGCCCAGCCGCCGCACCTTGCGGTCTTCCAGCACGCGCAGCAGCTTGGCTTGCGTCGGCGCGGGCATTTCTCCGATTTCGTCGAGCAGCAGTGTTCCGCCATCGGCCAGTTCGAAGCAGCCGATGCGGCGCTCCGCCGCGCCGGTGAAAGCTCCGCGTTCGTGCCCGAAAATTTCGCTCTCCATCAAGGTTTCGGGAATCGCCGAGCAGTTGATGGCCACGAACGGCCCGCCCGCGCGCGGCGAAAGTTTGTGAATCGTTCGCGCAACAATCTCCTTGCCGGAGCCGGTCTCGCCGGTAATCAGCACCGATGCCGAACTGGGCGCCGCCATCTCCACGATGCGCATCACGTCCTGCATCGACTTAGACCCACCGACCAAGTCGCCGAGCCGCCCGGTTTCGCGCAACTGCCTCTGCAGTACCGCCAGTTGCCGCGCATCGCGCGCTTTGCTCAGCGCCCGGTCCAGCAGCGCCCGCAGCACCGGCCCCTTCAGCGGCTTTTCGATGTACCAGAAGGCGCCCGCTTCAATAGCCGCCACGGCGCGTTCTTCGTTTCCCTTTCCGGTAATGATGATCGCCGGCACATCGTGCAGGTCCGCGCCCAGCTGCTTCAGCAGGTCCAGCCCGTTCATTCCGGGCAACTCCACATCGGCAATCAGCGTGTCCGGCTGGTAGGTGGCAAATCTTGCCAGCACGTCTTCGGCGCTGGGCACGCCCAGGACGTCATAGCCCCATTTTTGCAGCAGTTGCTCGTAGCCCTTTCGCGCGTTGTCTTCGTCTTCGACAATCAGGACGCGGTCTTTTCGCTCTCCGGTTTCCACCGCGCGCACCGCCATTTTCGTATCGTCGCCCATGCGGCTCTGCCTCTCCCTGAGTACACTTGGAGTGTGTGATTTCTGCATAGGCTGGATACTTTGACTGTAACAAGCTGCGTAGCCGCTTGCCAAGCATAGGAGTAGGGGCCCAGCAACGCTGCGCCGCAGCTTGGCACGATGTCTGATGACCAGGCGGCTCTGCGTCAGCTCTTTCGAAATTGCGGCTTCATTCCTTCAACAAATACAAGGCTCGCTCCAACTCCAACTCCAGCTTGGCGCCCTTCGGCAGATCGATTTCGTGGCCGCGCCCCGATTCCATCAGATACGCTGCGATTGCGCCCACCGCTGCTCCTTCCGCGACTTCCTTCTTATCTTTGTTCTTCACGCCCTTGACCGCGCCGATTGCCGCGCCCGCTGCCGCTGCTTCCGCTGCCGCTTGCTGCGTGCTGGTGCGCCCCTCGATCAATCCTTCCTGCTGCGCCGTTCCGGTTTTCACGCTGTGATCGCCCGGCACGCTCACCACTTCCGCCACGATGGGCAACGTCGCGAATTTGGTGCGGATCTCGTCAAACGTTAGCCAGATCTTTGCCCGTCCGGCAATTCCCGCGGACTCGACGCGGCTCACGTGCCCCCGAATCTCCGCGCCGGGCGGAAGATAGATTCCGCTGCCCGCTTCCAGCGGCTCCAAAGTTGTCACTTTGAAGCGTTTCTTCTCGCGAGTCTCCTTCGTGTCCAGCTCGTCTTCGAGCCGCACCAGGAATTTCGTCCCGGGGACCACCGCATACGCCTCCACGGGCAGATCGGCGTGACGGCGTCCGTCCGCCGGACGCCCAGGCTGCTCAGCCGTTGGCGAAACCGCCGGCGAATCCTGCGTCTGGTCCTGTGCAGCTGCCGTCGCCGCCCAGCCAAGTCCGAACAACGCCATAATGCTCGCGGTGCCAAAAAGCTTGATGCTCCTACGCTTCATTCCTGCCTCCTCATGCGAAACACACCTGCACCAATGCACCGGGCCAGCCAATGCCGGCAGTTTCAGGCAGCTGCTATGTCATTGAATTAATGGGCTATACGGCGCCGCCGCAGCAAAGCTTTCCACGGCTCGTCGAGGTGCTGTCGCCTCCCACCGCCAACCATGCCGCAAAAACACGACACCCGCTTCTCGGCGAAACTCAGCGCCCTCCGCGTCTCCGCGTTAGCGTCTTCTCTTCTCTGTGCGCTCTGTGCCCTCCGTGAGCTCTGTGTTGAGTCTTGGTTCTTGCTCGAGAAATCGCCGAACGCGCCGCAGCACCTTCGCGTACATCGCCGGCGTCAGCAGTCCCGTCTGCGTATTCTGCTGGCTCGGATGATAAACGCCAAACAGCCGCATTCCCGCTTCAGGAAAATCCACTTCCGCACCGTGCGTGAATCGATATGCCACCCGCGCCGGAATCGCTCCGCGATGTTTCAGTATTCCCAGAAAGACATCCCACCCGATTTTCCCCAGGGCAAGCACTGCCCTGGGCCGCAAAATGTCGATCTCGCGTTCCAAGTATCCGCGGCAGTTTAGAATTTCCGACGGCAGCGGCTTATTTTCCGGCGGAGCGCAGCGCGCCGCCGCCGTGATATAGGCATTCTTCAGCCGCAAGCCGTCGTCGCGCTTCACCGCAGTCGGCTGGTTTGCAAATCCCGCGTCGTACAGCGCCTGATACAAAAAGACGCCTGAGCGATCGCCGGTAAACATCCGTCCGGTGCGATTCGAGCCGTGCGCACCCGGCGCCAGCCCCACAATGAGCAGTTGCGCGTGCGGGTCGCCGAATCCGGGAACCGGCTTGCCCCAGTACGTGCAATCCCGATACGCCAGCCGCTTTTCCCGCGCGACTTTTTCACGGTACGCCACAAGCCGCGGACATTTCCGGCAAGCCACAATCTCGTTGTCCAGGGCGCGAAGTAACTCTGAATTTTCGGGCATGTTGAGTTCACCGCGCTGGTTTCGAGCTACACGCGGATGAAAATCAGGGGCGAGAGGTTCTTTTCATGACGGGGGCGCTCCGCTCCAGCAAAGCGTTAACCTCCGCAAATGGGATGGCTCCCTCGAACACCGTCGAATACGTACCCGTTTCCAGCAGTTCTTTCCCGATGCGCCGCACCAAGCCCAGTGCAGCCCGCATCACGCCGGAGCCAATGCTCGCTCGTGCCACTCCGAGCTTCTGCAGTTCCGGAATGGATGGGCAGCCCGCGGTCACCAGAATATTCAGTGGCGCGTCGACCGCCTTCACCAGCTTCTCGATCAGTGCGCGATCGACGAGCCCTGGCACAAACACACAATCTGCGCCCGCCGCGCGATACGCGCGCAGCCGCTCCACGGTGCGTTCAAACCGTGTGGCCTCCGGTCCGATCGGCGTCAGATGATAAACGTCCGTCCGCCCGTTAATCACCAGCGAAACACCCAACGATGCGGAAGTTTCGCGCATCGCTCGGATCTTTTCTGCCTGCAGTGACGTCTCCACCAGCGAGCTCTCCGTATCTCCGGTGACATCTTCCAGGTTCAATCCCACAGCGCCGGCCGCGACAATCGCCCTCGCTGTCTCCGCCATGTCCTTGGGCGTGATTCCGTATCCCGCCTCCATGTCTGCCGTCACCGGCACGCGCACCGCTCGCGCGATGCGTGCCACTACCTCGAGCATTTGGTCACGCGTGACCCGCTGCCCGTCCGGGTAACCCAATGCAAACGCCACCCCTGCACTCGTGGTGGCAATCGCCGGATAGCCCAATTCCTCCAGCACCCGCGCGCTCGCCACGTCCCAAGCGTTCGGCAACACCAGCACGCGCCCGCCGCTGTGCAGCTTCCTCAGCTCCTCGGCTTTCCGTCCTTGCCCTGTCATGTCCATAAGAGTCCTTTTGGAGTGCGGCGGACTTGCCGCCGCTTTTACGCTGTAACCCTAATAAAATCTCACTGCAAGAGCCTCAACACTTCGTCGTGAATCTTTCCGTTCGTGCTCAGAAGAGTCCCCGTGTAGATCGTTCGCTCGCCGCGCACGTTCGTCGACCTCCCGCCCGCCTCTTCTACGATCACTCCCAGCGGCGCGATGTCCCACGGCTTCGACGTCCAGTCCAGCGCCGCTTCCGTGGCTCCTTCCGCGACGAGCATGTGCTGCCAGAATCCTCCAAGAGCGCGCCCGTTGCGAGCGGCATCGGGCACACGCCGGATTTTTTCTTGAGCCACTTTGTCCTTACTCGGTCCTGTCCCTGTAGTGAATACCATCGCCTCGCTCAGTTTCGCTATGTCGGAAACATGAATCCTCTTCCCATTGCGATACGCGCCCTCGCCGCGATACGCCCACCAGCGGCTCGCCAGCCCCGGCGCGCTCGCCAGCCCCGCCACGATTTCGCCATCGCGTTCGATGGCCAGCAGCGTGCCAAACGTGGGAATGCCGCGTGAAAATTCCTCTGTCCCGTCGATGGGATCGATAATTAGCCGCGCACCCTTTCCGGGACGTGGGTTCTTTTCCGCGCTTCCACTCATTTCTTCGCCCAACACATCGAGCGCAAGACCGCTCGCAGTGACTTTCGCCCGCGCCATCTCCTCCACGGCGCGATCCGCTTGAGTAATCGCCGTTCCGTCACCCTTTCTTTCCACGCGCATGCCATCCGCACGGAAATATTTCATCGCAATGGCATCCGCTTCCTTCGCAATGTCGTCCAGCAGCGACCCATACTCCGCTCGATAGCTCATCATCTCCCCTGTGTTTCAGTCGGCAGTCGCGCCTTGACCAAATCCGCTCGCGCCCCCTAGCATACAAACTTACCCCAATGTCCGCTCAAGCCAACACCGGAACCGTGCTCGACCGCATTCTCGATGCGCGCCGCGCCGCCGTCGATCACCGCAAGAAGGTCCTGCCGGAAGCCGCGCTGAAGTACGGCGTAAAAGCAGCTATCCCGTTGCGCGACTTTGCCGCGGCGCTCTCCCGCGATGGCATCAATATTATTGCGGAACTAAAGCCGGCATCTCCGTCGCGCGGCGTTCTGCGCGATCCCTTCGACGCCGTAGCGCTGGCTCGCTCGCTCGAAGCTGCTGGCGCTGCCGCTCTTTCCATCCTCACCGAGGAAGAATTCTTTCATGGCTCGCTCAAGAATCTTCGAGAAGCGAGAAAAACCATCTCTCTCCCGGTCCTTCGCAAGGACTTCATCTTCGACCCTTGGCAAGTCTGGGAAACTCGTGCCAACGACGCCGACAGTTTCCTTCTGATTGTCGCCACGCTCGGCGACGCCATGCTCCGCGAACTGATTGCCCTCGGCCGCGAACTCGGCATGGAGCCGCTCGTCGAAGTTCACACCAGCGCCGAACTCGACCGCGCACTCGGGGCTGACGCCCGCATCCTCGGTGTGAACAATCGCGACCTGAAGACGCTAACCGTGCGCGCGGAAACTTCCTTCGAGCTGGTCGGCCAAATTCCCGACCATTGTATCGCGGTCAGCGAATCCGGCTTGCGCACCCACGATGATCTCATTCAGCTGCGCTCTGCCGGCTTCGATGCCTTTCTGATCGGCGAACGTCTCATGCTCGCGCCCGATCCCGCCGCCGCTCTGGCGAATCTTCTCGGCGCGGAGCCGCCGCAAGGCTAGACGCTATGATTCGCATCAAAATCTGCGGCATCACCAATCTCGCCGACGCCAAAGCCGCCATCGACGCCGGCGCCAATTCCCTCGGCTTCAACTTCTACGAAAAAAGCCTGCGCCGCGTGGTGACCGCCGACGCTGCGCAAATTCGCTCCCAGCTCCCGAAGGAAATTGAAGCCGTCGGCGTCTTCGTCAACGCCAAACCCGCGGACATCAACTCCCTGCGCGCCTTCGTGCGCTTCGACGCCGCGCAGCTCCACGGCGACGAAAATCCCGACATCGTTTCGCGTGTCGCCCGCTCGCTTCCCGTCATCAAAGCCTTCCGCGTCGATTCCGGTTTTTCGATGAGCAAGTTCGATCAATTTTCCGACGCCTTCGCCTTTCTTCTCGACGGCGCCCGCGCAGGCCAATACGGTGGCAGCGGACAAACCACCGATTGGGATTTCGCGCGTCGCGCCGCCACGAACCGCCGTATCATTTTGTCCGGCGGACTCAAGGTAGAAAACGTCGCGGAAGCCATTCGGGTTGTTCGTCCGTATGGAGTCGACGTAGCCAGCGGCTTGGAAACGAAGCCCGGCAAAAAAGATCACGCCCGGCTCAAGGAATTCATTGACGAAGTCCGCCGGGCCGAGCAGCAACTCGAATCCACACAAGCGAATCCTACTCAAACATGAGCTCCATCCTCCAATCGCCGACCACCGCGCCGGGCCGCTTCGGCCCTTACGGCGGCCGCTACGTTCCCGAAACGCTCATGGTCCCGCTCTTCGAGCTCGAGCGCGCCTACGAAATCGCCAAGTCCGACGCATCGTTTCAGTCGCAATTGCGAAGCTTGCTGAAAAATTTTGCCGGCCGCCCCACGCCGTTGCAATTCGCCGCACGCCTCACCGAGTATGTGGGCGGTCCCCGCGTCTATCTCAAGCGCGAAGATCTCCTGCACACCGGCGCGCACAAAATCAACAACGCCATCGGCCAGGGCCTGCTCGCGCAGAAAATGGGCAAGCCGCGCATCGTCGCGGAAACCGGCGCAGGCCAGCACGGAGTCGCTTCCGCTACCATCGCCGCGCATCTCGGCCTCGAATGTGTTGTGTACATGGGCACCGAAGACATGGTGCGCCAGGCGCTCAACGTCGCGCGGATGCGCCTACTCGGCGCGCAGGTTGTCGCCGTCGATTCCGGCAGCCGCACGCTGAAAGACGCCATCAACGAAGCCATGCGCGACTGGGTCACCAACGTGCGCACCACGCACTATCTTTTAGGCTCCGTCCTCGGCGCGCATCCCTACCCCACGATGGTCCGCGATTTTCAGTCCATCATCGGTCGCGAAGCCCGCGAGCAAATTCGCGCTGCTGAAAAGCGCTTGCCCACGCATCTTTTCGCCTGCGTCGGCGGCGGCTCGAACGCCATCGGTCTCTTCCACGCTTTTCTGTCCGACTCCGATGTAAAAATGGTCGGCATCGAAGCCGGCGGTCGCGGCAACGCATTAGGCGAGCACGCCGCGCGCCTCGCCGCAGCGCAAGGTTACGCCGGCGCGCGCCCCGGCGTGCTGCAAGGCACCTACACCTACGTCCTGCAAAATAGCGACGGCCAAATTGCCACCACGCATTCCATCTCCGCTGGTCTCGACTATCCCGCCATCGGTCCCGAGCACGCCTGGCTCGCTGACCAGCGCCGCGCGCAATACTCCGCCGTCTCCGATTCCGCCGCGCTCGACGCCGCGCGCACTCTCGCCCGCATCGAAGGCATCATCCCGGCGCTCGAATCCGCGCACGCCATCGCTGGCCTCATCGAGCGTCGCGCGCAATTCACCCCCGACGATCTCGTCATCCTCAATCTCTCCGGCCGCGGCGACAAGGATATGGACACTTACTCGCGCCTGCTCTAGTCTTTATCCTTCTCAAAAAATCCATGACTGTAGCGACTGCCAACTCGACTCGTATCTCCAAGAGATTCGCCGAACTCCGCACGGCGGGCGAGCTCGGCATCGTTGCGTATATCACTGCGGGCGACCCCTCGCTCGACGCAACGCTGAAATTTGTCCTCGCTCTCGCCGAAGCCGGCGCCGACGTCATCGAACTCGGCGTCCCCTTCAGCGATCCGCTCGCCGACGGCCCCACCATCCAGCGCGCCTCCGAACGCGCGCTGAAATCCGGCACCACGCTCGCTGGTGTAATCGATCTCGTCCGCCGCATCCGACAATCGTCGCAAGTTCCCCTCGTGCTCTTCAGCTACTACAATCCCATCCTGCAAATGGGCCTCGAAAAATTCGCGCGTGCCGCCAGCGAAGCGGGCGCCGACGGCGTCCTCGCCACCGACCTCGCCCCCGAAGAATCCGCCGACTACCGCCGCATTCTCGCAGCGCATCACCTCGACACGATTTTTCTCGGCGCGCCCACCTCGACCGACGAGCGGCTCGCCAAAATCGCCGCTGTCTCCTCGGGTTTCCTCTACTTGATCTCCCGCACCGGCGTAACTGGCGCGAAAGACGCGCTCCCCGATGATCTCCCCGCGCTCATTCGCCGCGCTCGCGCCGTCACCCAACTTCCCATCGCGGTAGGCTTCGGCATCTCCCTCCCCGGCCACGTCTCCGTACTCGGGCGTCTCGCCGACGCCGCCGTAGTCGGCTCCGCACTCGTCTCCGAAATCGAAAACGCAAAATCCGTAGAAGCCGCCAGCGCCGCCCTCGCCGCGCGCGTTCGTTCGCTCAAGCAAGCCGCCATCCACGGCCTCTCCCGCCGCGAGGTCGCCCCATGACTCTGAGTGACTGGCGCCGCCAAATCGATGAAATCGATCGCAAACTCGTCGAGCTGCTCAACCAGCGTTCCCGCTGCGCCCTCGAAATCGGCAAAATCAAGCAAGCCGAAAATCTTCCGCTCTATC
>Ga0210407_10002753_pt1 | contig 14815 bp, 11 predicted proteins | sample IncBWC27MmetaG_FD_150860 | JGI IMG/M metagenome (GOLD analysis project Ga0210407, IMG submission 150860) | Forest soil microbial communities from Barre Woods Harvard Forest LTER site, Petersham, Massachusetts, United States - Inc-BW-C-27-M | ecosystem: Environmental > Terrestrial > Soil >...
ATTCGCGAACGATCCCAAAGTGCAGGCCAAGGGTTTCACGATCGGCGCGCACACGCAAAAATTTCCGCCCGTTGCCGCGCCCACACTAGAATTTGATGCCACGCCATACGAAACGTTTGACGAGAGCGCCGACCTCTACAGAGACGGCTCGGTGGTCGTCGTACCGCTTCGAGGGCATACGCCCGGAAGCGTGGGCATCTTCGTAAACCTGTCACCAACGCGGCGCCTGTTTTATGTCGGCGACGCAGTGGACGACGAACGCGGATTCGAAGAGCGCGTCGGCAAGTCCCTCATTCTGCGCGACAGCGACAATGATATGACGTTCGCGGACCAGATCGTCGGGCGGCTCAGCGAACTGCATGAAAAAGTTCCGGGCCTGGCGATCATCCCCGCGCACGGGCGAAGCGCTTACAAGAAATTCTTTCCAAACGGGCCGCTGAGTTGCGTTTCTGGACAGTAGACGCGCGGAAAAGGCAAGAAGGGTGGACTAAAGTCCGCCCCTGCACACTGCGAAAAATGCAGCTAGTTTGCGGCGGACTTGGCTTGCTCAACAGGCTCAACGCTGATGAAGCGGCCGTGGCGTCCCCGGTCGAGAAACTTGACGCGCCCGGTGACGAGCGCGAAGAGCGTGTCGTCCTTGCCCTGACCGACGTTTTCGCCGGCCTGGTGTTTTGTGCCACGCTGACGAACTAGAATGGTGCCGGCATTGACGAGCTGCCCGCCGAAACGCTTGACGCCCAGCCTTTGTCCGTGTGAATCGCGGCCGTTTGTCGAGGAGCCGCCGCCCTTCTTATGTGCCATGACGTAATCCTTTTTTTCAGAAGAGCCGCCGGGCTGAAGCCCAGCAGCCACAGAAAGAGTTAGAGCTTGATATCGCCGACTTCCACGGCCGTGAAGTTCTGACGGTGGCCGCGCGAAATCTTGTACTGGTTGCCCTTTTTGAATTTGAGCACGGTGATCTTTTTGGCGCGGCCTTGCGCGACGATTTTGCCGCTCACGCTGGCTTTGCCCGCATCGGTGCCCAGCAAAACTTTTTTGTCGTCCGTATGGACGGCCAGGACGGAGCCAAAGTTGACCTTTTCCCCGACTTCTCCGTCAACGCGCTCGATTCGAATAGTGTCGCCGGGCGCGACGCGATACTGCTTTCCCCCGGTCTGAATAACGGCGTACATCGATCCTCCAAGAGCTAGAAGCAAACCCCAATTATATAGGTTGGCGGCGCACATCGTCAACGCGAACTGTACGTGCACAAAACACAGCCGAAAGGGGTTAGCGGCAGAAGAGGAGATTGTCCAGCCGCCCAAATAGGGCCAAGCGCAACTTTTTCCTCCATTTGGAGTTAGTCTAGACAGGGACTCAGGAAAGACTGAGGAACCTGAAAGCGCTCGGCTCCTGACAGGATTGGACAATTACTCGGGAACCAGCGAGGTCAAAAATATATGCGCTATCTGAAATATCTCGCATTACTGACAATTTTCATGCTTCCCGCAGCAGCTCCTTCCCAGGCGCAAGTCGTGGTTGGCGTTGGGGTTGGCCCATACGGGTACGCACCCGCATGCGCTTACGGTTACTACGGGTATTACCCCTATGCTTGCGCTCCCTACGGCTACTACGGACCGGATTGGTTTGTCGGCGGAGTCTTTATCGGCGCTGGCCCCTGGTTCCATGGCTTCTATGGCCCTGGTTATTATGGTCGCGGCTATTATGGACGCGGCGGTTACTACGGGCGTGGAGGCTACTACGGACGTGGCGGCTTCGCTCGTGGCGGTGGCTTCGCCCGCGGCTCGGTTGGCGGCGGATTCCGGGGCGGCTCAGGGGGTTTCCGAGGCGGCTCGGGCGGTTTCCATGGTGGCGGGAGTTTCCACGGTGGCGGCGGCTCTCGTGGAGGAGGTGGCTTCCACGGAGGGAGCGGCTCTCACGGGGGTGGACACCGGTAACTGCATTCAGATCTGAGACTGAGAATTGCAACGGCTGGCAGCATCCACTGCCAGCCGTTTTCGTTTTCCAGGGCGCTTGAGTCCGGGGATTCGGTATCGTAATGTACGGGCCGTGATTTCCCGCGAGAAAACTACTGTAATGCTTTTTTCCACGGTTGATTTTCGGGAGAGGCAAAACTAGGTGCCTACGCTGGAATTGCCTCAATCGCCGCATGCGCCGGGCATAAGACCCGTCGCCATCCATTACCGCGAGTTCGGAAGTGGCAAGCCGCTGGTCATTCTGCATGGCGGCTGGGGCTATGGTGTTTATCCGTTCGAACGGCAGATCGCGGCGTTCGGCAGCGAGTTTCGCATTCTGATTCCCGATCGCTCGGGCTACGGACATTCCACGCGGGTTAGCGATGAAATGCCGCTGGATTTCCACCAAAGGGCAGCGGCGGAGACCTTTTCCTTTCTGGATGCGCTCGGAATCGAGAGCGCATTTCTGTGGGGCCACAGCGACGGGGCGGTGATCGCGGCGATGATGGGGCTGACGGCGCCGGAGCGTTGCGACAGGGTGATTCTGGAGGCTTTCCACTATCTGCGAAGAAAACCAGGATCGCGCGCTTTTTTCGAACGATTCGCGGCGCGACCAGAGGAGCTAGGCGAAGAAACACGCAAGCTGCTTGCGGAAGATCACGGCGAATCGCACTGGCCGACGGTATTGCGACGTAATTGCGCGGCCTGGTTCCGCATCGCCGACAGCGTCAAACGGCCGGAGGAGGATCTTTACGACGGACGTTTGGGTGAGCTTCGCGCGCCTATCATGTTTCTTCACGGGAGTCTGGATCCGCGCACGGAACCCGGCGAGATGGAGATGGTGCGGCAGTCACTTCCGCACGCAACGATGCAATTCGTGAGCAATGGCAAACACAGCCCGCACAGCGAAGCAGATGCCTGGCTGGAGAGCAACAAAGGCGCTATCGAGTTTCTTCGAAGGAACCCTTGAGCCGTCCTTCAGCTGAGTGGTGAAGGCCTGCGTCACTATCCATGAGGGAACGAGTGCGAGCGAACTACGCAGGGACTCCCTTGTCGGCGGGCTGAGGAAACTGTTGCGAAAACCAGAAGGAGTAAGGTGTCGCGCCGTGCGTTTGGTAATGTTCCAGGCGCTCGCGGCCTTCAGAGACTGTGGGGATGTGGCCGACGGGGACCCACCAGAGACAATAGCTTGGTTTTTCCATCTTCTCGAACCACTTGGGGCGGTCGCGAAAAACTTTCATGTGATCGGATTTGTACGCAAATTCGCGCAACGCCTCGATGGATTCCCACACGGACATATTGACGATTACAAAGGGGTCGTCGTTGTAAGCGATGTCCGTCGCGTTTCCGGAGCTGGATTGCAGGCGCCAGACGAAGCCGTGGGCCTTGTCGGCGAGGGCATTGATGGGTTCGAGTTGCGCGACGAATTCGGCGATCCTTGGATCGTCGATCGGCGCACGTAGTCGGGCGATGTTGATTTGTGCCAGATGGTGGGTCATGTCTGTTGTCCGTGACTCCTTGCAAAAGACGGGTCAGAAGTCGAAACGGTAGCCCAAAATCATTTTGGCGATCAAGTGATCGGTGGAGCGGGTCAAGCCGACGCCGAGGCCGAAATTGACTTCCCACTTGGGAGAAAGATTCAGGTCGATGGCGGGAAAAATCTGATGTTGCTGCTGAAATGTAGGGAGGAAGTCCGTGGCGGGGCCCACCGAGCCGTAATACTCGATGCCGCCGGTGATTTTCTTGGTGAAGTCGTAGCTGATTTTCACGTTGGGCGAAAAAACGAAGCCCTGGCGGACACTGTCGCCGTGTAAGGAGCGATCGAAGGTCGGATTGAAATCGAGATACCAGCGGCCGAGCTGCTTGTCGATGATGGGGCGCATCTCCCAAGTCCAGGTATCGGTGGAATATTTTCGCCGCTGGTAGCCAATCTCGTTCGAAAGGCTGAGGCCCACGGGCCAGTTCCACTTTTTGGGGATGCGCACGCGAGGGCGAATGTGGTCGCCCACCCAGTCCCAGCCCTGGCCATTTTGCGCGGAAGTAAAAATGTAGAAGCCGGTTTCGAACCAGTCGGTGAAACCGTGCGTGATTTCGATGGTTTCATGAAGCTGGTGATTCGTGGGAAGCATGCCGTCGACGACGGTCTTGCTGCCCTTGATGGTGAAATTGCTGTGAAGCTCGATCATGGTGTGGTGCGGCTCGACGGTATCGTAGCTGTAGACCTGGATTTCGTAGTTATCCTGAGCGCGCGCAGGCACTGCGAAAGCGGCAAATACAGGCACCAAAAACAGAATCGAAGCCGGAAGACGCAGTCCCACAATGATCCCCCCGCAGCTGGATAGGTTATCTCAGGCCAGCCAGACGGCAAACATCGATAGATGCAGAAATCATGCGTGAGGGTGTGCTTTGTCGTAGGTTTCCATCAGTTGGCGGATGGAAGCGTGCGTGTATTTCTGCGTGGTGGAAAGCGACTGGTGGCCGAGAAGCTCCTGAATCGCGCGGAGGTCGGCGCCATCGGCGAGAAGATGCGTAGCGAACGCATGGCGCAGCGAGTGCGGATGGAGATCCCAGTTGACATTGGCAATGCGAACGTATTTCTTGACGATGCGCCCGACGGAACGCTGGGTGAGTCGCCGGCCGGAATAGTTCAGAAAGACGGCGTCGGTATGCGGAGCAGCGCGACGGCTCGAGCGGGTGCCCGCGGTTTGGAGCAGAAGCTGTTCGCGAAGCGGCCAGTACTTGTCGAGCGCCTCCTGGGCTTTCGCGCCGTACGGCACGATGCGCTCCTTGTTGCCTTTGCCGCGGACACGCAACATTCGTTCTTTTTGCTCGACGTCCACCAAGTTCAGTCCCGTAAGCTCGCTGACGCGGAGCCCGGCAGCGTAGAGAAGCTCGAGGAGGGCGCGGTCGCGTCGAAGCAGCAGACCTTCTTCTGCGATGCGCGGTGATTGAGGCTTTTGAGTCTTTGAAGGCGCGGCCAGTGCGGGAAGTTGCGGGCATTTTCTTGAGGAGGCACGAACGGCGGGTTCGGGGCCCATGCCCACCAGCTGATTCAGGAAACCGTTCATTTCTTCCGCCGAGAGGACCGAGGGGATGCGCTTGGGCAATTTGGGCGTCGGCACCAACCGCGCGGGATTCTCTTTCAGGCGGCCTTCGCGAACGCAGTATTTGAAAAAGGAGCGCAGCGCCGCAAGCTTGCGCGCGATGGAGCTCTTCTTGAGACCTTGCTCGTGCAATTGAGCAACGAATTCGCGGATCATCGCATGCCCTACGACAGAGAGAGCCGGTGGCTGAACGCCTGGTGGAGACAGAAAAGCTAGAAATTGGCCGAGGTCGTTCGCATAGTTCGATATGGTGTGGGGCGAGGAATTTCTTACCGACCGCAGGTATTCCAGATACTTAACGAAAGCTTCTTTCATTCGCTGCCAGATCTCCGATGGTTAAGGGCCAGCTACAGTATAGGCGCGTGTGAATCCGCAAAAAGCAGAATCGCGGGCGTGTTTCTTTAGATGCAGGAGTCTCAGGACTTGGCTGCCACAGGCACGGGAACCTCTTCCGGCTGTGTTTGCGGGAGCGCTTCGGGAATCAACTTCTCCCAATCGCAATTTTCCTTGATGCAGGCATGGACGGTACCGATCTTGGTGCGCTTCTCGACAACGAACGGCGCGCCACACTTGGGGCATGGTTCGGCGATGGGCATATTCGGCGTCGTGAAATCGCAATCCGGGTAGCGCGAGCAGCCATAAAAAATGCGCGGGCGTCCCCGGCCGCCCTTTCCGGCGCTGCCGCGGCGAACGAACTCGCCTTCGTTGCACTTTGGGCATTTGATGCCCATGGTGATTGGGCGCGTGTACTTGCACTTCGGGTATCCCGAACAGCCGATGAATTCACCAAAGCGCCCGTGCTTTTTCACCAAGCCGTTGCCGCAGAGGGTGCACTTTTCTTCGAGCGGCTCGTCCGGCTGGTGAGCGATGCGCGTGCCCTGGACAAGGCGGCGCGTGGTTTTGCAATCCGGATAGCCCTTGCAGGCCAGGAAGGTGCCGAACATCCCGCGCTTGATGACCATTTCCTTGCCGCAATTGTCGCAAAACTCGATCTTGGGCGGGCCGCCGGTATCTTCAGGAGGCGCGGGCGAGAGATCTTGAATGAAATCGCAATCGGGGTAGCGCGAACAGCCGAGGAAAAAACCGTGGCGGCTGATGCGTTCCAGTAGTTCGCCCTGGCCGCACTTTTCGCATTTTTTGCCAGTGGGAATGCCCGCTTTGTAAGAGAGCATTTCATCATCGGCTTTGTCGAGATCTACGACAAATTTTTCCCAGAACTCCTTGACAGCTTCGCGCCAAGGGAGTTTGCCCTCTTCGATTTCATCTAGCTCTTCCTCGAGCCGCGCCGTGAAGGTCACGTCGAAGATATCTTCGAAGCTTTTCACCAGCAGGGTGCTGACACGCTCGCCGAGCATGGTGGGAGAAAAGCGTCCCTGGTCTTTGGTGACGTATTCGCGCTCGACGATGGTGGAAATGATCGAAGCATAGGTCGAGGGCCGCCCGATGCCGTCTTCTTCCAACTCCTTGACGAGCGTGGCGTCATTGAAACGCGGCGGCGGCTCGGTGAAGTGCTGGTCCGGACGAATCTTGTCGAGCCGGAGAGTCTGTCCTTCGGCAACCAGCGGGAGCGACCGGCCTTCGCCTTCATCATCCTTTTCGTCGTCTTCGCGGTCGGTGATCGAAGCAGGAATCTGGTAAACGCGGAGATAGCCGTCAAATTTCTGGACGGAACCGTTTGCACGGAACGTGTAGTCGCCGACGGAAATGTCGATGGTCGTCTGATCGAAAATCGCCGGAAGCATCTGAGACGCGACAAAACGCTGCCAGATCAGCTGGTAGAGCTTGAAGAGGTCCTCGTCAAGATACTTGCGAACGTCTTCTGGCGCGCGCATGGCGTCGGTTGGACGCACCGCTTCGTGGGCTTCCTGCGCGTCCTTCTTCGATTTGTAGTAATTTGGTTTTTCCGGGAGATAGCTCGAACCGAAGCGCGCGGGAATCATCTCGCGGACCTGCGCCAGGGCATCGTTCGAAACGTGGACCGAATCGGTGCGCATGTAGGTGATCAGCGCGACCGAGCCTTCGTCACCGAGTTCCACGCCTTCGTAAAGTTTCTGCGCTAGAGACATAGTGCGCTTGGCGGTGTAGCGTAGCCGGTTGTAAGCGGCCTGCTGCAGCTTCGAAGTTGTAAACGGCGGCGGCGGATTGCGCTTCTTTTCTTTTTGGGCGACGGACGCTACCTGCCACTTGGCCTTGCTGACCGCGCCGACGACCTTGTCCGCGGCCGCCTGATCCTTTACTTCGATGTCTTCGCCTTTGTGTTTGAAGAGTTTGGCTTCAAACAACGGCGGCTGCCCGGCATCCAGCATTGCGTGGATGGTCCAGTATTCCTGAGGAACGAAAGCCCGAATTAACTGTTCGCGCTCGACAATCAGACGCAGCGCCACCGTTTGCACGCGTCCCGCGGAGAGCCCCCGTCGCACTTTGTTCCAGAGAATCGGAGAGACCTTATAACCCACAATGCGATCCAAAACGCGCCGCGCTTGCTGGGCATCCACCAGATTCGTATCTACCTGGCGGGGTTTATCGAAGGCGGCGCGAATGGCCTTGGGCGTAATTTCGTTAAAGGTCACGCGAAAAATTTTCTTGGGATCGATGGCGACAGGTTCTTTCTTCGGGGCCTCTTCTACTTTCTCAACAGGCTCTTCGGGTTTCGCGTTCTTCTTCTTGAACCGCGAGACGCTAGGTTCTTGCTCAATGTACTTGGACGGCTTGGAGAGAACCATGGCCAGGTGCGCAGAAATCGCTTCTCCCTCGCGATCCGGATCGCCCGCCAGATAGACGGCATCGGCGGTGATCGCTGATTTGCGAAGATCGTTGATGACTTTGCCCTTGCCCGCGATGATTTGCAGCGTAGGTTCAAAAATCTTCTCGTCATCCAATTCAATTATTTTCCCTGCCGGCTTCTCCTTTGCTTTCTTGCTTCCCTTTTTGGCTTTGCGCTTTTTCTTCTTGCCGCCCTCTTCCTCTCCAGGCAGGCGAATGCCAATCGTCTTTTTCGGCAGGTCCATGACGTGGCCGATGGACGCCTTGACGGTAAAATTGCGTCCCAAATATTTGTTAATCGTTTTCGCCTTTGCGGGCGATTCGACAATGACGAGCGAACGTGCCATCTAGCTTTTGTAACTCCGTACTGTTCTGCCGGAAGGGTCGAACGCGGCGGCGTGTGTCCTTCTCGCTACCTTATATACACGAATCCGGCGGCGCAGGGGCCTACCTATTGATGCGGCGATTGCCCTTGAGGATGCGTTTGAAGCATTGGATGCCGGCCTGCCAGCTAGCGATGCAATCCCCTATCTGCCTCTATAGCAACACTTTGCTGAACTGCTTTCCCGGCAATTGCCGGATGATTCCTTTCATTTCCAGATTGAAGAGCGTAGCCAGAACGTCGGAGGAATTCAAGCCGGAGCGTTCCACGATGTCATCAATGGGAACAGATTCCTCGGTGGTTAACAGCTCGTAAAGTTTCTTCTCGGAGCCATTCAGCGAAGCTGCCGCCAAAAGACTGCGTTGTTCTGCTTCTGGCTGCTCGGCCTGAACCAGGGCGGCTCGAACTGGTGTAGGCAGCTCCTCGATGACATCCTCGGCGCAGGTGACCAGCTTCGCTCCCTGTTTGATGAGCAGGTTCGGCGCGAAACTGACCGGCTGCGTCACGTTGCCCGGAACGCCGAAAACTTCCCGGCCGAACTCCATGGCGAGACGCGCAGTAATCAGGGAACCACTGTATTGCGCGCCTTCAATGACAACGACACCGAGCGGCATCCCCGCCACGATGCGGTTGCGTACCGGGAAATTCTCCGGCGCGGGATGTGTTCGCAGGGGAAATTCGCTTAGGATCGCGCCACGTTCCAGAACTTTTTCATAGAGCTTTTTATTTTCCTTCGGATAGCAGATATCGATGCCCGTGCCGAGCACGCCGATGGCACGGCCCTGGGCGTCCATGGCTCCCTGATGCCCGATGGCGTCGATCCCGCGGGCCATGCCGCTAACGACCAGCAAACCCCGCGCGGCAAGCTCGCGGCCGAGGCGTTGGGCCATCTGCGTTCCGTACAATGTGGGGCGCCGCGTGCCGACAATGCTGAGGCTTGGCAAATTGAGGACCTGGGGATCGCCTCGCACGTAAAGCAGCACCGGTGGATCGTAAATTTGCAGCAGGTTCTGGGGATATTCCGGCTCGGTCCAGTTCAGAAGGCTGCAGTTGGCAATTTTTCGAACGCCGTCCAGTTCCTTCTCGGCACGCTTGAAGGATTCCTTTTTTACGATAGCTTGCGCGACGGGCGCAGGGAGACGGCAGGATTCGATTTCCGGGAGCGATGCTCGAAATACTCCCTCCGGCGAACCAAACTTGCGCAGCACACGCGCAGACAGGCGGGACGCCAGGCCGGGCGTGAGCGCCAGCGCGAGCCAGGAGAAGGAGGCATCAAGCTGCATGGCTACGCGAGCCTACGTGCAGAGTAACCGATCTGTCAAGTAGTGCTTGTAGAAAGACAGCCAACGTCGGGCTGGAGGGCTATCGAGATTTCGGCTGTGATGTGGGCGTGGAATGCGGTTTGCCGAAGCCGATTTCGAGCGGCGTGTCCTTGGGTAAGACTACGTCGCGTCCGCGCGAAAGAAAATTCGAATAAATGGACGCTGAAGCGCCATAAGCACCAAATGCAATCGAAATGGGCGTGGATTTCACGGCAAGACTCAACACCGCGCCGGTCAAACGGAAGCCAGAGCCGCCGGCGGCGGTGCGCACGCCGGGATCGCCACCAGCGTCCACGGTCCCATGCTCGGCATCGGTATGTGCGGCGGCCACAGCCAGTAAGACGGCCAGTCCGGTGGACAAATATCGCGTCTTGCTGTCCGTTGTGTGCGCCCCGCCTTCTTCATCCAGTTTCATGTTGGCGCTGCGGGCCACTTCGAGACCTTCCAGGTTGCCGATCATACCCTGCGCACTTTCTTGAGCATGCTCGGCCTGTGCCTGCACCTGGGACAAAGCCTGAACCGCTTCCGCGGAAGTTTCAATCCGCTCGAAGATCACCCGCAGTTCGCCATTGCGGTGCAGACTCTGCGCGGGCTTCGCTTGCACAACTCTACCGATGAGGCGGCTGTTGGCAGGAAGAATTAACTGGTGCATCGGAGAATAAAGCGGCTCGGTCAGGATGGCGGTGACGATCGTGCCGTGCGTAGCCGTCGCCGAGCTGACCTCAGCGGCCAGCCGTGCTTTGAGAATACTGTCTGGAACAGGGGCTCCTCCCACACTAGCAAGCTGTTCTGTTGTACGTGTCGTTTCGCCAAAATCAAGAGGCGCGTCGAGGTCCGCAACGAAGCGCGTGCCCGGCTCCAAGTACTGTCGGCGATACGGCGATTGCGCAAGCAGGAATTGCTTGAGGCGTTGCATTCGCCCCGGTGCAGTAATCTGTTGCCAGGTTTCACGCGCCTGGTCTTTGGCTTCTTGTGTTTTGCCTCGAGCTTCCTGCTTGGCACTGTCGGCTGCGCGGCCGGCCACGCTCTTTAGTTTCGCTTTATCGGGGTTGCTAACGACGTGCACAACTTCGCCGGTTGCCGGTGAAACCGTGGTCTTTATCGGGAATTGCCGGCCGTCGGAGAGAGTGAGCGCATCAAAGGTCACTTCGTATTTGTGGAAGGGCGAAAAGTCGCCGTTGGCATAGGCGAGCGTACGTTTGGCCCCCGAGACGGGCGCGATGCTTGTCACCCGGCCGCTTACGATACTGCCGGCTGGAATTACCGGTTGATCAAAGACGTATACCGAATCGACGACTCTACCATGAACAATTTCTCCAGGGTGATCGATACGCGTGCGCTGGTCGAGCGCGATGCGCATCGCTGTACCGTTGGGGAGCTGGAGAGCAATTTTTGCGACGAACACGCTGGCGGGCAGGGGGACGTTGTCTTCAGAGAAGGTCGGCGGCGCACAAAGGAAGACAAGAGCATCTTCGCGGGGTGCTTCGTCACAAGTCGCCGGAGCGATGGCGCGCTGAGGATCATACGTGGGTCTCGACTGTGGCGACGCCACTCGAACCAAGCCGAGCGTCAGGAGAAGGAGGATGGAAAAACGACGGACAATACACATGGTCCAAATGCCTTTTCGCGTCACATTGGGCGGGTCGTCTGGGACTGCCCCGGTTACCAAGCGTAAAAGATAACCCTTCGGTGCGGCCCTGTCTACCCCGCCAGAAAGTTCGAACGCGGAGGATCGAAAGTCAGCGGCGAGGCTGTGCCGCATCTTCTTGCAAGACGTCGTCGAGTATGTGAAGGAGAAAATCCGCATCGGCCTGGGAGAAAACCAGCGGCGGGCGGAGCTTGATGACGTTGTGGTACGGGCCGTCGGTTCCGGTGAGAATACCGCAATCGCGAAGGCGATTGACGACGTAGGAGGCTTGCAGCGGTGCCGGCTCGCGAGTGTTGCGATCGAGCACCAGATCGATCCCCAGAAAAAGCCCCGAGCCGCGCACATCACCAATCAAATCGTGGCGCTCCTGGAACGCCTTCAAGCCATTCGTGAGATGAAAGCCCACTCGCAAGGCGTGAGCCTGCAAGTGTTCGTCTTCAAGTACATCCAAGACCGCGAGTCCAGCAGCGCAGGCCACGGGATTGCCTCCGAATGTGCTGAAAAATTCCATGCCGTTGTTGAATGAATCGGCGATTTCCCGCGTCGTGATCACCGCCCCGAGTGGAAATGCATTGCCGATCGGCTTGCCAAGAACCACGATGTCGGGGATTACACCCTGCGATTCGAATCCCCAGAAATGTGTTCCCAGGCGTCCGAAGCCGACTTGCACTTCATCCGCGATGCAAACCACGCCAGCGGCACGAACCTGCGCATACACTTCAGCAAGATAGCCGGGAGGAAAAACAATCTGTCCGCCGACGCTCGGCAATGTTTCGGCTATGTAAGCGGCAATGCCGCGTCCTTGCGACTTCGTGCGCGCTAGAATCTCACCAACATGCCGCGCGTATTTCGCGCCGGCGTCTTTGTCATCGCGGCGATACGCGCCGCGGTAGTCATCGGCGAGCGGCGCGACGTGGACCCAGGGCTTCTTTCCGCCGCCGCCGGGGCCGTCAAATTTATATGGGCTGATATCGATCAGCGTGTTGGTATGCCCGTGGTAGGCGTGCTCCAGGACGATGACGTCCTCACGTTGAGTGTGTGCACGGGCAAGGCGCAAGGCCAACTCGTTCGCTTCGCTGCCGGAATTCACGAAGAAACAAACACACAGCGGTTCGGGAAGCAGGCGCGTGAGCCGCTCCGAGTAGCGGTTCACATTGTCGTGGAGATAGCGCGTATTGGTATTGAGCAGCGCGAGCTGCGCCTGCGCCGCCTTGACCACGCGAGGATGGCTGTGGCCGACCAGCGGCACGTTGTTGTATACGTCGAGATAGGCGCGGCCCGTCTCGTCGTACAGGTATTGCATCCAGCCACGCACGATTTTCAGCGGGCGCTGATAGGAGATGCTGAGATTCTTTCCCAGCAACGCGCGGCGCTGTGCCAAGGTTTTCTCAAACTCCGGTTCCTTTGCCGGAAAGCGATCGGCCGGAATTCCTAACAGGACGTTGGGATCAGGCGAGAGGCTCTTCCAAACGAGGCGCTGCGAAGCGTAGGCGACGCCGGGGAAATCCGCGCCAAGATCGAGTAAATCGAGAATGATTTGAAAATGGAGGTGCGGCGTCCATCCGCCATTTTCTTGCGTTGTTCCGACGCGCGCGAACGTTTGGCCGCGCGCAACGTGTTGCCCCACCTTGAGGTTTTCGAGCGAATCTTTCCTTAGATGACCGTAAAGCGTGAAAAATTCTTCGCCGCTACCGGTTTCGTGCCGCAGGATAACCAGCGGCCCATAATCCAGCGGCGCGGCATTGTTCGCCACGATATGTACCACGCCGTCCAACGGCGCGCGCAATGGCGTGCCCGGCTCGACGAAGAGATCAATCCCCAGGTGAATCGTGCGGCGCTCACTCGTACCGTCTTCGCCCGCACAGAACAGAGAGGACGTATAGAGCAAGCGCGGCTCGTCGTAACGGCCGACGCCAACGCTTACGCCCGCGCGCTTCATCTCGTTGAATATTTTTTCTGTGAGAACAGGAGTTTCCGCGACAGCTGGATCAGCGCCGAGAAATGCGCTGCCCACGCTCAGGTCAAAGACCATGCTTGGCGCCGCTCGCAAGTCGGTGTCCAGGATCGACGCGGCGGAACCGGCGTTCGCCCGTAACCATCGCTCAATCGCTTGGCTTTGCGGAACCGGGGGCAATCCGCAGGCAACGCGAAAAGTGTAGTGGGCAAAACGTGGATTAATTTTTGCGAGCCGCTCGAGAGCTTCCCAGGCTGGCGCTTCACTGACTGTGACGTAGGAATCGCCGGGCTTCAGTGTTTTGCGATGAGCGGAATTGGTAACGCTCACGGCCAGCCGCGCGCAAATCAGCGCATAGAGGACCGAGAGTTCTCGTTCTTCGAGCGGGAAAGCGGTGTGGTAGCCCGCAACAAGGGAAGCAGCGGCTTCCAATGGATTCTCTTTCCCGAGAATAGCGTAAGCCGCGGCAATCGCCGGCTCAGAAACTGTCAGCCCGTGATGTATGTCGCCAAAATCGATGACGCTTGCAACTTCGCGTGGTCGTGGCCAGGGGTCGCTGACGAGCACGTTGTGATCGTTGGCATCGCCGTAGATGACGCTGCGGCGCAATCGTGGTAACACCGGAACCACTTCCGATTCATAAAGCGCGATGAATTTTTCGACCAGCGCGCGCCGCTTCGAATCAGCGATTTCCTTGATGTAGTCCTTGATCCACAAGGCGCGCGAAGAATCCCATTTCAATTCGCGGTGCGCGGCAGGATGCGAAAACGATTGCAGCGCTGCGTCCATCTCGCCAAGAAAGTGACCGAGTTCCTGCAAGAGCTCCGGCGCGTGCGTGCGCGCTTCGGCGAGAGTTGTTCCTGCCACATAGGTGAGCAGCCAAACGAGGCGATTCGAACCATCCGCTGCGGAATTCGAAGTGAAAAGTTCGCCTGTACGATTCGGTTTGACGCGAGGCAAACCGAGATGAGGCGACCGCTGCGCCAAATGACGCAACGCCTGGCATTGCAGATCAATGAAGGCGCGCTCCCGCGCCGGGTGCATGACCTTCAGGACATAGGAACGGCCATCCGATGCTGTCAGTTGGAAATTGTCGTCGTATTCGCCGGGCAGGGCGCGCGCAGACGCATCGAGATCGTAGAGTTCATGCGCGATGCGAACGGCTTCTGCTTCCGTGGTGGGGTGTTCTACGCGTGCCTCAAGCAGCATGCGCCAAATCTTATCTGCAAGTCCTAGAGCACGTCCATCCCGAACGGTTGGAGCCGTACAGTACCGCAGGCCAACAGGGATTCTTTGTTACTTAGAGTGTCTCTCTCGAATCGCGGACGGACACCGGTCCGTTCACAGTGGAGAGCCGGATCATCGCCGGCGCGTTGCCAAATTCGATGCGGCGGTTTTCGTCGTCCCAGGTCTTGCGCGCAGTGTCGCAAATGCTGGCCTTGCAGCTGACCGGCGAATAGTTTCGCGATTCCACGACGAAGCTGGACTGGTAGTCTCTGGGCACCATCAGCGTCAGCGGGCCGTTCTTCGCATCGGCTGTCAGCCCTGTGCCGCTCCAGGACTTCCCAGTCAGCGCCACGGAGATCGGTCCGTTTTCCGTATGCACGCGCACGTTGCCATTGCTGCCTTCCAGGCTGATCGGGCCATTCACGGCGGTGATGTCCGCCTCGCCGGAAAAATTCTTCAA
>Ga0210407_10002756_pt1 | contig 14796 bp, 13 predicted proteins | sample IncBWC27MmetaG_FD_150860 | JGI IMG/M metagenome (GOLD analysis project Ga0210407, IMG submission 150860) | Forest soil microbial communities from Barre Woods Harvard Forest LTER site, Petersham, Massachusetts, United States - Inc-BW-C-27-M | ecosystem: Environmental > Terrestrial > Soil >...
TGCGGGTGCCGTTAGAGTGCGAAGGTCAAATGCGGCAACCTGCCCCGCGATGTGGCGCAAAGTATCTACCGCGTGGACCGCTGTGGCCCATAGAAACTCGGGCTCCCGGCGGGAGTGCCTGGCGAGAGTGCAGTGTACGTATCGAAGACGGCCGGCATGGCGTGTCCACTCGATCGCTCGGTTGAGAAGCGGCATGAATCGCCGGTTCACGGAAACCATGTTCGAAGTCTTGGTTGCGGCAGCGGCATCACGGAGCGCCTGCGCTTCGGCCAGCGATGCGCCAAGAGGCTTCTCCACTACGCACGGAATACCCAACGTTAGCAATTTGATTCCGAGGTCGGAGATGTTTTCCGGCGGCACCACGGCGATGCAGCCGTCGAGGTTTTCCTGCCTCAACATATCGTCGACGTCTTGATAAGCCTTCAGAAAGCCATACTCTCTGCCGAATTCGAGCGCACGTTCGATCTGCAGGTCGCAAACGGCAGCCAGTAAGATTTCGTCGGGATGCGCAGCCTTGTACCTGGCGAGCGGGATGGCATGCCCGCTCTCTGAATGTACTCCGCAACCGATCAATCCGAGCCGAATCATGGTTTGAAAATCACTGGAATAGGCACTCCATCGTTGTCAAGCGTCGGTTTGGCGACGCTGCTAGTTCCGCGCACGAACCACAGAGACCCTCCTACCGTAACCGTGAGCCCCGCAAACCAAATAACCGTGATCCGCTGATTGGCCGGCACTGTAAAGAGCAACACCAGGCTCAACAATCCAATGAAGGAAATCGTGCGGCTCAGAAAACGGAATACGGGGCCGGTGAAGTCGGCGGAATCCTTCAATTCCGCGGCCACGTCGACGGGCGTATTCAAGTTCCTGAACAGCAGCGCCCGCCCCGGCGTATCTCCTCGGTCGAACATCATGGTCAGGAAGAAAACCCCGAAGGACGCCGGAACAATGATCGTAACCTGCTGGATGAGCGACCAGTGATAGACGAAGGCGCCGAGCATGCCCAGAATCAGCCCGGTGACGAATGAGGCCAACCCGGACCATGGAGGCGTCCGGCGTACCACCAACCCCAGCAATGCGGGAGGCCCATACGCCAGCGACATCAGGGTGTTGAATGTGAGCATGATCTGGAAGACGCTCTGCCCGCTGGCAGCCATGATCACGGCGATCCCAGTCGTTGCTCCTCCGACCAAAAACGTCGTGACCCAACCCACGACAAGGAGTTCATGTTCTCCAGCGCTCTTTCGGAACAGCGACTGATATACATCCTTGGTCAGAATCGCCGATTTCACATTGAACTGCGCGGAAAGATTCGCCATGGTGGCGCTGAACATGGCCGCCAGCATGACTCCGATCAGTCCGTGCGGCAGCAACGTCAGACTGGCGACCGCGTAAGCTGCTTCGCTGGCGTTAGGCAGACCCATGCGGGGTAGTTCCGGATAAACCACGCGCATCGCCATCGGCGGAATGAACCACAAGAAAGCTCCCACGAAAAACAGTCCGCAGCACAGCAAGGCAATTTTGCGCGCCGAATGCTCGTCATCCACGCTGAAGTAGCGCTGTGCCATAGCGCTGGTGTTGTAGCCAAACGCGACCATGATCGTCCATGAGGCGATGTAGAGCCAGCCAAACTCCCCTGACACATGAAGCGTTTTCATCTCCGGCGGCAGCGAATGCACCAGACCGCTCGCTCCGCCCACGCGGGCGAGAGACATGATGACCAGAACCATGCAAAACGGCATGAGGATCGAGGCTTGCAGAAAATCGGTGACGACCACTGCCCACAATCCGCCCAGCACACAATAGAAAACAATGAGAGCGCCCGCCCCGAGAATGGTCCACGTCACGGGGAAGCCGCAAGCGGCAGATACGAAGAGGCTAAGCCCAAACAGAGTGCTGGCGCTGGTAAACAACTGGAACACGATCGTGGTCCAGGAAAACACCTGATGAGTTGCCGGATTAAACCGGCCCGAGAGATACTCCATCACCGTGGTAATGCGGCTGCGCCGCCAGCGCTTGGCGAAGATGAAATAACCCAGCAGGAAACTCAAAGCGTTTCCTAGGTAGAGCCCGATGGCTGCGATCCCCGAGCGATAAGCGACGCCTGCCGCCCCGGTGAACGTCCAAGCACTGAAGCCGGCCATAAAGCAACTCAGGCCTGCGACAAGCCAGGGAATGCGGTTCCCGCCGCGAAAATATTCGGCGGCGCCCCGGTTAAAGCGTAAAACGTAGAAGCCCACCCGCACCATGAGAAGCGCGTAGAGGGCGATGACCACATAGTCCACAAAATTTGCGCTCGCCATAGGAAGTCAGGCTTCCTTATACTTTGTTTTCGCCCGAAATAGAAGCCAAGAAACAACAAAAGGAAAGAAATAGTCGATATTCGAATGCTATACTCAGACCCGCCATGCGCCGCCCTTCCCTTCTGATTAGTGCCGGAGAAGAGCTGTTTGCGTCATTCTTCTCGCGGCAAGAGGTACAGCGCATGAGCCGTCTATTCCGCTGGGAACGCCAAGGAACCAGCAAACTCGACGCGGATTTCAGAGAGTCCTTGAGCACGACACAGGCGCTGGTGACTACTTGGGACAGCCCTTATCTCGGCGACGACTTGCCACTCCTTGCGCCGCAACTGCGCATGATTGCTCACTGCGGAGGAGAAGTGAAGTCACGCTTCTCGCGATCCCTGTTCAAGCGGTTGACCATCACCAACGCTCCCGCTCCCATGGCGCGCTCCACCGCTGAACTGGGTGCTGCCCTCGTCCTGTATTGCGCGCGCAATGTAGACTTCTATCGTTCCGAAGTACGAAAGCGGTCGAACCGAATCTATGACGAGGTACACCTCCACGGTAGTTCCGGATCACTGATCGGGCAGACGGTAGCCATGATCGGGTTTGGCCGGATCGGTCGTGCGCTCGTGGACTTGCTGCGAGGTTTCGACATCAAGTGGTTGGTGTATGACCCGTACGTCCCGCGTTCCCTATCGAGGCAGTATCCCGTTCGTTTCGCTGGCCTGAGGAAGTTGCTTCCTCATGCGCATTTACTCGTCCTGACGGCAGCACTGACAGCCCAAACCCGCGGCCTGCTGGATCGGCAGAATTTGGCTCGCCTGCCCGACGGCGGATGTGTCATCAACATCGCCCGCGGTGGCCTGATCAATCTCGATGCTCTCAGGCAAGAGGTGCAGCGGGGGCGGTTGCGCTGTGCTCTCGACGTGACCGATCCGCTTGAACCCCTTCCGGTTGGAGATCCGTTGAGGGCTGTGCCGGGATCGATTATTACCCCGCATATCGCGGGGAGCGGAACGGGAGTCAGGGAGGGCATCGCGCGCGTGGTCTTGGATGACCTGGAAAGATTTTTCAGCGGCAAGAGAATTGAAAATCAGGTGACAACTTCCATGCTTGACCGGATGACCTGAGCATGAAAGTTTCGTTCTCAACACTGGCGTGCCCGGACTGGACCATGCCACAAATCATCGCGACTGCCGCAAGCGAAGGGTATGAAGGAATTGAGTTGCGTTTTGTGCAAGGCGAAGATTCGTTGTGGAAGTTGCCGGTGTTTTCAGGAACGGAACTGGCCTCCACCAAGCGGGCATTGAAAGACAGCGCTCTGATCATCTCGTGCCTGGACACAAGCTGCCGATTTCATTCGCCCGATGCAGCCGAACGCGGACGTTGGATCACCGAAGGAAAACGGATGGCAGATCTGGCCGCGGAACTGGGTGCGCCGGGCCTGCGAGTCTTCGGTGACACGATCCAGCCGGGGGCGGACCGCTCCTCCACGCAAAGCTGGATCGCCGAGTCCATTCGGGAATTAGCCGAGATCACTGCAGCGAGAGGGGTGGAGATCTGGATCGAGAATCATGGTGACTTTGCGGGTGCGGCTGAGACCGCGGCGATCCTTCAGCAAGCAGCCTCTCCAAACACCGGAGTGGTTTGGGACCCGGCAAACAGTTTCATCGCAACCCAGGAGCAGCCCGCGGACGGCGCGGCGCAATTGAGACTGGCGATTCGCCACGTTCACATCAAGGATTTGCGGCGCGATCGGGACGGCTGGAAATATGTCCTGACTGGCGAGGGCGCTTTTCCCTTACTTGCATTGAAAACAGTTCTGCAAGATCTCCAATACGACCGCTTCCTTTCTTTCGAGTGGGAAAAGAAGTGGCACCCGGAACTTGCAGACGCTGATATTGCACTCCCGCATTTCGCGCGCTGGTTTTGGAAGAATTACGCATGATTGAAGCTGGCGGCGAGAAACTGCGCAGGTTGCGTGCCGAAGATATTCCTGCTGCGGCCCAGTTATCAGCGCAGGCGGGATGGAACCAGACGGAGGAAGACTGGCGGACTCTGCTGGAACTTAGCCCGGAAGGCTGCCTGGGAGTCGAAGTTGATGGAAATCTGGCTGCGACCACGACTCTCCTTTGTTATGGGCGCAGGCTGGCGTGGATCGGAATGGTTCTGACTAAGGCGGAATATCAGCGACGCGGCTTTGCCAGAAGGCTGATGGCGCATGCGTTAGAGAATGCAGATACGATGGGAATCGCAACCATAAAACTTGATGCCACCGATCAGGGCCAGCCGCTCTATGAAAGTCTCGGATTTCGAAGCGAGCAGGAGATTGAACGCTGGTCACGCTCGGGCGGGAACGGACAACCACCGCCCAGCCCGGCATCTCTGGAGGAACCGTGGCGCGACTTCGATTCGCTGGTATTCGGAACTGACCGTTCACAACTTCTCGAAAGACTGGCGCGGCTCAACCGTCCGAGATCCATTTCGCAGTCGTATTTGTTTACCAGGCCCGGCAGCGTGACTGCGTACCTGGGTCCGTGCGTCAGCGAAGATCCGAGACCCGCTCGGCACTTGATCGAGGAGTGCGTGCTGAATGCTCGTTGTGCCTGGTCATGGGACCTGTTCCCGCGGAATCAACCCGCGGTGGCGCTGGCTCGCGATCTGGGATTTTCTCCAAAACGGCATCTCGTGCGCATGGCTCGCGGGAAAGAACTGCGCGAAAAGGAAAATGCGATTTACGCGATCGCGGGATTTGAACTCGGCTAACCGTGAAAATCAAAACTGAGTCAGAATTGGAAGAATTGCTCTCGCGCCCCGATGAGAAAACCGCATCGACGATGGCGGCGCTGGACGGCGACCTTATCATCCTCGGCGTCGGTGGCAAGATGGGTCCAAGCCTGGCCCTTCTTGCGCGGCGCGCGATTGACCAGGCAGGCGTCAAGAAGCGGGTGCTCGCGGTGGCCCGATTCACAAATAACAAACTGCGCTCCGAACTCGCTGCTCACGGCCTCGAAACCATCGCCTGTGATCTGCTCGACCGTAGTTCGCTCGACAAGCTTCCCAACATGCCCAACGTCATCTTCATGGCTGCCCGAAAATTCGGAACCTCTGGCGAAGAGCATTTGACGTGGGCTATGAATACCTATTTGCCTGGACTGATCGCCGAACGCTACCGCAACTCCAGAATCGTGACGTTTTCAACGGGAAATGTTTACCCGCTCCGTCCGCTGAAAGACGGCGGAGCCGTGGAGACGACACCGGTGGGACCCGTCGGTGAGTATGCGCAGTCGGCTGTGGGCCGCGAGCGCATGTTTGAATACGGATCAATGCGATGGCGCACGCCGGTCGTCATCCTCCGCCTCAACTATGCAGTCGAGCTACGCTACGGAGTCCTCGTAGATATTGGACGGGCTGTATTCGAACGGCGTCCCATCGACCTGTGTATGCCGCGTGTGAATGTGATCTGGCAGAGCGATGCTAACTCGTGGTGCCTGCGATCCTTTGCCCACTGCCAGTCGCCGCCCCTGATTCTTAACATCACAGGTCCCGAAACTCTTTCGGTGCGGGAACTCGCATTCGAATTTGGCCAACACTTTGGCGTCGAACCCACTTTTGTTTCATCGACGGAAGGCTCCACAGCTCTATTGAGCGACGTCAGCAAGGCGCAGGGCCTTTTCGGGAGTCCTACAGTGCAACCGAAGCAAATGATCGAATGGATTGCGAATTGGATTCGCGATGGCGGTGCAGTCCTTAATAAGCCAACGCACTTTCAGACGCGGGATGGGAAATTCTGATGCAGTTGCGCGAGAAACTGCTTTCGGGCCTGGTCATTCCCGCCCATCCTCTGGCGCTGAACTCCCAGCGCCAACTGGACGAACGCCGCCAGCGCGCTCTGACTCGATACTATCTGGCCGCGGGTGCGGGCGGCATCGCTGTGGGAGTTCATACCACCCAGTTTGCCATTCGCGATCCCAAGTTTGGTTTGCTTGAAAGCGTGCTTGCATTGGCCGCCGAGGAGAGTCGTGGCAATGGCATCGTCAAAATAGCTGGCGTCTGCGGCAGAAACAAGCAGGCGCTTGCCGAAGCGGAGCTTGCCGCCAGGTTGGGTTACGATGCCGTGCTGTTGAGTCTTGTCGATCTTAAACACGAAAGCATTCCTCAACTTCTGGATCATGCGCGCGTCATTGCCACCGTCCTCCCGATTATCGGTTTCTACTTGCAGCCTGCCGTTGGAGGACGACTGTTGCCCTACGAATTCTGGCGTCAGTTCGTTGAGATTGAAAACACAGTAGCGATCAAGATCGCACCCTTCAACCGCTATCAAACGCTCGACGTCGTTCGTGCCCTTGCGCAATCAGGCCGCGCCCAGGAAGTCGCTCTGTACACGGGAAACGATGACAACATTCTGAACGACCTGCTCACGAAGTTCGACTTCGGCACTCAGCCGCTTCGAATCGTTGGCGGCTTGCTTGGGCATTGGGCGGTGTGGACCAAGACTGCTGTTTCTCACCTCGCCCTCGCCAAGCAACACTCCGATCCCGTTCCTGGCGAGTTGCTGACGCTTGCTCAGCAAATCACCGATGCGAATAGCGCCATCTTCGATTCCGCACACAACTTTCGGGGATGCATTCCCGGTATTCATGAGATATTGCGGCGTCAGGGCCTGCTCGATGGACGCTGGTGTCTTGACCCTGAGGAGGAACTCTCTCCTGGTCAGAGCGCGGAACTCGATCGCGTGTGCGGATCCTATCCGCATCTTCAGGATGACGCATTCGTAAAGGAGCACCTTGATGAATGGCTTCGCTAATATTGTCCTGCTAATGCTGTTTGTCTCAGGCGTGGCAGAAGCTTCGGACCAAGCCGTGATCGAGAGTGTCCACGCAACCGAAGATGTTCCTCTGCGACTTGATCCCACGTCAGAATTCTGGCGTGCCTCACGCCCCATCTACATGGAGAGGGATAAATTCGGGAAGATTATTCCTCGGTACCGGACCGAGGTCCGGACACGCTGGACGAAGAGCAATCTCTACTTTCTCTTCGTCTGCCCCTATGAGGAGCTTCACCTTAAGGCTGCGCCAAATACTCAGAAAGAAACCAACGAACTTTGGAATTGGGACGTCGCCGAAGTCTTTGTCGGCTCCGATTTTACGAATATCAAACGCTACAAGGAATTTGAAATCTCTCCGCAAGGAGAATGGGTCGATCTGGATATCGACCTGAGCCAACCGCACCATGAAGACGGGTGGACTTGGAATTCCGGCTTCGAAGTGAAGGCGCGCATTGATAAGGGCACGCACACCTGGTATGGAGCGATGCGGATCCCCTTGGCTGCGATCGACGCGCGTCCCCCAGCCGCCGGAAATACCATGCGCATCAACTTGTTTCGGAGTCACGGGCCGCCCGCGCATCAGCAAGCCGTCACATGGCAGTCACCAATGAACGATTCGTTTCACGTTCCTGAACGATTTGGTTTGATCCGGTTGGTGGAAAAGCTCACGAGAAGGAGTGATTCGCTTGGAAATGTCGACTATCAATAGAGCTGGCCTACTCAGCGCGTCCGTAATCCTGACTCTCGTTCCCCCATTTGCTCGTGCAGTTGATCCCTATCCCGTGACTGTGGAACACGGTGTCGCGGTGACGATGCGCGACGGCACTGTGCTTCGCGCGGATATCTATCGTCCGGTCGCACCAGGAAGATTTCCCGTTCTTCTCACGCGAACTCCCTACGATAAACGCAGCGAGGGTGACGTTGATTTCGGCCATAAGGGAGCGGCCCGCGGTTACGTGGTAGTCAACCAGGATGTTCGCGGACGCTACACATCAGACGGAGAATGGTATCCCTTCCTGTACGAATCGAACGACGGCTACGATACTGTCGAATGGGCCGCGGCGCTACCTTACTCCGATGGCAGAGTAGGAATGTATGGAGGCTCGTATGTCGGAGCCACCCAGATGCTGGCTGCAATTGCACATCCGCCGCATCTCGCCGGAATATGTCCGGTCGTCACCGCGAGCAACTACCACGATGGCTGGACCTACCAAGGTGGTGCCTTCGAACAATGGTTCAACGAGTCGTGGACCTCTGGTCTGGCCCAGGATACGCTGAACCGCTTTGTGCGAAGTCACACGAATGCGTTGAACGGCATTGCGAGACTTCCTCTCACTCAATACCCGCTTTTTGAATTGCCCCACGCATCCTCCGACGCAGACCTGTTGCATTCTCTGGCCCCGTACTTTCTCGACTGGGTTGCCCACCCAAGTTATGACGAGTATTGGAAGAGGTGGTCCATTGAGGATCACTATGCCGACATCGGCGTACCCTCGCTCACAGTCGCAGCTTGGTATGACATTTTTCTGGGCGGATCTTTACGCAACTACGTCGGAGTGAAGTTGCAGGGCAAGGACGAAGCCACGCGCCGCGGACAACATCTCCTGGTCACGATCGGCGGCCACGCCGGTTCGAGCCGCAAGATAGGTGATGTAGATTTCGGCTCTGCCGCCCCATTTGACGAGGACGAAACTACTTTGAGCTGGTACGACAATCTGTTCAAGAACGTTGCCAACGATTTCTCGCGCCCCAAGCCGGTCAAACTGTTCGTTATGGGGACTAACGAATGGCGTGAGGAAGACGATTGGCCGCTCGCGCGTGCCCGCAACACAAGATACTTCCTGCATTCGGAGGGAAAGGCAAACTCAGCGCACGGCGACGGCGCTCTGGTGGCAGCAACTCCTCGCTCGGACAAGCCTGACCAGTACGTCTACGATCCTGCAAACCCCGCGCCCACGGTCGGTGGTCCTTTGTGTTGTGACTCCAAACATCTCGAACCCGGGCCCCACGATCAGCGCGCGATGGAAGCACGCTCTGATGTTTTGGTCTACTCGACGCCTCCGCTGGAGCAAGACCTGGAAGTAACTGGGCCAGTTCAACTCGAGCTCTTTGCCAAGTCCACCGCCGTTGATACCGACTTTACGGCTAAGTTGGTGGACGTCGGACCTGACGGATTCGCGCAGAACCTCACAGAAGGAATAGTTCGCGCGCGCTATCGCAATTCCCCAGAGAACACAGAACTCATGAAGCCCGGCCAGATTTACAAGTTCACTGTGGACTTATGGGCAACGGCCAACCTCTTCCGCAAAGGCCACACGTTGCGACTGGAGGTCAGCAGCAGCAATTTTCCCCGCTTCGATAAGAACCTGAACACAGGTGAGAACGCCGGTGTTGGCGGAAAGTCCATACCGGCGACGAACACCATCTATCACGATGCCGAGCATCCCTCGGCACTGGTTCTTCCGATCGTGCCAACCACCTGAAGTGATGAGCAGAAAAACAGGGGCCGCTCTTCGACGCGGGTCCGCAACCGCATCTCAGGAGATTCCATGCCGCACAGCACGTCGAAATGCATCTTCCTTGCCCCCGCACCACGGGTCGTGTCCGACATTTTTGATGAAGACGACCTGTTTCGGTTGCGTGCCCTTGGAGATGTGGTGATTCACGAAGGTGGCCCTGTCACAGAGGAAATCTTTGAAGAGAGCGCCGCGAAAGCAGAAATCATCATCGGCCAGATTGACCTGCGCGAACCGCGCCTTAAACGCGCCACGTCGCTCAGGGCAGTGTTCAATGTGGAGGGCAATTTTCTTCCTAACATTGACTACGCCTACTGCTTTCAACACGGCATACGTGTTCTCAACATAAGTCCGGTATTCGCTGAACCCGTCGCCGAGGCGGCGTTGGGCATGGCTATTGACCTCGCCCGCGGCATCACCCGGTCAGATCGTAACTTCCGCCAGTGTACCGAGCAGTATGGTTTGGCCGCGAACACCGAGGCGTTCTCTCTCTTCCGGCAGGCGATAGGTTTTATCGGGTTAGGCGATCTCGGTCGCGCGGTCTTGCCATTGCTTCGTCCGTTTGGTTGCCGCGTTCGCGCATACGACCCATGGCTGCCAGCAGAATATATTCAAACCTTGGGGTGTGAAGCCTGTTCTCTGGATGAGGTCCTGCACAGCTCGCGCCTTATTTTTGTGGTCGCGGGGGCCACATCACAGAATCAAGGCTTTCTGGGCGCAAAACAATTCTCCTTAATGCCGCAGGGGGCCGCCTTAGTCCTGGTCAGTCGCGCCGCAATTGTGGATTTTGACGCGATGCTCGATTTCGCCGCGAAAGGCCATATCCGCTTCGCCACCGACGTTTTTCCAGAAGAACCGTTGCCTGCTTCACACCGTGCACGGCACACCGACAATGCAATCCTCAGCTCACATCAGGCCGGCGCAATGGAGACGGCGATCAAAGGGATTGGGAAGCTGGTTGTTGCAGATGCGGAACTGATTGCCCGCGGGCTTCCACCGATTCTGTGCAAAGTTGCTCAGCCTGAGACTGTTGCCCTCTTTCGTAGTAGACCCATCAGCAAAACATGACAGAAGAAACCTACGGGCAAACCTTTCTTGTATGCATTATTGCGGCGCGAGGCAAACCATCCCTAGCTTTACGTTTAACATTTTGGTTCAATTTGTTATCCAAACCTCTTCGCAATGATTTCTCTCGCATTGGTACAGATCGCCTCCTGCAAACGTAATTGAGTCAGGGACAACTCTGGAAAATCTGCCAGGATTCGTGTAGCCCGGCGAAGGCGTTCTTGAGTTGATTCCAAATCCATTGCACGTGTGGGGCAGACCATGTCGTCTCGTCGCTTCGCCGAGGTCCTCTCGCTTGGCATGCTTCTCTCGATGTCCTGCTTGCGTCTGCATGCACAATCCACCTATGGCTCGGTCGCTGGTTCGGTGACCGACAGCACCGGCGCCACCGTCACCGACGCCAACGTGACGTTAACGAACCTGGGAACATCAGAGAAACGCACGCAATCCAGCGGCAGCGATGGCCTTTTCACCTTCGTGAACCTGTTCGCCGGCCAGTACCGGATCGACATCGAGAAACAGGGCTTCAAACATTACGCCCGCCTGTCGGTCACAGTCGATGTGCAGCAGACCACGCACATCGACGCCACGCTTCAGGTGGGTCAAGTCAGCGAAACGGTGGAAGTGACTTCCGAAACGCCCTTGTTCCAGCCTGAAACCTCCTCACTCGGGACCATCGTCGACCAGCGCGAAGCAAACGAGTTGCCCCTGAACGGCCGCAACATCTACAACTTGGCGACGGTCACACCCTCGGTCATTCCGCAAGGCAGCACGCAAGGAAATGTCGTCGGCAAGAATCCCTTCGACTTTGCCAACTACCAGATCGGCGGCGCCTTCGCTAATGAGGGAGCAGAGTATCTCGACGGTCAACCCCTGAACATCGTCTACATCAACCTGCCTTTTGTTGTTCCGACCCAGGACTCAATTTCCGAGTTCAGAGTCCAGAACAACAATCTCGGACCAGAGTGGGGGAAGTTCGCCGGCGGCGTAATCAACATGAGCACCAAATCTGGAACAAACACCTGGCACGGCGAAGCGTACGAATATCTGCGGAACAAGGTTCTGAATGCCAATGAGTTCTTCAATAAGCAATCTGAACTCAGCTCTGGAATCGCGAACAAGCCGGTTCCATTCACACAGAACCAGTTTGGTGCCGCCGGCAGCGGCGCGATTATCAAGAACAGAACCTTCGTCTTCGGCAGTTATCAAGGATTCCGGCTTCGCCAAGGCACGCCGTTCAACACGACGGTACCAACAGCGCAGGAACGCCAGGGTGATTTCTCAGACCTTTGCACAACTGGATTCAGCGCAAGCGGGCTTTGCAACGATGGAGGCGGCACCATTCACCAGATTTACAACCCGCTGACAGCAACATCGCTTACTTCGCCTCGCCAACCCTATCCCTTTAACTGCATCGCGGATAACACTACGTTCTGCCAGACCAACGCCCCCGGTGTTGGGAATCAAATCAATCCGACTTCGGCCTACCTGCTCGGAAAACTCATCGCGAATCCCACAACCTCTGGCACCCTCCTAAACTTCCTCAAGGATGCCAGTACGGGCGGCGACACCGACGAATATGTGGCGCGCGTCGACCAGACGATCAACGCCAAACACTCGATTTTTGGCCGCTTCACATATTGGAAGCTGCTCAGTTTGGCTCAGGATCCATTCGGTACAGGACTGTGCAAGGACCGCTGCGCGGAGAATACCAAGAGTAAGAGCGTGGCCATCGGTTACAACTAGGTCATCAGCCCGAATACCATCTTTAACCTGAGTGCGAGCCTCAGCCGGTTTATTTACCTGCGCGGTCCCATCAACAGCAGCTTCGACATGACGCAGGAAGGCTGGCCGGCGGCGTATAACTCTCTGGTTCCCAACCTGGAGCGTACCCCGCTGACCCCCTGCTTTGGTCAAAACGATGGCCTGGTGGGCTGCAGCCAGGGACAAAGCGCGATCGCCGATTACAACACGCAGTTCAATATCTCGCCGCACGTGACGATGATTCGCGGCCACCATACTTACACATTCGGCATGCAGCTCGAAGAGGGGTACGACAACTACCTGCAAACCAACACCGGGGGCGGGTTCATCTCTTTCGGCGGATCGTGGACTTCCCTCACGCCCGGGACAGTGGGAGACGGCAACGGCAGCGGAAATGGCGAGGACTTCGCTGACTTCCTTCTCGGCTACGGCAATGGCCAGGGAGCCGCATTCGGCAATCAGACCAGCGGATCGCTGGTCATTTCCGGCCCGATCTCAGGGAAGCAAACCTACCGGGCGTTCTTCTTCGGCTACACGTGGCACGTGACCAGTAAGCTCACCCTGAATCTGGGTGTCCGCTACGAATTACAGGGGCCGTGGTCCGAGCGCTACGACAAGATGACCTACTTCAACCCAACTGCTACCAATTCATCGGTGACGGGCTGCAATGGTACAGCGGGAAGTCCCTGTCTGGGGGATCTATTCCTCGTCAAGACCGGCGTTAACAGCAGCCGCAACAATCTACCCCTTTCCAAGAAAGAGATTCCGCCGCGACTGGGATTTGCCTATGCTGTCGACTCGAAGACTGTGATTCGCGGCGGATTTGGAATCTTCTTCATTCCGAACTACGTTTCGTTCGGAACCAACCCCTACGTCGATCCTGTCAGCAGCGCCACGTCCAACTTCTTCTCCAGTAACGATCACGGCGTCTCACCCGCCGCCACGCTCAACACCAACACATGCGCCGAGCCCATACTTGGCGGGGGTTCGCTCACCTGCACGGGAGCCGGCCCGTTCAATCAGGGTACGTACGTCGGGGGCGTGCCACAGACGGGGGCTAGTGACTTGACTGCGGTGCCGGGCCGGAATCCCTTGCCGAATGTCTCGCAGTACATTTTTGAACCAGAATAACTTTTCGGCAACTGGATATACCGTGCAGAAATATTGTTACCTTGAGCAGTACAATTTTGACATCCAGCTTGAACTACCCGGAGGCTTCTTTGCAGACCTTGCCTACGCTGGGTCTCACGGCGTACACCTGCCGCAGTTCAATACCAACGTCAACCAGATTCCGGACAGCTTCATTGCAACCGCTGCTCAGCAATACGCCACTGGAGGCTCGGCTGCTGTTACGATCGCGCAGCCAGTGGGTACCTATCCGTTTAGTCAGAGTCTTCCGGGTAGCCTTGGCCCTGGAGTTCTATTGCAGGGCCAACTTGATCGTCCCTTTCCGCAGTATTCGGGCCTGAACCTGAACGGATACGGCTGCTGCAGCAGCAACTACAACGCCTTGCAGGCAACGGTAACACGTCGTTTCCAGGGTGGTGGCACCATGCTCGTTTCCTACACCAACGCCAAGCTGATGTCGAATACCGATACGCTTACTTCTTGGTTAGAGGGAGGGACAACCGGGGCGTCGGAGGCATCCAGGACTGGAACAATCTGAAGGGAGAACGCTCGCTCTCCTCACAGGACATTCCACAACGCCTGGTGGTCAGCTACGTGCTCGATCTGCCGTTTGGCAAGGGCAAGAAATACCTCGCCGGCGTGAATGGTTTCGCTGGCGCGATGGTTTCCGGTTGGGGCTTGGATGGCATTACTACGCTCCAGCGCGGCTTCCCAGTAAAGATCAGCTGGGGCGGGGGCGATGCCCTGACCTCCGCCGGTTTTGGAGTGGGCAGTCTTCGACCCGACTATGTCTCTGGTTGTGACAAAAACGTAGGCGGAAGTTCTTTGTCCAGAGTTTCGGGCTGGTTCAACACCACGTGTTTCACTGCACCCTGCGGAAACAACGGCAACATCAGTACCCCGAACAATCCTTGGACCTTTGGGAACGAGCCGCGCGTCGACGCTTCGCTTCGCCAGCAGGGTGTGGTGAATTTCGACTTCGCGGTCTTCAAGCGGACTTCCATCGGAGAGCGAATGAGCTTTGAGTTCCGGGCCGAGTTCTTCGACCTGTTTAACCATCCTCAATTCGGGCCCCCGAACTCAACTGCAACCAGTCCCACCTTTGGGGTTGTTACTAACACGGTGAACAATAGCTTCCGGATCGCTCAGTTCGGCTTAAAGTTCATTTTCTGAAGGATCATTGTTGTATCTGGCGGGCCGGAAGACCTCT
>Ga0210407_10002757_pt1 | contig 14795 bp, 13 predicted proteins | sample IncBWC27MmetaG_FD_150860 | JGI IMG/M metagenome (GOLD analysis project Ga0210407, IMG submission 150860) | Forest soil microbial communities from Barre Woods Harvard Forest LTER site, Petersham, Massachusetts, United States - Inc-BW-C-27-M | ecosystem: Environmental > Terrestrial > Soil >...
CGATTTTTTGTTCGTATAGCCAGAAATAGATGCGTCCCCGCGGATCTTGCCCTTCCGTCAATTGATTGCGCGTGATTTTTTTCGATTGCCGCGTGAATTTCACCCCGCCGGCCCACGGCTCCGGCACATTCACATTTAACAGCACCTGGTCCGGCAATCCTTCTTTCAAAATTAATTCCGCCGCCACTCGTGCCACGCGCGCGGCATTTTCAAAATTCACTTCCGACTTTTTCGAGCACAGCGACATCGCCACGGATGGAATGTGGTGAATCGCGCCCTCGCGCGCCGCGCCTACGGTCCCGGAATAATAAACATTTTCTCCCAGGTTAGCGCCGTGATTGATTCCGGAAATTAAAATGTCCGGCTTCTCCGTCAACAATTTATGCAGCGCCACGATCACGCAATCCGCGGGCGTGCCGTCCACCGCCCAGTACCGCTCGCCCATCGGATGACACACAATCGGCTGCCGCAGCGAGAGCGATTGCGCCGCCCCGCTCTGCTCGCGGCTCGGCGCCACCACGCTCACCGTCGCGAATTCCGCAAGCTCCGCGGCGAGCACGCGCAATCCTTCCGCTTGATATCCATCGTCGTTGGTCAAAAGTATGTGCGGCATTTTTTGAGAATTCTCTTTGCGAACATTTGTGTGCGAAGCAGCGCCAGACGGTGGAAAAAACGAGGCCGACCTGCACAGAAGAAAAAATGGTCGGGACGACTGGATTTGAACCAGCGACCTCACCCACCCCAAGGGTGCGCGATACCAGGCTTCGCTACGTCCCGACCGGGGCGCTATTCACATTACCGTTTAAGTAACTAGCAACGTGTTAGCTTGCGCTTTCACCGCTGGCAGTCAAAGTTTCATGACCGCCGTGCGGGCACGCGGAGCGTGCCGCTTTGCGGCTTAGCCTAGTGCTTCAAGGCTATCACCGCCGTTCGAGAAGCGTCAAGAAAGCGCGCAGCGTATCCCGCAAGTCGAGGAGCATCTTGCGGCTCAGCATCTGCGACGCGTCGGCCGTTTGCGAGCGCGAATTTCCGGTGGATTCTTCGTCGCTGCCGGCGCCATTTTGTTCGCGCAGGTGACGCCGCGCGCCGGCGATGGTAAATCCTTCGTCGTAGAGCAGGCGCTTGATTTTTAAAACCAGGTCCACGTCTTCTTCGCGGTAGAGACGATGGCCGCGCGCGCTCTTCACCGGCTGAAGCATGGGGAATTCGGTCTCCCAATAGCGCAGGACAAACGGCTTGACGTCCGCCATACGGCTGACGTCGCCGATGCGGTGGAGGCCTTCTTCGTTTGCGGTTTGCGTGGCTGCGCCGTGGCTTGGCATTCGAGAGTCCTGCCGGGAGCGTGACGCCGCTATCGTAGCAGTTTGCGCGGAATTCCTGTAGAGGGGGTTTCCGCGGTTGCGCCGGCGAATACAGGCTCGGGAATCATTCGTCGCCGCCATCCTCCTCGATTTCGTTCTCGCTGTTTTCGCTGCCGGCTTTTCTTGGGCGGTCAACGCGTTTGCGCATGCGCTGGACGAAACGGACGGGCGTGCCCACGAAATCGAATTTCGCGCGGAGCTGATTTTCGAGAAAGCGCTCGTAGCTGAAATGCAGCGGAGCTTTCTGGTTGGTGAAAATCAGAAATGTGGGCGGGGCGATCTTGGCCTGGGTCATGTAGTAGATGCGCACGGGGCGGGCCTTGGGCGTGGTGCCGCGCTGCAGGTCGACTTCTTCCTTGAGCCAGTTGTTGAGCGCGGGCGTGGAGACGCGGCGGCGGCGCGCTTCCCAGCACTGATTGATGAGCGGAAAGAGTTTTTCGGCGCGGTCACCTGTTTTTGCCGAGAGAAAAACGATCGGCGCATAACTGAGAAATTTGAGTTTGCCGCGAATCATTTTGTCGTACTCGAACATGAGCCGGCCGGAATCGAAATCCTCGGGGCGATGACGTTCGCCGGGCCTGCGGCGGGCTGTGCCCTTGGAAGTGGCGGCGTCGCGAACGCCCGCGGCGCGCGCGGCTTCCACGGCGAGATCCCATTTGTTGATGACGATGACGACGGAGCGGCCGGATTCCTCGGCGTAGCTGGCGATTTGCGCGTCGCCCTGGGTGACGCCTTGCTCGCCATCGACGATGAGCAGCGCGACGTCGCAGCGCTCGAGGCCGCGGCGAGCCATGACGACGCTAAGTTTTTCCGCGACGAGAGTGGTCTTGGCTTTGCGGCGGATGCCCGCGGTGTCGACGAAGAGATAGGTGCGGTCGCCGCGAACGACTTCGGTGTCCACGTTATCCATGGTGGTGCCGGGAATGGGCGAGACGATGGACCGTTCTTCGCCGGCCATGCGATTGAGGAGCGTGGATTTGCCGACGTTGGGGCGGCCGATGATGGCGACTTCGATGACGTCGTGGTTTTTTTCTTCTTCGACGGATTGCACCACTTCGACTTTGGAGAGCGTGTAATCGAGAAGATCGTCGACGCCGGTGCCGTGTTCGGCGGCAATCGGAAAAATGGGGACGCCGATGGAATGAAAAACGGCGGCGTTAACTTCCTGGGAGGTGGCGTCGATTTTGTTGACGGCGATGACGAAGGGTTTGCCAGTGCTGCGGAGGACGCGCGCGAGCTCTTGATCGAGGGGCGTGACGCCCGCGTGGCTATCGACGACAAGGACGAGAAGAGCGGCGTTTTTGATGGCGACGTGGGCCTGGCGAAGAATTTCCTGGGGAATGAGGGCTTTGTCGTCAGGGATGATGCCGCCGGTGTCGACGATTTCGAGAGCGCGGCCGCGCCATTCGGCCGTGCCGTAGATGCGGTCGCGGGTGATGCCGGGCTCGTTGGTGACGATAGAGCGGCGAGTGCCGGTGAGGCGATTGAAAAGTGTGGACTTACCCACGTTGGGGCGTCCGACAATGACGAGAGATGGGAGGCGTTCTGCCATGGAATCCTGTGCCGGGCGGAGGAGGAGCGTTCCGGACGGAAGAACAACCTTACCACGTCGAGCATTCGGGGATGGGCCCGAAGGACCAGGCTGGGGCGGGCCCTGAGAAGTTGACCATGGTCCGACCATGGTCTGAGCGCTGCGGTGAGCTGGAAGATTTTTTGGGAGTAGGAACTCGACACCCTCCGTTGGGATGAAAAGAGTGCGCAAAAGCTTGAAAGGAAAGGAGATGAGGAAGCGGCGTCGTAAAAAAGAGTGCGTAAGTGTATGAGGAGGCGGGAGATAGATCGAGAATCGTGATCGACAGTGGGAGTGAGCAGGGAGAAGAGCACGAGCGAAGAGCGGGAACGGCTGCCCCCACCCGGGATGTTTTTGGCAAAGAGTGTGGAATTGTTTGAAAAGAATGGGGTTACGATTTCCGTGAGCGCAAAAAAGCGCAAGAGAGTGTGGAAGAGTTTGAAAAGACAAGAGATAGAGAGAGCGTGACGGTGGGAAACAGGCAGGAGATGGAACGTAGAAAGACCTAGACTGTGCCGAGGCAAACGCCACGCAGAGCGAGTCTGAGGAGAAGCGGAAGAACGCGAGTTTGTTTCGGCAAACACGAAAGAGGATAGCACAAATATAGACAGTAAGTCAATATATTTATTGATACAGTTCGAACGGGATGTGAAAATGTTGAAAGAACTGGAGATAGATGTGCGGTAAGTGAACGGAAAGAAAAGGACGGAGACGGCTATGGCCAAGAGACTGAGGAAACAGAGGGCCGCTCGGGAGGCGAGAAAGACTCCAAGGGGCAAGGGCGCAGAGTCCGGTGCCAAGAAACCAACGTTGAAAGATTTGCTGGTAGGACCGGGACCGCGATTCGAGGATTAGGCGCCGGAACGGGGCAAACTGCGGCGGCGGCCCGTGGAGCCGGGGTAGGACGAAAGTTGCGGACAAGCGCTGCCTAGAATCGGGAGTGAGTGATCCAGTTGGAGACTTCGGCGGCGACGGAGAAGGCGGGAGGGGCAGTTGGGGTGGAGGAGAGATGGGCGGCGAAGAGGGCTTCGAGGGCGTAGGCGTTGATTTCGAGGGGGATGTGGTCGTAGCCGCCGCCGGAGAGGAAGCCGCGGACGTAGAGTTCGGCAAAGCGGGGGATGCCGAGCTGGCGGTGTTGTTCGACGTGGACGAGTTCGTGGAAGAGAAGTGTGCCGGTGAAGGGTTGATGGGAGACGACGACGTCGCTGAAGGTGACGGCGGCCATGAGGGCGAAGTCGGGGAGATTGTGGAAGCCGAGGGCGCGGAGGGCGGCGTAGAAGGCGGGATTGGGGACGCGTTCGGATTGCAGAACTAGGAGGCGCGTGGATTCGAGTAGGGCAGTGGAAAAGAAGCCGGTGAGCGGGGCTCTTTGCTCCGAGGTGAGAGGCATGCCGCGGCTTTGGAAGTGCTGACGTTGATCGGAGATGTAGCTCGAGACGGATTGGGAGATTTGGAAGATTTGTTCGGGAGAGACCGGCGGGGATGGCATGGAATTGGGTCTGAAGAGATCATAATAATGCAAGGCGCGCAGCGCAACGAAACCTAGCTTCAGCTCAAAAAGACGTCAGGACTTAGGCGTAGCCTAGGGTAAAATAGGATTATCAGGGAGGTTGGCAATGAACACGATTACAACCGCTCCCAAACCTACCGAAGCTGCGCGGCGCGCCCGACGCGAAAAAATTGTGCGCGAATCCTTGGCGACTCTGCGTTTGGAAGGACTGACCCCCAGCAAAGAAGTACTTGGACTAGCCGAGGAATACGTTGAAGGCCGAATAGGAGCAGGTGAGTTGACTGCGGCGGTTCGTCGACTCCACGGCGGGTAGTGAGGCGAGAAGCGGACACTCAGGACGATCCTTACGTCTATCCGGGTACTCTCGTCCTTCGAAACCTTGCGGAACTTCACGATGCCGACGCTCTGGAGCGCTACGAAAGCGACCACTGTTTTGTCCGACTCATCGAGTTGCATGAGAACCCCATCCTTGCCAGTTTTGACGCAGACCATCTGAGGCTCATACATCGCCATCTATTTCAAGATGTGTATGCGTGGGCCGGAGAATTCCGCACGGTCAATCTCGCCAAAGGCAATTCTTTCTTCGCCAGAACGGGGTACATCTGCCAGGAACTCCCTAAGATCTTCCAGCGGCTGGCGAGCGAAAACTTCCTACATGGTGCCGACAAGCAAAGATTCTGCGAGCTGCTTATTGCTTTGCAGATATGAACGCCATCCATGCCTTTCGAGAAGGCAACGGGCGAGCGCAAAGAGAGTTCCTCAGAGAACTAGCGGCGGAAGCTGGATACGAGCTGAGTTGGGACCTTGTTACGCGAGACGAAGTGCATTCGGCCTCGGTCGCAAGCTTTCAAGAAGGAAGCAACGAGAGATTTGCCATGCTGCTGAATAAGGTTACCCGTCCCAAGCAGTAAAAGCCCGCCACCAATCGAGTGGGGTTTCGCTCGCGGGAATCAACCGAACGAATTTCTGTGGAAATCGCTGCATTGGATAAGGGTTCGAGCGCACTTTCCGGCGGGTCGGCTCGCGACATTCCGCCTGTCGCATTCAGCGTGGAGAGAGGGTATAAGGAGGGTGCGCAGTGGAGGCTGGGCGGCCGCGCGAAGGCCCGGGGGAATGACACGCCCGGCAAAGAAGCCTGGCGAGGAAGTGCGGAAAGGGGTAGAGATGCGTGCCGATCAAGTGGAAGTTTCCTGGGATGGAAATAAATCGAAATGGCTGGTTCGCATTGTGAGCGGTGGAGAGGTAATTCGGCGTCATTGCGATTTGAAGAAGGATGCGGACGAGGCGGCGCTTCGTACGGCGGCGATGAAGACGGTGCAGGACGAGGGATATGAGGCGGACGCTTCGGTGGTTAAGGTGAATCGGGAGCGCACAGCGACTGGCGCATGAGTGCGGGATGCGCTCGTGGAGATGGTTAGAGCGCGATATTCCCAGCGGGCGCCGTTGCGGCAAATCCGGTCGCGGTCCATTTCTCTCGTGATGACGATGAGAACGATGGCGTAACCGCGAGGCCGGGCTGAAGCCCAGCCCTACACAAGCCGGAAGCGTGGCGCGCCGCGGGTCAGCTGTAGGAGAGCTTGGGAAACCACTTCTCGCCGCGGCCTTCGGGGGTGAAATCAAACATATTCCAAAGAGGCCAGATGGAATCGACGTGACGCGCGTTCTGGCCGGGGTCGCTGGGGGCGAGGAGAAGTTCGGAGTGATAGAAATGGTGGATCGCGCCATCGCGGCGCACGAAAATGTTCAGTGAAGGCTGCTGCTTGCCATCGGCGGATTCGCCTTGATAGTCGTGGTTGTAGGTATTGGCGGAGGAAGAGAGCAGGCGGAGGTTGCGCCAGCCGCGCTCGCGGGCAAAGGCGCGAATGCGTTCCAGTGGGGATTTGGCGACCACAACAAGATTGAGGCGCTGCGAGATGTGGGGCGCGGCGCCATTGAGACCATCGAGAATGGACGTGCAGGCGGGACAGGCAGCGGCCATGTCTGGGCCGTACATGAAGCTGTAAATGGCAAGGGTGTCTTTGGCCGGCTGGAAGAGTTCCGAGAGGCGAACCAAGTGCGCGGGTGAAGAATCATCGAGATTGGTTGGGCCTTCCGCGAAGGCGTAGTCCTGGGGCAGAGCGCCACCCAGCGGGAGTTGGCGCCGTAGCGCGGCTACCTGTTCAATGTTTCTGCGCAGCGCGATTTCCGCTTCGAGCAAGGCGTTGCGCGCGGCGCGATAGGAGTCGCTTTCGCCCGGGAAGCGAACGGAATGTAACGGGGATTGGATTGGCGTGGCCATGTTTCTTCCTCTGGAGACACTCCGGTCGATGAATTGCTGGCGGTTCGGATTATTCACCAATAGTCAGTTCCCCGTAAATAGCAAGGCTGCCAGCCAGGGAGTCGGGGCATAAGATGAAAAAAGAGTGTCGCCAGGACAAGAGCGTGGGCAAGAAAAGTTGATAGGAGAGATAGAAAAGAGATGAAACTTGCTTCGGTGAATGTCGGGCTACCGCGTGATGTGATGTGGCACGGGAGAAGTGTGACGACGGGAATTTACAAGAAGCCGGTCGAGGGGCGGGTGACGCTGCGGAAACTGAATCTGGATGGGGACCGCCAGGCGGATTTGAGCGTGCATGGTGGAGAGTACAAAGCCGTTTACTGCTATCCGCTGGCGCATTACGAGTTTTGGAAAAAGGAATTGCCCGGAAAGAAATTGCCGATGGGGAGCTTTGGGGAAAACTTCACGATTGATGGGGATGTTGAAGGCGAGGCGGATGGGATCGGGGAGCGACTGTGGGAGGAGAAGATTTATCTGGGCGATGTGTTTTCCGTGGGGACGGCGGAAGTGATGGTGACGCAGCCGCGGCTGCCTTGCTACAAGCTGGGAGTGCGATTTGGGTCCGACGATATGGTGAAGAGATTTTTTGTAAGCAAGCGGACGGGTTTTTACGTTGCGGTGACGCGCGAAGGAGAAGTGGGGGTAGGCGACGTGATGAAGGCGGTGGAGCGCGAACCAAACAAAGTGCCGGTGTCGGAGATTATGCGGCTGTATTCGGCGAAGAGATATAACGCGGATGATATCGATTCGCTGCGGCGGGCGCTGCGAGTGGAAGCGCTGCCAGAGAGCTGGAAGGAATATTTTCGAGAGCGGCTGGAAGCCGCATCGCCGGCTTGAGATGGGGAGCGGGCTGAGATTCAGCTCACTCGCAGGGCGGACATTGGGTCAATGCGCGAGGCGCGGCGGGCGGGGAGATAACCGGCGAGTGCGGCGACGGCGGTCAGAAGAGTAAGCATGCCCACGAAGGTGGCTGGGTCAGTGGCGGTGACGCCGAAGAGCAGGCTGCTGATGGCGCGAGCGAGAGCCCAGGAAGAGGCAACTCCGATGAGAATACCGATGGCGGCGAGAGCAAGCGTTTGGAAGAGAATGCCGGCTTGAAGTTTTTGGGCGGAGGCGCCGAGGGCCATGCGAATGCCGATTTCCTGGGTGCGCTGGCTGACGGAATAGGAGATGACAGCGTAGATGCCGAGCGAAGCGAGGATGAGCGCGAAAGCCGCGAAGCCACCGAGCAGGAGGACGACGAAGCGGCGTGGAGAGGCGGATTTGTCCACGAGCTGCTGCAGCGTGCGGAGATTGGAAGTGGGCAGATCGGGCGCGATGGGCCTGAGGGCTTCGCGAATTCTGGGCGCGAGTTGCGCGGTGGTTAGCGATGTGCGAACCACGAGATCGACGGAGCCATAATCCTGCGTTTGCCGGATGGGAAGGTAGAATTCGCTACCGGATTTTTCTTCGAGGGAGAGATGGCGGACGTCGCCGACCACGCCGACGACGATGCGATCGGGTTTGTCGGCGTTCACAATTTTGCCGATGGGATTTTCGCCGGGCCACAGAGCGCTCGCTAAAGTTTCGTTGATGATGATGACCTTTTGGGAATCGAGAGAGTCACGCTCGGAGAAATCGCGGCCGGCGCGTAGCGGAATTCCCATGGCTTTGAAATAACCGTCGCTGATGATGCGGACGAAACCAAAAGGATAGTCTTCGGGGGTGTAGACCACACCCTTAGCGGCGATGCCCCAGGTGCGATTGTGACCGAGCGGAAGAGCATCGGATAAGCCGGCGGCTTCGATGCCGGGAACATCGAGCGCGCGATGCAGGGCATCGGTGAAATAGGCGTTGCGTTTTTCTTGCGTGGAATAGCTCGAGCTGGGATCGATGCGAAGCGCGGCAGCTCTCTCCGGGTGGAATCCGAGATCGATGTCGAGAACGCGCAAGAAGCTGTGTATCAGCAAACCTGCCCCCACGAGAAGCACGCAGGCGAGGGCGATTTCCGAAACCACCAGCGCGCTGCGAATCCAGGTATGCCCGTGGCCTTGGCTGGAGCCGCGATTGGCGTCTTTCAACGTGTCGTGGAGGGCGAGGCCCGGAACCTGAATGGCCGGAACGAGGCCGAAGAGAATGCCGGTGAAAACGGCGATCAACAAAGTGAAAACGAGCGCGGTGGCGTCAATGCGTACGTCGGAAAGAAGAGGAATGCTGACGGAAGTGAGGTGAGCGAGCACGCGCGTGCCGACAAAAGCGAGGAGCAATCCGAGCGTGGCACCGCAGCAGGAGAGTACGACGCTTTCGGTGAGCATCTGTTGGATGAGACGGCGCTTTCCGGCGCCGAGCGCGGCGCGGATAGCGATTTCTTTCTGGCGGGAGGCGGCTCGGGCGAGAAGCAGGTTGGAGATATTGGCGCAGACGATGAGCATCACGACGCCGACGGCGCAGGCGAGAACCAGTAGAGCCGGACGCAGACGGCCGCTGACGCGTCGTGCCAGGAAGACGACGGTGGGAGTAAAGTCGTTGCGGTCGGGATGCTCACGCTTAATCTGAGCGGCGAGAACTTTGATTTCGGCGGCGGCGCTTTGCACTGTTACACCCGGCTTCAAGCGACCGACGAGGGCGAGAGTGTTGCCCCAGCGGTTGGTTTCTGGGCTGAGCGGAAAAGGGGAAAAGAGATCGATGTGGCTGCCGGGAGCGAAGACGGTGGCGAAATCGAAGGAGGCGGGCAGAACGCCTACGACCATGACCGGCTTATCGTCTAGTGTGAGAGCGCGGCCGACGATGGACGGGTCGGAGGCAAAGCGCCTCTGCCACAAGCCGTGACTCAGCAGAACGGCACTAGGCCCGTTCCATTTGCATTCTTCCACGGTGAAATTCCTGCCGAGTTCGGGCTGCACGCCTAGCAGAGGAAAGAAGTTCTCCGAGACGGGGACGCTGGTAAGGCGTTCCGGCTCGCCGGTTCCCGTGAGTTTGTTGTCGCCGACTCCGTAAAAAGCAAAATAGGCGGCGATATCGGAGTAGGAGCGATTGTGCGCGCGGAGATCGAGAAGATGATCGACCTGGACGGTTTGCGCGGACAGATCATTGGCGTCGTTCTCTGGATGGTTGGAGATCCAGACGAGGCTTGCCGGATCGCGGAAGGGAAGCGGGCGAATGAGTAGGGTGTTGACGACACTGAAAACGGTGGCGCTTGCGCCGATGCCGAGACCCACGATGAGGATCGCGAACGCGGTGAAGCCGAAGTCGCGGCGCATGGTGCGGAAGGTGTAGCGGAGATCCTGGGTGAGGCTGTCGAGGAAGGGGATACTGCGAGTGTCGCGGTGGAGTTCCTTTGCGGGCTCGAGACCGCCGAGCTTGATGAAGGCGGCGCGACGGGCCTCTTCGGGAGACATACCGCGCTGGAGGTTTTCTTCGACGAGAAGATCGATGTGCGCGGCGAGTTCGTCGCTAAATTCGCGATCGAGATCGGACTTGCGAAAGAATGAAACGAGACGGTTCCAGATGACGCGAAGGGAGTTCATGGTTTGCTCGATCCTTCCTTAGCAGGGTTGAAAAAGCGCGCGATTACGGAGGAGAGGCGACCCCAGTTGTGCGCTTCGGCAGCCAATTGTTTGCGGCCACTTTTGGTGATGGTGTAGAACTTGGCGCGGCGATTGTTGTCGGAAGTGCCCCAGGCGGCGGAGATCCAGCCGCGTTGCTGGAGGCGAACGAGCGAGGCGTAGATGGTGCCTTGATTGAGGAGCAGGAGGTCGCCGCTGACCTGCTCGATGCGGCGGGCGATGCCGTAGCCGTGGAGCGAACCCATGGTGACGAGGGTTTGGAGGACCATGAGGTCAAGGGTGCCCTGGAGGATATCCAGCTTGTTTTCAGGCATATACGCTCCTGTGTGGACGCCACAGGAATATAGTGAGTCTCCTGTGGAAACACCACACGAAGAGATAGACGAAAGAAACGAGGGAAAAGTTTGATCGCGAAGGAGGTTTTTTTGAAGTTTGAAGGCGAGCATAAGAAAAGATTCCGAGTTCGGCGGGACTCAGGCGTCATTGTGCGTGAGCAGAGGTGCTGAGTGTGTTCAGGGCAGACTGGGATCAAAACTTGAATTCGAGGTTGAGCTGCATGCGGCGGGCGGGAAGGGCGGAGACGGGTTTGCCGAATTGGGGATTGAGGATGGCGGTTTGCGAGCCGGTGACGCCGATGAAGGTGGTGTCGTTGACGTGATTGAGAATGTTGAAGGCGTTGAGGGCGAGGGTAAGGGTGGGGCCCCCTTTTTTTTCTCTGGAGAGACGAAAATCGTGTTCGATGTTGAGGTCGAGATTGAGAAGGCCGGGGCCGTGAAGTGAGTTGCGAGGTGCCAGGCCAAAGTTGGGGCGGTCATTGGTGATGCCGTCGCCGTTGGAGTCGAAGCCGGTGATGACGTTGACGGGCTTACCGGAATAGGCCTGCAGGGCGACGCCGAGGGAGAAGAGATCGGTAGGCTGGAAAGCACCGAGGAAATCGAATTTATGGCGGCGATCGTTGTCGGAGCGGGCCCAATCAAGCGAGGGGAAAAAACTGTTGCCGGGGAAATAGGTGATGCCGCTGGTGTTGTTGTAGGTCTTTGAGAGAGTGTACTGGGCCTGGCCGGAGAAAATTTTTGCGGGTTTGCCACGGAAAGTGATTTCAAGGGAATTGGCTTTTTGGTAGCCCGCGGATTCGATTTGGCGGTCCTGGCCGATGGAGGAATTGGGGCGGGCGAGAAAGTCGGGCGGCGGGGGAGCGTTGATATCGCGGGAGCGGAAGAGATCGATGCCGCGTGAACCGACGTAGGTGGCGCTGAGGGTACTTTTGGCGGTGACCTGGCGTTCGATGCCGAAGCTGTATTGGAAAATGTAGGGGATGCGGGCGCGGGGATCGAGGGTCACGAGGCTGGTGGGGACGCCGACAAGTTCGGCGGGAGGGACGGGAAAGGTCAGCGGATTGGCGGGCGTACTGGAAAGAATGAAGCGCTGGAGATTTATGCCGTTGAAGTGGAGGAGGTCGGCGATGGCGCGGGGCCCGGAGCGGTCGTAGAAAATGCCGGCCCCGCCGCGGAGAACGGTTTTGCTTTTTTTGGAGGGCGCATAGGCAAAGCCAAGGCGGGGAGCGAAGTTGTTGACGTCGTCGTTGAATGAAGTTTGGTAGTAGTAGCGCAAGCCGAGAGAGATCGAGAGATTGGGTTTGACGCGAATACTGTCCTCGAAGAAGCCGGCGACAGTGCGTTCCCAAAACACAAGATGGCCCTGGCCGCGCTGGACGAGGAACGTGGAAGGAAGGTTGGCGTTGAAATCGGCGAGGCTGCCGAAGGTGTAGGTACCCAGCATGTTGGTGAAATCGTCGGCGCCGCGGCGGCTGATGTCGGGAATGTCGACGCCGAAATTGAGGAGATGCTTGCCGTTGGTGTAGGTGACCAAATCGGTGCCGTCGAAGTGGGCTTCGGTGCGGCGGGAATCGGCTTGGGCGCCGCCTTCGGTGAACAAACCTTCGACGATGATTTGCGGAGCGGCGGTGGCACTGATGATGGGTTGATCGTTGTGGCCGACGAGAAAACGGAGTTGATTGACCCATTTGGGGGAGAAAATGTGGCGGTAGCTGACGTTGACTTCCTGCTCCTGGGATTGGCTGGCGTAGCCGGCTTCACGAAGGACGGTGCCGCCTACGCCCTGGTTTTTGAGGGATTGGTCTTCGAAGGAATAGGCGATCCAGAGCTGGTCGCCGCTGGCGAAGTCATGAAAGGCGCGGAAACTGGTGAAGAAGTGACGCTGAGGGGCGGGGACGTTGTCGTGGATGGGAAGGCCGTTGGGGCCGATGGCGGAAACGATGGACTCGAGATTGTCTTCGTCGTTCTCGATGGAGAGCAGGAAGGTGTTTTTCTTGTCGGACCCGAGCGGGCCGGTTAGCGAGCCTTCGTAGAAACGGCGGTCCTCGGCGGGCTTGGTGACGGCGAAGGCGTTGCGGGCGTCGAAGATGGAATCGCGAAAGAGAAAATTGAAGGTGCCGTGGAATTCGGGAGTGCCGCCCTTGGTGATGATTTCCAGGCGGGCGCGGCCGGGACGCGCGAAACGCGCCGAATAGGGATTCTGATTAATTTTGACTTCCTGGACGGCAGAAGGGGAGACGCCCGGGCCGTTGGCTTCGATTCCATCGACGACCAGAGAGACGCCGTTGGTGCCGGTGGCGTTGTCGTCGAGAAATCTCGAAAGCATGGTGACATAGTCCTGATCGAAGACCGGGACGCGGTCGAGGGCATTGCGGTCTATGTTGTTGGCGTTCTGATTTTCGGAGACATCGGAGCTGATCTGAGGAGCGGAGTCCTCGACCTGCACGTTAACGACTTCGTTAACGGAAGCGATGGCGAGCACGACGCGAACGGGTTGAGCGGGCTTCGAGGAGAGAGTGACGTCGATGTGGAGCTGCTTGAAGCCTTGAGCTTGAACCTCGATTCGGTATTTGCCCGCCGCAAGCTTTTCGAAATGGAAAGCCCCCGATTGGTCGGTGGACGTGGTAGCAAGGAGGCCGCCGTCAGGAGAGTTGAGACTGACGCGAGCGCCGGAGACGGGGGAAGAGGAAGGATCGACAACGGCGCCATTGATGGTGCGGAGAGGCGGGGATTGGGCGGCGAAGGAACTGCGAGACGGCAGCAGGACAGAAGCGAGAAAGAGCAAGAATACCGTACAGCTAGGGGTGGCGGAGAATTTGATTGGCAACCTGAAGAAGGCCATAGAAAAAGAGCGAGCCCGAGAGAGTGACGGGCACGGCAACACTTATTTTCGCAGACCTAACCTAAATCTGAGATGAACGGAGAGGATTAATGTGCGGACTAGGGCTCCCAGCCCAATCTGGCAAGGGCAACCGAGTGCGTTCGTTAGAGGAAATGTCGGATTTGGTGGGGCGGCGTGGATAGCGGGAGCTTAGAAGCATGAGAAGATTCTGATAGAGTGCTGGCAAAGAGATCCGTGAGGCCGCGAGCGCGCCGGTCTAAAGCCTTTGTTGTAAACCGCTCAGGGTTGCGCGCGATTTTTCGGCGAGACGCGATGGCCGGCCTTAGGCTCCATGGGACGGAACGAGCCAGGATAGGGAGCGGGGCCGGGCGTGGCAGGTCCGGATTTGCAATGTGTAATATTTACGGACGTTAGCGCGTACTAGTCTATGGAACCACTGAGACCAGGGCGGATGAGCGCGCCGGGAATAACAGAACCTACGGAGGCGATAAACCGGGCCCGGGCAGGGGATGCCGAGGCCTGGGGAGCGATTTATCGCGAGTATGCGCCTGCGATATTCCGGTTTTGCCGGAGGGCGCTGCCGACCAAGGAAGATGCGGAAGACGCAACGATGGAAATTTTCTCTAAATTGTGGAAGGGCAAGCTGAGCCAATACGACCAGGAACGGTCGTTTACGGCGTGGTTGTACCGGGTGGCGGCGAATCATTGCTGGGACACCCTGCGGCGCAGGAAAATCCGCCAGGATAAAGAGACGGAAGACGTGGACACGCTGCCGCTGGAGCATCCGGAGCCAAGCCAACTGGAAAAATTGATCGAGGAGCGCACGAGTGAAGAGGTGCGCAGAGCGTTGAACAAGATGGGCACGCGTGCGCGGATGGCGCTAGTGATGAGGTATTACTCGGACATGAGTTACGACGAAATTGCCGATGAGCTCGGAGTGCGACGCGCGTTTGTGGGCGTGGTGCTGCTGCGCGCGCGGCATGAATTACGTCAGGCGCTGGAAGGCAATGCGGCGCTGGCGGCGGGAGGGGTCTCGTGAACGAAATAGAAGACCGCAACGTACAACATCTGGACGAGATGACCTGCCTGCTGTATATCGAACGGCAACTGGACCGGACACGTGGACAAGAGGTGTCGGCGCACACGCAAGGATGCGAGAGATGCCGGACGCTGCTGCGGGCGCTGGAGCGGGAATCGCGGCTGCTGACGCGGGCGATGCTGGAAGAAGAAGAGGAACTGCCCGCGCGGATCGCGGAATTTCAAGAGCGAGCGCGGCGATCGATGCAGTGGATTTGGGGATTGGTGTTTGGGCTGG
>Ga0210407_10002759_pt1 | contig 14789 bp, 8 predicted proteins | sample IncBWC27MmetaG_FD_150860 | JGI IMG/M metagenome (GOLD analysis project Ga0210407, IMG submission 150860) | Forest soil microbial communities from Barre Woods Harvard Forest LTER site, Petersham, Massachusetts, United States - Inc-BW-C-27-M | ecosystem: Environmental > Terrestrial > Soil >...
CATTTCAAAGACATCACGAAGGCGTCTGGCTTAGATTTGGTGGCCCATTCTTCTGGTGCTGTCTTTTTCGATTACAACAACGACGGTTTGCTCGATCTTCTCGTCTGCAACGTTGGGAGGTACACGAACAGCGAAAAGGGCGCTCAGGGTCAGTACGTCGGATTGGCCGATGCATTTTCAGGTCACCTGCATCCTGACCGGTACGAGTATCCCGTGCTTTACAAAAACATGGGCCACAACCGGTTCAAGGATGTGACCGTGGAGGTTGGCTTGCGGCCTGCCGGATGGTGCGGGGACGCAAGCTTTGCCGACCTGAATGGAGACGGATTCCCCGACGTGTTCTTTCTCAACATGCAGGGACACGATCACTATTACGAAAACGTAGGCGGCAAGAAGTTCGTCGACAAGACTGAACAGTATTTTCCGAAGACTCCGTGGGGTGCGATGGGGCTGAAGTTTTTCGATTTCGACAATGACGGTCGCATGGATCTCATCGTCACGGACATGCACTCGGATATGAGCGAGGCCGTCGCACCTGAGCGCGAAAAGCTGAAGTCCACCATGCGCTGGCCGGAGTCGTATTTGCAGGCTTCGTTGTCGGACTACATCTGGGGCAATGCCTTTTATCACAACCTGGGGAACGGAAAATTCGAGGAGATCTCGGACCGCTTGGGTGTGGAGAATTACTGGCCGTGGGGCGTGAGCGTTGGCGACATCAACGCCGACGGCTGGGATGACATTTTCATTGCGTCGGGGATGAGCTTTCCATTTCGCTATGGGATCAACTCCATGCTTCTGAATAATCGTGGGGAGAAGTTTCTGGACGCCGAATTTCTGCTTGGAATCGAGCCGCGTAAAGAGATCTACACTCCGTGGTTCACTTTGGACTGCTCACAGGCGGGATTGAGTGAATTGAATCAGAAAGTCTGCGCAGGGCGAAAAGGGAAGATTACCGTGATGGCTCCGCGCTCCAGCCGATCATCGGTCATGTTCGATCTCGACAATGACGGCGATCTCGACATCGTGACCAACGATTTCAATTCCGGGCCGCAGGTGCTCATCAGCGACCTGGCTCAGACCAGGGCAATTCGCTGGCTGAAGGTTACGCTAGTAGGGACGGTGTCCAACCGCAACGGACTTGGCGCGACCGTGCGCGTACATGCGGGCGGACAAGTCTACACGAAATATAACGACGGCAAATCAGGCTACTTGTCGCAGAGTGTCCTACCACTTTATTTCGGATTGGGGGGTGCGGACAAAATCGAACGCGTTGAGGTGGACTGGCCTTCGGGGCGCAAGCAGGTCGTGACTCAAGGGCTGCGGGATAATCAGGTTCTTCAGATCACGGAGCCGAAGTAGGAGAAGCGAATGCATGATGGAAGGTGATTTCAATCGAAAGAAAGAGGACCTGCTACTGGGCTGAACAGCGGAGAAAACTAATTGTAATCGCGACCACCGCTGCCGTTTCGTCCTGCTGTACCTGGCAACGCGCCAACATACCCGACTCCGGTGCAGATAGACGCTTCGTCGACAGCTCAAGTAGCCTCTGGTTGTATACGTCTCCCGGCTTCAATAGAAACTCCTTCATAAGTTCCCGGGGGCGATGCTCGTCAAGCCCGGTAACGTTGATGCTACTTACGTAAAACTGCTTGCCTTCATCGAGGTCCACATCGAGCGAAATGGTTCGGCCGTCCTCATCCATCCGCGTGTCGGGAATAGAGTAAAAGTTGACGTAGCCGATCTGGCCGTAGGCATCGCTCAGTCTTTCGAGACCCTTGCTGACCTGAGCGACGTTAAGCATGTCGCCGTCCTTAATGTCGAAAAGATCGCGCAAAGCCTGAACGTTGCTAATCGCCCTGTTGTTCTTGAACGTTATTTCACGTAATCGGTACTGCTGGCCCTCGTCCACTTGAAAAGCAACCGCAATTCGGTTTTCGAGGGGACCGCGGGTGAGAATGCGCGCATTGCCGTGAACTTGCACCTTAAAATATCCGCGCTCTTGCCACGCTTGTCTGACTCTTTCCTGAAGTTCAGCTGTAACCCCGTCAAGATCGCCCGAGTATCTCCGCTGCTTAAGTGCGGACATTATCCGGTTTTGATCTGCCATTGCCATTTGGGGATTTCCCTCGAAGGCCAAGTCGGCGATCACAAGCTCAGGGTTAGCAGTTTGGTTGTTATGGAATAAAATCGGTGGCGGGCAGCCCAAAGCGGCTTGCGCAACAGGCGTTGTGGGAGAAGCAGCATGCTGGGCTTGGGTTAGCGGGTGGCCCACGACACACGCCACCACCAGGCAAGACACTTGTGTGAATCGCCACTGCATAACCGCATTATGGACACGCCGATAGGTGTTGTAAACAGAAAATCTACCACCCGGTCGCTCGGTCAACCCTACCGAGCGCTCCGGTTTTCTGGTCTCAACTCCATTTTTCCTGGCCTTCGACAATGGTGATGTAGCGGCCGATCGGAACATCGGTGAAACGCTGGGTCAGGTTGCTGGGTTGCGGCCACTTCACTTCGACCCAATCGATCCTGGTTCGCTTCCCGATGCCCAGCACCACGCGCGGATCGTGGGATGACAAGAAGCCACCTCCGCCTACTTTCATTCGGCTTCTTTTCAAGTCGCCAGCCTGGTAGGCGATGCGGGCGCCAATCGCGTCCGGGTTTGCTTTCTTGCCTATCAAACGCAAGCCCACCCAGTTGTTCTGCGCTCCCACTTCATTCCGCAGCAGGAGTGGGGCTTCGTCGTTGTTCGCGATCAGCACATCGACGCCACCGTCATTATTGAAATCACCAAGAGCCAGACCTCGGCTGGCCATCGATTTTGCGAAGACTGGGCCACTCAAGGGGCTGACGTTCTTCAGTTCCGTGCCCGTGTTGTGGAAGAGCAGCAGCGGCTCGCGAAAGGTCACTTGCGGCTTGATCTTGTCGATGAGATCGTTGGGGTGGCCGTTGACGATGAACAGATCGAGTTCGCCATCGTTGTCGTAGTCGAAAAACTTCACGCCCCAGCCGCTCATGAATTCCGTGACCCGTCCTATGCCTGTCGATACGGCCTTGTCATCAAAAGTCTCGTCGTGTTTGTTCTGGTAGAGCGAATACATTTCGTGGTCGATATTTGTGACGAACAGGTCCATCCAGCCGTCTTGGTTAAAGTCGGCGGAATCCACGCCCATGCCCGACCTGACTTTTCCACCCTCGCCGTATGCCACGCCGGAGGTGAAGCCGATCTCCTCGAAACGTTTGCCCTCACGGTTGGCGAAGAGAAAGTTAGGCACGGTATCGTTGGAGACGAAAAGGTCCATCCAGCCGTCGTTGTTAATGTCCGTGGCCACCACTCCCCAGGCTTTGCCGCGATTGTCGGCGATGCCGGTCTTCTGGCTGACGTCGGTGAAAGTGCCGTCTCCGTTGTTGTGAAACAGCCAACTGGGCAGCGGGTCGTAGACTTTCGGATAACAGTATTCGTTCATGCCCACGATCTGCGGATAGTTCGGGTCTCCGCAATGATGGCTTCGCAATTTGTCATAATCGGCGAACTGGCATACGAAAAGGTCGAGCCGTCCGTCGTTGTCGTAGTCGAACCAAACCGCGCTGGACGCCCAGCCCGGAGCGGCCACGCCCGCTTTTTCGGTGACGTCGGTGAAAGTCCCGTCCCCGTTGTTGCGATACAGAATGCTACGGTCGTACTGGGTTACGTAGATGTCCGGGAAACCGTCGCCGTTGAAATCGCCAGCGGCCACACCCATTCCATAGCCGCCTCCGCCGACGCCGGCTTTTTCGGTCACATCGGTAAAGGTGCCGTCGCGATTGTTGCGGTAGAGGGCATTCCGCAACGGTTGCTTGGGCGTGAAGAAGTCGGCGCGGCCGCTGTTCACCAAGTAAATATCCATCCAACCGTCGTTGTCGTAGTCGAGAAAGGCGCAACCGGCTCCGCTGACTTCGGGCAGATACTTGTCGGGAGACTTGCTGGCGGTATGAGTCCAGGTAATGCCGCTGGCTGAGGGCGGGACTTCGGAGAAGGGGTAAGCGGCTTTGTCAGCGGCGCGGACAAGACGGGGGAATCCAGTGAACGCCGCAGCGCCGGCTAGCAATCTGAGAAAATCCCTGCGGCGGAAGGACGACCAACTGGTGGGTGATCCCGTTTTCGTTGGCATCTGAAAGACGATCTCGGCTGCTCCGGATGCTGCTCTCAAGGTTGGCTGGGTTGCATGCTTAGCTGTGCCTTGCGCTTTGCCTGTTCGAGGCTCTCGGCGCTTTGCCGTTGCAGCGCCGCTTCCCGGTTGGCGTCGTCTTTGCGCCCGACCCCGGCGTAGGCCAGCGCCAACTGAAAATGTCCGGTCGGACTGTCGGGTGCTAGCTTCTCGTAGGTCTCAAGCGGCAGAATCCCGTCGTTGAAGCGCTTGGATGCGACCAACGCAGAACCCAGACCCAGATACGCGTCGGCGAAGTCCGCATCCAGCTTCGTCGCTTGAGAATAATGACGAATGGCCGTGGGCAAATCATTCTCATCCTTCGCCAGTTCCCCGAGAACGTATTCCGCGCTGGCGTTGCGAGGATCGATTTCGAGTTCCTGCTCGAAATTCCTCTTCACTTCTGCAATGACCTCAGGGGTGGGATGTGGCATGGACAACAGAGCACGTCCCAGGCGGGCATGAATGCCCGGCAACAACGGATTGATCTCCAGGATCTTGCGATACTCCGCCGCCGCCTGATCCCATTTTTCCTGACCCTCCAACGCCTCGGCTTTGAGCAAGTGAACCTGATAAGAGAAGGGCGCCTCGCGCATTAGTTCCTCAGAGACACGAACCGACAGATCGGAATAGGCGTGAGTCGAGGCGTAGAGGACTTCCGGGTCATTGGGAAAATCGCGGTCGAGTACCTGAAGGAACTCCAGCGAATCCAACGGTGCGTTCCCGGTCATGGCGCAATGCAAGCCGTCCAGTCCGATGCGTTTCTTAAGATCCCGGTCCGTGACTTGGTGAATAGATTTCTTCAGCAAGGGCAGCGCCTCGGCGCAATGACCGCTCTCTGCAAGACTCGTGGCGCGTTGGGTTGCGTCTGCCCCAGAGGGCCCCGAACTCTTCTTAGCCACTTGCGCGGCGGAAGAACAAGCCAGGAGGAAAACCGGCACAAAAATGGAAACAATACCGGAACTGACAACTCTGACCATCACGCGATTGTAAACCCAAACAACTTGATCCGAGATTGAAAACCCGGAGTCGAAAACGCCGCCTGAAGCTGCGCACCGAAGAAACATCCTAACCTAAGCGAAACAAAGATGGCAGGCACCGGAGCGCCTGCCATGCTGATAGTGACATCTTTTGCTAGAAGTAGAACTTCAAAGCGAGCTGAAGTTGGCGTGCCCCCTGCGACCCTGTGATGTTGCCAAAGTTCTGATTGCTCGAGTTTGGACCACCCGACGGTCCTCCCGGCGCCCCGGGGTCGAACGAGCCGCCTGCAGGTCCTCCGCTGAAAGTCCACACCGGATGATTGAAAGCGTTCAGCGCCTCGAAGCGGAACTCCAGCAGCTTGCTTTCAGTGATGGGGAAGCCCTTGTGCAGACTCAGATCCACATCCGCATACTTTGGACCACGAATGTTGCCCACCGAACAGGTCCCAAAGGATCCTGTTGCCCCGGCTATGCCCATCGCCTGAAGCTGAGCACCGGTGAGAGGATTGGAAATGTTACTGGTATCAAACCACTGGATAAACGCCGGAGTTGTAGACGTGGCGTTCACTTTCTTATTGATCACGTGCACAGGCCCGTTGCAATTCGGCAGTCCAGCCAGCGTGTAAGGATTGACTCCGTTGGTATTGTCCGCATTGCCGCCCAGACCCCAGCCGCCAAACTCATTCAGGGTCAGAGCATTTCCACTGTGCACAGTCACGATCCCGCCGATCTCCCAATTGCCCACGATTCCGTTCAGCACGGGGTTCAGATCGTGTCCAAACTGTTTTCCGCGGCCCACCGGAAGCTGGTAGGTCACGTAGCTGGTGAGAATTTGCGCCTGGTCGTAGTAGCAAGGTCCCCAATTCATACGCGGGTTGTAGATATTTTGGAATCCCGGCTGGCCTCCCGAACTGGTTGCGTTCGTGCTGCCGAATCCAGTTCCGAAGTAACCCGGCGAGTTGCTCATGCATTTGGACCAGGTGTACGCGAGCTGACCTTGCAAGCCGTTACTCATGCGCTTTTGCAGGACCGCCTGCAATGCGTTGTATTTCTGGTCCGAGTTGGACATGTTGGTTCCGGCCAGAGCTTCGTGACCGCAGGGTGGGTTGGTGGTAATCGTAGTTCCACAACCTGCGGGATTGAATTGGGGGTTGTCGGCCAGATACAAAGAGCCGGGAGTTGCACCGCCAAGAAGTGGCGCCGGAAGCAGCTTGACGATCGGTTGCCCGGGGCCCGCGATCTGTCCTTGAGCGTTCAAAGGTATGGACTGTACCTCATCCTGAAAGTTCAGCAGGTGCGCACCGCGCTGCCCAACGTATCCAATCTGGAAAGTTAGCGTATTGGTAAGTTGTTTCTGAATTGACAGGTTCCACTGATTGATCATTGCCGGCTTGAAGTTCTGATCATAGATTCTGACCCGCAATCCGGCGTAGCACGCGAAGTTGATCGTGGTGCAATTCGGCGCTGGGCCGAACCCCTGAGAAATGGCTCCAATGCCAGCGGTGGCGGACTGCTGCACAATCCCATAAGGCAGGTTCTGCGTGAGTTCCTCGTTGCCTCCGCCTCCCTCGGTGAAGGTGGAGATTCCGAAGCCGCCGCGGATCACCGTCTTGCCTTCCATGAATGCCGGAGACCAGGCAAAGCCGACCCGGGGCTGCCAGTCGCCGATGCCCAGGTAATTGTTGTAGAGCGCCGGATTGCTGAACTTCGCCGTCCCGTCGATGCCAGTCGGCGTATAGATCGTCCCCGTGGCCAGGCCGAAGTTGACCAGCCGATTGTGCACCTCAGAAAGCGGCGTGTGGTCCTCAAAGCGCAGGCCCAGGTTCAGGGTGAGTGTACTGGTGACGCGCCAGTCGTCCTGTCCATAAGCACCCCAGACATTGCCGCGAAGTTGGTCCAGCGTGCTGGCTCCTCCAGTGTCGCGATTGGACTGGCTACCCACATTGCCCATCCAGAAATCCGAGAGCCCCGAACCCGTCAGGGTGGTGATGTTCAAACTTCCCAGCGCGCCGTTGTTGCCGGGATAAATGTAATTCTGCCGTTCCCGGACGTACAAAAAGCCGGTTTTGAATGTGTGCCGGCCGTGGCTGAGAATCACATTGTCTTCGACTTGAATCTGGGTGTCATGAAAGACCTGGACAATGTTCTGCTGCCCAATCCCTGCGTTCGCCCCCACGCCGACTCCTGGGATATTGATATAGATCAACCCCGGTGACTGGCTATTGGCACCGTTGATGCCCAACTGATCGCTAATGTCGCCCAGCCCGGTTGTCGGCGTCGAATTCTGTGTAAACTTCACGGCGTTGAACCCGACTCGAGCTTCATTCAGCAGATTGGCGCTCAAGGTGTGAGTCCAATCCAGAACTACATTGGTCACCGGCTCGCCCGATCCGCCCTTAATGAGACCTCCATCCCCGATCGCCGCAAACGGCAACCCGGTGGTAGGAATCTGCTGCAGGTTCATCTGCGAATAGCGGCCGAACAGATGATCTTTGTTCGAAATGTTGTAGTCGATCTTGAGGTCGCCCTGATTGTTGTTAAGCGCGTGGCCGCTATTGAAAAAGTCATTGTTGCCGTTAAGGCTGTCGACCTGCGGAAGCGGATATCCCGCATTCTTAAATATGTTTGCCGCCACCGGGCTGATCGGGATCCCAGCCGCACCCAGATTGTTGTTGGGAATGGGCGTCGGTTGTCCTCCCGGATTGGGGTTCTGGGCCGGATTCACATAGTACGGATATCCCCCACCCGTACCCGGCACAACTAACTGGTTGGTGTAGAAAAGATTTCCTTTGGTGTCCGCAGCAGTGTCCTGGCAGATCCCCCCGACAAAACTGGACTTGCAGAGCTGCCCGAAGTCGCCCGCGCGCGCGTTAGCAGTCAACAACTGCGCCCCGGTTGGACCGCCCGTCACATAGCGTTGGCCTTGGTAATCGGCAAAGAAGAAGAGCTTGTCCTTAATGATCGGCCCGCCGAACGTGCCCCCGAACTGGTTGTAGCGAAGCTCTGGCTTGTTGGCCACGCCACTGGCACTATGCCCCAAAACACCTTCTTGGGCGGTTACTCCGCGCGACCATCCTGCGGCTGCGTTGTTAGCGTCGAACCAGTCGTTTCGAAAGAACTCGAATACGTCTCCATGAAACCTATTTGTGCCTGACTTGATGCTGGCGCTAATGATTCCGCCTTGATAGTTTCCGAATTCCGCGGATGCGTTCTGCGTGATGAGGTTGAATTCCTGGATGGCGTCCACGCCCGGTTGATATCCCGTCTCGTTGTTCTTGTCTTCGCTGTTGAGTTGCCCATCCAGCAGGTACGAATTAGCCTGCTCGCGATTGCCGTTGATGTAGGGCCGGCCAGAGTCGAGCATGCTCTGCGGCTGCCTCATGCCATCGGGATCGACGTTGGTCACTCCCGGCGCCAGCAGCGTCAACTGCAAGTAGTTGCGCGAGGCCAGCGGCAAGCTCACGTTGGTGTTGGCGTCGATCAGGGTGCTGACGTCGGTGGTTTGAGTCTGCAGGATTGGAGCTGCGCCCGTAACCTCCACAGTGCTCGAAACCGACCCCACTTTCAGCTGAAAGTTTAGACTCGCCGTCTGGTTGAGGGTCAGGGTGAACGCTGGGTACACCGCTTTTTCAAAACCAGCGACCTCCACCCAGACCGAATAATTCCCCACCGGAATACGCGTTATGGTGAAAATACCAGAGCTATCAGTGCGCGCCGTCCACAAGGTTCCGCGGTCGATATCCTTGGCGGTAACCGGCGCGTCCTTCACGGCTGCTCCGCTCGAATCCACCACCGTTCCCGTGATGCCTGCGGTTACTTCCTGACCCCACGACGGCGTCAGCACGCCAACCAGTCCGATCAACAGCAGAAGGGCAAAGCCTACGCTCATCAACTTTTGCATCACAGAACCTCCTGGAAAACGCTCCATCACGGAACCCCACAGCACAATTCCACGAATACAAAACCGGTAGAAGATGCTATATAGTAGTTGAACCACGGTCGTCAAGAAAAAAATGCAGGCCGCTCAACTTTTCCCGTTGCAGCACAACTTCATTGAGCTATAGCGGAACAGGAGGGAACCCGCCTTCCAGACCCGAGTTTTTATCAAGCTGGCAGGCGAAGGAAATGGATGCAGCTTCAGAAATCTGGTTCATATGTTCAAAGAACCATACAGTTGCCGTTCATTATGCGAGTCCCCCACTTTTATGTTCTTTACAAGTCAAGGCAATAGGATTAAGGTGTGAACTTTTACAGTCAGTTCATCAGCTCTATAGCGCTTGCGGAGAACGGGAAGACGTGGCAATCGGACGCATGTCGTTGTCTGCTCAGAACTAGCTCTATAGCACACAGAGGCGATTCACTATAGGATAGCCGGTCATTTCGGGGATCTTCATGTCAAACAGCCGCCGCAATGGAATGCCCGCATATAAGAAGATTCAGGCCACAATTCTGAAGCGTATTGAGGGCGGGGAGTTACAACCGGGCGACGCAGTCGAGTCCGAGCGGGAATTGGCCAAGATTCACGGGGTCAGTCTGATGACGGCCCGCCATGCTTTGACCACGCTCGAACGGGAGGGAATAGTACAGCGCCGGCGCGGCGCGGGAACCTTTGTGGCTCCGCCCAAGATTCACTTTAACAAGCTGATGGGCTTCAGCGAGTTGATGGCAGGACGAAATCTCACGGCTCGCTCGAAAATCTTAATGTTCAACGTAGTCGAAACCGAGCGCGAAGTTGCCGCACGCCTGGCTTTGGCTGACAACACCCGTCTGAACAAGGTCGCGCGCCTCCGATTGGGAAATGAAGAACCGTTCGCCATGGAAACCTGTTACTTCTCCGCTGAAGAGTACCCCGATCTGACCCGCGCATCGCTGGGACGAGGATCGCTGTTTTCCATGCTGGAACGCGACTACGGAATCCAACTTGCTTATGCCGATGAAGAAGTGGACGCCACTGCCGCCGATTCTACGACGGCCAACCACCTTCAGGTACCACGTGGGCATCCATTGCTCAGGATGCGGCAAGTCATTTATTCGACAAAAGGGATAGCCACGATTTATGTGCTCGGTCTCTATCGCTCAGACCGTTACAATCTGTTGATCCGCAGGTTCCGCTGAGTCAGCCAATCCGGTCAGCCGTGATTTGCGTCTGCTTGGCCTCCTGCCGGGATTGGTGACGGATGAGCGCCTCGTAGGCTGCCCCCCACATCGGCGCATCCTCATTCACCACAACCCAAATTGGAATGCGCGCCAGCACCGATGCAAGTTTGCTTTTTCCACAAAACGACTGGAAGAAGCTACCCTCCTGAAGCTTAGGCAGAATCTTTGTGGCGATGCCGCCTGCCACGTAGATTCCCCCAAGAGCCAGAGTTTGGAGAGCAAAGTTTCCTGCCATTGCTCCATAGAGTTCAATCCAAAATGCCAGCGTCTCCGCGCAAACGAGGCAGGATCGAGCCAACCCCCGCTGCGTGATTTCACTTGCGGCATTGTCTCCGGGAGCGTCAAACGAAACATGACGCACCGAAGGATTCAGGAATTCGTGAATCCTGCGAAAGCCCCGTCCCGAGAGAATTTCCTCACAGGATACGTGGCTTAACCGGCTCATCAAATGATGAAGTAGTTGGATTTCACGCTCGGTTCGAGGCGCAAAATCTCCCTGCCCTCCTTCCGCTCGCTCCACGCGATACTGCCGACCGTCCCAGAAAAGGATGGCCTCTCCTAAACCCGTCCCCGCCGCAATCACAGCCCGCGTAGCATTTTGCTCAGGAATTCCGCGATTCAGAAGGACAAAATCGCTCGAAGGAAGCCGGTCCAAACTCAGAGCAGTTGCGATCAGGTCGTTCAGCAAGATCATGTTTTCCAGGTTCAGTTTCCGGGTCAGAGCTGGGACGTCCAGGGCCCAACGCAGGTTTTCGGCGTGCAGACACCCATCCACCACCACTCCAGCCAGGCCGAAACCGGCGGCATCAACAGCTTGCCCTAATTTGCTCTCTCCCGACGTGTCCGCCTGGTCAAGGAAATCTTCGATCAGGCTTTCAAATCCTGGGTAGTTTCGGGTCGCGAGACGACGCTGGAAAACTGGACGAAGCGCAGATCCTTCCTTAAGGAACAATCCGAGATTGCACTTGGTCCCTCCAACATCGCCTGCAAGGATCATTGTCATCAGCGTATAAGGACAGTTCGCATGAGCATTTTCGACGCGCTCTGCCCATTTGTATTCCGTTCATTATAGAGAGTTGTCATTTGCTTTTGCTTTTTCGGAGCGCGGTATCTCCGTCAACATGCGGGCAAGAGACGAGTCGGCAAGCCAGTTGCACGCGCTCGCCACGTCGAAAGTCACTGGGAGATTTGGTGGACCTGGTCGGGTTCGAACCGACGACCTCTTCCATGCCATGGAAGCGCGCTCCCAACTGCGCCACAGGCCCACTGAGGAAGAACCAACGGTCCGGCGCAGAAATCCGGACCAGACAAAACAATTCTCGCTTACTGGCTGAGGTTAGTCAAACGCGGCGCAGAACTTAAGTTCGCGTTCAGTCTGCGCCCGTCAATTTACGAACGTCGCGAAAATGGGTATTCTGAGGGCGGTGACCGAGATCAGGAACCTTCGTTCTACTTTCCGGCGGTATTGGGTGCTGCCTCTTCTCCTTGCTGCAGCCGCGGCGCAAGTCACGCCTGCTGCTCCTTCGGCTGCGGCGCCTCCTGTGCCCTACGCATCGGTTAGTCAACTGAATCTGGTGCTGTCGCAGTTGGAACAGGTCTCGCAGTCGATGCAGGTGAACCTGGCCAAACTGCGAATCGAGAAATGGAAGACCGATTCGAACACCAAGCACGGCACCCAGGCCGATGTTGACTCCATTGAGCGCAACCTGCAAATGGCGCTTCCGGAAATCGTCGGAGAACTGCGAGCTTCGCCGGAGAACATTGCCGCGACCTTCAAGCTCTATCGCAATCTGGACGCGCTTTATGACGTGTTCGGTCCGGTGGTCGAGTCGGCCGGAGCTTTCGGCTCGAAGGATGAATTCCAATCCATCCAAAACGATCTCAACACCTTGGAGAGATCGCGGCGAGCGCTGGCGGAACGGATGGAAACTCTGGCCAGCACGAAAGAAGGAGAACTGACGCAACTGCGAACCCAGGTTCGGGATCTGCAAGCTGCGGCGGCGCCGGCCCCCGCACCGCCAAAGAAAGTTGTCGTAGACGACACCGAACCTCCCAAGAGGCCGGCGAAGAAGAAGACGGTGCCGAAACCGCCGAAGCCGACAACGCCGGGGAGTTCGACACAGAAGCCAAACCCGGCTACAAGTTCCCAGCCTCCGGCTCAGCAACCGCAAACCCAGCAGCAGCCATGATCCGAATTATGGCCGGCGATCTTGCACATATTCTAGTGCATAATTTGCCTGAAAAAAACACGCTCTTTTTGCCTAAAATCTAGAAAACAAAGGATCGGCATTTTTTTTGCCTTCTAGATCTATGGTTCTTAAGGTAGTTACAGGCAAAATATTCAAAACATGGAAGTTACAGCAACGGCTGACAGCGCGCGGTTCCATTTTGGGAACCGGGATTAGAACTGGACCGGAAGCTTTTGCTGTCGCGGTGATTTGGGGATCGGTGGTCAAAATTCAATGATTATCTTATAGATAATAGTTGTAGTTCTATATTATCGGATATTGAAGACTGAGGTCAACAGGAAAGTGGGGCGGGCGGAGGGTCCAGTTCCATTTTGGGAATCGTGCAAGCTCTGGTTTGGCGAGGGGAGAACAACTGGGGTGTTCCCAGGTTCACTGGTTAATTACAACACTCTGGAGATCGGCGTGGCGGACTAAAGTGTTCGGGCGCTGCCTCCCACCCTTCGCAAAGAACGCGAAAGGGTGGGGCACCCAAAACCCGATTCATCCGCCGCTCGAACGGCTGGGCCAACCCGCCATTCTCCTCAATCCCATAAGGTGAAGTCCTTCCGTGAAACGGAGTATCCTATGGCGAAGCCTCAAATACCGTTCCACAGCCGTAATTGCCACAGCCCTGTCCGCTTCCACTGTACTGAGTCGTACCGTAGAGATTTCCCACCCCATCGAAAATCAAGTTGCCGGTTGGGCCGGAACCGTCTGGGGCCCCTGTAAAGTCATAGAGAACGGCAAGCGCCCAGGACTTTCCAACCGGCCGCAGCCGGAATATTGTCCCTCCCCCCGTGCTGCTGCTGGTCGCTGTCCCATAGAGATTACGCTTCGAATCGAAGACCAGTCCGCCTCTTGGCTCACTCCCGTCGTTGCCGTCTTGGAAGGTATATAGCAGGTGCTCCGTCCACGTGCCGTCGGAGCGCGGCACGAGCTGAACAACCGTGCCCCATGGAGAGTGATCTCTACCACCATCGAAAGTTGTGAAATAAAGGTTTCCGTTTCCATCAGAAACGACGCCTGCCGCAGGGTTGCTGCCATCTTGGCCGCCAAAACGATGTAGTACTTTCTCCGTCCACGCGCCGCCCTTCTTGGTCGGCGTATGGATCGTGAATACCGTGCCGCAACCGCCACCACTGCACCGCCCGCCGCCTGCGTACGTCGTGCCGTAAACATTATTGCCCTTGCCATCCAAGACCAAGCCGCCGTTAGGGTTGGCACCGTCCGTGCCACCCGCGAAGTTGTGCAGGACTTCCTCTGTCCACTTGCCGTCTTTGGTCCTCTGCGGGCTCACCTTGAAAACTGTTCCGCATTGGCCGCCGTAGAACGCATCGCAGGTCGTGCCCTCGGTTCCGCCAAACGTCGTCGCTCCGTAGAGATTCCCCGCGCCGTCGAACACCAAGTCACCATTCGGGAGATAGCCTTGCTTGGCGGTCGGGAAACTGTACAGAATAGTTTCCGTCCACGCGCCGCCTTTTTGCTTCGGCGGAGAAATCTCGTACACCGTCCCGCAACCCGCCCTCAGGCCGAGCAGTACACAGTCACCGCTGCCCCCGTATGCGGTAACCCCGTAGAGATTTCCAGCGGCATCAAGAATCAATCCGCCACTGGGCACGCCTCCGTCGTTCGCTCCCTGGCCGTGGAACTTGTAGATCACCGTTTCGGTCCAAGGGTCGCCTTTATGTGTGGGCGGACTCAACTGGAAAACCGTACCGCACTCGCCACCAATCGCGCATGCTGTCAGACCGCCGTACGTCGTGGCTCCATACAGGTTGCCTTGCGAATCGAAAACGACGCCGCCAGCCGGGAGAGAGCCGTCGTTCACGCCTCCTTGGAAGCTGTAGAGCACCTTCTCCTTCCACTCGGCGGAGGCGGTTGAGGCGAAGGTGAGAATGAACAGCAGCAGGCAAGAGGCTACGCGGGGGTGCGGTTTGTGGGTCATTGCTACCATCTCCCAAGATGGGATTCCAGCGTGCCGGGCGGGAACGGCGCGGGTTTTGGCGATAGTACATCTGATTGCGGCGGGCGTCCAGATGGAAGACTTCGGCGGGGTTTTAGGGGGTTGGGCCATGCGGGGCCTGAAGCAGATCTGCGGCATGGGCGACACGGCTGAAGAGGTTGCGGAAAAAGCGGTTGAGGACGAAGAAAGCTCACCTCAGGCGCTAAAGCGCGGACACATTTTCAATGGCTTAGCGGCCCGACTGAAGTCGGGCCCTTCCCAAAACCTGCCTGAA
>Ga0210407_10002760_pt1 | contig 14786 bp, 11 predicted proteins | sample IncBWC27MmetaG_FD_150860 | JGI IMG/M metagenome (GOLD analysis project Ga0210407, IMG submission 150860) | Forest soil microbial communities from Barre Woods Harvard Forest LTER site, Petersham, Massachusetts, United States - Inc-BW-C-27-M | ecosystem: Environmental > Terrestrial > Soil >...
TTCATTGTGACTCCTCTTCTTCTTGCGGAGAGATGGTGCTTGCAGACTGGACACCAGGGACTGTGGTTGCTTGGCCAGCGGGAACGAGGCCGGCGTCGAGAAGAAGCTGGAGAACGCTGCCGCGAATGGGCTTCAGGAAGGGCAGTTTAGCGAGGGAGAGCAGGCGCGTAAGGAGTGTGATGGCGCCATCGACGAGGCGGTGCGTGCGTTCCTGTTGGGGAGAATCGTCATAGACGAAATAGAGCAGGATGCCCATGTGCAGGGCCCAGAGGGCGGTGGGGAGAAGGGAGCGAATGTCATCCGGCAGGCGCTGATCGCCAATGGCGGAGGTGAAGACGGCGAGGCTTTGCTGGCGATTCCGGAGCGTGCCGGGACCGAGTGCGGAGAGTGGGTGAAGCGGCTCGCCGGTGAAGCGGAAGAGAGCACCGAGGAGTTTGCGGTCGCCTTGCAGGATTTCGAGTTTGGAGTGAAAGGTGACGGCGAGGCGTTCTTTGAACGAGAGGTTCTGGCCTGAAAGCCCTGCAGAGACGCGGCGAGCGTGCTCGGCTTGGACCTCGTCGTAGTAGGCCTGGATGATGGCTTCTTTGCTGGGGAAGTAATAGTAGGCCGAGCCGAGGGAGACATCGGCGGAAGAAGCCAAGTCGCGCATGGTGGCGGCGTCGAGGCCGCGTTCGCGAAAGCTATGCAGGGCGGTGGAAAGGATATGGGCCCGAGTGGCTTGGCTTTTGGGAGTGGCCGCGGCTGTATTGAACATGTTCAAATAATATCCAAGATCCTGCGAGAAGTCAAGAATAATATTGAACAAGTTCGAATAAAACACCGCAATCTTCTAATCTATTGAAAATACGTACTTTATACTGAGTAGCTCAACTGCGACTCGAAGCTGGCCAACCTCGCCAATCACCAATTAGCAGTTAGTAGGGCGTAGAAGGAAGAGGAGCCCATCCTCTCTGTTCAGGGCAGAGAGGATGGGCATTTGCTGCGTGGGGGCATCGCCGGGGGCGGCGATGTGGAGGGAACCGTGAAAACCTAGCGAGTGATCATCGACGCATGGGCCACTTCCGGCGCTGGAGACGAGTAAACCGGGCGTTCCTCAAAAGCCATGACCAAGAGGAACAAGATGGTCGCTGCGATCTTTCTTTTCATAAGCCCAAGCTCTCCCAGTTGCGGTCCGGGTGCCGGGGCGCCGGATTCGTACGTTGCTATCCAGCAGCCCCGCCACGATGGGAGCACTTTCGCGCAGAACGCGGGGAACGACAATGCACGGAGAATGATTTGGAGGTGAACCGCGGCTGAATCGTGGAGGGTGTTTCGCGGCGGGAGGCACCGATGTTATATTTTGCGGGCAATTCGAGAGAAATGAATGACTTCGGAAGCGAACGCAGCCCGGCTGATCCAATTTGGGGACTATTCCATCGATCCCCGGGCGGGTGAGCTATTCAAAAAGGGCACGAAAATCAAGCTGCAGCAGCAGCCATTTCAGGTGCTGGCTATTCTTCTGGAGCGGCCGGGCGATCTGGTGACGCGCGAGGAGCTGCGCGAACGGATCTGGCCCGCGGATACGTTTGTGGATTTTGACCATAGTCTGAACACGGCGGTGAAGAAGCTGCGGCAAGCGCTGGGGGACGGGGTCGAGAAGCCGCGATACGTGGAGACGCTGCCGCGCAAAGGTTACCGGTTTCTTGGAGCGGTCAAAAATGCGGAGAAGAGCGGGGCAGCCTTACCTGCAAAGCGGAGTGAGCGGAATGCGAGCGTTGGGAAAGTGTTTGAGGTGCGCAGCGACGCCGCGGAAAACTACGTACTGGCTGCCGCGGATGAAAGCAGCCTGAAGGAACGCGCGAGATTGGAAGCGGCCAGCGACGACGTGGGATTCTCGCTGTTGATCGCGCAGCAAAGGGTATTGCTACTTCCGCGCGGGCTGAAGGTGCGAGTGATTGAAGCGCAGGATCAGAGGGAGGTGCTGGAAGTGAGGATCCTGGAAGGAGAGCATTATGGACGGACGGCGCTGGTGAGGGCGGAGCAACTCGCGGAAGCGCCACCGGGAGAGCGGCAACCCGTCGCTTCGTTTTTTTCTGTGGGTACATGAGCCAGCGGGCCAGCCCTTGCTTCTCTTGGCCGCAGTGCACACTGGTTCCAATCTCCATCTAACGATTGCTGCTCGTTGAAGAACCTGTGGCCGCGCTATTGGCGGCATCGCTGAGTTTCAACACCAAAACCTGGCCGTTCGAATGGAAGCTGCCTCCGGTGGCGGTCTTGGCTTCCTGCATAGGGCTGACGGGAAGGAAGTGCGTCACTTCACTGACGAGGCCAGTGCTGGTGAGGGTTTTCTCGACGTATTCTTTTTCGAGATCGATGTCGGGATCGATTTTGTGGGTGAGGCCGTTGTTGCGCTGATCGCGCTCGAAGCCGATGTCATGGGTGGCGGCGCCGACCCACAGCGTTTGGCCGTTGACCTGGAAAGGCGCCTTCCAAATACGAAGATGGTTGCGCGAGGCCACGACAGAGATAGGTTCGGCGTGCGCCCAGCCGTAGTCCTGCGTGCGGCCGAAGAGATAGAGCGGGCTCATCGGCATGGTGAGGTAAGACTCTTTGGAAACGCTTTCGATGAAGCCATGAAGGATGGTGTCGCGCACGTCGGCATCAACTTTCACCCAGCCGGCCGCGGTGAAAACGCGCTGCATCGCGGCCTCTGGGCCGACGATCAGGAAGTTCACCATGTCGCCGGGATTGCCGGCTTTATCGCCGATGCGGCGGGGAATTTTGGAGAAGAGATCGTTGTTGATACCGCGGATGGAGGCCACTTGCCTGGCGACGGCGTAGGAAGAGCCGGCGTCGGCGGCGTAAATGTCGATACGCGCTTTGTAGTTGCCGGTGCCCGTGTCGCTGGGGATTTGGTTGATGGCGATGGAAAGGCGGCCATCGACGGGCGCGATGACGTTACACTTTTCGCCGATCAGGAAAGGCTGCGCAATGTCTTTGTCGCCGATGCGCCCGAGGAGCGCGCCGCGTCCCGCGCCGTTGAAGGGCAGGATGCGGAGCAAGTCTTTGAATCCGCGGGAAATTCCGGCGGGCGTGCTGTCGGTTTGCTGGTCGGCGTAGCGCATGGCTCCGGTGGCGGTGACGACGACGTGTTCGCCGGCGTGAACGTCGATGCTGGTGTCCACCCAGGATTCTTCGCCGGTGAGCTGGATTTCCTGCGAGAGAAGATGCTTGCCGGAGGGAGAAGCGGAAGAAGCAGTTCCGGCGGATGTTTGCTGTGCGCCGGCGAGCGACGCATAGCCAAGTCCGACAACCAAATAGAGAGGAAGCACAAAGCTAAATTTCTTCATGAGAAGGTCAGGCAGGGACGCGAGCCATCCTATGTTTGGTGTGGGCGCATCCTCACTGTTAGCAGATGCTCCAAGAATGCGCAAGCGTTGCACCAATCGGGTAGTTGAAAAGGCTGACGATTCCTTGACGGATGCGGGTGGGCGACGATAGATTGAGGGGATGCCGCGGTTTCGCGATACGACGACGAGCGCCCCAGCACTATCCTCCCGCGCCGGAAACATCGTGAACCGGCCCTGAAAGTGTTTCTAGAAGTGAGGAACGCGGCAAAGACGATGACGATGAAAACTTTTCGAGCTTGTCTGGTGACGACGATGTGCGTGGCGACCGCGCTCCCTTGGACTGCGGCGGCGCAAACGCAAGCACCGGCCCCCGCACCGCGTCCGCAAGCGCGCGTGCAGCCTGCGCCGCAGACCAACGTTTCCGTGGACGGCAGCGAGGCCATGTTCACGACCATGTGCGCGCTGCTAGCCGCGGGATTCGAATCGGATGTGAGCGCGGACAACTGGACGGATTTTCGCGCGCAGCTGCGCGATAAGTTGCAGCACCAGCAAGGTCCCGCCGTTGAGGCAGTGCGGCAATATTACCGCGAGCATGTATTGCGCGATCCGGGAACGATGCTGTCACGCTATCTCTGGTTCGGTCTGGTCTCCGGGCCGGCGCCGAAATTCCAATTGACGCTGCGGCGCGACGAACTCCCCCCGGAGGTGCTGGCGCTGGAAGGCTTCAGCGAAATACTTGCCGCTTATTACCAGGAACAGAACATCGGGCAGCTGTGGCGCCGCGTGCAGCCGATTTACAACCGCGAGATCGAGAGGATGCACGATTCCGTTTCGCAAATCGTTTTTGTGGCCACGGGATATCTGCGGCAGATTATGGACACGTCCGATGCGCGGACATTTTTTATTGTTGTTGAGCCGCTGGTGGGGCGCATCACCAATGTGCGAAATTTTGGCGATCACTACGCGATCGTACTGAGTGGTTCGGAGGAAATTCCCACTGACGTGGTGCGCCACGCCTACCTGCATTTCTTGCTCGATCCTCTGCCGCTCATGTATCCGCACGTGGTGGCGGTGAAGCGCCCGATTTACGAGAAGGCGGCGCTGGCGCCACGCCTGCCGCCGGACCTCAAGGACGATTTTGAATCGTACTTCGCGGAGTGCACGGTCCGCGCGGTGGAGCTAAAGCTCAAGAAAATGTCGCCCGGAGAACGGGACGCGGCGATGGACCGCAGCGATGCCGACGGCTACGTGCTGGTGCGCCCGATTTTCACAGCGCTGCGCAAGTTCGAAGAGTCCGAGCCGGCCATGAAGCTGTTTTTTCCTGATTTGGTGCGGGCGATCGATGTGAACGCGGAAGTGAAGCGCGTAGCCACCATCAAGTTTGCGGAAGGCACCGCGGGACCCGAGGGCGAACCTCTGGCAGCGGAAGCGGTTGCGCGGAAACGCCCGCTTCCGCCCACGACTGTTCCGAACGACACGGAAGCCATCGCGGCGTTGACGGAGGGAGAGCGCAAAATTGCGGAGAAAAATCCGCGGGCGGCCGAGGCCGCATTTCAGAGGGTGCTGGCAAAATATCCGGATCAGCCGCGTGCCTTGTATGGCGTAGGACTGGTTGCCTTGCTGGACCACGACGCGCCGCGCGCCAAGCAGGTTTTCGGGCGGCTCACCGTGGGAGACCACGCCGCGTCACAGGATCCCATGGTCATGGCCTGGTCGCACATTTATCTCGCGCGGATTTATGATGACGAAGGTCAACAAGACCTCGCAAAGACGGAGTATCAGGCCGCGCTGGCCGTTCAGGGCGGCCCGGAGCAGGCCAGGCAAGCCGCCGAGAGAGGGCTATCCACTTTCGGCGGAGGAAGGCCTACGGAGCGGCCTTAATATGCGACGGCTTGCCGCGGCACAGATTTTTTCAGGGGACGATAGGGAGAACGAGCTCGCGGGCTCGAGTGGTGAATCCAAGAGGAGAAAACAGATGAAGGGGAATGGCAGAGTGTGGATTGGGACGGGCGTGGTTATGGGACTGGTATTGGTTTTCAGCGGTGTAGCCTCGGCGCAAAGCGCGCAGGGAAGCCAGAGCCAGCCGGCACAGCAGCCGGCGCAACAACCAGCGGATAAGGACAAAGCGCCGGCGAACAACGCGCTTTCGCTGGACCTGCCAGCGCCGGTCAGCGCCGAGGAGGACGCCGCGTACAAGGCCTTTATGGATGCTCCGCAAGGAGATGCGAAAAAGAAAATCGAGCTCGGGGAAGCTTTCTCCCAGAAGTACCCGAACAGCAGATACTTGTCGCCGATCTATTCCGTGATGATCACGGCGTATCTCAATACCAACCAGGTGCAGAAGATGGAAGAGTTGGGCGACAAAGAAGCGGCGCTCAACCCGAACGACGTGCAAACCCTGGCGATTCTGGGACAGACGATTCCGCGAGCCATAAGCTCCAGCACACCCAATCCCGCGCTGGAACTTTCGAAGGCTGAAAAGTATTCGAAGCGGGCCATCGAAATCATGCCTACGTTCCCGAAGCCCGCAAACCTGACCGACGCACAGTTTGACAGCGCCAAGAATGTGACGCTGGCGATGGCCCACAGCGGGCTCGGCCTGGTCAACTTCCGCCGGGGAAAATTTGCCGATGCCATTCCAGAATTCGAAACGGCGATCAAGATCGACCCGACTCCGGACCCCGTGAATATGTATCTACTGGGCTTGTCCAACCAGAAAGCTTCGCATTTCGAAGATGCTATCGCGGCTTTCAATAAGTGCGCTGCGATCGAAAGCAGCATGCAGGCGCAATGCAAGAGCAACGCGGAAGAGGCAAAGAAGCTGGCCGCAACGCAATTGAGCGCGCCGAAATAAGCGGACCGCCGGAGCGGCGGACTTATGCAAGAGACCACCCGGATCGACTACGCGCAACTGGAGGAGCGCCTGGGCTATCAGTTCGCCAAGCCCGCGCTTCTGGACAGAGCGCTTACTCACAGTTCCGCGATGCAAGAGCTCAAAGCCGCTTCCGCGGACGACGCAGCCAGTGAATATCTTTCCAAGGACAACGAACGGCTGGAGTTCCTGGGAGATGCGGTGCTGGAGTTGCTCGCCAGCGAATACTTGCTCGCGGCGTTTCCGGAGTGGAGTGAAGGACAGCTCTCAAAAAGCCGGGCGCGCATCGTCAACGCCGGTTCGCTCGAGGAGGCGGCTCGCCGCTTGAAGCTGGGCGAGCACCTGCGGCTTGGGCGCGGCGAAGAAAAGACCGGGGGCAGAGAGAAGCCCGCCCTGCTGGCAGACGCATTCGAAGCGGTGATCGCGGCCATCTATCTGGATGGCGGATTGGGAGCAGCCCGCGTGGCCCTCCGCAACGTACTCTTCGAGCAGGCATTGGAAGAGCGCGGTGAGAGCATTGCCGATTCGGACCGCAAATCGGCGCTGCAGGAATTTCTGCAAGCGCGCGGACGACCCTCGGCGGAATATCGATTAGCAGGGCAGAGCGGCCCCGATCACCAGAAGACCTTCCTCATCGAAGTGTGGGTGAATGGCGAGTGCATGGCGAGTGGGGAAGGCAGCACCAAGAAGGAAGCAGAACAAAGAGCCGCGAGAAGCGCGCTGGAACGTCTGGAACAGATGAAAGCGAAAGACTGAGGCCGAATGCCCGAGGAAACCGTAGCGCAGATGGAAGTGCAGGAGCCTCCCAAAGAGCCGCCGCGGGTGCATCGGGCAGATCAAACGACGGTCTCGGAATATTTCGAATCGTTGCTGGTCACGGTGATTCTAGCGCTGTTTGGCACCAGCTTCATCGTGCAGGCGTTCAAGATTCCGTCGCAATCGATGGAACGCACTTTGCTGGTGGGCGATCATCTGCTTGTGAATAAATTCATATTCGGCGGTACCGGCGCGTGGTACGAAAAACTGCTGCCTTACCGTCCCTTGGAACGCGGGGACATCATTGTCTTCAAGTATCCCTACTCCGATCATCAGCATTTCGTGAAGCGCGCGATCGGTTTACCCGGCGACCGCCTGAAGCTCGTGGATGGCGAAGTCTACGTCAACGGAAAACTTTTGAATGAGCCTTACGTCGTGCACGATCCGGCCGCGGGATACGATCCCTTCAACTATACTTTTCCACCGCTGCGCGGCCAGATGATCTCCCCCCACATCGTTCCGGAGTGGAGACACGAGATGCAAGATTACATTCGAGGCGACGAGATCGTGGTTCCACCCGGAGAATATTTCGCGATGGGTGACAATCGCGATCTCAGTCAGGACAGCCGCTATTGGGGATTCGTGGGACGTGACGCCATCATGGGGCGCCCGTTCCTGATCTACTGGTCCGTAGATGCCACCAGCGCCGACTATTCGGGAGAGAGTACATTTTGGAGCCGCCTCTCGAGCGTATTCGATACCATCCTTCACCTGCCCTCGCGAACAAGATGGAGCCGGATGCTCCACACAGTGCATTAAACGCGTCATTTCCACTGACCACCCGCACCGGGCGGGGTGCACGCACGCCGAAGTTGCAAAATTCTCCAGCGTATATTTACAAGAGCGGCAAACTCGCCGCGAGCCATGGCTCGCCCCTACCCTTTTACGGACGAACCTGCGAAAATTTCGTACGCGATGATGATGTTCCGCAAGTGGTGGAAGGCCGCGCTGTTTGTCGTGTTGCTCGTCGTTGCCGGGCAAATCGGCGTGTCCTTGCTCGTCCATACCAACCGCGTACATCGCTATCTTGTGGCCCACCTCGAACGGGCATTCGGCCGGCCCGTGGAAGTGGGAAGTTTCGGCGTGCAAATCCTGCCAAGCCCCAGTTTCGATGCGGAACTGGTGACCGTTGGCGAAGATCCCGGGTTCGGCAATGAATATTTTTTGCGCGCGGAACGCCTCACGGCGGGTTTGCGATGGATGGGTTTGCTGCGCGGCCATTTTGACTTCGGCACGGTTTCGCTCAGCCGTCCCAGTTTGATCCTGGTGCGCGGCGCTCAGGGCCGCTGGAATCTCGAACGCTGGCTGCCGCCCGCAAAAACCAATCTCGCCGGCAATCCGCGCACCTATGGGCCTCCCGCCGTACCCGCTGCGGCGAACCGCTTGCAACGAATTGAATTCGACGACGGGCGCATCAACTTCAAGGACGGCGAAGACAAGGTGGCGTTCGCCTTCACCAGTGTTTCCGGAAGCGTCGAACAGGTCTCTCCCGGCCGGTGGCAATTGCAGTTGGAGGCAGAACCCTGGCGCAGCGGCGTCTCGCTGCAGTCTCCCGGCAGGGTGCGCGTCAACGGAGATCTCGCAGGCACCTCCGCCAGACTGCAGCCCGCGAAAATCGCATTGCATTGGGAACAAGTATCGCTGCCAGATCTTTTTCGCCTGCTCTACGGCCGTGATTACGGACTGCGCGGCGTATTCGCCATGGACGGCTCCGCCAGCAGCGGCGATGCCGACTCGCCGCAGCCCGGCGACTGGACCTTTTCTCTTCGCGCCCAGGCCAGCCAGATTCACCGCTGGGATTTGATCGAACGCCCGGACAATCCGCATTTGAACGCCAAATGCTCGGGCCGCTGGAATATCGCCGCCGGAACTCTGGTTGCCGAGCAGTTGCTCGTTGAATCGTCGCGTTCGAATCTCCGCGGCAAAGCGGTACTTGCTAGCGGCGCAGAGAAGTCGGTCGAATTGCGCCTCGATTCCATGGGCGTTCAGGCTTCGGATTTGCTCGCTTGGTACCGCGCGTTTCACCCTGGCATCGCCGAGGGACTCGCGGCGGAGCAATTTTTCACCGGCGGCGCAACGCTTCGCGGTTGGCCGCTGCATCTTGAGGTGGCCGCGCTCTCCAGTACCGGCGGCGTCTTAAATATCCCCGGCTTTTCCGCGCCAATCCGCATCGGCCCCGTAAGCGGCGGTACGATACGCTCCAAGCTCATCTTTGATCCGGTGCGCATCGCGCTGGGCGGCGAGTATCGTGATGTGGCGGCGCCAAAGAAGCGCCGCATCGCCTCGCTGATGGAAAACGCCGCGGACCTCACTATCCAGCACGATTTGAATTCCCAGCAGGGAAGCATCAGCGTCGAAGGCCGCGCCGACAAGGTCGAAGACGTGCTGAAAATTGCCGCCGTCCTTGGCCGCCCTATCAATCACGGTTGGGAACTCACCGGCGAGGCGCTTGCCGTCGCGCGCTGGGATTGGCAGCGTCCTTTCGACGGCCGGTGGAACGGTCAAGTCACTTTGAACGACGCTTCGCTCGCCGTCGCAGGCCTCAATCAGCCGCTCAAGATAAACGAAGGCGGCATCAGTTGGACGGACGGCCAACCGTCCGCAAGGTTGCTACGCGTCGACGCTTTCGGCGGCTCGTGGAGTGGGCAAATCAAACAAACGGATCCCGGCGACGCGCAGACTAGCTCGCATTGGAATTTCGATTTGGCGGCGGATCATCTCGAAGCCACCGAACTCGACCGCTGGGTGGGGCCGCGCGCCCGGCCCGGATGGGTGCAGCGCCTGATGACTTCTCTGCTTGGCGGCGGCGCGCCCAGCGTGCCCGCGAGCGAGCTGGTGCGGCGCATCGATGCGGAGGGCCAGCTCCATGTCGGCGAATTAACCATCGAGAAATTGAAACTGGGAAACGTTCAAGCCACAGGCAGTTTGCAGGACTTGCAGGTGGAAGTCCGCAGCGCCGAGGCCGAGTGGTCCGGCGGAAGAGTCCGCGCGAAGTTGAGCGCCAAGTTCACTCCGCGCCCCGAATATCACGTGGAAGCGCAATTTGACGGCGTGGATCTTGCGCGATTGCCGGTCACGGTCTCCTTGAGCGGCTCCGCCAGCGGCTCCGCAACGCTAGCCACCAGAGGCGTGGGACGCGACGAACTACTCAAAAACCTCAGCGGCAACGGCGCCATTTCTTTGAAAAAAGCCGAATTTCGCGGCTGGGACGTGGCCGCCAGCGCCGCCGACGGCTCCGTCCACACCGGCGTTTCGCGCTGGACCTCCGGTAACGGCTATTTCGCCGTGAAAGACCACAACATTTTTGTTCACGAGCTGCGCCTCAACGCGCTGCGCGACCAGACCATCGTGGACGGCACTGTAAGTTTTGCCCGCGAAGCAGATCTCAACGTTCGCACCGCCGGCCCCGCACCGCGCGAAAAGCCCGCGGCGGGCAGCGGCACGCCTCCGGGGCGCATCCTAAAAATATCCGGGCCGCTCGATGGCCCTCGAATGTCTTTGCAAAAGACGGTCGTTCCGGCCCTTGTTGATTGAGAGCCGGCCGGGCGCCGTGTCACGCACAATTTTTCCATGTCTCTGACAAAATCATTTCTCCGCACCTGTCTCTGTTTCTTCATGCCGTTGATGTTCGCGTCGGAAGCCGGAAGCCGCACCGGACGAGTTCAACTTTTTCGCCAACTGAACGCCGGCCAGACCATCACCTACCTCGTTCGGTTCCGCAGCGAAAAAAATATCAAAGCCGAAAGCAATGTGGTATCGCCCATGGCTCCCAATGCCGCGCAGATCGACGCTCATGGCTTGCTGAGTGTCGAAATTCTGGAGGCCCTGCGCTCGGGTGCCAAGTCTTCCATTCACGCCCGCGCCCAGTTCCTGACTTTGGATTCCGGCGTCTGGCTGAAGAAGCCCGGCGACAAGAAGCCAAACTGGGACGTGCGACGCATCGACCCCGCCGGAAAAATAATCGACTTCACCATTTCCCCGAACGGCTCACTCGAAAAAATCACTGGTTTGGACTCGCTCCTCCCCGAACAGCAGCAGGCCTGGCACGAGTGGGCCGCGCGCTTCGTGCTCGCCTGGACGCTCCCCGCGGATGGCGTCCGCGTTGGCGAAAAATGGAAGTCCGAGGAACCGGAACAATCCGCCTCGGGCATCTCCGATTTGGTTTGGCTTCGCGAGTCCACCTACGTAAAAGACGAATCCTGCCAACCCAGTCAGCTTTCTCTTACTGGAGATGTCTCCCCGGCGACTTCCGCTGCCGATACCTGCGCCGTCCTTTTGACCACCGCAACCCTCAAGCAAAAATCATCGCCAAAGAACACCACCCCCGAAGATTTCAAACTTCACGAATTAAAAACGACGGGCACGGCGAAGGGCGTCAACCAAATCATCACTCACCTCTCTCTCAGTACCGGCCTCGTCGTCCGCTCTACGGAAGAAGCCAGCCAGTTTCTGGACGTCGTCGTCGCCAAGTCCGACAATTCCAACCGCGTCCATTACAATGTGGACGCCAGGAGCCATTCCGAAATTCTGCTGCTCACGGAAACTCCGCTGGCCACGCCAGGAAAATGAAAATCTCAGGTGACCTCCATGTCGGAACCCATTCTCATTGAACTCTTATACGGCAAGGGCGCGCACGCCAACCCCATCGCCTGCGTCGAAGATGTTTCTCTCGAACTCGCCGGCAAGACGGTTGAAAACTTTCCCAATTCCATCTACCAAATCGTCGCGCACATGAATTACTGGACGGCATTCGAACTCCAGCGTATTCGTTTGCAACATCCCGTTTATCCCGCGCACGCCGCTGAGAGCTGGCCTGTGAATCCCGCGCCTGCAAACGAAAACGAATGGAAATTGGCCGTCGAGCGGTTCAGCGCACTTCTTGGCGAGTTGGCTACGCTCGCGGAATATTCACCGGAGATCCTGGCTCGCGAAGCGGAATCCGTCCATCCCGATCACGCCAGGCACCCTTCCTCCCAGCTCGCCATCTTGTGGCAAACTCTCGTCCACAACTCCTACCACGTCGGCCAAATCGCGCTCTTGCGCCGCGCCCTAGGCGCCTGGCCGCCCCGCGCCGGAGGCGACACTTGGTGAACACTTTTTTCGTTGGCAGTGACGAGAAGTGATGAAATTAGCGCACAGTCTATCGGCGGTCTTAGGAGCACTTGCCTGTTTCGCCGGAGTGATTGCATCCGGTTATTTCGCAATAGCTGTTGGCGTATTGTTTTCGTCCGGAGATCCCCTTTGGTCACGAATCCTGGGAGTGGTGCTTTCCGGCGTCCTCGCCGTTGCAGCAGTCTATTTAGGTATCAAGTTGTTGAATGAATCGTCCAAAAGAACCGGGAATAAATCGCAATGACAGGATAAATGCAAACCAACTTGCGCCCCGGAGTATAATGGAGGTTTCGGCAGCACCCATCAGAGCTGCAGGAGAGTCTCCCCATGAAATTCAAGCTCCACAGCAACTACCAGCCGCGCGGCGATCAGCCCGCCGCCATCGGACAGCTCAATCGCGGCATCGAAAGCGGCGAAAAACATCAGGTGTTGCTCGGCGTCACCGGCTCCGGCAAAACTTTCACCGTGGCCAAGGTCATTGCAGAAGCCAATCGCCCCGCGCTCGTTCTCGCGCACAACAAAACTCTCGCCGCGCAGCTCTATCACGAGTTCAAGGGATTTTTCCCCGAAAACGCCGTCGAGTATTTCGTCAGCTACTACGATTTTTATCAGCCCGAGGCTTACGTCCCGTCCGCCGACATCTACATCGACAAGGAAGCCACCATCAACGACGAGCTCGACAAACTCCGCATGAGCGCCACCCGCTCGCTCTTCGAACGCCGCGACGTCGTCATCGTCGCTTCCGTCTCCTGCATCTACGGCATCGGCTCGCCCGAAGCCTATTACGGCATGCTCGTCACCGTCGAAAAAGGCATGCAAACTTCGCGTGAAGCTCTGCTTCGCAAGTTCGTCGATATTCTCTACGAACGCAGCGACGACTTGCGCCGTGGCACCTTTCGCGTTCGCGGCGACATGATCGAAATCTATCCGCCCTACGAAGACTTCGGATACCGCATGGAAATGTGGGGCGATCAAATCGACACGATTCGCCAGATCGATCCGCTCACCGGCGAAGTGAAAGCCGGCCAGGAAGATTTGCCGCGCATCACCATTTTTCCGAAAACGCACTACGTCATGCCGCAGGAACAGCGCGACCGCGCCATCATCAGCATTCAAGAAGAACTCTGGTGGTGGAAAAAGGAACTCGAGAAGCAGGGAAAATTCGTTGAGGCCCAGCGCGTCGTTCAGCGCACCATGTTCGACATTGAAATGATGCGCACCATCGGCTATTGCCACGGCGTCGAAAATTATTCCCGCCATTTGAGTGGCCGCCTGCCCGGCGAAGCTCCTCCAACGCTGCTCGACTACGTTCCCAACGATTTCCTCATGTTCATCGACGAATCGCACCAAACCGTCGGCCAGGTCCGCGGCATGTTCAATGGCGACCGCGCGCGCAAACAAACACTCGTCGATTACGGCTTTCGCATGCCCTCGGCGCTGGACAACCGCCCGCTCACGTTCGAGGAATTCGAACATCGCATGAATCAAGTCGTTTACGTTTCGGCCACGCCCGGTCCCTATGAACTCACCAAAGCCGGCGGCGTCATCATCGAGCAGGTCATTCGCCCCACGGGCCTTGTCGATCCGCAAGTCGAAATTCGTCCGGTGAAAGGCCAGGTCGACAACCTGCTCGAAGAAATCCGCGTTCGCGCCGAACGCAATGAACGCGTGCTCGTCACCACGCTCACCAAGCGCATGGCGGAAGACTTGTCCGAATATTTCACCGAAATCGGCATAAAGTGCCGCTACCTGCACTCCGAAGTGGAAACGCTCGAGCGCATCAAGATCCTTCGCGATCTGCGCCGCGGTGAATTCGACGTTCTGATCGGCATCAACTTGTTGCGCGAAGGCTTGGACTTGCCGGAAGTCTCGCTCGTTGCCATTCTCGACGCGGATAAAGAGGGGTTCCTGCGTAGCACAACTTCCCTGATTCAAACCATTGGCCGCTGCGCCCGCCACATCGAAGGCCGCGCCATCCTTTACGCCGACCGCCGCACCGATTCCATGAATCAAGCCATCAGCGAAACCAATCGCCGCCGCGACAAACAGGTCGCTTACAACCAGGAAAACAACATCACCCCCATGTCCATCATCAAGTCCGTGGACATGGAACTCGCGCGCATCATCGAAGCCGATTACGTCACTATTCCAATCGACGACGCCAGTCTCGATGCCGCCGCTTCCAACATCAAGAGCGAAGCCCAGCTCGCCGAAATGCTCCAGCAGCTCGAAACGCAAATGCGCGAAGCCGCCAAAAAATTCGAATTTGAAAAAGCCGCCCAATTGCGCGACCGCATCCGCGGTCTAAAACAAAAAGACATCTCTGGCCTCTTTGGAAAAGAACAGGCTGCAACCGTTTCAGACTAGTGGCGGCTCAACTCGACCCGCGCTTCAACTCTTTCAGAGGATAAAATGTGTCGCGCCACGTTACCCCGCCGTTCCACAACGTCACCGCCACCGACCGCACCACCATATAGCAAAACAAAATCGCGCCAATCGGGTGCGTCAACGCGTAGAACGGCGACACCCGTAACACCATATCCACGCCGGCATGAAATCCCAACGCGATAATCACGGCGATCGCGGAAAAAATCCGAATCCATCCGTGTCCTGCGAATACCCCAACGAATGGCGCGACATTCAGCAGCAACATCCCC
>Ga0210407_10002762_pt1 | contig 14784 bp, 10 predicted proteins | sample IncBWC27MmetaG_FD_150860 | JGI IMG/M metagenome (GOLD analysis project Ga0210407, IMG submission 150860) | Forest soil microbial communities from Barre Woods Harvard Forest LTER site, Petersham, Massachusetts, United States - Inc-BW-C-27-M | ecosystem: Environmental > Terrestrial > Soil >...
CCATGATGATGCAGGGCTACAACCTCGAGGACGTCACTCCCGGCGTTGACGAAATGCAAATCCGCCAGCCGCTCGGAGTCGTCGCCGCCATCGTGCCCTTCAACTTTCCCGCGATGGTTTCCTATTGGTTCCTCCCCTACGCCATCGCCTGCGGAAATACTTTCATCCTGAAGCCCTCCGAGCGCGTTCCCCTGTCCATGCACCGCGCCTTCGAGCTTTTGGAGAAGACCGGCCTCCCCAGAGGAGTTGTGAACCTTGTCAACGGCGGGAAGGAAGTGGTGAATGCGCTCTGCGACCATCCGCAAGTGCGCGCGATCAGTTTTGTCGGTTCAACTCCCGTTGCCAGACATGTTTACACGCGCTCAGCCGCAAGCGGCAAGCGCATGCAGTGCCAGGGCGGCGCAAAAAATCACGTCATTGTTTTACCCGATGCGGACATGGAGCTTGCGACTCAAATCATCAGTGACAGCGCGTTTGGCTGCGCCGGCCAGCGCTGCCTCGCCGTTTCCGTCGCCGTTACCATCGGCGAAGCGCAAAAAACATTTCGCGATTCCATTGCGCACGCCGCCTCTTCGATTCGCGTCGGCAATGGTCTCGACGCCGGCGTTCAGATGGGCCCGGTAATCACGAAGGAAAGCAAGCAGCGCATCGAGTCACTCGTCGCGGCAGGTGTTGGCGAAGGCGCCAAACCCATTCTCGATGGTCGCAATACCAAAATCCCCAAATACGAATCGGGAAATTTTATCACACCTACGATCCTGGATGACCTGCCGTCCACAAGCCAGCTTGCCAATACCGAGATCTTCGGCCCCGTGCTTAGTCTGATTCACGCTAATTCCATTGACGAAGCCATGGAATTTCTTCGTCGCAGCCCCTACGGCAATCAGGCATCGCTTTTCACCACCAGCGGGTCCGCCGCCCGCAAATTCCGCTACGAAGCGCCCGCGGGAAATATCGGCATCAACATCGGCGTGGCCGCGCCCATGGCCTATTTCCCCTTCAGCGGCTGGAAAGAAAGTTTCTTCGGCATCCTCCACGGCCAGGGCCGCGACGCTGTCGAATTCTTTACCGAATCAAAAATCGTGGTCGAGCGCTGGTCGCGCCAGGAAACCCGCAAGTTTTAATGTGGAGTGCGGGAGCTAGCTCCCGCTTTTCCGACAGCTACAAAACGCTGGGGTAGAAGACAGTCTCCGCGAAGTAACAAAAATTGAGGGAGTCTTTTAGACTTTTAACTTTGAACTTCTAACGACTCATGCAAACGAAACCTCTTCATCTTGACGTTCACGAACAAATCGAGTGCGCGCAAACGCTCGCGTCGCGCTTTTACACTGACCCCGCAATTCTGGAAATCGAGAAGACCCGCATTCTCCAGCGCACCTGGCAGCTCGTCGGAACTCTCAGCCAACCGTGCGGCGAAGTAAACCGCGTGAAGCGCACCATCTCTGACCCCGAAAGTTTTTTCACCGCCGACATTGCCGGCGAGCCCATCATCGTCGTTCGTGACAAGGAAGGCGCGCTACGCGCATTTAGCAACGTGTGCCGCCATCGCGCAGGCCCCATCGCGGTCGGTAGCGGCTGCAAAAATGTTTTGCGCTGCCAATATCACGGCTGGACCTACACGCTGGACGGCTGCCTGATCGGCACGCCCGACGTCGAAGGCGTCGAGTTCTTTGACCGCAGCACAATGGGCATGGTGCCCCTTCGCTGCGAAACCTGGGAACAGTTCATCTTCGTGAATTTTGATTTGAAAGCCGAGCCGCTCGCAACTTACCTCGGTCAAATTCCCCAGCGGGCGCGTAGTTTTCAGTTTGAAGGTCTGCAGTTGGCCGAGCGCCGCGACTACGTCATCGATTGCAATTGGAAGGTTTACGTCGACAACTATCTCGAAGGCTACCACATCCCCATCGCCCATCCCGGCTTGATGAAAGAAATAGACTACGCGCAGTATCGTACCGACATTTTCCGCTACTACTCCCAGCAATTCGCGCCCATCCGCGCCATGAAAGAAGAAGACGCGGGAGAGCGCATGTACGCGCCCGGCGTCGGCCTCCAACAAGCCCTCTACTTCTGGATTTTTCCGAACTTGATGCTCAACATCTATCCCGACAACATCTCGACGAACGTTATCGTGCCTCTCTCCCACGAAAAGACGCTCACCATCTTCGAGTGGTTTTTCCACGATGTGGTTTCGCAGAAAAATCAGGAGCGCATCAAGCGCGCCGTCGCCTTCAGCGATGAAGTACAGCAGGAAGATATCGGCCTCTGCGAAAACGTTCAGCGCGGTTTGCGCTCTTCGACCTACGATCGCGGGCGCTATTCCGTCAAGCGTGAAAATGGCGTCCATCATTTCCACATGCTGCTCGGCGAATTCCTCGGTCAAGTCTGACGGCAGGCTCCGCGAAAGGGAATCGTGGTCGTCATCATCATGGGCGCAACTGGCGCCGGCAAAACCACCATCGGCACCTTGCTCGCCGCGCAGCTCAAGTGGCAATTCGCCGACGCCGACACCTTCCATCCGCCCGCAAACATAGAAAAAATGTCCAAAGGTATCCCGCTCCACGACGCCGACCGTGCCCCTTGGCTCCAAGCCATGCGCAAGGCAATTCTCGAATGGGTCGCTGCCGGCAAAAACGTCGTCCTCGCGTGCTCCGCCCTCAAGCGCGCCTATCGAGAGGAGCTTCGCCCCAGCCCTGAAGTAAAAATTGTTTATCTGAAAGGGAGTTACGCACTCTTTGCCGAAAGAATCCACCACCGCCGCGGCCATTTTGCCGGCGAGGGTATCCTGGCGGGCCAATTCGCCGATCTCGAAGAACCTGATGACGCCATCACCATCGACGCCGCACAGTCTCCGGAACAAATCGTTGCGGAAATCCGCAAGCAACTCGCGCTATCTTGAAATGCGTGATTTGCCGAAGCGAAGACTTCAGCGCTTTGCAGGCGCTGGTTGCGGCGTCGCAGCCGGCGCGTTGGGGGTTCCGAAACTGACCTTGGGGACTTGCCGCGCTCCTTCTTCCGTTTTGAAGTACGCGTCGTTGCGAGTGAACCCGCTCATGCTCGCCACCAGGCTGTTCGGGAAGAGCGCAATAAACGTGTTGTAATCCTGGACGGTCTCGTTATAACGGCGGCGCTCGATGGCGATACGATTTTCTGTGCCCGCTAGCTCGTCCTGCAGGCGCAAAAAGTTTTCGTTGGATTTCAGTTGCGGATAATTTTCAACGACGACGAGCAAGCGCCCCAGCGCAGAGTCCAATTGCCCATTCGCCGCTATTTTCTCAGCCGGCGAATGCGCGCTAAGCAGGGCGGAGCGCGCTTTGGCGATATCGCCGAAGACCGTTTGCTCCTGCACCGCAAAGCCCTTCACGGTCTCCACCAGATTGGGGATCAAGTCAGCGCGCCGTTGCAGGACGACGTCCACTTGGGCCCACGCGGCGTTCACCGCCTCACGTTTCACCACCATCTGATTCCTGATGCTGACGAACGAACTTCCCAGCATCAGCCCAATGATCACCAAAACAATGAGAACGATCAGAGCTATTTTCATATCCGCCTCGACTCAGTTGAATTTACGAATGTGCATTTTTCACGCGCCGCCATTCCCGCTTGGGAAAATGATGCTCCAGCGTGTCCACGGTTTTCTCCAATGCCTTTAGATACGCACCGTACACCGGAACAATTTCGCCGTGGAACTCGCCCGTCTCGCGCAGCTTCTGCAGGGGGCCGAACGCCGCCATGTCCGAGCCTGTCAACGACGCTGCTCGCGCAACAATATCATGCGCCGCCACCGGGGGCTCTTCTCCGAAAGCGATCACCACGTGCCGCAGCAGGGTCAGCACTCCCGAAAACGATTTTCTCAGCACCGGCGCCAGTTCCATCGAATTCCCCGGCGCGCGTAGATAGTGTTGGCGCAATTTCAAGATGGTCGTGCGCAAGCCATGCTCGATCTGCACGCGATGGAGATTCATCGGCACTTCGATTTCCGCCACGGCGTCCGCTCCATAAAGCACGCGCCGCCCGTGCTTCATATCCAGAATCTCGATCGCAAAGACATCCGCGGCATGCTTTAGCTCTTCTCGCGTGAAGAAAAGTGGCGCCGGTTCTTTCTGTTCGACGCACCACCATCTCACCACGTGCGCGAGGCGCCCCAGCTCCTCGACATTCAGCGAATGAAGGATGCAAGCCACGTTAAGGTCCGAATGTCCTTCGCGAAAATCCCCGCGCGCGGCCGACCCGAATAAAATGACGGATTCAAGATTCGCCGCCGCGAATTCCTTCAGCCTCTTGACCAGTTCCGCCAATTTTGTTTCCGTGGAGAGCATTTCTCAGCCGTTCCTTTCCTCCAGCGCTACCAGTCCCCTGAAGCGCCTCCGCCTCCGCTGCTGCCGCCGCCAAATCCTCCAAATCCGCCGCCTCCGCCGTCACCGCCTCCGCCACCGCCGAAACCGCCACCGCCCCAACTGCCTCCCGAGCGCCTTCCGCTGTTGCTTGCTAGCATCCCAAGCAGAAACCATAAAAAGCCGCTCCCGCCCGATCCGCCACCGCGGCGTCCACCGCCGCGGGAGGAAAGGCTGCCGATCAGCACGAAGAATACGATCAGGCCGAGCAGGAACAAGACTCCCAGATTCCCGCCGTCACTCCGTGTGTTTCGAATCCGTCCCACGGGAGGCTGGCCACTGAGGGTTACTCCCGCATCATCCGCAATGTATTTGGCCAACTGCCAAGCTCCAACCTCGGCTGCCTTGCCGTAATCGCGTTGCCGGAGGTAGGGAACCATGGCGCGTCCGGCATCTCCTGCCCGCGCATCATTGATCACCGGCTCGAGCCCGTAGCCCACCTCGATGCGATATTTGTGCTCGTTCGGTGCGACCAGCAATAGCACGCCGCGATTGTTTTTCTTGCTTCCCACTCCAAGCTGTTTGAAGAGGTCTACCGCATAGTTCTCGACGCTTTCGCCTTCGAGCGATTGCACCGCCACAATCGCCATCTGCGCGCCCGTTTTCTGCTCTACTTCCGCGCATAACGCTTCGAGTCTGGTTTTCGCATCCGGGCTGATAACTCCGGCCAGATCACTCACGTAGCCAGTGGGATGAATCTTCTTGATGTCTTCTGCCGTGCAGAAACTCGCACTGAACAAAAGCAGGCAGGGAAACAGTGCGGTTCGAATGAGTTGGATTTTTCGCATGCTGTGCCCGAAAGTGGCCGCCAGTTGACTATAGGGCCTGCTCCGACCTGCTGTAAAGCGGCGTCGGCCGTCACCATGGAATTTTCGGCAGATTCCTGCGGCGGAAAACAGCGACCGCAGTCTCAAAAGTGCGGGCATGGACCAACCTTGCGAGCGTGGCGAGTTCGCACCTATAATCCAGTGTCTTTGCGGTGCGTCTGCCGCGTGTGCATCAGGAGGATTCGTGCCGGTTGGAACCGCCTTTCACGAAAGAACGCTGGCGCTGTGCGAAAGCCTGAACTACCGCGAATGGTCGGGCTATTACACGGTCAGCGTTTACGAGATGCACCACGAGCACGAGTACAACGCCATCCGCAATTCCGCGGCGCTGATCGATATTTCTCCGCTCTTCAAATATCACGTGACGGGACGCGACGCCACCAAGTTCGTCAACCGCGTGATTGCGCGCGACATCAATAAAGTCGCTGTCGATCAGGTCATTTACTGCTGCTGGTGCGATCCCGAAGGAAAAGTAATCGACGACGGAACGATCACCCGGCTAGGAGAAAACGAGTATCGCTGGACCGCCGCGGACCCAAGCCTGCGCTGGTTCCAGCAGAATGCTCTGGCGCTGGACGTAACAATTGAAGATATTTCGGAGCAAACCGCGGCGCTGGCGCTGCAAGGGCCGACATCCGGAAAACTGCTGCACGAAGCAGCGGACGCGAACATCACAAACTTGAAATATTTTCGCGTGACGCATGGAAAAATTGCCGGCGTGCCCGTGGACATTTCTCGCACAGGATATACCGGCGACTTGGGATTCGAAGTGTGGATGCCTTGGCGAGATGCGGTCAAAGTGTGGGATGCGCTGGTCGCCAAGGGCAAGGCGTTTGATATTCATCCCGCGGGCATGATCGCGCTGGACATCGCACGAATCGAAGCTGGCCTGATCCTGATTGAAGTCGATTACATTTCGAGCAAGAAGGCGCTGACGGAATCGCAAAAGTTTTCGCCAGCGGAAATCGGGCTTGGCAAGCTGGTGGACTTAAAGAAAGAGAATTTCGTCGGGCGCGAAGCGCTGGCGCAAGAGGCGAAGAGGGGCGCCGAACGGGCGTTGGTGGGGTTGGAGATTAACTGGAACGAAGTCGAGGCGCTCTACGACAAGCTGAAGATGGCGCCGCAAGTGCCAAGCATGGCGTCGCGCGTGGCAGTGCCGGTCTATCGCAGCGGCCGTCAAGTGGGCAAGGCCACCTCGACGACCTGGTCGCCCACACTGAAAAAAATGATTGCACTAGCTTGCGTAAGCCGCGAAAGCGCACGGGCAGGGACAACGTTGAATATCGAGATGACCGTGGAAGCTGTGCGCCATACGGTTTCGGCAAAAGTGGTGCAGATCCCCTTCTTCAGTCCCCCGCGAAAGACAGCGATTCCAGTTCTGTAGCCGCTCGTTGAAATTCCTCTCGCTGAGTCTTGTTGACTGCGCGATGTCACTGCACGAGGCGGTTGTATTTTTTAAGGATAGCGCGAAGTTTTTCGTGGGGCAGGGCGATGACTTTGTGATTTTCGATGCCGGTCATGGTTTCGGCAGCGACCATGGCGTTGATGATGGCTTCTTCGGTGGCCTGTACGGTGGCGGCGAAGACAGGCCCAAGCTTGTCGTTGGGCAACATTTTCAGATCGACGACATGATCGGCAACCGCCGCGCCGGGGTTGGCGGTCGAGAACGCGATGAAAATGTCGCCCGAGCCGTTGCCGGAGATGCTGCCGTTGCGGCCGAGGCCGAGAGAAACGCGGCGGGCCAGGCGCTTGAGCTGGTGCGCGACGAGCGGCGCGTCCGTTGCGACAACGACGATGATCGATCCGTGGTCGTCATTGGCAAAGGATGTGCCGGCGTACGGAGGATCAGCGGCAATTTCCCTTCCAACGGGAATTCCGGCAATTCGCAAATTGTCTTTCGTGCCGTAGTTGCACTGCACAAGAATTCCAACCGTGTAGCCGCCATCTTTTGCATCGAGCTTGCGGGAAGCAGTGCCGATGCCTCCCTTAAAGCCATTGCACACCATTCCTGTCCCGCCGCCGAAGTTTCCTTCCTGAACAGGGCCAGACGCCGCCGTATCGATGGCGCGCAAAGCGTGCTCTGGCTTCACGTGGAATCCATTGATGTCGTTGAGCCAGCCATCCCAGGTTTCCGCGACGACCGGCAGCGACCACCATTCGCTGTTGGGATCGGGCTGCGCGTGATTGACGCGCCATTGAATGACCGCATCGCGAACAACGCCCACGCTGTGCGTGTTGGTGATCATCACCGGACCTTCGAGAAAGCCGGACTCTTCGACCCAAGTTGTCCCGGTCATTTCGCCGTTGCCGTTCAGCGACCACCAGCCCGCAAAAACAGAGTTAGTCATCGAATCTTTTCCGCGCGGAAGGACGGCGGTCACTCCCGTTCGAACCGGTCCCTTGCCAACTTGCAATCTCCCCTCACCGGAAATAAGCGTGGTATGTCCGACGGTGACGCCGGAAACATCCGTGATGGCGTTGAACGGGCCAGGCGTGCCGTCAAAAGGGACGCCCAGATCGCGTGCGCGCGGTTTTATGGGCGAATTGCTCTGCGCGGAGACCAACGATGTTATTGCCAGCGAACAGGAAAGAATCGCGAGACAGCGAAAAGAAAAAGGACGAATCATTTCTTGTTTTTCTCCCAAAAGGATCGTGCCGAACACAAAAGTTCCGTGTTCTTTTTCAAAGCCTTTTCGAGCAGCACCGCTTGTTGGCGCGTCAATTTCCAATCCTGCTTTTCCACGGCTTCGGTAAGACCGGGGAATTCCAAGTGCGCATACGTGTAGCGCGAAGAATAGAGAAGATGCTGGAACCACGGCCGGCCCGGAATTCCCGCGGGATCAAGCCAATTGGATTCGACCTGCAGCAACTGTTGGTTGAGACGCTGCATCTTCTCCGGTGAAGCGGAGCCGGAGAGAAGATCGCGAGCGGTGGTGTCGCGCAGAAGGCGGCCCGCTTTTTCGAATTCACTGATGTGCGCATGGAGCCGCTTCAAGGACAGATGTTGCAGCTCGCCATGGTTATTTTGTTCGAGCTCGCGCAGAAACTGTTCCAGCGTCGAAGCGTTAAAGCCAAAGTCAAACGGGAGAATGTCCGCGTTGGCAAGACGCAGCGCGACGATGCCCCAGATTCGCGTCAGCGCGGCGTGGTATTCGAACGAGGGATCGCCGATGTGCGACATCCAGTAATAATCGTCGTACATCGAGTGGTATACGCCGTACTCGCCTGTGAAATCGAGATTGATCACCGGTCGGCCGAGGTGATTGAGAAACACAGTGTGATCAGAGCCGCTGCCAATGCGCGTCTCGACGAGTGCGCTGTCGAGCGGCGGACTGCTTGCTTTCGAATCGCGCATCGACGTGGCGCGCCAGGCCTCGTAGAGTGATTTTCCCGAAGGCGCGCGCACGTCTTTCGAAGCTTCCACCAGCATCGGCGCGAGCGAAGCGACGGCGGCGGGCGAAAAACTCAACCCTTCCGGACCCGCCGTGGTGGCGGCTCCGGCGACGGATTCATCCACGTTGAGATAGGCAACCAGTTTTTTCTTTAAGTCATCGGCAAATTGTTCGCCCCATTCCGTCGAACCGGTAAGCGCGTATTCTTCCCCATCCCAGCTGCAAACCACCATGGTGCGCCGCGGCCGGATCCCGCGCTGCTTGAGTTCACCAAGAGCCCGCGTCAGCTCCATCATCGAAGCGGTGCCGCTCGAAGGATCAACGGCGCCGTACACCCACGCGTCGCGATGATTGCCGAGCAGCACCCATTCGTCGGGAAGTTCGCTGCCGCGAATGCGCGCTTCGACCACTGTGTAAGGCTGCATGCTGGTGTCCATGTCGACTTGCACATGGACTTTCACGGCGCCGGTGAAGCGATACGTGATTGGCAGTGCGCCCTGCCAATCCCTCGGCGCTTCAGGGCCGGTCATGTTTTCGAGGAGTGGCTTTGCGTCGCGCCACGAAAGAGGCAGCGCGGGAATTTTCGGCAGCGAGCGCGCTTCTTCCGGAGCGATGTGCTTTGCGCCGGGGACGGACGCCCACCCGGGCGTGGTCGGATCGCCGGGAACAATGTAATCGTAAGTGATTGCGCCGCGTTGAATGTGGCTCTCCGGTCCCCACGCGCCATCTGGAAAAACTTTGCCGCGCGCGGAACCATCTTCGGCAGGATCAGAATAAATAAGAAGGGCGGCCGCGCCTTCACGCTCCGCGGTGAGCGCCTTGAAGCCGCGATAGCTGTAAGGATTCGAGTAGCGCACGAGAACGATCTTGCCTTTCACGCTGATGCCGTTTTTTCGAAGCAAGTCGTAATCTTCAGGATTGCCGCTGTGCGCGTAGACGACTTCAGCGGTGACGTCGCCGGACGCGGAATAACCAAAGTAGGAGCCTGGCACCACGGGATTTTTTGTGTCCGGATCAATATCGTATGCATCTTCGCGCAGAGACGCGTTGAAGCGGACAGGCTCGGTCATTTCAAGCGAGACGCTGCGCGGACGCGAGTGCAAAACATAGTAGCGGCGAAGCGCGACATCTTCCCAACCCTGTTTGCGCCATTCCTCGGCAACAAAATCAGCGAGTTGATTATTGCGTTCGGAAGCGGCGGGATGCGGTTCGGCGGTGAAGGTGCCGAGCCATGAGCGCGTTCTTTCGGGAGACGGTATGGATTGAAACGTTGATTCGAGTTCGTGCTCAGCCGTGGCATGCGCTGGTGAAAAGCCAAGAATCGAATGTGCCGGCGGAGCTTCCTGCTTGAGCTGAGCCGAAAGTACGAAAGCTAAAGGCAGCGTGCAAAGAAAACAAACTGCAAGACGGCGCAAAGAAGTCCGCATATCTATTTTGTTCTCCAGAAAAGAGCAATTCTGTGCAACGGCCAAAACTAGCCCGCCGAATCACGCCGAAAACACTTTTGTCACCGCCGACCGTAGCGCGTGAGCAATCAGCGCGCACTCTTCGGACGAAATCGTGAAGGGCGGCGCGAGAAGGATATGGTCGCCGCGCAAGCCGTCAACACAGCCTTGCGTTGGGTAGGTGAGGACACGTTCCTCCAGACAGGCGTGGCGAATTTTCTCCGCGATGCTCAGTTCTCTGGGGAAGGGCTCGCGAGTCGTTTTGTCTTTGACGAACTCCACACCGATAAGCAGACCGAGACCTCGAACATCGCCGACGTTCGGATGGGATTGCAGCGGAGAAAGCGCACTGCGGAGATGTTGCGCGGCTGAATTCACACGCTCAAAAAGTTTGTGCTCTTGGAGGTGGTCGAGGACTGCGTTGCCGGCGGCCGTGGACACAGGATGCGCCTGATACGTGAAGCCATGCATGAAGACACCGGAGCCACGCTCGAAAGCTTCGACCACGCGCGCGGAAACGAGCACGGCGCCGAGCGGAGCGTAACCGCTGGCGATTCCTTTTCCCACGAGAATCATGTCCGGTTCGACGCCCCAGTGTTGGACGGCGAACGGTTTTCCCGTGCGGCCCATGCCGGACATAATTTCGTCGGCAATTAGAAGGATTTTGTTTTTGCGGCAGATTTCCGCGATGCGCGCCGCGTAGCCTTCGGGTGGAACGGCAGCACCAAGAGTCGCGCCGGCGACGGGCTCGAAAATAAAAGCGGCGGCTTGATCCCGCGCTTGTTCGCGTAAATGGACTTGAAGATCGTCGGCGCATGCGAGTTCGCATTGCGGAAAAGTTTTTTCGAACGGACAGTGATAGCAGAAGCAAGGCGCAATGTGCCCCCATTCGGCGAGGAGTGGTTCGTACGGTGCGCGGCGCGCCACATTCCCGCTGGCGGACATCGCGCCAAGAGTGCTGCCGTGATAGCTCTGCCGCCGCGAAAGAACGCGGTAGCGATCCTTTTGGCCAGTTTCGAGGTGAAACTGGCGCGCGAGTTTGATGGCGGTTTCTGTTGCTTCGGAACCTCCCGATGTGAAATAAACGCGGCCGCCGTTGTGAAAATTCGGCGGAGCCATCGCAAGAAGTCGCGACGCAAGTGTTTCTGCAGAAGCAGTATGAAATTGAGAGGTATGCGCAAAAGCAATCCTCGAGGATTGCTCCGCCATCGCGCGCCCGATTTCCCGAACGCCATGACCGATGCTGACGACGGCAGCTTGCCCGGAAGCGTCGAGAAATCGGCGGCCATCGGCAGTGATGATCCAGCAACCTTCTCCACGAGACGCAATGGGAAACGTTTTGTTGAAATTGCGGGGGAAAAGTCCGCTGCTCGTTGCCATGTAGTGTCCGGCAAAGGATTGTAGCAGAGTCGAGAGTTACATCCCTGGACGGGATAAGTCTTCACACCTCGCGTTGCTGCCGCAACATGTATGTCCGGCACCGGCACAATGAGTTGTGCTACGCTTCCGCATCCTTTGTTGAAATGCCGTCTGGGAATTTCAGAAAACAATGAGTGGGCGGAAGCGCGCGTGACGGAATCATCGGGCGGACTCGTACGAACCATCGGGCGCTGGAGCCTCGTCGCGCTGATCCTCAACACGATGATCGGGGCGAGCATTTTTGGGTTGCCCGCGTTGATTGCGGCGCGGCTGGGAAAGTGGAGCCCGGTCGGATTCCTGGTGGCGTTCGCCGGAATTTCCGTGATCGCTGCGTGCATGGCGGAGGTCGCTTCGCAATTCCGCGAGGCCGGCGGCCCGTACCTCTACGCAAGAACGGCGTTCGGACCATTTCTCGCGATTCAGAATGGCTGGCTGACTTGGCTCAGCCGCATCGCGGCGGTTTCCGCGGTTGCCAATCTTTTCATCGCCTATCTGAGCGAGTTTCTTCCCGGCGTGCGGGCACCGCTGGCGCGGGCTGGAGTTCTGACGATGCTCATCGGCTTTCTCGCCCTTGTGAATTATCGCGGCGTGACTGGCGGCAATCGGCTCAGCAATTTCTTCACGGTGACAAAACTGACTTTGCTCGCGTTTTTTATTTTTGCGGGTCTTGCGGCGCTCATGCTGCATCCTGCTATACGCGTTGATCCCGCCGTCAGGCAGGTCACTGCCGACGACTGGTTTGAAGCCGTGCTGCTGATGATCTACTCGTACGGAGGGTTCGAGGCAGCGCTCATTGCGACAGGAGAGACGCGTGACGCGCGCAAAGATATTCCCTTCGCGCTGTTTACCGCGATTGGCGGAGCCACCGTCTTGTTCATCGCCGTGCAATATCTCGTCGTTCACACGGTTCCGGACGCGGCCGCTTCGAGCGCTCCCGCGGTGGATTCCGCTCGCCGATTTTTGGGGCCTGGGGGCGTGCGGCTGGTCACGGCCGGGACGCTGGTTTCCGCCTACGGCTATCTCAGCGCCAACATGCTGCACACTCCCCGAATTACGTTTGCCATGGGAGCGCGCGGAGATTTTCCGGCATTTTTCGGAAAGATCCATCCGCGCTTTCGCACGCCGCATCTTTCGATCGTGATTTTCGCCATCGTTCTTCTTCTGTTCTCGATCGCTGGGAATTTCCGCTGGAACGCGATGCTCTCGAGCGTCGCGCGGCTTTTTGTTTATGGGTCCGTTGCAGCCGCGCTTCCGATGCTCAGGAAGAAGCAGCCGCAAGCAGACCGCTTTCGCCTGCCGTTCGGCGTCACGATTGCCGCGCTCGCGCTGCTCTTCACCGGAGTTCTTGTGACGCGGATGCATCGCGCAGAACTGATCGTGATTTCCATTACGGCTGGACTGGCGTTTGTGAACTGGCTGTGGGCGCGCCATCGCGTGGCGATTCCGTGATGAACGGATGGCGCTTGCGCACTATTGGATTCGGCGGCGAAACATGCCAATATCCGTGACTCTGTACGGCGTTGCGGCTCACCGTGTTTCTAAAGGAGAAGCGAGAGATGAAAGTGTCTTTCATTCGATGCGGTTTTGCGATGGCGCTGCTGTTGGGCTGCGCTTCTTCCGGTTTCTCGCAGGAAACCGCGAAGCACGCTATTACTTTTGACGACATGATGAAGCTGCACCGCATCGCCGAGCCACAGATTTCGCGGGATGGGAAATGGGTGGCGTACACGGTATCCACTCCAGACATGGACGCGAACCGCGGCGTGAGCAACATCTGGTTGGTGCCCACGGCAGGCGGAGCGGCAATGCAATTGACGCAGAGCGGGCATGATTCTTCGCCGGCGTGGTCGCCGGATGGCAAGACGCTCGCGTTTCTTTCCTCGCGTAGCGGCGAATCGCAAGTGTATTTGCTTTCGATGGAGGGCGGCGAAGCACACGCGCTGACGAAACTTTCGACTGGGGCGGATATCGTGAAGTGGTCGCCCGATGGAAAGATGATTGCGTTTACGTCATCCGTATATCCGGATTGCAAAGACGATGATTGCAATAAGAAGCGCGACGAAGAAAAAGAAAAAAGTAAGGTGAAAGCGCATGTGGCGGAGCATCTGCTGTATCGCCACTGGACACACTGGAATGAAGGCAAACGCAGCCATCTGTTTGTAGTTCCTGTCGATGGCAGCACTACACCACGCGACCTCACTGCTGGAGCAGACTACGATGTTCCGCCGGATGAGCGCGGCGGACCCGGGGATATTAATTTTTCGCCGGATGGAAAAGAGATTTGCTTTACGGCGGTGACCGACAAGATGGAAGCCATCAGCACGAACGGCGATTTATTCATCGTTCCAGTGGCAGGTGGCGAGGCCAAACGCATCTCCACGCAGCCGGGATTCGACGGAAATCCGGTATATTCACCGGACGGAAAATACATCGCGTATCACGCGCAGCTTGTCGGGGGATACGAGGCGGACCGCTGGCGCGTGATGCTTTACGACCGTGCAGCGGGAAGAATCGAGAATCTTACGGAAACGTTTGACCGCAGCGCGGACGAACTGGCGTGGTCGCCGGACAGCAAGACGATTTACTTCACGGCGGAGAACGAGGCGCAGAAGCCGGTCTACGCAATGGCGGCGCGCTTTGGCGCTCAACCGAAGCAAATTGTCGCCGGCACCTACAATACGGGAATTTCTTTCAGCGCGGACGGCAAAACCCTCGTTTTCGAGCGGACCAGCCTGACGCTGCCCGCGGAAATCTTCGCGGCCTCGGGCGACGGCTCCGGCGCGCGACAACTGACGCATCAGAACGATTCGATTCTCGCGGCGCTGGAGATGAATGCCCCGGAAACATTTTGGTTCGACGGGGCCGAAGGCACAAAAGTGCAGGCCATGTTGATCCGGCCGCCGAAATTCGACGCCGCGAAAAAGTATCCACTGCTGGTGGTCCTTCATGGCGGGCCGCAGACGATGTGGGGAAATTCGTGGGGCTACCGGTGGAACCCGCAGGTTTTTTCCGCGGCCGGGTACGTGACGCTAATGATCAACCGGCGCGGCTCGACAGGTTACGGGCAGAAATTCACGGATGAAATCACGAACGACTGGGGCGGCAAAGCGTACGTCGACGTGATGAACGGCGTGGATTACACGCTGAAAAAGTATCCTTTCGTCGATGACGCGCGCATGGCGGCGGCCGGCGGCTCTTACGGCGGGTACATGGCGGACTGGATCGCCACGCACACGGGCCGGTTCAAAGCGATCATCAGCCACGCGAGCGTATACGACAAAGTGGCGATGTACGCGACCGAAGAACTCTG
>Ga0210407_10002763_pt1 | contig 14784 bp, 12 predicted proteins | sample IncBWC27MmetaG_FD_150860 | JGI IMG/M metagenome (GOLD analysis project Ga0210407, IMG submission 150860) | Forest soil microbial communities from Barre Woods Harvard Forest LTER site, Petersham, Massachusetts, United States - Inc-BW-C-27-M | ecosystem: Environmental > Terrestrial > Soil >...
AAGGTTCTTGGCGATATGCTCAAGTTGGCTCTCGTAACGAATGTTCTGCGGAGGTCTTATCCGAGCTTGAAGGTCGAATCCTACCTTGTATTTGCTGACAAGGCGGCTGCGAACGTGGTTAACGGAAAGGGTTGGGCATCTATGGCAGCCAAGGAGTTCGGAATCGAGACACGGGTCATCACACTTTCGAGCGAGGTGATTGACACTATCAAAGAAGCGCAGGTGAAACAGGACATCCGTACGGCTGACGAGTGCGATACGGAAACCACGTCGATTCCGGGCCGATGACTTGCGCTCCCCGGCCAACTGCGCTGTTCAAGTAATATGAAGGTTACGCCGCTATCGAAGCCCTTCAAGAAGAAATCGTCCCCGCTGCACCAGAGGCGAATACTGGCAGGGCGACCCTCGCGGCATGTGTTCCGGTGCGGTCCGACAGTTCCCGCACCTAAGGCGACGCGTGCCGCTGAACATTCGCGCTCGTCCGTTGGCAGGGGTATACTAACGAAAAAAGAGAGCGCCCGGCCAAATCGAGTGAGCGCCTCTATGAGCGCATGGGGGCCTACCTTCCCCTTTTGTTGATTGGTAGAGAAGATCGGGGAGCTGTCGAGAACGAACTCAGGAAGACGGCCAGTATCGGGCGCTGGTGTGACAATTCGCCACGTACTGGGAATCGGTCACGATGTATACGCGGTTTGCATACGGCCACGGAGCGTTTTCCAGCGTCCAGTCCAGAGCCTTCACACAGGCCATCAGTTCCATTCTGTTGTTGCTGCTTTCATCGCATCCGAAATCGACTATTTGCTCCTCAGGCAAACCGACATCTGGGTATCGGACATACGCTGCACAACCTGAAATTCCTCCCCGATTCTTGTAGCAGGAGCCGTCTGTATGAATTTGAATTGCCCGATGGTCAAGCACGCAATGGATTATAATCCAGCTACGTAACTCTTATGGTTCGGCATTCACGCCCCGTCCGGCAAGTCGTTGAAGAAAAATCAAAGCTATGAGCGACAAACCTCACGACAAAATGACCCACGACGAAATATTGAGAGAGCATGGTGCTAGACACGCTCAAATGTCTCCCGGCGAGAGGGCCGAACAGGCTCAGCAACCCAATGCCTTATGCGCCTGACAGCTTCAGACTTCGTTTCCTATCATCGACCAACACGCTGCGACTTGCGAGTCTTCTTGAGGCACAGGGGAGAAGCGGCGGATGCTCCCGGTCCCTACGATGAGGTCTTGCGGCGGCTCGGAATCCGGCACGAGAAAGACCATCGGGCGACTCTTGGGGCCTTCGCTGATCTGAGCGCCCCCTCCCTGAACGAGCAGGCGAAGAAGACGGCGGATGCCATCGCAAGCAAGGTGCCGATCCTGTACCAACCCGCTTTCTTGGCGAACACTGTGCTCGGTGGAACCGATGTCGAAATCGTCGGTGTTCCTGATTTCCTCATTCTCGATGGCAACGGCTATCTGATCCGCGACTCAAAGATGGCTCGTCGCATTGATGAAGAAAATCATCCTGAGATTTTGCTTCAAGTTCAGCTATATGGATGGCTCTTCGAAAAGTGTTGCGGTACTCCTGCCAAGCGGTTGCAGGTTCACTGCGGCACAGGAGAAATTATAAACATCCCGTATGACGGCGGTAAGGCAGCTTTACGAGAGTTGGGACGGCTTTTGGATATAAAGCAATTGTGCGCCGAACCGTACGAACCCGTGGGATGGACAAAGTGCGGCGGATGCGGTTTCAACGACCGCTGTTGGTCGCAGGCGGAGAACAATTCTGATGTAGCACTCGTGTACTGTGTCGATCAAAGCCTCGCTCGCGCTCTGCACGGTCAGGGGATTCGTTCTCGAAGGGATTTACTGGCAAAGTTCGATGCCGCCAGCTTGAGCGAACTCAAGCGCCCGTATGGCGACCGAGAGCAGCGTGTGGGAAAAACAGCCGAACGAATCCTTCTGTTCGCCGATGCAATGGAGAAGAAGCAAGAAAAGGTTTTCGCTGTTCCCGACATCCCGCCACATGACAACTACGTGATGTTCGACTTGGAGGGGATGCCGCCACACCTAGATGAACTCGACCGAATTTATCTTTGGGGAGCGCAGGTGTTCGGCGAAAAACCAAGCGAGTTCAAGGTTGCGCTCTCAGGCTTTGGCGTTGGTGGCGACCGGGAGGGTTGGATCGGTTTCTTGGAGAACGCAAGGCAGATTTTCGCAATCTATGGTGACATCCCTTGGGTGCACTGGGCACCCTACGAGGAAACGTATCTGCGTCGCTACGCTGGTCGTTTCGGTGATCTCGGGGGCATCGCCTCCCGTGTGGCCCGAAATCTTCTGGACTTGCTGACCGTAACGAGGGAATCGGTCGTCCTGCCTTTGCCGAGTTTCAGCCTCAAGGTCGTTGAGCACTATGTTGGCTTCAAGCGCAAGGAAGCTGAATACGGTGGATCATGGGCGATGGCAACATTCATCGAGGCAACGGAGACCAGCGACGAGGAAAAGCGAAAAGAATTGATGGACAAAATCCTTGCGTACAATAAGGAAGACCTCGAAGCGACGTGGGCAGTATTTGAACGGCTGAGAGTAATAAAACAGGCAGCCCGACCGGATAGTTTCGGGCTTATGCGTCATTCGAATCGATCGTCACGGCGATAGTTGGTTTTCTTCCGGCTCTCACTTCTTTCGTTTCTTGGCCAATGCATAGCGAGTAGCCGAAGCCTTCCCGATTCTGGTCAAGTCCCCAGAACGTTGGAGTACACCAAAGACATATATAGCTTGGTCGTAATTGATGTTCGTCACTTCCCTCAGGAGGCGATTGCTTATGAACTCATGCTCACTGAGAAAGTTCAAGACCGCTCGCCGAATTTGCGCAATCTCTTCATCGCTGACTTTAGTCTGTGTTGGCATAATTCAGAAATAGCTTACCCCATCTGAAAAGCGTCCGCTCGACTACAACGTACTTTTCAACTCCTACGATCCAAGGAAGTGGCTGTCGCAACTCAATGTTGGATTTCCTGTGCGAGTACGTCCACGGTCAATTGGCATAGACACCGCCAGACAGTCCAATGTATGAGTCGAAAACGTGCTGGTACACCTGCTCGCACTTCTGCTCATAAATCTGCGGTGTGTACGCCCTTGGCAGGTGATCGAGGACCGTCTCAACTGTGTACCGCACGGACGCCCTTGTCGTCTGCCGCTTCTTCCAGTCTAGAACCAATTTCTCCTTCTTTAGGGTTTCCAGTAGTTTCTTTGCAACTTTCTTTACCTCAATTTCTTCGGCCTTGCTGAGCTTCATGTCTGGCCTAGTGAGCAAATCGAAGATTACTAGCTCTTCCTCGGTCAAACGCTCTGCAATTCCACGCTTCTCTTCTTCGGAAAGCCGCTTCGTAAAAGCCATGAGTCGGGCAAAAAGTGTTTCGAGATTCGACGCACCTGCATTGTATTCATCGACCATTTTCTGAAACTCTTCTAGGAAGTTCATCCGTGTACGATTCAGCCTGACCATCTGAACCAGTTTTTGGGCGACTTGTGCTCGGAGCTTCTGAAGCTCTATCGGCTTCCTGCCCTTTTCAAACTTCTCTCTCAGCGCCTCGAAATCGATCTTGCTCAAATCAATGTAGCTCTGCGCGGTTGCCGAAGGCCGGATAACATAACCTTCGGTCGAGACAGACTTGTCGAGAAGTTCATCCACTTGCTCCATCACTTCCGATATGTCAGCCGGAGGAATCTCAGACCGAATCTTTTCTGCGATAACCAAAATCACTTTTCTGATCGGCCCGAACTCATTCGCCGCTGGGTCAGGCAACAACGACTTGAAGAGTTTCTCGACGTGTCCCGCTGCCTCCATGAACCTTCTTCTGGTCTTGTCGTCAATGACAAACGTCGCTACCGCATCTTCCTTTAGCTTTTCTCTCTGAAATCCCGCCGCTACCCTGATCCCGTCTAGATCAACTCCCCGATCTCGGCAGAACACAGTCGTCTCTTGTAGCGTTTGCCGAAGCAGCTTGACCAGTTCGAGCTTGTCCTTGATTGGCAGTTCGCCCTGCTTCGCCCCGCCCTGCGTAGTCCCGTAGATCGCCAAAGCCTTTTGAAGATTACGGAAGATTCCGACGTAATCCACGATCAGCCCGTTCTGCTTCTCTCTCCACACTCGGTTTGCCCGTGCGATGGTCTGCATCAGCGTGTGATTCTTCATCGGCTTGTCGAGGTAGATCGTGGAGCAAGAAGGCACGTCGAATCCTGTAATCCACATGGCGCAAACAAACACGATTCGAAGCGGGTCGTCTGACTTCTTGAATCGCTTCTCAAGGTCTTCTTTGACCATTCGCTTCCGGTGCGCTGCGATGTCCAGACCCTTTTTCTTGAACTCTTCGATCTCGTTCTGGGACTGGGAGACCACAACAGCCATGTCGGTCTCTTGAAAGAATCGGAGTCGTTGTTCTAGCTCAGGTTTGTCGGCGGGGTCAGCGGCATTGAGTTCCCTTTCGAGCCGTGCCACTGCGGCTTTCCAGTGCTTCTGAACCTTGTCGTACATTCTGACGGCGGTGGCTTTGTCAATCGAGATGACCATCGCCTTAGCCAATACGCCCCGCCCCATAAAGTGGGCAACGATGTCCTCCGCTATTCGTTCCAGTCGGTCTTCACGGGTGATGAGTTGATATTCTCGGGCAAAATCCCGCTCCAACTTGCGCTGCTGGTCGTCATCGAGTTCGGCATTATCGACAATCTCAGCCATGTCCTCGGTGAGATTCGTATTCGTAAGCTGTAGCTCGGGGATACGGTTTTCGTAATAAAGGGGAACGGTATTCCCGTCATCTATGGATTGCTTGAAGTTGTAGATCGAGACGTAATCACCAAAGACCTGCTTTGTCCGCTCTTCCCCAGCCATCAGCGGGGTTCCCGTAAAACCGATGAATGCAGCGTTGGGCAATGCATTCCGCATGTTCAGAGCGAACTGGTCATATTGGCTGCGGTGGGCCTCATCTGTGATGACGATAATGTCCGATCTTTCTGAGAGCTTCGGATAAGTCTCGCCGACTTCAGTTCGGAATTTCTGGATGAGTGTGAACAGGTAGCGGTGGTCTTCCGAATTCAAGAGCGTTTTAAGATGCTCCGCACTCTGCGCTCGTACGCTTTTTTCGTCTTCGAGGACTGCACCCGTCGAGGCAAAGTTTCGGTAGATTTGGCCGTCGAGGTCGTCCCGATCCGTGATGATTAGGAACGTCCAGTTGCCGGGGAGTTTTCTCAAAACCTTCTGTGAGAAGAAGACCATCGAAAAGCTCTTGCCGGAACCCTGCGTGTGCCAAAACACGCCTAACTTCCCTTGGTTTTTCTTGATCTGCTCTGTGGCGTCTATCGCTCGGTTCACGCCGAGGAACTGATGGTTCTTCGCTAATAGTTTGGTGGTCTCGCCCTCAGCTTCGCTGTACAGGGTGAAGTTCTCCACCAAATCGAGCAGTCGCGAAGGTTCGCACACGCCCCGAATCATGGTCTCTAAACTGACAATTCCTTCTTCACCCTCATCGTTGATCTTTTTCCACTCGGCAAAGTGCTCCCAGCCAGCGGTCATGCTACCGATTCTGCTTTTAGACCCGTTCGAGAGGATGATTAGGGCGTTGTGCCAGAAGATTTGCGGGATTGTCGTGCGATAGTCCGATAGATTGTACTTGTAGGCGTTTTCCAGAGATTTGTGGGACGCCTTGAGTTCGACGAAAACGAGCGGGAGCCCGTTCACGAAGCCAATTAGGTCTGCCCGTTTCCTGCCGTAATCACCTGAAACCCAGAGCTGTGAGGCGAGGAAGAAATTGTTGTTCTTGGGCTCGTCCCAGTCCACGACCCTGACGATTTCGACGCTTTCACTGTCATCATCTCGTCGGACAGGAACCCTCACACCGTCTTTCAGGAGCTTGTGGATTTCCTGATTTGCGCGCACGGGACTTAGAACACTTCGATCTTTACTCAGGTCTTCTGTCGCTAGATCGATAGCTAACTGGGTGATGCCGGGATTGAGTTTCAGTAAGGCAGCCCTAAGTCGCCGTTCTAGAACGACCTGTTCGGATGTCTCCCGTCCCAACAAAGAGGTGGGGCCAAAGGTTTCGCGGTAACAATCCGCCGTCGGCCAGCCAAGGTCTTCGAAAAGCCGCATAGCATTGGCTTCGAGAGTGCCTTCGGAGTCGGGATGGAGATAAGTCATGAGATTTGGGTAGCAGGCTCGGTTTCTGGATGTTCGACACTGACCTCGCCTGAGATCAGCCTCGGCAAAAGCAAATCTCGGGTTTGTTTAAGGTTTCGATTGCAAAAAATCAACGTCCGAATCAAATCCAAGATTGGCGTCAGGATGTCATTGAATTGTCGGAGGACTCCTTCCTTTGGAAGTGCCACAGGGTAACGGGCTAGGACATCCCAATTTGCACGAGGCATCTTGGTTCCCTGCGAAGTTTGAGTCGCCTGACGCACGAAGTCTCCGCTCGAAACACAGCACAGAACCAGCGATAACCATTCCTCTTTTTTGGGCACAATCACAATGGCATCAGATGAGCAAACCCCATCTACAGGAGCAAGTCCGACTTTGTGGAAGTATGGTCGAATCTTCCCGAAAAGAATTTCTCCCCGATAGAATTTTAATTTCGTACTCTGCACTTGTTTTGCCGCTCCCCATTCCGACAGAGCAATCGATTGGCGTGGCATGTGTTCAAGCCCAATATATGGTGTTTCAGGATCGAGTTCCGCTGGATCGACACTTCTTCTGACATCCTCAGCTAAAAAACCAACCGAACTGGCGGTCCAGCCATCAGGAAGACGGGCGATGTTGGTTCTGCCCATTCTTTCTTTCCCGGGCCACGGAAATCTGAGGTTTACAAACCACTCCCGGTAAAGCATCTGTGCCATCTCTTCCAGAATTTCGATCCGGCGAGTGTTGTTTTCGATCAAGTTGTCGTAAGCGGAGAGGGTGGCTGCGATGGCCTTCTGAACGGAAAGAGGAGGATAAGTTATCGGGACGCTTCTCAAAATGCTGGTGTTTAGATTGGGCATCGTAGCCCCGATGGCTTGATTTGCAATCCAATTAATGACCGACGCTTGCCCCAAATAGTAGTAGAGATAAGTGGGATTCAAAACAGTCTCGCCCAGACCGACCTTTAGACACCCTGTTCCACAAAACCATCCATTTTCTCGTTCCGCAATTAAGGCCCTCCTGCCGATATCGCCCCTCCGCCCGTAGACAATGTCCCCGATTCTCAACTTGTGCCGATGTAGCCGCCTCACATCCTCTTCAGATATATGAGCGATGTCTTCAGTTGAAACTCGCCCATCGACGATATTCTTTGGCATCACTACTGGGATGCCGCTCTGAACGTAATCCGACTCGTGAAGTTGAGAACCAAAGGGGCCAGTCTGAATCACCCCATTGACTTCATCACAAATCTCTCCGAGAGTGCTGGAAGTTAACTTCATGGCATGGAACTTTCGAGCAGCGATTGGACGTTCTCAGCAATTTGTTCCTCTAGCCTCCTAGCTTCAACATTCATAACTTCCAGCGACTCGTGTAATTCTTCCAATCGTTCTGCGAACTTAAAGCTATCTTTAAGGCGGTCTGCAACACCTATGTACCGCCCCGGATTCAGGCTCCAACCTTGTGCTTCGATCTCAGGCAGAGACGAGACACTACAAAGTCCCAACACATCGGTGTACTTCCCTTTAGGAAAGTTTCGCTTCACTAGGTCTTTGCTACCAGCCTCCGTTTCCACATCTTCGTCTCGATAGAGACGCACGATGTTTGCAATGAACTCGATATGTTCTGGCGTGAAGTCTCGGTGCGCTCGGTCAATCTGCTGGAAAATATGACGGGCATCAATAAACAAGACCTTATCTTTTCTCTTGGCTTGTGCCTTCCCTCGATCAAAGAACCAAAGAGTGCATGGAAGCGTTACTGTATAAAAGAAATTTGGTCCGATGGACACAACAACGTCCACGGCTTCGGATTTAAGCAATTTCTTTCTGATTTCTAGCTCCGAGCCTCGGGCATCCCCAGCAGAGTTCGCCATCACGAACCCAGCCCGGCCCGTCGCACACAATGTGCTGTAGAAAATCTGCATCCATAGGTAGTTGGCGTTGTCTGCTTTTGGCAATTCAAACGGATACCGGAGGTCATTTCTGATCCGTTCCTTGTCCACCTTGTCCACGTTGAACGGCGGATTTGCCATAACAAAGTCGAATTTCCCAACGCTCTTGTGAGGGTCTTCGTAATACGTGTTGGATTGCCTGATGTCACCGGAGAGACCATGTACAGCCAAGTTCATCTTGCAGAGGCGAATCGTCTCTGCAACCTTCTCCTGACCGTATATCGAGATTTCATTAACGTTTTTCTTATGGTGCTCCACAAACGCGGCTGACTGCACGAACATGCCGCCTGATCCACATGCCGGGTCGAAGATTCGCCCGTGGTAGGGTTCGATGATCTCCACGATTAATTTGACGATGCTGATGGGGGTAAAGAACTCGCCCCCCTTCTGGCCCTCAGCCATCGCAAACTTCCCGAGGAAGTACTCATAAATCTTCCCGAAAGCATCTCCCTCGGTGATGGGAATAGCGGAGAAATTCTTGAGCAGGGATACCAACAGACCTTTTTCTAGAGCGTTGTACGTCTTCGGCAGAACATCCTTGAGGTCTTCGTTTTCAGTCTCGATGGACTTCATCGCTTCGTTGATCGCCTTGCCGATGTCGGCTCCCTCGGGCAGATTCAGCAGGGCTGCAAATCGTGCCTTTTCTGGAATAAAGAGCACACCCTGCGCCTGATAGTCGGTCTTGCCGATCTTCCGGCGTCCGCTCCCCGCCGCCGTGAGTTTCTTCTCCGCTTCCGAGAACTTCTGATCCGCATAGCGTAGAAAGATCAGTCCCAGAACGGGGACGGAATACTCCGACGATTTCAGCTTGGAGTTGGCCCTGAGTTCGTCGGCGGCTTCCCAAAGTCGCTTTTCAACTTCCGTGTGGTTGGCTGGCATGGCCTACTTTCGCTTAGCGGTAAATTGATTAGGCTGACATGAGTGTATTTCGCCGCCAACGCTTCTGCAAGGATCACACCCACAGACTTGCTCAAACTGTGATCACGCGTTGAGGCGAATGAGAACCAAGAGAGTTCACAATCATGACCCTAAACCTCGACAGCGTGAACGCCAAGCTCCAACGGGCTGAACAGCACAACCAATTTTTGCGCGATGAGATTGCCGCTTGGATGGCGACCGACTCGTACGTCACTTGTCCTGTGAAGAAGCCGCCTCTTGCGGAAGAGGCGATTTCCCACAATACTCGCACACGGGCGTTAGCTGCCCAAGAATCTTCTTGCAGTTGTAACAAATGTGCGGCATCTCCGGTAGCCTCGAATACACGGCATCCATAAACAGGACTGCGTTCTTGGCAGCTTGCATCACATGCTTCATGGTTCCAATTTCGATGCGTCCTAGCAGATCAGCAAATTGGAATTCCGGCATCGGAAAGGGTGAGAGAGACTCTTGTCTCAACATCTCGGATGAGCCGCCGAGAAATAGGAGCGCAAACCTACCTTTATAGGGATCAACCGCACCGTTCTTCATGGAGTCGATCAGTATTTCCGGCTCTTGGGTAATCACGCAGAACGGGAAAAGGCAAAAAAGGTACAGAAAAATCGTTGCGGTTTGAGTTCTAGAATCACAAACGATAACGAAAAGGTGCTTTGGCGGCTCGAACGGGAACCGCTTGAGCAATTCCGGATTCCACACAATTCCAACTCGTGTGGCGGACGCAGCGCCCATAACGTAGTCCATTAGACTGCGAAATCTGCCCTTGACCCAATCGTACCCATATTCATGAATCAGCAGATTAGCGGCGTACTTCGCCACGGTCCGATTTGCTTCGGCACTGAACAGTAGCTTGGCGTCGAATCCTGCTTGTACATCTATGATCTGTCTGACTTCAGTATCCTGAAGCTGCTTCCAAACGAGACCGTGATGTCTTGAACGCAGGGCGTTCCCTATCTTGTTCTCCTGCGCTTTGTGACAAATCCTGAACTCCTTCTCATGGCCTGAGGACGTTGCTTGCTCTCGCAATGGTTGCGGATGAATTTCAGCTTTTCCATCCCCGCTTACGACAAATCTGAACTCTTCAGAGCCGATTTTCCCCTGTAGTTCGACCGAAGGCACTACGCCCTGTCCATTTGGAATCTTGAAAAAGTTCAAGAAAAGTGCCAAGCCATTGACGAATCTGCCTTCAAAGCTGTGGCCAAACGTGTTGTTGCAGTTGGTACAAACTCCCGCTCTGATCGTCTCCCTGCATCCCAGTGCCTCGCTAATGACATGCTCACCAGATGATGCTGGTGCACCGCAGTAGAGACAGGGATCAACTAACGTCATGCCTAAATTGTACGCGCCAATCGGCGCGGTACAAGGAAGTGACTCATCGGATTTCGTTTTTGCCTCCAACCCCTTGTTTTTGCGGAATGACCGTTATACCGACATGATAAAATACACGATCAGGTCTCTCTCCGTTAGAAATTGGAACGGTCATCAGAGACAAAACTTTGAGGTCGAAGCAGCATGCCCATATGCGTGTACTGTGGATTCTCTGCACAGGAAAAATTCCCGAGGGAGCACGTCGTCCCTCAGGCTTTTGGTTCTTTTCATAACAACTTGACTCTTGGCTGCGTTTGCGGTGAATGCAACCGCTACTTTGGCAGGCACTTAGAATCAGGGTTTGCAACAGAAAGCGTTGAAAGTATTGTCCGCTACAGGTACGGCCTCCGAGACCTCGAATCTGCCGAACGAACAAGGAGCATTCGAGCGAGGGCGAACATAGAGGGACCGATCCGAGGCGCAAAGGTTCTGCTGCGTCCAGATGCATCAGCACAAAGCGGGATTGGTAACGTTTACATGCCCCAACTCGGCATTAAAAACCCGGACGAACCGGAGTGGCGTTGGTACACATTGCCGGAATTGGACTCGGAAGTTATGCGAACGCTTGAACCGGGTGCCCGGATTCAGTTGTTCATCACTTCGCAGACAGAAGAGCAACAGATCAGGTCGCGGCTTCGGGAGCTTGGCATGGGACCGACGCAGCATATCAGCAGGGACCAAGTGCTTCCCACTAAGGATTTCAAGACCCGAGTGACCTGCGACTTCGATTTCAATATGTCGCGGTGTGTCGCAAAGATTGCGTTCAATTACCTCTCGTACGTGTTGGGCGAGAACGCAGGGCTACTACTGCGGGACGACTTTGACGCGGTTCGGAATTATGTGAGGGACGGTATTTTCCCCGAACACGCTATTGTTTCCTTCTCGAACCCTCCGAAGTTTGAGCTGGACATAGAGAAGGCTCCATTTGTGGACGGTCACATTGTTGCGGTTGGATGGGATATCACCAACGAGAACATTAGCTGTGTTCTTAGTTTGTTCAACGCTATGTCTTACCACGTAGTGCTGTGTCGCAAGTACAAGGGCGTGTGGTTTCCTCCAAGGGCGCACAGTTTTGACTTGCAGACGGGCGAAGTTAGGTCAATTCCAGTTAGCCTCCTCCCCCGACCGATTCTCTAACCTTCTTCATCGAACGTGGAAAATGCCGCAGGTGCTAGTTGGGTTGGCTCTACCTCTCGGGTCGGTTCTCAATCCGGACGAGATTGGTCAGAGCCGGACTGCGGCTCCTCAATTTCGCTTAGATTCTTCTGCGGTGTGCCGAGCAATTCCCAAGCTTCCAAGTACTTCTTTATCCAGTTTGGTCCATACAGCGGATGGCCCTCTCCGAACACTTTTGTGTAGTCGGGCAGAAACCGCCTGACCTGAGAATCCTTATGAGCTTGCCCCTTCGCGCCCGGCGTGTTCAGCCAATGTTGATGGGAGTCGCGGATGGCAGCAGCTACTACACCGCTGGGGACGACATAAGTCTGCGCTCGATCTTCTAAACCATCTCCGAAGTCCACAAAACAATAAAACAGCGAACCCGAAATGAGCCGCTCGTGCTTCGGTTTCATGTGCCAGCCTTTGTCGGTCCCGATGTTGCGTCTGGTCTTTACTTGAATGGCAACCAATCGTTGGCCGTCTAGGTCGGTTATTAGGATGTCAGCGTTCGGGACACCGAGGGGAGCCTGTGCTGCGATATATCCACGGCGAAGTAACTGGCAAAGAACATAATGCTCGCCAGCAGCACCAAGTAGGCTGGATTGTGATGCCATCGCCGAAGCCTCACTTTCGGCTTCATTCTAACAAGTTGCCCGCTGAACATGTCCGCAGAAAGTTGGAGAAGAAACGCGGACTCTAAGGCTGGACATCCTCAGCATTGCCAATACTGGTCAGTTCACGTAACCACCCGCCGAGCTGGTCACAAAGCCTTCCAGTGCCTCGGAAACGCCCCGCCGCCTCAAACTTCTCCGGGCGCTTTCCCGTGATCTAGAGGATTATTCAAGTAAACTTTTGACGATGCCAAGCCACTCCGCATCGAGCCGCTCCCGGCAGACGGGCTTGCCCGCCCGGTTATACCAATAGGCTGCGTTGCCCTGATCGCCCTCCTTGCGATGCAGGTAGGCGTGAACCCACGAACCTTCGATCCCTTCGTCCTGCTGAGCGGCTTCGTGCGCTCGCTTCCAGTCGCCCCTGCCATCCCACCACAATCCGGCGAGCGCGTGCGTGAGTCCGGCTGGAGGCTCGGTCGCGGAGAGCGATTGGCGAAATTCGTCCAAGGTCATTTGAGTCCAAACGAAGTCAGTCTTCTGCAAATACAGCGATCACAACATCCGGCTTTAATCCGGCATACCTTCGCTCGATCTCGGCTGCCCACCGGACGGACTCTTCACCAAGGCACACGGGATTTTGGAGTTTTTGGGGGAATTCGTTGTAGGTTCTCCCGTCCAATCTCCTGCCTGCGCGTTTCTTGTGGAAGCCACCCCATTGTTTGAAGAAGAATGGCACGCCAGCGGCGACACATTGGTCCCGAATAGAGAGCACCCACTTCCGTTGCATGGGTCTAGCCCTTCTTCCACTCTCGCCGCCAACAATGACCCAGTGAATGCCTCGCAATTCGAGACTCCCCAAATCTTCCAACAACGGCTCGATGGAAAGAAAACGCACCGTCGCAGGCGCAGACTGCAAATCTGGAATTCGTGCCAGACCGTAACGCTTGTCCTCGACACTGACACCCCACCAAATATGTCGTGCTGAAGCCGCAAATTTTAGCCGGGTCGAAAGGAGTTTAGTCAATCGTTTCGAACGCTTCGTGAGCACCTGATAGGTATGCCAATTCGCCCTGACCATCACGTTTGCGACGGCCTCGATGTAGTCATCAGGGATTCCCTCATGAAAGAGATCACTCATCGAGTTCACAAATACCATCTTCGGTGTTCGCCAACGGAACGGTTCGCCCAATTTTTCGGGAACAAGGCGCAGATCGAATCCTTGCTCGTAAGGATGACCCTTCACGCCACGGAACCGCTCGGCAAACACCTCAGCGTAGCAGTGCTTGCATCCGGGGCTGATTTTTGTGCAGCCACGAACGGGATTCCACGTTGCATCGGTCCACTCGATATGAGAGTTCAGCGACAAGTGTCAGCCCCAAGGGAATTTCGTCTGATCCGTGCCATATTTCCGTGCTTCGTTCCAGAATTTGTAGGCTCGTTCGTGACGAGAGAATAAAGCAAGGTAATACAGTGGGAGGTTTTTCTCGTCCGACCGTACCCTGTGCATTGTGTGCAATGGTGTTTTAAGGTAGCGCAGCGACTCTATACTCTTGGCGTATTCCGACGCCAAGAATTGAGGAAAGGGCATACCAGTTTGCCGTGCGATGTACCACTGATCTCGCCATGAGTCAGAGCCGAGAAATTTCTCCACCCTGACATCATCAACTTTGATGTATCGGTCGTAGTTCCGGTTCGCATCCATGAAGACCGCCAAGAGAACTAAGAAGTCCACAAAGCGAGCCGACAGCACGCGAACGGTTTCGAATTCTATTCCGATGTCGTAGGGATCGACAAAGCAAAGCGTCAACACAGTATCCGTTTTGGAACCGATTGGGATTTTTGCGAGTATCTCCATGACTTTTGCATTGCAGTTGCCCTCGACGTAAGCCACCGAAGCACCCGGCGCATGACGCTCCACACGAGCTTTCAGAGCCTTGAGGTTTTCAGGATTTTCTTCGCAGAATACATACTCATCAAAAGGGTCTTCCAGTGTGAGCGCACGTAACGGAGAGCCAGCGATTACACGAGATGTACCTCGAATCCTGCTGTAGCCAGCGCCCGCGTAGAGTTCTACGTACACTCTCCTGCCCCACTTTGCTTTCATTCCTGACGAGAAGAGCTTTGCGTACAGAGAAGCGAAGCTGTGCTTGGTCTCAGTCCACACGCCTACTTCGGGGCAGGGCAGTCCGTCGTTACTAACCTGTAACGGCGCATCGCTGTTCATAGTGCTCGATTGTTGAGCCATCGAAAATTGGTGCCAATTTCGAGAGTGAGAAAACCCCTGCCTCAAAACCGCTGCTGCTCGTGTAGTTCCAATCGCAGCTTCCCACTGGCGACTGCCGATCAATCTCTTCCATGATCCGCTCAGCTAACCGACCGCGTTAGAAATGGTACTGACCGTGGCAGGCACCAGCTTGCCCGGCTGGTACTGGCGCGAGCTTTCGGGCTGCAAGGATGGTCGCGGCGATTAACAGCACGCGCCTCCTACGCTCATCCACACCGAGCAGCGTAGCATATTCGCCGTTGCTCGCAGCCGGGGTTACTCCAAACACGCGATCATTACCATACGCTGAGCCACCAGATGTCATCAAGGTTGA
>Ga0210407_10002764_pt1 | contig 14780 bp, 19 predicted proteins | sample IncBWC27MmetaG_FD_150860 | JGI IMG/M metagenome (GOLD analysis project Ga0210407, IMG submission 150860) | Forest soil microbial communities from Barre Woods Harvard Forest LTER site, Petersham, Massachusetts, United States - Inc-BW-C-27-M | ecosystem: Environmental > Terrestrial > Soil >...
GGCGGTCATCTGCCCATACATCATCAGTCCGGCGCGCTCGAGTTCGTTGAACTTTTCCCAATTCGACCAGTGTCCGACCAGATTCGAATTCGCAATCAGCACTCGCGGCGCGTAGTCGTGGGTCTTGAAAACTCCCACCGGCTTGCCTGACTGCACCAGCAGAGTTTCGTCATTCTCAAGCGCCTTTAAAGACCGAACAATGGCGTGATAACAATCCCAATTGCGGGCTGCCTTGCCGGTGCCGCCATAGACGACGAGATCGCGCGGACGTTCGCCCACTTCTTCGTCGAGATTGTTCATCAGCATGCGCATGGCGGCCTCCTGCGCCCATCCTTTGCAGGAGAGTTCAGTGCCGCGCGGCGCGCGAATCGGCGCGTATGTCGACGAGGGGATATCCGTTACGGGCATGGTTATGGGTAAAGGTAGATGGTAGTGCTTAAAGCGGCGCTACGCCAGCCAGGATGAAGGAGAAAAGAGCTCCGCCGCGATCGTTGCATATTGAGAAGAAACATCGAGGCGTCCCGGTTATTGCTTCGGCGGCGCGTTCATTCCCGACGCACCCATTCCTGGCACTTTCATGCCTGGTGCGCCCATTCCCGCAGGTGGCGGCCCGCCAAACATCGGCGGCGCGGTAAGAACATCCTTCGCCGCCTGCGGAAGTTTGTCGGTGTTGGCGGCAAACAGACTGACCTGCCACATTTCCGTATCTGAAAGCGACTGGTTGAAACTCGGCATGCCGGTCAGGCGAATTCCGTTGGCTACTTTCCAGTAGGTCTCTCCTGGTTCGTCGTCGGTAACGCCCTTGCCCTCCGTCAGCTTCGGAGGATGCGGGAACATGCCTTTGGCGAATCCGCCCTCCGGCTGCCCCGGCAAGCCGTGGCACATCGCGCAGTGGTGGCGATAGACCTGGGCGCCGGCCACAAGGTTCGTTTCATCTGCCGGGATCGGCACACTGTTCGGCTTCTCCTTCGAAATCTTCGCGTCGAGCGCCTTGTGCGCCAGCATGGTCTCGAACGGCATCGGCGCGGCAGAAGTGGCCACCGGCACCGCACCAGAGCCAAAATAGATGTACCCGCATAGCGGGACAAGAATCACGCCCACGATTACGCCCAGCACGAATGCCTTCACTCTATTTCTCCTTGACGACAAAAATGCCCGAGGGAACCCCGCCAGCGGCGAGGCTGATCTGTAGATTTTGGGGTGGGAGACGGGAATCGAACCCGCAACCGTCGGAGCCACAGTCCGGTGCTCTGCCAGTTGAGCTACTCCCACCAGACTGTTCGATTATAGAGGAAGAGTGGGCTTCAGGCTTTGGGCTTCAGCTCTTGACTCTTGGCTCAGGGAAGGCACCGCTCGAGAAATATCGGTCAGATTTAAAGCGGAAAAACCAGGCTGAGTGCTGAATGCTGCGTGCTGACGGCTACTACCTGCCCACGCCCACGTACTCAAACCCCATGGCCCGCAGCCGCGTCGCATCAAGGATATTTTTCGTATCCACAATCAACGGACGCCGCAACAAATTCTTGATCCTCGAAAAATCCAACCCGCGGAACTCCGGCCACCCCGTGCCCACGACGAGGGCTTCAACACCTTCAGCCGCGGCGTAAGCCGACTCACAATAGTGCACCGTGCCGTTCAGCTCCAGCCGCGCGTCCGGAATTGCAACTGGGTCATAAGCCCGCACTCGCGCCCCGCGCGCCACCAGGCTCTGCACCAGCTTGACCGCTCCCGACCCCGCAACTGAATTGGTGTTGGGCTTGAACGACAGGCCCAGAATTCCTACGTCCTTGTTTTGCAACGAATGCAGGCACGCAGAAATCTTTTCCGCCAGGCCATCGGCGAGGGATAGATTCACTTCCCGCGCTGCGCTAAGGATCTTCAACTCGACGTTGTTTTCTTTCGCCAGCTGCGCCAGCGAATCCATGTCCGACTGGGCAAATAGCCCGCCCATCCCGGCCCCGGCCTGTAAACAGCGCGGGCCTATTTTCTTGTCCAACCCCAACGCCAGTGAAAGATGCACGGCGTCGCCCTTGACGCGTTCGCAGAGCCCGGCGATTTCATTGATGAAGGAAATTTTCGCTGCCACAAATGCCGTCGCCGATTCGCGAACCAGCTCCGCGGTCTCGTGATTGGTCACAATCACCGGCACTCCGCGCATCACCAGTGGATGAAAAATCTGTTTGATCGCCAGCACTGCATCATTCGACGGCGTCCCTAGAACGATCCGGTCGGGCCAATTGAAGTCTTCCACCGCGCATCCGGCGGTGAAAAACATGGGCTGCGAAACCAGCGTCGCCTTCAGCCCGGCGTCATGCAATTTCTTTTCGAGGATGGTTCCGGTCCCGACCGGAACCGGCGTCACAATGGAAAGAACCGGGGGTTTGGAAGCCGCGCGCGAAATTCGCATCGTCAACTCGGAAAGATGCTCCGCGCTATCTTCGGCCAGGAAGATCACGCCCACTTTGCGGGCGAAAGAATCAACGTCGGTCGAGTACGCTAGCCGCCCCGAACGAACATTGCGGCGAATGACTTCCGAAAGGTTTTTCTCGTGGAACGGCACCTTGCCCTGGGCCATATCCACCATGCGCGAACTATCGGGATGGCAACAGATTACCGGGGTGCCGAAATCCGCCAGACAGGCCGAAATCACTGTCCCCAGGTATCCCGCCCCGTAAACGCCGATTTGCATGCTTCCTCCGGGGCTGGAAACACCTTGCCCGTCGTATCTTTTATTTACTCCCTCCAACGCGGATTGGGCAGAGTACGAGAGGGCCATGTTACTTTGCGAAAGAGTACAGTGCGGTAGCTGGAAACCGGACAAATTGGCAGGATATTACCGCCTCAGGGAGCTTCCAACTCTTCGGTGGCTTGCAACCGCGGAGGCTTGCCGCCGCCAAAAATCGGCGTCACTAACCAGATGGTGATGAGTGCAAGGTTTACCGCCAGCCAGCCCAGGGCCGCCAGCTTAAGAACGTTGTTCTCGCGGATCTCGACTTCGCGCATGTTGCGTCCCGCTACCACAAACCCGCTCGCCGTCCGTGTCACCACTGACGCAATCCGAACCCCCGGCCGCGGTTGCCAGGTAACCCGTTCCTCCCCGTGGGCCCGCACGTAATCGAGAACCCCACGCGGCGGCGAAAGCATAATGCCGTCAAGACTGGCAGAAGACGCCACCGGCTTCCCCACGTCGTCATAGACGGTCACAAACGGCGCCAAGCTGGAAGCCATGTCCACCTTGCGATCCGGCACAATGCTCGCCGCATTTTCACCGGCATTCAGCCGCTGCGCTGCGTCTTCTGCCATCTGAATCTGCGGATCATTGGCCGACATCCGCAAGACTTGGTGCGAGATGTTAGCGGCGGTGCCTGCAATAAACGTCGTCAGGGTGAGCAAGATGACAAGCTGTGGGACTCGATCGAGAGTCATACCGAAGTACTCCTTTATCAGCGATCGCAAGAGATCTTCCGCCAGCAGAAACCCGGTGCGGAGGGGCGACGCACTCTCCTCCATCATCTCTAGGGCACAGCGCCTGAGCTCGCCTGCATACCAATCGCGAAACTGCGTTGGATATAAATACAATCCGACCTGATAGCCAGCGAGTATCAAGCGACTGAGCTTTTGCGGCGCTCTCATCGTGCAGGACCCCGCGCCGGAGCAACCACGCCCTTTCTTTTCGCCGCCCACAGCGCCTGCCGCAGTCGCGCTGTTTCCCCGCCCAGCGCCCGCCGTCCTGCGCCGGTCAGCTGGTAGTATCGGCGTCGCTGATCGCCGTCGGTTTCGTCCGCTTGTTCAGTTTCCTCGACCAACCCCGCAGCGGTCATGCGTTGTAACGACCCATACAACGTCCCCGGTCCCATACGCAGCGAACTGCCGCCGTCGGCGGCGACTTCTTTCATGATGGCGTAGCCGTGCTTGCGCCCGCCGGCCAGCGCCAGCAAAATGTGAAACACCGCAGGTGTGAGTGGCGCAAGTTCGGCATCCAGCTTGGAATCAAGAACAGCCATATATATCCGTAACGGATATATTACTAAACCGCCGCCTAAAAACTGTCAAGACTTTTTTCTTGCGCGCGGTTTCGTCCAGGACTATGCTGGCGTCCTTCCCCGATTCGCCCAACTGAAATTTGAAAAGGAAAAGGATACCCCCATGATCCCCTTTGATGGTAAGTTTGCCGAGGATACGGTCCTGCCCTTTGCCCAGGCGGCCTACGACAATACCCAGCCCCCAGCCGGATTTGTTCTGAACCACACCGCTTTCGCGATCCTCGCAGATCCCGGACATCCCGATTTTCAAGCCCAATTGGCCCGGACGGCAGCCCCCCAACAGCCGCCGCAACAAGAAATCCTGCAAAGCATGTTCCGGCAAGCCGACCAGAACCAGACCGCCACTACCGACGCCGCCGTGCGCGCTCTGGTTCCCAATCCCAACCCCAATTTGCATTTCGGCTGGGTGTGCGTGGACCTCGCGGCGCAAAGACTCATCGTCGCATTCCGTGGTACCGAGCGGCTCCACGAGTGGCTCGATGATCTTGATTTTATTCCCGCACCGTATGCTCCCATTCCCGGACGCGGCACCGTGCACCAGGGTTTTCAGCTGGTGTACTACTCCATACGCGCCTGCCTTCGCAATCTGGTCCAGCAGAATGCGCCGAAATGCAAAAACCTGCTCATCACCGGACACAGCCTGGGAGGCGCGCTTTGCGCCCTCGCCGCTCCCGACTTGCTCAACGACGTGGCCACCCTTTCCCCTGTGGTTTACACCTGGGCCGAACCGCGTGTGGGGCACGGTGATTTTGTCAGCTTCTTCAACACCCACGTCAATGTCTGCTATCGCATCATGAATGTTTGGGACGTGGTGCCGCACCTGCCTCCCGATCTGGCCGGCTACGAACACGAAGGCAGCGGCGTGACTATCGACAGCGGCTTCTCGCTGGACGTAGTGCACAACCACGTGCTGGCGACCGGATACGTCCCAGGAATTGCCAAGTGGAATGCCAATCATCCGGCACAGGACACCACACATTTCGGAAGAATGGCCTTAGCGGCCATGGTTGGGAGGGCGGCCTAGGCGGCAAGGTCGTTCACGAAAACACAGTCCTCACGGCGATGCGGATCGCGAAAGCGGTCCGCGTAGCCGGGGTTGTCCGCCGGTAGCCACCACGCCGCCCAGAAGGATTACGAAGTCATCGGTACAGCAAAATCCCCGCTACCGCCGCTCCGGCAATCAGTATTGGCTCAGGAACTTTCCACCGAAGCGTGATCCCCAGCGCAGTTGCAGCGATCAGCGCCGTCGCCCAATCGTGGATGGCGCGCCGCCCCAGAATATACACCGCCCCGGCAATCGCTCCGGTCGCCGCCGCGGTGACTCCCTGCAGAGCCGCGCGGGCTTGCGGGTTCTTGGCAATCTTTCCGAAGAACGGGCTGATGAATACCACCACGAGATACACAGGAATAAAAACTCCCGCCGCTGCCGCCAACGCTCCCCACGGCCCCGCCACCAGATATCCAATGAAACCCGAGGTGATCACCACCGGCCCCGGCGTAATCATCGCCACAGCGACTGCATCCAAGAATTGGCGATCAGTAAGCCAGTGATGTTGCTCGACGACGCCTCCGTAGAGAAAGGGGACAATCGCCAACCCGCTGCCGAACACGAACGCTCCCGCTTTCGTGAAGAACACAAGCAACTCGAGCACTTTACCCCGAACCGCCGTTCCTGCAGCTAGTACAGGCACAAGCAATCCCGCTTGAGGATATGCAATTCGAGGCCTGGCCTTGGCGATGTACGCAACCACGCCTCCCAACAGGAACAGCCACACGATTTCGCGTCCCGTAACCGCGGTCGAAACCGCGAGCACGGCGAAGATCGCCCACAGCAACCGGTCTTTACTGAGCACCATGCGCGCCAGTTTCCACGCCGAGCGCGCGATGATCGCCACCACCGCGGCGCCAATCCCGTAGAACGCAGGCTGCATCCACGGCAGGCCGCCATAACGGACGTACGCCGACGCAATCGCCAGCACCATCAGAAATGACGGGCCAATAAACGCCAGCCCGACCGCTGACGCCCCCAAAATCCCGGCCCTCAAATAGCCCAGGTAGATGGCCAGTTGCGCAGCCAACGGCCCGGGCGCAAGTTGCGCAAGAGCAAGCCCCTCAAGGTAGTCTTCGCGGCTTACCCAGCGGCGGCGCTCCACCAGGTCGCGCTGCATGTATCCTGCCAGCGCGATCGGTCCACCGAACCCAGTCGTGCCCAGCCAAAGGAAGTAGGCGCAAAACTTCGCAAACGGCACGCGAACAACTTCCTGCGCGTTGATCGCTGGAGCGGTTTGCGGATTGGCAGGCGCAGGCAAAAGACGGGAACTCCCCGAGCGAAAATCTTACGCGGGGAGATCATACAACGACGCAGGGGCTGGAGGTTTTGGTCACAACAAAAAGCGCGGGCAAGAAGCCCGCGCTGACTGCAAATACATGAGAACTACTCTTTGTCTGTTTTTTCTTCCTTGGATTCAGCTTGCACGGCCGCTTCATTGGCCTGCGCTGCTTCGGCTTCTTCCATCTGTCGCTTGGTCTCTTCGGCCTTTTTGGCGCGGGCATCGGTGCGTTTCTGGCGCTTTTCATCCAGGACTCGCTCGCTGCCCAGCAGTTCGATGAAAGCCTTGTCCGCCCCATCGCCCTTTTGCCATCCTGCGCGAATGATGCGGGTATAGCCGCCGGCGCGGTCGCCGAAGCGTGGACCGACCGTATCGAACAGTTTGTTCACGGCTTCGTCGGTCATCAGATAAGCAATCGCCTGACGGCGGGCGGAAAGATCTCCGCGCTTGCCCAGCGTGATCATCTTCTCGACAATCGGTTTTAGCGCCTTGGCCTTGGGAATCGTAGTTTCAATCCGCTCTTCAACAATGAGTGAAGTGGCCAGGTTCCGCAGCATCGAGCGCCGATGCGATGTAGTCCGTCCGAGTTTGAATCCAAATACTTTGTGACGCATATGTAAACCCCAGTTTCGGGTTTCAAGTTTCGAGTTTCAAGTCCGAGCGATCACTGCACACTCGAAACTCAAAACCCGAAACTCGAAACTGTTTCTTAATAGTTATCATCCGGCCCGTAAGCCGACGCGGGCAGCACCTGGTTCGAAGTCGGCCCCGGGACAGCATTCCCGTGCTCATCAATCTTCATCCCCAGGCTCAAGCCCATGGTGCCGAGAATTTCCTTGATCTCATTCAGCGACTTGCGGCCGAAGTTTTTCGTCTTCAGCATTTCGGCTTCGGTCTTCTGCACCAGCTCGCCAATCGACTGAATGTTGGCGTTCTTCAGGCAGTTGTAGCTGCGCACCGAAAGCTCAAGCTCCTCGACCGAACGGTTGAGGTTTTCGTTCTTGATTTCAGGCTTGCGCTCTTCCGTGCCGCCGCCAGTTTCGATATCTTCTTCAAAGTTGATGAAGATATTCATGTGGTCCTTCAGCAGCTTCGCCGCCAGGCCAATCGAATCCGCTGGAATAATGGAGCCGTTGGTCCAGACTTCGAGCGTGAGTTTGTCGTAGTCGGTGATCTGCCCGAGACGCGCCGCTTCGACTGTGTAGTTGCACTTGCGCACCGGAGAGTGGACGGAGTCAATCGGAATGAATCCGATACCGAGGTCTTCGTCAAAATTCTTGTCCGCGGAAACGTAACCGCGGCCGCGCTTCAGCCGCATTTCCATGTCGAGACGGCCGCCTTCGCTGACGGTGGCAATGTAAACGTCTTTGTCCAGAACCTCGACGTCGCCGTCGGCCTCGATCATGCCCGAGGTGACCACGCCGGGCTGGTCCGAGCGCAGGTAGATGGCCTTAGGCGCATCGCCGCTCAGCTTGAACGGAACCTGTTTCAGGTTCAGGATAATGTCAGTCGCGTCTTCAACCACGCCGGGGATGGATTGGAACTCGTGTAGTACGCCTTCAATTTTCACCGCGGTAACGGCGGCGCCTTCAATCGAAGACAGCAGCACGCGGCGAAGCGCATTGCCAATAGTGGTGCCGAATCCGCGCTCAAAAGGCTGCGCCCAGAAAATTCCGTACTTGTCGGTTAAGGTTGAAGTGTCAACTGCGAGGCGTTTCGGTTTTTGAAAACCCTTCCAAAGCATTTGTTTCTCCTTCGGCCGTTTGGCTCAATCGCGATTCGCTGAGTGGTCCAACTCAGGTCAACATCGCGAAAGGCTGATCTGGCACGAAAATAGTGGACCAGAAAAACCTGACAACAGATCCTTCGCTTTGCTCAGGATGATGCCAGCGAGGCTCAGACGCCTCGCTAAGCGGCATCACTTGCTATACAACTCCACAATCAGCTGCTCGTTGACTGGCAAGTGAATATCTTCGCGCTTCGGCAGCGCGAGCACTTTGCCTTTGAAATTATCGCGATCAATTTCCAGCCAGCCCGGAGCGTTCTGATGGGCTGCGAATTCCTTGGCCTGCTCCAGCAACGCCAGCTTGCGGCTGCTTTCGCGAATCGAAATTTCTTCTCCCACGCTGATCTGATAAGAAGGTATGTTGACCTTGCGCCCATTCACCGCGACGTGCCCGTGGCGGACCAACTGCCGCGCCTGTCGCCGTGACATCCCGAGGCCAATCCGGTAGACAACTGCGTCCAGCCGGCGTTCCAGTTGCTGCAACAGCAATTCGCCGGTCACGCCCTTGGAGCGCGCGGCCTTCTCAAAATAGTTGCGGAACTGGCCTTCCTGCGTGAAGTACATGCGCTTGGCTTTCTGCTTCTCGCGCAGTTGCAGGCCGTATCCTACGACTTTGGCTTTGCGGTCCTTGCCATGCTGGCCAGGAGCAAAGTTGCGTTTCTCCACCGGACATTTGTCGGTGAAACATTTCGAGCCTTTGAGGAACAGCTTCATGCCCTCGCGGCGGCATAAACGGCAGACGGGATCGGTATAACGCGCCAAGTTTTCTTCTCCTTATTTTCTGTCCAGTTTACGGGTTTGGCTAAACCTGTCTTCCTGGGCAATTTCAGTTTCGAATTTGAAAACTCGAAACCTGAACTTCGAACTGCTTACACTCTCCTCCGCTTCGGCGGACGGCAACCGTTGTGCGGAATCGGAGTCACATCTTTAATATTGCGCACTTCAATGCCTGCCGCAGCCAGCGCCCGGATCGCTGATTCGCGCCCCGAACCCGGCCCGCTCACGCGCACTTCAACCGTTCGGACGCCATGATCGCGCGCCATACTGGCGGCATTGCTGGCAGCCTGCTGCGCCGCGAAGGGCGTGCCTTTACGTGATCCGCGAAAACCCAGCGACCCTGAACTCTTCCAGGAAAGCACATTCCCTGCCTGGTCGGTGATGGTCACGATGGTGTTATTGAAGGAGGCCTGAATATGCACCACGCCAAATGAGACGTGTTTACGCTCCTTCTTCTTGAAGGTTTTCTTCTTGCCCTTTTTCTCGGGCGCCGCGGTAGTGCCGCCTGCTGCTACTGGTTTCGCCATAAGTTAGTTTCCACTGACCTGAGCCACTGCCTTATTTCACTGCCGTCTTCTTCTTCTGCGTAATCGTTCCCTTGCGCGGTCCCTTGCGGGTCCGGGCGTTGGTATGCGTTCGCTGTCCGCGAACCGGCAGATTGCGGCGGTGCCGGAATCCGCGATAGGAGCCGATTTCGATGAGCCGCTTGATGCTCATCGAAACTTCCTTGCGCAGATCGCCTTCCACCAAACCTTCGCCTTCAATGACCTGGCGGATGCGGTTGACCTCATCCTCGCCCAGGTCCTGGACCTTTTTCATCGCGTCCACGTTAGCTTCGTCGAGAATCCGCGCCGCGCGTGAATTTCCGATCCCGTAAATGTACGTCAGCGCGATAAACGCCCGCTTGTTGCGCGGAAGATCGACGCCTGCAATTCTCGCCATAGAGCTCCTATTATCCCTGACGCTGCTTGTGTTTCGAAGTCTCGCAGATCACCCGCACCACACCCTTGCGGTGGATGACCTTGCACTTGTCGCAAATTTTCTTGACCGACGCTCGCACTTTCATGATCCCACCCTCGCTACTATTTGTATCGATACACAATCCGCCCGCGATTCAGATCGTAAGGCGAAAGCTCGACTGCAACTTTATCTCCCGGCAGTATGCGGATAAAATTCTTGCGCATTTTTCCGGAAACATGCGCCAGAACCTGGTGCTTGTTTTCCAGCTCCACCTTGAACATGGCATTGGGCAGCGGTTCCACCACCGTCGCCATCACTTCAATCGCGTCTTCTTTGCTCATTCGCTCCTAAAGTCAGCTTTCAGCTCTATTGCGTCAAAATCAGCGGCCCATCTTTGGTTACCGCCACACAGTGCTCAAAATGCGCGCTGGAACTGCCGTCCGCAGTCACCGCCGTCCACTTATCGTCCAGAACTTTTGCCTCCGGACGCCCCGAATTCACCATTGGCTCAATCGCAAGCACCATGCCTTCGCGCAGCCGGGTGTCGGCGCCGCCCGATCTAAAATTCGGCACTTGCGGCTCTTCGTGCAGCTTGGTCCCAATTCCGTGGCCGACGAACTCGCGCACCACGCTGAACCCGTTGGCTTCCACGAATTCCTGCACCGCCCAGCCAATGTCGCTGATCCGGTTTCCGATCTTCACCTGCTCAATCGCTTTGTACAGCGACTGCTCGGTGACTTCCAGCAATTTCTGTCGCTCCGGTGAAACCGTATCGCCCACAGCAACCGTGATCGCTGCATCTCCGTAATACCCGTGCAGCACCACGCCACAATCAATCGAAACGATGTCGCCCGCCTTCAGCACCCGCTTCGCCGACGGGATACCATGCACAATCTCTTCATTCACCGACGTGCACAGCACACAGGGATAATCGTAATATCCCTTAAACGCCGGCTTGGCGCCCGATTCCAGAATCTTGCGCTCGGCCGCCTTCTCCAGATCCATCGTGGTCACGCCCGGCGCAACCATGGCGCGAAGCTCGTCGAGGATCTCGCGTACGATGCGGCCACTCTTCCGCATCTTTTCAATTTCCGATTGCGACTTGCAAACGATTGCCACGCCCTACTTGCCCTCCGACGCAGCCGCCGCTGCCCTGCTGTCAATTTCCTGCACAATGCTGGCAGTCACTTCGTCCACCGGCCGGTCTCCGTCAATCGTCACCACCCGGCCCAGAGCCCTGTAATACTCCGCTACCGGCTTGGTCTGGCGCTCGTAAGTTGCCAGCCGCTCGCGTATGATTTCCTCGCGGTCATCATCGCGGATGAACAGCTTGGCGCCATCCTTGTCGCAGGTTTCGTCAACGAGGGGCGGATTGGAGTAGACGTTGTAGATCGTCCCATCGACGGGACAAGTCCGCCGTCCAGTGATCCGGAGCAACAACTTATTATAGTCCACCCGAATCCGCACCACAATCGGCAGCCACGCCGGCCATTTTCCATTGTCAAAGAACTCAAACTTCAAAAACGCGTCCAGCCAGACCGCCTGCTTTTGCGCCCGCGGAAACCCGTCGAGTATAAATCCGCGCTGCGCATCCGGTTCCCGCAAACGCCACGCCACAATGTCGCAGACTAGGTTATCGGGGACCAATTCCCCCCGCGCCATCAAATCCTTTACTTCCAGGCCCAGCGGAGTTCCCTGCTTCACATGCTCGCGCAGCAAATCTCCGGTTGAAACCTGCGGGATGCGGTAGTGCTGCGTAATATTGTGCGACTGGGTACCCTTTCCCGCACCCGGCGGCCCAAGCAGCACAATCGGTCCGATGTTTCGCAAAACTTGCTCTGCCATCGAACTGGCCTTAACCCGCTCCTGTTCCAGAATTCCAGTTGTTAGTGGCTATTTGCTAGTGAAACCCAACTAACCACTAGCTACTGCCTCTACCAAGTCCGCCGGCCGCGAATCCTTCCGCTTTTCGGGGTGAACCCGTCGTAGTGGCGCATGATCAACTGCGATTCAATCTGGTTCACGGTGTCCATCGCCACGCCCACCACAATCAGCAGCGAAGTTCCGCCAAAATAAAAGTTCACACCCAGCCCGTTCAGCACCCAGTTGGGCAAGCGTTCGAAAAAGCCTCCCAGCGGATGGAACAAGTGGTTCAAGTGAATACCGGCAATCATCCATTCCGGAATGATCGAAATGATGATTAGGTAAAGCGCTCCTACCAGCGTCATTCGGGTCAGGATTTCATTGATGTGGTCCGCCGTCCGCTTTCCCGGACGGATCCCCGGAATGAATCCGCCGTATTTGCGCATGTTGTCCGCAACCTCATTGGGGTTGAAGACAATCGAAATGTAGAAATACGCAAAGAAGATGATGGCAAGACAGTAGATAACGGTGTACAGCGGTTCGCCCCACTTCAGCGCGTCCAGCACCGGCCCGAAATAGCGGTTGTCTTTCAGCCCAATCAGCACCGTCTGGGGAATGGTGACGATCGACGACGCGAAAATCACTGGCATGACTCCGCCCGCGTTCACCTTCAACGGCAGGTGCGTAGTCTGCCCGCCCATCATTTTTCGTCCAACAATGCGTTTTGCGTACTGCACTGGAATGCGACGCTCGCTCCGCTCCACATAAACAATAAAGGCGACCACCGCCACCATCATGAGGATCAGCCCGATCATCAGCAGCGGAGTCAGCGGTCCCCAGGTAAAGTCCCGGGCCTTCTCCCACAGATCAACCGTCGCACGCGGCAAACCCACCACGATGCCCGTAAAAATCAGCAGCGACATGCCGTTGCCGATGCCGCGCTCGGTTATCTGCTCGCCCAGCCACATAATAAAGACGCTTCCCGTGGTGAGCGTGATGATGGTCATCAGGATGAACCCGGGCCCCGGATTCAACACAAAACTTCCCGCCTTCTGCAACCCGAACGCAATGAAGAACGACTGGATCGTGCTCAGGACCAGCGTCATGTAGCGCGTCCACATGGTGATCTTCTTGCGCCCCATTTCGCCTTCCTTCTGCAACTTGGCCAGCGGCTCATAAACCACGGTGAGCAACTGCAGAATGATGGACGAAGTGATGTAGGGCATGATGCCGAGGGCAAAAATCGTCATGCGGCGGATGTTGCCGCCGGAAAACAAATCCACAAAGCCCAGCAGCGATCCCTTGCTCTGCTCGATGTATTGCTGGAAGAGCGCGGTGTTCACGCCCGGAATCGGAATGTGTCCGCCAATGCGATACACCGCCAGCAGGCCAAGCGTAAACAAGACGCGCTTGCGCAGGTCGGGAATGCGGAAGATATTGGCGAACTTATCGAACATTATTGCGAAGCCTCAAATCAGGCATTTACTGAAGAACCTCAAACTTGCCGCCGGCCTTGGTGATTTTTTCCTGCGCCGACTTCGAAAACTTATGCGCCTGCACCGTGATCGCGGACTTCAACTCGCCGTCGCCCAGAATCTTTACCGGCTTCTTGGTGCTGATCACGCCCGCCTTGCGCAGCACGTCGGGATTGATGACGTCGCCCAGCCCTTCCAGTTTTTCCAGGTTCACAATGTTGAATTCCTGGCGGAAGATGTTGGTGAATCCTCGTTTCGGTACGCGGCGATGCAATGGCATCTGCCCGCCTTCAAATCCGCGCATCATGCGCGAGCCGCTGCGGGACCGCTGCCCTTTGTGTCCGCGAGTCGAAGTCTTACCCATGCCTGAGCCCATACCGCGGCCCACGCGCTTCTTGCCTTCATTCGCCTTCTTCGGCGCTCGTATGCTGGAAAGATTCATAAAATCAGCTTTCAGCTATCAGCTATCAGCTATCAGCTATCAGCTATCAGTTCGAGCGGGTTACGCTGAAAGCTGATAGCTGAAAGCTGACAGCTATTTCATAATCTCCACTAAATGCGGTACCTTCGCCACCATGCCGCGAATAGCGGCGTTGTCGGGGCGCTCAATCACCTGATACAGCCGGGTAAAACCCAATCCCCGGACGACTCTTTTATGTTTCACCGGAGTGCAAATCGCCGACCGCACCCACTTCAAGTGAATCTTGCCGCTGCTCGGAGCTGCTTTTTTCGCCGTCATAAAAGTTAGAGCTCCTCCACGGCTTTGCCGCGCATGGTCGCGACCGCTTCCCGGTTCTTCAATTTCTTCAGCGCGTCGAACGTGGCCTTGATCACGTTGTGCGGGTTGGTAGTGCCAATGGATTTCGTCAGCACATTCTGCACTCCGACCGAGGTCATCACCGCGCGCACCGCTCCGCCGGCAATCACACCTGTGCCTTCCGGAGCCGGCTTCAGCAGTACCATGCCTGATCCGAAACGGCCGAGCACGGTGTGCGGAATGCTGGTCTGCGTCAGGTTGGCGCGCATCAGGTTCTTTTTGGCCGACTCAATGGCCTTGCGAATCGCCTGCGGCACTTCTTTGGCTTTGCCCGCCCCATGGCCGACTACCCCCGCCGACGGATCGCCCACCACCACCAGCGCCGCAAATGAGAGGTTCTTGCCGCCCTTCACCACTTTGGTGACGCGATTGATGGCGACCACCTGGTCTTTCAACTGGTAGGCGCCGGCATCAAGTTTCTTGATTACTGTTGGCATTCGTGAACTCTTCCAATCCTAAGCTCTTAGCTGTTAGCCAAACCAAGACGGGTTTAACTAGCCAATGACCACTTGCCACTGCTCTTAAAACTGCAATCCCGCTTCCCGTGCCGCGTCGGCCAGAGCTTTCACCCGCCCGTGATAAATGTATCCGCCGCGATCAAAAACAACTTTGTTGATGCCCTTGGCCTTGGCCCGCTCGGCGATGGCTTTGCCAACCGACTTCGCCGAAGCCAGGTTTCCGCCCGTGGTGCGCGATTCCTTCTTGCCCTCAGCGCTGTTGGCCGAAACC
>Ga0210407_10002767_pt1 | contig 14768 bp, 20 predicted proteins | sample IncBWC27MmetaG_FD_150860 | JGI IMG/M metagenome (GOLD analysis project Ga0210407, IMG submission 150860) | Forest soil microbial communities from Barre Woods Harvard Forest LTER site, Petersham, Massachusetts, United States - Inc-BW-C-27-M | ecosystem: Environmental > Terrestrial > Soil >...
TCCATAGGCTGGCGATTTCGGCAACGGTGTAGTGCTGAACCGCAAACTTCCGAGTTTCAGCCATGGTCGGGTCTGACTTCAGACTTTCCTTCGCAATCGTTCGAACTGTTTTATCTCCCATAGAGAGTCACCTTCCCATCAACCGCGTTTGCCACGTCTCGCAGCGAAGGCGAGAAGATCGACCTAAATTCAGTTCCTTCCCGAACCCATCCCTGCGCTTCCCAATGGTTCCGCGTCAGCTCGGGGTGGCGCGGCTAGTTGCTGTCAAATTGCGCCATCGACTGGAAAAGGAATCGAAGTCATCCACGGTTTGCAAAACATGGACGGGCGGCCATGTGGCACCATTTTTAATCCACGGCCAGAACTCCACAGCAAGAGATCGAAACTCGCGGGGTTGTAGCGTCACCGTTGTGTGTCCGTATTGTTTCCAGCCAACCACTTGAAAAGCGAAATGTCCCACGGCGTAGGTGCACACGTATAGCGTGATGCGGTCGGTCGCGGAGAGGGCACCTTCGTGATAGCAGGTATGGACGTGTCCCTTACCACGAGGCAGGAATCCGGCCATAAACATTCTGACGCTGGCGGGAATTGCAAAAGACTCCCTGAAACCGTGGCGAACAGAACGGGAGAAAAACGGCTCCCGTTTACGACGGATATGGTCAAAGACAACAGCACTCTTAAACGCGAAAAGTGCAATTGAATCTGCGCACGATTGAGATATCGGTCCCTGCCTCCCAAGTATGAAATCGCTCATTGCTGATTTTGCTCTGCTCTCTATACCGCTCATCCACGTGTTGTTGCACGGCTCGCAAACAACTCGTGCCTTCCAATCAAGCTTGTCTGAAGACCAATCAGCAACGGTCTCGCCGTGCTCGTTTTTATTTGTGAAGCGCTTCTTGCCGGGGAACAACCCATTCATCCAGTTGCTCCAAAGATGTTCCGCAGACAGTTTGGCGGTCTCTGGACAGAAAGCACATTCCTTCTGCATACAACATTATCTCACTTTGTTTCCGGTTCCATCGGCCAGTCTTCGACGCCTTCTTTTCCATCGTGTGCGAAGTTCGCGCTTCGTTTTTGAGGAAAGCGGTCGGACTCTCCCACAGCTTCAAGTTGCTTGCAATCTATTAACCCTTGGGGTTAATATAATACACAGGTAGCGTGACGTGGACATACTGTTCGAGAGTGCCGCCGCCGCAGAGAAGTACAACGACGAGAAGCGGCTCGTGCGATTGCACAACGTGCAGAGGGCTAAGCTGATTCGGCGGCGTTTGGACGACCTTCGGGCAGCGCCGACTCTCGAAACAATGCGAAACCTACCGGGGCGATGCCACGAATTGAAAGGAGACCGTGCTCTACAGGTTTCGATTGATCTGGATGGGCCGTACCGTTTGATCCTCTACCCCGCTCACAATCCAGTACCGCTGAAACCAGACGGCGGAATGGATTGGAAAAAGGTGACGGCAATCACAATCAAAGAGGTGAGGAACACGCATGAGTGACGTTTTGAAAAATCAGTATTTGCCCGACAATGTGTCGCCACCGGGAGAAACTCTCTTGGAGGTGCTAAGCACTCGTGGGATGTCGCAAGCCGAGTTGGCCGATAGAACCGGAAGACCGACCAAGACGATCAACGAAATCGTTAAGGGGAAAGCCGCCATTACGCCTGAAACAGCACTCCAGTTTGAGCTTGTGTTGGGCGTTTCCGCCTCATTTTGGAATAACCGAGAGCAGCAGTATCGGGAAGCTCTTGCAAGGAGGAAAGAAACTGAGTCTCTGGCGACGCAGGTTGGCTGGCTCGACAAGATACCCTACAAGCCGATGATGAAGATGGGGTGGATACCGGAGACCGATAACAAGATTCAATTGATCCAGCATCTATTGAATCTTGTTATCGGTCTCCGGTCCCGTAGCTGGAACGATATTTGGGCAACCACGCAGACTTCGTTCAGGCAGTCACCAACCCTGAAGAGTGACCCCGGGGCGGTGGCGGCTTGGCTTAGAAAGGGGGAAATTGATGCTCTCAAAGTACCAGCCGCCGAATTTGACTCGAACCGCTTCAGGGAAGCCTTGGGACGCATCCGTCGCCTGACGAAGGATTTGCCCGACAATTTTGCGTCTATCGTTGTAACGGAATGCAGCAAGGCGGGCGTCAAGGTTGTTTTTGTTCCAGAATTGCCAAAAACCTGCACTTGGGGAGCGACCAAATGGTTGTCTCAATCGAATGCCTTGATTCAACTGAGTCTCCGCTACAAGACCGACGATCACTTGTGGTTCACCTTTTTCCACGAAGCTGCGCACATTCTGCTTCACGGGAAACGGACTGTTGTCGTTGAAACCGAGGATCGAACCAAGGACGAGAAGGAACTTGAGGCGGATTCGTTTGCACAGGAATGGTTGATTCCACAGGCCGAATACAGAAAGTTCAGGCGGCTGGATAGCCTAAGCTGCGCTGCGATCAGTCGCTTTGCGTATGAACTTGGGATCGCTCCCGGCATCGTTGTTGGCAGACTCCAGCATGACGGAATATTAGCTCGCACGAACTGCCATCATCTGAAGAAGCAGGTCGGATGGGCTGATTCAGGGAAGTAGGAGTGTAATTCGCCATGTTTTCTTGTCAGGATTACGTGCCGATCTTGAAGGGCAAAAACGGTGAGTACGGAGCACTGGAGTCAATGAGTCCAGAAGAGAAAGAGCGGATAACCCCCTTGATCGAAATTCCCCCTATACCGTGGGACTACACGAACGGCATACCAGCCAAGACAATCGACCAACATTTTTCGAAAGTGGATGGCAATTTGGAAAAATCATGGGGATCGGATCAGCTTTTCTTCGTTGACCTCATGTGGATTGGCGAGCGAGAACGAATGTCTGACGGAACGCATCCACTCGCTCATCTATTCAGCAAGGCCAGAATACGCACATTAAGAGCTGTCCCAGTAACGGGTTTGATTCGGGACGATGCCTATCAGGAAGCCTGCCGAGAGATCGTCAGGGAGGACAAACGTGGGGTCTGCCTTCGTTTGCAGAAGGACGATTTCGAGGAAGCGGGAAGTCTTGAGTTTGCGATCACAAGACTTTTGAAGTTGTTGCGGGTTTCTCCAGCAGATAGCGATCTGCTTTTGGACTTAGGTTCGCTGCACACCGAAAACGGCGAAGAACCTTCGATTGATGCGGTTTCGTTAGTGAAGTCCATTCCCTCCATCAAGAAATGGCGCTCGTTCGTACTTGCTGCCACAGGATTTCCTGTGGACCTGATCGGACTGCCACCATCTGAGATTTCAACGGTTTGGAGATCGGAGTGGACTCTATGGCGTAGCGTAGCGGCTGACCACCGGATCGCTCGAACGCCGATCTTTGCAGATTATGCGATTGCGCATCCGCAGCCGCCTGAGGTTGATCCGAGAGTGATGCGACCCTCCGCCAGCATCCGGTACACGACAGATGACACGTGGCTGATTCTGAAAGGCAAGAATTTGAAGAATTACGGATACGAGCAGTTTCACGACGTTTCGAAAGGCCTTGTTAAAAGTAGAGCCTACTCTGGCCCCCAATTTAGCTGGGGCGATCGGTATATCAGCGATTGTGCAAGGGGACGAGCCAGTTGCGGAAATCTCACAACATGGAGGAGAGTAGGGACTTCTCATCACATCGCGTACGTGGTTCAGCAAATCGCCAATCACGCCTCGCCTTAAGCTGAGTCCGCACCAACACTTGAAGTTCCGCCAGTGGGAAGTTCCGAACGAGAGCCGCCCATAGAAACTTACGTGGTTTGCTGCTGAGACCTGAGTGAAGGTTACACGCTTTGAGCAACTCGAACGCTTCGTCTCGCCAGATCAATTGGGCAATTGCCAATGGGTCGGGCGCGGGGTTATTTCTTTCCCGACGATACTTTCTGATGTCAAGGTTAGCGTTCCTATTCTTCACAGCTAACAGAATTCCCCACCATGAAGGGACGATTTGTTTAGCTTTTTTCAGATGTTTTGGCGCGACGACGATTGAAATTGTGTCAAACACCCGTCCATAGGCTGACGCTTGGGAATGCAACCGAAGCAACGTATCTTGATCACTCTTGATTTCGAAACCCTTAAGTTCGCCGTTGACGACCGCCATGTCCGCCCGAACCTGACCGCAGCACACACCCAGTTCGTCGAGAATTAGCGCGCTAGGGTCATTTCCGAATTCATTTTCAAGGTGGTGCCGCAATTGCTGTCGAATCTCTCGGTCTCGCATTCTTTAATCAAAATATCAAACAGGCTCGACACGTGCACGGGCTTTTCGAGCAGATCAACGAATCATACACCCCATGCCCTTTGCGGTTAGGGTGTCTGGCTCGCAGTTCGGCAGGTAAGTCTCCACCTTCCATTTCGGGTGTCTGAACGCTCCCTGACCAGTTCGTCCGAAACAGGGAAAAACTAGCCAGCCGCCTCCATATCACTCAACCCGCTCCCGTTGGCGAAGCGCCCCCAAACTAACGAACCTAATCTTCCGGCGCGGCCTTGTTTGTATGGTCTCTCCCGTGAACCCTAGCTTCCGGCGAATCCCCGGCCTGTGACGAACGTAGAACTTGCCAAAGCCATTCAGCTTCAACGTGAATCCGTCCGTGGCCAGATGATTGAGCAGGGTGGTCTCCAAGCTCGTGATCACGGCATCGACGACGTGCTCAGCCTCTTTTTTGGTCGCCAAGGACAAAGCAGTCTGAACCGTCACGGCCAACTCGTCCCGACCTTTTAGACTTGCTCGCATGTGGTTCAAATTCCTTTCGAAGGAGAGGTCTCCATGCAGAGCAATACTGCCGTGGTCGAAAATCAACCCATTAATTTTCCCAATTTTTCTGTGGAAAAGGAGACGTACGAGTCCGATCCCTTCACGGTTAGGGATGGCCGCTACGTCGGAAGCGACGGGTTTGTCGTCCCCCGAGACTTCGACGAGTTCTACCAGAGATTCCCCGATTACGTCCGCAGATGCGCCGCCGCAAGTCGCCCGGAATCAGCGGATTGCAGGGGCAAAAAATTCTTCAAGTTTTTCTCCGACCCAACCCATTGATTCTGGCCGACTTGCGGGAGGCGTTTCTTAAGTCGGCCAGAATCAACGGTTTACGAACTAGTCAATTCCCGAGTGAGCTTTGTATACTGATAGCAGACGCACAAAAGCCCGGGCAACGAAAGCCCCGCCCGAGCCCCCGACCAAACTTGGAAGGAACAAACCAAGACGCTAGGGGTGTGCCCAAAAGGAGAAAACAATGCCTCAGTTTCCGCCAGTAGTGAACGGCAACACCAACGGCGCAGCGCCAACTTGCCGGACAGGCAAGAAGGAGTTCCCCACCTGTGCCGCTGCGGAAAGTTTCGCTTCCGAGTTGCAGAGAAAAAACCCGACAGCAGTTCGCCAATCAGCGTATGCCTGCGAGGAGTGCGCTCATTGGCATCTTTCAGCCATGACAACCGAGGCTTACAGCATGGCGCACTCCCGCAGCAGCTATTCCGATAAATACGGAAGAGTGCCCGGGCTCGGGCGCAAGCATGCCCATCTGCAAACCAAGATCAAGGAAGCGTATCTCGCCGATGTAAAGCAGAACGGACAACACGGGGCGGTCGCGCGCATGGCACAGAAGTTCGAGGTCAAGTATCCCCTAGTGCGGATTTTCCTGATTGAAACCGGGCTTCACAAGACGAGCCAAGTTAGATCGGACGCTGGTCGGCGTGCACGGCAGAACGTGCAGAAGGCGAACGCCCCACCGACCGTTGAGTCCCTGTCCTCCGAGGAAGAGCAAGCCAAGGCGCAACTGGCGGCGATCCGAGCCAAGAAGCAAGCATTGATCGACGCCAAGGCCTTGACGATCAAGGACACCATCGACAAGAACGGCGTCATCATCCGCAAGGAAGGCTACACATTGGTCCTCTCATACGACGACGCCTTCGAACTGGTTGACAAGCTGACGGCGCACTTGGGGGCTTTGCCCAAGAGAGATGCTCAATGAGTGCCCAATCGAAAAAGTCGAAGGCTGATCCCTTCACGATCAGAGATGGTCATTACGTCGGACACGACGGATTCGTCGTCCCGTCTGACTTCGAGGAGTTCTACGGACGATTTCCCGATTACGTCCGCAATTGGGTCAGGAAGCACGCAGACAGGTTTGCCGCCAAGGAGGACTTGGAGGATTGGACGAAAGACCTGCTAATCCACCTCTACCACCTGCCGCCAACGTCCAAGTACCGTGAGGGAGGCATGACGGACATCGTGCAAACCTTCGACCCGGATAAACACTACGGCGCGAACGAAGCAAGGTTCCGGAATTACATCAATCGCAGCCTCTCCAACAAGTTCAAGACCATGCATTCGAAGCGCATGAAGGATACCCTGTGCCACCCCGGCAACCTGTCGCTCGCTGGACGAATCGAAGATGACGATTTCCGCTCGGTGGACGACGAATACTGCCATGCCCATTCAGAACTATTGCGAACGGCGTCAAAAGCTTCCGAAAAACAGTCCGGCGATAGGGCATTTCTTCAGGAGTTCGTGAACTTCGTGCGGCGGGAAGACCCAAAGGTTTTGCCCGCGATAGAGGCGATCCTTGCGACCGGAACACAGGGTGAGGCAGCAGATTGGCTGGGGATCACGGAAAGCGGATTTGGTCGCATGCGGAATCGACTGAGCCAGTTGGCCGAGTGCTTCCTGAGCGGTGAGCCAGTGCCGAGGCAACGAAGACCCTATAAGAAGCGAATCGCGAAGACGCAGCGGTTATCCAGAGCTACGCCGACCCACGCCATCAGGCAGAAGATCGGCAGCAGGAACACGAACCTGAGAAAGCGAGAGAATTTCCGAGCCATCGGAGCATGGGGATTTCTTTTGGAACAACTTTGGAACAACTAGGATGACCAAACGAGGCGCGTGATTGCAGCTAAGCGCAACCCTTGCAACAATCTAGCTCAGCGGCAGCATCCTATTAGAAGGCAGACGCTCTATCCAACTGAGCTACGGGCGCACTAGCTGCGTTGATTCTAAATCATTTATCGCGAAGAAGAGCATGATTTTGGGGCGCGTACCCTCTGCCGAAGGGGCAGGCACTCAACTAAACTGAGTTACGGACCCATCCTTCCTATTCTTTTGATTCTACTGAAGTTGCAAAACCAATTCGCATTCCGATTCTTCCGGAACCTCGGAGCAATTTGGAGCAACCGGTGATCTCTCACGCCCGAGCGCCTCAACACTGTTCGCGCGCGCCAGTTGTTTCTTCACGGAACGCATCAGCACTTCGCAGAACGCGATTGGCTCAAAAGCTGCCGGCGTGTATTCAGGGCGGGTTTAGGACAAAAGGGAAGCGATTGAATTCGGGCATTGTACCTGTTTCAGTTTCCATCTAGTTTCCAATTGAGGCCATCACCCGGAGCTTCGGACGGGCGCGCCGAAAAATATTCAGCCTGAGCCTTGTGTAAAGTTATCAAAGCTGATGTCGATCAGGGTTTAGGAATCTCGCGAATTTCCCACTCGCGTGCAGCCGAGATCTCCACTAGCTTGTTCAGCAAGAAGTCGTCATCACTCGATTCCAAAATGTGGTCGATTATGGGTTGAATGCGGTCCCATTGTTCGTCGCGGGTCAGGCCGCTCTCGCGGAGGACGATGAGGCCCGGGTGCACTTCCACGTTCAGAAGACGGATGAAGTCGCGCGCGTTGGTTGTGAGAACCGTAAAGTCGTGTTCTAAGGCGTAGTTCCAGATGTGCTTGTCCGGTTCCCCGGGACAAACCAACATGGCCGACGGCCTCCGCGTACAAGCCCTTCTCACCCAGTTTGCGCACCAATGCCGGCGAAATGTGTTCGTCCAGCAATAACCGAGTCAACGGCGGTTACCGTGCTCCCTTTCGATTCGCAATCGCCTTTTCGGTCGCCCTGGTGCAGCACCGAATCGAGCGGCCAGCCGGGCGTATTGTAAGTCCTTTGCGTCGAGGGCGGGAAAGTCCTCCGCGATCTCTTCCTCCGGAACGTTCTTGCGAAACAAGGCGGCGACATGCTCCAACGGGATGCGCGTGCCGTGGAAGACGGGCTCCCCGCTGAGGACGTCCCGAGACGAGGTGATTCGTTCTTTGCCCCAACGATAGGCGGACACGTTCTTTTCCACGGTTTCGCGGAAACGCTTGCACTCAATCCATATCTTCATGTCTCCCGAGCGAAAGACGAGGTCCGGCCCATCGGACGTCCAATGTTTCGCGGTCTTGCTTCCGTGCGCCAGGACCTTGGCGAGGGAGTCTTTGTCGTCCTTCGAGAGAGGGAAGGGGAATTCCGTCACAACGAGAAGATAGAGAACGTCTCCCTCGGAGAACCGGTAGCGCACCGCTTTACCAGTTTTGACCTTGCGCGACGGGGTCACCGCTCTTTTTTCGAGTGCCGTTCGAACCGCGTCGGGCTCAATCTCGGCAATTGCCGCCGCTTCGTCAAGTGTAAAGAGTTCTGCCATGCTTTTCTCCGATAATAAATATACCACCTCTGGTGGTATATTTGCAAGAAAGATTGCACCGCCAGACCGTGTCCCTGGCGAATTGATACGGCGGCAGTGAAACGATCGGAGCCGCGAAGCGCGGTGCAACTGAGAACGCAAAAACCGGATCATTTCATTCGAGGATTTTGGCAGAGGTCGACCTGATACCGCAGTGCGCGTGAATTCTTGAGAAATCAGGCTGCCACTGGTGTCTGATAGAGAGCCCGACAATGAGGTTGCCATTTAAACGAGTGGAGATCGGCGATTGGCCGTGACACGGGCGTATCCGGCGTTCGCCCTTCCCGTGAGGTATGCGTGCTATGGTTGTTGAAGTAGGTCCTGAAATCGAGCAGCTTGTTTTCGAGATCCGCCGTCGTCCAGAACAAAGTGTGATCCAAGTACTCGCGCCGAGGGTGCCGTTTGGCCTTTCCACGAATGGATGGGACAGGGGAACGTAGGGGATGGACTTGATTTCTGTCATCTCCAGTATCCGTAGATTGGCTTGCCACTGATGGAACCTGTAGCGTGGATCGTTGTCGGAGCTTAGGTACTTTGGCATCCAGCGTTGCCCTCGAATGGCGCGGTTGAACATATTACAGAGTGCGACGCCATTGAGCGTTCCCGCATGGACGCCGAACCCAATGATGCGGCGCGTATATTGATCCATGACGACCAGGACCCAGTGGGTCCGCAACGTTGCTGACTCGCACCTGAATAGATCCATACTCCAGAGACTGTCCTTCATGTGGCCCCGGAAAGTCAGCCAGGAGGGGCCATCGGAATCCTGTCCCTGCCGGTAGTGACGGACGAGGATCCTGCGAACCACGTCTTTGTCGATTTGAATATGGAATGCCAAAGCCATCTGTTGAGCGATTCGCGGACAGCCCCATTTGGAATTACGTTGTTTCACGTCGACGACCGCACGGATGAGTTCTGCGCTCGGACTCTTCGGACCTGGCTGCCGGCGGCGATCCAGGGAGAACAGCATCCGGTACTTTCCCTTGCTCATGAATTTATGAAGGGCCAGCAGTGTCGAAGGCTTCAGAACGATTGAGGAACGGAGCAGTCGAGTGGGACGCACCAAGAGCGCCAGCAAGCCGGCGAGGATGCGGTCCGACACGTGTAGATTGGGAGATCGTTTACGGGAGCGATTCAAGATCAGGATCTGGTGCTTGAGGAGAAGCGACTCCGCAATGAGCGAACGGACCCCGCCAGGACCGAGCAACCGAGCCAGGACGGCGATGAAATGGATGAAGAGAACGGCAAGATTTTGCATCAAAGAATCCTAGCAGGACGGAGAATCCTGCGGAATCTTGGGAGAAATAACAATTCGCCAGGCACAGGTACCTGATCTTGCAGAACGGCAACTGGAATGGAACCAGAGTCATCCCGGCTGGATGGATCGAGCGGAGTACCCGTCCCTATACGGAAGCTGCCAGAGATGGCGCGGGATACGGATACCTTTGGTGGGTGAATGGGTTCGGCTTGCCACTCAAGAACTTTTATGCGAAGGGCGCGCTCGCCAAGTATTTAGTCGTCATCCCAGAACGGGGTTTGGTCGTCGTCTATCTGAACCATGCGGAGTTTCCCGACAATGGCTCAACTATGTCAGCAGCAGAGCTTGCGAGATTTCCAGATATTACGGTAGCGCAGATGGCTCACTTGTTGGAGGCGCTTCTCGTCGCGCAGTCTCCAACGAAGCGCGGCGAATAAACTCCTTCGGAGGCGAAATGCTCCTGCATCGGTTGACCGTGATGCTGTACGTGGTTCTCGGCTGCTTATTGATGAGCGGCGTTTCGCGCTTTTCGACGGTGAATGTCCCATCCCGAGACTCCAAAAGCGACCAAACCATTTGGGATTTGGAACAAGCCTATTGGCGCTATGTTCAGGAAAACAACTTGTCCGCCTATCAAGGGTTGTGGCACAAGGATTTCCTCGGCTGGCCCACGATGAGTTCAGCACCTGTCCGAAAAGACCACATCACCGACTGGATCACTTCCCAAACGAGCAAAGGGCTGGCATTTAAGCTCGTTGAGTTCAAACCTGCGGCGATTCAATTGACCGGGGACGTGGGCGTCGTGTGTTACTGGGCGAAATATAAGTGGGTGGAGAAGGACGGCAGCGGTATGGAACGCACGCTCCGCGTCACTCATAGTTGGGTCAAAACTGCTGATAGCTGGGCGATTATCGGGGGAATGTCTATGGCGGAAGCTGCGAATCCGTCGAACTAGGTGATCGACGATCGTTCACCTCGCTGCTCAAGCTTGTAATGCTTGCCATTCAGCCGTCAGGAAGTCCGCTGTAGGGTACTTCCGCTCGGAGCCCAAGCTCGCGCTGACGCTCCCGATTGCGATAATCCAATAGGATCGGGCAGCGACGGTGGGTGCCCATCTGCGCCAAGCACGCAGTGGAGTTTCGGCGAGTGTTTCCCGGTCGGCTAGAATACCTGAAATCCTTCAAGGGATAGCCATGCTTCAAATAAAAGTCAACGGCGCTCCCGCCCGCCTCTTCCCCCGCCTCCGTCCTGACGGGAGATGGGACTTGCGCTGGAACAACGTATTGCTATTCCCTTTGCCGAATCCAGCAGTCCGTGGAGGACATGAAAAGGTGCGGTGTCGAGAGCGGCTGGGCGGCCTGCTGAAGTACTACGAGAGGGAAGCGGCATAGGGGTTGACGGGACAGCCGGCGATGGGCTCACGATCAGCATATATATATTAAGGATGCCGGGAATCTCCCAAGACCTCCTGGCCTGATTTATCATCAATGTTCGCAGAGCAATGACTCAGGGCACGGACGAGTTTTTTGACCAACCGCTCATGACCTCACCCAGATAACGGCCGTTGCTTCCAAGAATTTCCTCACCGTCAAACCTGCCGACTTCCTTGCCGAAATAAGTAAACACGCTGTCGCATTCCCGGTACCCGAAACATTCACCGCCCCAGTTCCAGAACCAGTCCATATTCTTACTCCCTTGAGCCCTTTCGCTTAGCCAGCTCGCCCGAGTGGATAAGGACGGACCCGTCCGTCTCCGTGTCGCCGGCAGCGTACTTCTGCCGCACGCCCTGCTCAATGGCGGCGCGGTTTTCCCGGAACACTTCGACTGTGTCGCGGCCGTCTCCCCGGAAATCGTCGTCCAGGGCTTCTCTGCTGATGGCGCACCGCACGCGGTTGTCTCCATCCTGCCCGAAGAAGAGAACGACCTCGCGGTCAAAATCCCATTTCTCTGCCTGATCGGGAAATTTCAGATCATGTTTCTCCAGGGCCCAGCGCACCCGTTGCGCTATGAGCGTCGTGAAGGGACCGAGGTCCACGTCGATGCTCGCCCGGTCAAGCGCGGCGAGATAGGCCTTGCGATCCCTCATCCGAATGACCGTCCACGGATAGCCGCCCGATGCCAGCATCACGTTCATCAGGACACGGGCCATGCGGCCGTTTCCGTCCGGGTACGGATGAATGTAGCCGAACAGCCAGTGCCCGAGCACGGCGCGAACCGACGGCTCGGTTTCTTTTTCCAGGAGATCGAAGAACGCCGGCATCGCGTCGCGCACCGCCTCCCACCGCGGCGGCGCATAGCGCGACGTTCGCAGGTAAACAGCATTGTTCCGGTATCCGGTCAGATCGCTCGCACGGAGCAGGCCCGCCGTCACGCAGGGCTGGAACAATTCCCCGTACCACTCCTTGTGTTCCGCACGCGCGCGCGCGCCGGGATTTTCGCCGGCAAGAACCTTTCTCACCGATTCTTTCACGACCTGGAATGCCTGCCAGTAGCCGCGCGCGGCCAGGGCGTCGCGGCTCTTGCGGTCGGCTTCAATGTTGTCAGGGTTCCAGTTTCCTTGCCGCACTCTGTCAATCATTTCCGGCGTCACCGAGTAGCCTTCGATCGACAGCGAGTGGTAGGCATCGCTCTGGTAAATTTCATCGACGTTGCGCAGATACGCGCCGCTGTCTTTCGGCAGCCCCGGCGCCTTTGGGAAATTCTTGATGACCGTGTCGCGCGACGCTGCCCACATCATCTCCAGGCGGCCCACGATCGGCGCCGCCCCCGGCCGCGGCTGGCCCAGCGGCTGGCCCGCGTCGAAGGAATCGCTTTTACGCACATCGTATCCGGCGCGCTTCATCGAGCGGACAATCTCGTCCGCCAGCTCGGCGCGCCCGATGCATCGGAACGCGCCGGCGAGATAACCCGCCTTTGTCGAGTTGCCGCCGTCGAGCAGGAGCCGCAGCAGGTCCGATGCGTCGGCGAGGCTTGCCAGCACGACCTGCGACTCGACCGGATTTCGCGCGAAGAAAGTCTCCCCCACTCCCACCAGCGACGCCGCCGGCGAGAATAGGCGCAGGCCGCCTCTCATCACGAGATTCGGTGCCGGCGGCAATTCAGGCACTTTCAGGTCATAGAGCGACGTGCCATACAAGAGTTTCATCTGGTGATTGGTGCCCTTCGGGCTGCACACCACGATCTGCTCCGGGATGACTGTCTTTTCGCCGTGCAGCCAAAGCGACTCCTCGGGGGACAGGTGCCATTCGTCGCCGAACCGTTCGGCACTGTAGAACGCGCAGAATTCCCAGAACGACGCATACCACCCCGTACTGTCGCCCGCGCGCGCGCCGGGGCTCGATGAAATGAGCCACCCTTTTATGACTTCCTGCAGAAAGCCGTTTTCCACGAGACGTTCGCGATGAACGCGGCTCAAGTCGTCGGACCGGAACACACGCCTCCCGCCCGCCTGAAGCGCCTTGAGCACATCGAGGGACACAGCCAGTTTTTGGTTCGGTGCCGCCATAAAACCTCTTGAACTTCCGAGTCGTTACAAGCTTATTATGCTGCGCAAAAACAATCATATTATGCTGTGTTATCACAAGCATATTATGCCGCGCTAATACAAGCATATCATGCTTTTTCTGCAATAAAGCGCAAGAATACAATAGCTTATAAAGTCATGCCCAGGCTCGAAATCACGCTGAAAACCGCCCTCTTGGGACCTGTTTTCTGCCGATCAAAACGAGGAGCAGGCCGATGGCTGGTACCGCCAGGTTGAGCCACGGGAGCACGGCTGCGGGAACCTTGGAGTAATAGGGGAAGTTGCTCAGGGGGCCCAGCACGGTAATAAGCAACCCGAGCCAGAGGGCGGAATTGGTTCGCTTTTGGTTTGGGTCTGGCATGAAGTGCAGAACCGTAGCACGTGTTCAGACGCACTTCAAAAGCGCATTCTTCGATTTGGCGGAGAAGGACGCAACATCTGGGAAGCTGGGGACCATCTCGGTGCAGCTTCGGTGCAATTCGAGGGGGTGATTGCACCGCGCGTTTCCGCGTAAGCGACACCAGCAGCGGCACTTAGTTAGTTTGCATCGCCTTGTTAGAAGGCAGACGCTCTATCCAACTGAGCTACGGGCGCACTGCGTGTATTGATTCTAAATCATTTGTCGCGAGGAGGATCGTGATTTTCGGTCTTCTACCCTCTGCCCGTGAGGCAGACGCTCTAATCAGCTGGGTGACCGGCGGACAGTATAATCTACATTGCCATCAAGCGTTTACAGCCACCTCCTCGAACACTTCGTTTCGACTTTTTTGGTGCATCGGGTGCAACAACCCGGTTACCATGCCCGAACCAACGGAGTTGGAATCTGATATCGAGGATCCGGCAGGCATTTGCTCCAAGAGTCGCGCACTTCATATTTTGCACGGTCAAGTACAGACTTGCCGTGAGCCGCTTGGCTTCAACCTGCGATACTGCAAAGAGGCCATCGAGAGCAGCAGCTCTGGTGACCTCCCATTGGTCTTCAGCACCACTTTCCACAGATCCCACAGATTTCGGGCGCTTGAACTAGAGTGCAGCCTGAATTATGCTGCGATTCCTTGCTGAAGCAGTTGCGAAGGATCTTGATGGTATGCTTGATGCAATCCTGCGATCCTTGACGCGCCGCCAACACGGTTCGTTGTGGAACAATGTTCGCACCTCAGCGCTGGGGGAGCGCCTAACCCTGCTGTCGCGTTCGATGACGGCCTCCGCCCGATCGATAGCAACTGGTCCTATTTTGAGAAACTCACCCCGGTCCGTCAGACTGGACCTTATCTGACTGGCCCCGACTTTCGTAACTAAGGAAGCTTGAAAACGGGACGTCGCGAATGAGTCGAAAAACATCGATCCCCGACACTGTGAGCGCCGGCAGGAGCCGCATCGTTCCGTACTACCGAGGCGAGGACTTCAGAATACGCCATGCGCGTCGTCTCAGCGCAAATCTGGAACAGGAGGCCAACGTTCGTCGGTGGTGTGGGCAGCGGGGATTGACGCTAAGAATAAC
>Ga0210407_10002768_pt1 | contig 14767 bp, 11 predicted proteins | sample IncBWC27MmetaG_FD_150860 | JGI IMG/M metagenome (GOLD analysis project Ga0210407, IMG submission 150860) | Forest soil microbial communities from Barre Woods Harvard Forest LTER site, Petersham, Massachusetts, United States - Inc-BW-C-27-M | ecosystem: Environmental > Terrestrial > Soil >...
AAGTAGTACATGTCGACGAAAGTGGTTACGCCGCCGCGAATCTGCTCCGCAGCGGCCAGCCGCGTGCCCCAGCGCACGAAATCTTCGGTCACATTTTTTGCTTCCGCAGGGAAAATGTATTTGCGGAGCCACTCGTCCAGCGTCACATCATCGTGCAGTCCACGAAGCAGCGTCATCGCCGCGTGCGTGTGCCCATTGATGAAACCGGGGAGAACGAGCTTGCCCTTCGCATCGATCGTTTGATTCGCTTGAATGCCCTTAGGGAACTGCTTCACGAAATCCGTCGCGGGGCCCGCGAAGACGATGGCGTCTCCCTTCACGGCAATCAAGCCATCCGCGAGGATGTGGCGATCTCCGTCCATGGTGACGACGGTTCCATTCCTTACGATGAGGTCGAATCCGGTGGCCTGCTTCTCGGCTTGGCCGTGGAGGGGTGTGGGAAATGGAAAGCAGAAAATAGAAATTAGAATCACGGCCCCCGACAAATGTGCGCGGCGCGTCGACTTTCTATTTTCCATTTTCCCTTTTCCCTTTTCTTACAGATTCGAAGAATCAAACGGTTTCGGAAACAGCTCGCGCATTGGAATCACTTCGATCTTGCCTTTCAAATTTGCCAGGATCACCGGGACGTCGCCGCAGAATTCCCAGATCAACTGGCGGCACGCACCGCAGGGCGGCGTGAGCGAATCGGTGTCCGTCACGACGGAGATGGCGTCGAAACCGCGTTCGCCTTCGCTGATGGCTTTGAAGATGGCGATGCGCTCGGCGCAAACGGTGAGGCCGTAGGTCGCATTCTCCACGTTGCAGCCGCCGAAAATCCTCCCGGAGGTGGCGCGAAGTCCGGCGCCCACGCGAAAATTCGAAAAAGGCGCGTGCGCGTTTTCGCGCGCCTGCCTGGCCGCGGAAATCAGGCTGTCATACTCGGTCACGCTCTGCCCTCCCCGTGCGTTTCAAATCATAAATCAATCAAGCGTCTCGGCCATGCGCGGAATCAAGGCTTTCAACAATCCGATGAACTGGCCCTTCACGCGCTCCCCCGTCTCCAGCACTTCCTTGTGGTCCAGGGGCTGATCGAGGATTCCCGCGGCCGCATTGGTCACGCAGGAGATGCCGAGTACGCGAATGCCGCTGTGACGCGCCGCGAGCACTTCCGGCACCGTGGACATGCCTACGAGGTCGGCGCCGATGGCGCGCAGGTAACGGATCTCCGCCGGCGTTTCGTAACTCGGCCCCGGCAGCGCGGCGTACACGCCTTCATACATCCCGATTCCCATGCGGTTGCCTTCGCCAACGGCCATCTCGCGAAAACGGCGGTCGTACGCCGCGGTCATGTCCGGAAAGCGTACGCCGAACCGGTCGTCGTTGGGGCCGGACAGCGGATTGGCGCCTTGCAGGTTGATGTGATCCTTGATGACCACCAGCTTGCCCTGCACGAACTCGCGTTTGATGCCGCCCGCGGCGTTAGTCAAAATGACCGCTTGCACGCCCATACGCGCAAACACGCGGATAGGAAACGCCACGTCTTTCACCGAATAACCTTCATAAAGATGCACGCGCCCTTGCATTCCGGCCACAGGAATGGCTCCCACATTTCCGATGACCAGATTGCCTGCGTGCCCGATGGCCGTGGATCGCGGAAAGTATGGAATCTCCGGGTAAGGTATTTTGGTTGCGCCGGAGAATTCATCCGCGAATGCGCCCAAGCCGGAACCGAGAACCAGCGCGATTTTCGGCTTCAGTGAAGTTCTAGAAGAAATAAATTCAGCGGCCAGCCCGGCGCGCTCGAATTCGCCAGGCGACGCGCCCCCTCCCTGCCTAGCGGCAATCGCGTCCATCGACGACGGTGCCTGCTTTTCCGATTTCCTGTTTGGCTTTCTCGGACTCATGTAAGGATTCCGACGATGGCCGCGGACATCAGATTCGCCATCGTCCCCGCGAGCATGGCGCGAATCCCAAATTTCGCCAGCTGCCCGCGTTGCTCCGGTGCCAGCGCCCCAATGCCGCCAATCTGAATTCCGATGGAGCTGAAATTCGCGAACCCGCATAGAGCAAACGTCGCAATCGTGAATGAGCGAGGATCGAGCGTACCCTTCATCGGGCCCAGCTGCGAAAACGCGTACAGTTCATTTACTACCATCCGCGAGCCCAGCAAATTCCCGACGGTCGAAGCATCATGCCAGGAAACGCCGATGAGCCAGGCCACCGGAGCAAAAATCCATCCAAAGACCTGCTGAAGGCTGGAGGGGAACCACGCGATACCGTGCGCGGCCAGCACGTTGTGCGCCCCGGAAAAGAGATAGTTCACGAGCGCCACGAGCGCGACAAAAGAAATCAGCATCGCGCCCACATTGATAGCCAGCTGCAGGCCGTCCGATGTTCCCCGCGAAATCGCACCCAAAAAATTGGTCTCTTTCTCCATGTCCGGCATCTGCACGCGCCCGGCCGTTAGCGGCTCTTCTGTCTCCGGCACGAGCATTTTCGCCATCAGCAAAGTTCCGGGAGCGGTCATGATCACTGCGGTCAGCAAATGTTTGGCCTCCACGCCATAGGCAATGTAGGCAGCCATGATGCCGCCTGAAACGTGCGCCATGCCGCAGGTCATCACGCACATCAATTCCGACTTCGTCAGCCGGTTGAGAAACGGGCGGATAGTCAGCGGCGCTTCCGTCTGGCCCATGAAAATACTCGCGGCAATGTCGAGCGATTCCGCGCCGCTCGCACCCATGACTTTCGTCATAACGATGGCGAACAGGCGAATGATCAACTGCATCACGCCGATGTGATAGAGAAACGCAAAGACGGCCGCAATGAAGATGATCGTGGGCAGCACTTGGAACGCGAAAATAAATCCAAGTGAAGACTTCTGTTTTCCCAGCTCGCCAAATACAAACTCCGAACCAAAAAAAGCGAAACTCAGCAGCTTATTCGCTCCCCTTCCCAGAAACTCGAAAATGGCGCGTCCAATTGCAAAGCGCAGGACGAAAAACGCGAAAGCCAGCTGCAGGCCCAGGCCCCAAAGAACGGTCTTCAAGCGGATGGCTTTTCGATTCGTCGAAAACAAATACGCCAGGCCCAGCATGGTAGCCAGGCCCAGCACTCCGGTAAATCGTCCCATGCACTCTCCTTCTCGCTGCGAGCAACCGCGACTTCTTCACACTCTCAATACGAAACCATACTTCTCGCCCATATTCGGGGCCCGGGCGTAGCGTATCCGCAACTCAAACGCGATGGCGGTCATTTCTTTTTCAACTCGGCGGGCCAGTTGACGACGGAAGTGAGCGTATTGGAGGACTGGCTTCCTTCATATGCAACCACGAAACGCTGGCCATCCGCGCTGACATCGTAACGGCCGAAAACGCCGTACGAGTGCGAGTCAAAGAGCGCGCGAGCTTCTCCCGCCGCAAAGCTGCCGCCAGAAGCCTCCACTTTTACGACCATCAGTTTATTGTCCGCGGAAAGATAGAAGATTTCTTTGCCGTCGCGGCGCCAGAGCGGACCGCGCCCGTCGCCGCTGGAAACCTGCCATTTTCCGCCAGGTCCGGGAAAGGGCACGACGTAGACGCGGTACTCGCCGGACTCATTCGAGCAGTAAGCGACCCACTTTCCGTCGGGAGAAAAGCTCGCTTCGCGGGCGCTAAACGTGGATTGTATGAACGGATAGGTCTTGCGGTCACCACTGATGGACAGCATCCAAATGGACCAGCCTCCCGGTACGCCGTTCGCATAAGTTCCGCCGGAAACACCTTCGTGATAAGCGAGAAGTTTTCCGTCTGGAGACCAGGAGGTTGGGACTCGGAAGTGGTCTGTCCCCTCAAGAAGCACCGATTCGCTGCCTGATCCATCGGCGGACTTCTGGTAAAGGCCGTACTTGCCGTTGCGAAAGGAAGTATAGGCAATGTGCTTTTCGTCCGGAGACCATACCGGATACAGGTTTCCCTGTCCCGAAGAGGCGCCAAATGTCAGTGGAGTCTTGACACCACTCGCAATATCGAGGCTCCAAACGTCAAAGCCAGTTCCATCGAGATAGTAGGCGAGCCTTTTCCCGTGCGGCGATAGGCTGACGCCGGAGTACGCGTCTTCTCCCGGCACCCTTCCGGTTTGCGTCCCGTTGCGATCAAACCAGACCAACTGGCGATTCTTGGCCGCGCCCTCAGCGTAGAGAAGCATGCCGTTTGTGGAAGGAGAGAACCAGGCGTGCGCAATGCTGGCATCCTCACGCACTTGTTCGGCGATCGGGACGGCCTCACCTGTCAGCTCGAAGCGCTTTTCGTCGAAGGGCTGGGCCATCAAGGAGGACTGGAGCAAGAAGAGCAGATGACCCGATGCGTACGCGGCCTGATAGTGCGTATGAAAAAGGAGCTTGGTCTCCTTGGAATCGAGAGAACCCATCAGGATGGAGTTGGAGGCGGCTTCGCGTGGAGTGAATGTACTTCCGGCCAAAAAGATAAAGTGGCGCCCATCGGGCAGAAACCAGGGCCAACGGTGAGTGGTTTCATTGTTGGAAAGGTTCTGCGTGGTGAGTTGGGAGATGGGGCCACCAGAGGCGGATACGCGGTAGAGGGGAGAGTTGACTGTCGGGGTGAAAACAATATCGCCCTGCCGGTTCCATGAGCCACCACGTCCATCCGGGGCGTCGCAAATAATGGCAGGCGGGCCACCCTGGGGATCAATTTTCTTGAGCTTGCCGCCGGCAAAAAAGGCGATGTACCTCCCGTCCGGCGACCAGAAAGGAAACGCGGCGGCTTCTGTTCCCGGCAGGAATCGAGCATGAAGCGAATCCATCGGACGAATCCATAGTGCGGATTTTGAATCGGGAGATGGGGTCGAGGCTACGTAGGCGAGATTCCGGCCATCGGGAGAGATGGCGAAACCCTTCTGGTCCCCGGAAAAGATGAAACCAGAACCTGCTTCTGCCTTAACGTAGGTGCGCGTGACGCGAGGGTCGGGCGCGGGCTTTCTTGCATAAAGAACTCCTAGAGCGGCCGCAAATACGGCGGTCAGGGCGAACGCGGCAACTGTCAATTGACTGGAATGCTTGCTGCGCTCGATGCCGGGAGCGGCCGCGCTTGATTGCGAGCCGGAATCGGCGATCCATTTCAATTCGATGGCAATGTCGCGAGCAGTTTGCCAGCGCTCTTCCGGATCTTTGGCGAGGCAGCGGCGGATGGCTCGATCAAGCGCGGGCGGAGTCAGTGGTTTCGTGGTGCTGATCGGGGCCGGCTCTTTCTCCAGAATCGCTGAGGCTACGCTCAGTTGGCTCTTTCCTTCGAACGCTCGCTGGCCAGTGAGCATTTCGTACAAAACGGCGCCGAACGAAAAAATGTCGCTTCGCCCGTCCAGATCCTTGCCTTCGATCTGCTCCGGCGACATGTATTGGAACGTCCCGACGACCATGCCTTCCTGCGTCATGGGCGTGGTCCGCATCGAAGTCGCGGTGAGCGTCGCCCCGCTTGTCAGCGGCACGGCCGGCTTGGCCAGGCCGAAGTCCAGCAGCTTCGCACCTGTCGGCGTCAGCATGATATTGCCGGGCTTCAAGTCGCGATGGACAACGCCGCTGCGGTGGGCTTTATCCAGCGCATCCGCGATTTGCGCGCCGAACTTCAGTACTTGCTCAAGGGGCAGCGGACCTTTTTCAAGACGCTGCGACAGCGCCTCTCCTTCGACGCACTCCATCACCAGATAGTCGATGCCATCCTGCTGGCCGACGTCGTGGAGGACACAGATGTGGGGATGATTCAGACTGGAGATCGTTTTCGCTTCGCGTTCGAATCGCTGCTTTCGCACGGGGTCATTCGAAAGCTGGGCCGGCAGAATCTTGATCGCCACCGTTCGTTCGAGCCGCGTGTCTCGCGCTCGATACACTTCGCCCATTCCGCCCGCTCCGAGCGGAGAGAGAATCTCATACGGCCCCAGTTGGGTACCTGCAGTTAGGGACATCGCGGGGCAGATTATAGGTTAGGAAGCTGCGTGGAAGCCATCTTCGCGTGACGGCTGCAAATGTCCGCCAATCGAAAACTCCCTGGAGGAAGTGCACACGAAAGGACTTCTTTCCGCCTACGATGTTCACTTCAAGTGTTGTACGAGCCATTCCGACCAGCGGCGGTACACGTCCATCTGGCGAACGGGATCGCTGGGAAAATGTCCGCCCACGGGATAGGCAAAGAAGCGTACTTGCACTCCGTTGTCCTTGAGCGCGTGATAGAGCTGGTAAGACTGCGTGATGGTCACGCGAAAATCGCCGGTATCAGAAAGAATCAGTGTCGGCGTTTTCATTTGAGAAGCGTAAGTGATGGGCGATTGTTCGCGGTAACCTCTTAAATTGTCACCAACATATGGAGAGCCATTAAAGATGTAACGCTCCGTGACGTTGAAATCCGCGAGGTTATACTGGTCGAACATGTTGGTCACCGCCGCGCCGGCCACCGCAACCTTCCAAATCTGATAGTGCCCCATGAGCCAGGTCGTCATATAGCCGCCGTAAGACCAGCCGGAAACCGCGATGCGCGATTCGTCCACGAAGCCCAGTTTCTTGACCGCTTCGATGCCCGCCATCACGTCGCGTCCCGGTCCGTCGCCGGCGTCGTTCCAGATCGCCCGTTTGTATGCATTCCCCAGGTTTTCGCTGCCGCGGTAATTCGGCTGAAAAACCACACAATCCTGCGCGGCCACAAACTGCGGAAGGAAACTGTACTGTGTGGTGCTCGCGGCGCTCGGCCCGCCATGAATAATCAAAACGAGCGGATACTTCGTTCCTTTTTGAAAATTCGGCGGATAGATGAGCACGCCGTCCTCGTGGAACTTGTCGGGCCCTTGCCATTCGAATCGTTCAGTACGGCCCAGCGCCAGCGCGGCGATTTCCTGATTGTTGTTCGTCAGCCGCACGGGCGAATCGTTGGGCGTGGCCATGTAATAGAGCTCGGAGGGCTGATTCGGCGTGCTGCCTGCGAAAGCGATTTCACCCTTAGGGCCGATGCTCGCGTCCACCCAGAACGACCACGAAGGGCTGACGTCACCGAGAGGAAGCTTCTTCGCAGCACCGCCGAGCGGTTGGAGCCACAATCCCACTTGTGCGCCATCGTGTCCGCCGACCAGCAGCGACTTCCCATCCGGCATCCATATGGCGCGAAGAATATTGCGGTCGATCGCGCGCGTGGCATCCTGCCCGTCGCCGCCGCTTGCCGCAGTCACAAAGATTTCGTTTTCGTTCGCACGATCGCCATCGCGCGGATACCAGTAAGCCACCTGAGAGCCATCCGGCGAAAACAACCCGAATCCTTCAAACTTTTCGTGCGCGGTTAGTTTGCGTGTTTCGCTGGTATCCGCGTTCAGGATCTGCACTGAGCGGCCATCGCTGTCACCGGAGTGCGCGTCTTCCTGTTTCGTAAAGAGGAGTGATTTGCCATTGGGGGACCAGGAGATTGGCGAAGACGGCGAACTCGGCGGCAAGACTTTTGGGAGGCTCCACGCACCGGAAGTGAGCCGCCGCGGCTTTCCCCCATCCGCGTCGACCAGCCAGATGTGCGATGGTGTTGGAGCCTTGGTTTCCAGGTATCCGTTGTCGCCGACTTCGAAAGCGTCGAGATGTTTTTCCATATCTTTTTTATTTTCCGGCTCGTCGGCGGTTACGTATGCGATATCCCGGCTGAGTGGCCGCCAGGCAAATTGTTCAATACCGTTAGGCGCGTCAGTGATCTTCAGCGCGTCGCCGCCACTCATCGAAAGAACGAAGATTTGCGCCTTCTCTTCTTTCGCGGGGCCAACGGCGGCCAGAAACGCGATACGGTCTCCCGTGGGCGACCAGCGCGGTGAGCTGACGTCTTTGCGGTTGTGGGTCAAGCCGCGCCGGGCGGCGGTCACGATATTCTGCAGGACCAGGTCGCGATCGTGGCGGTCTTGTTCCATATTCATTTGCGATAAAACGTAAATAATGGACTTTCCGTCCGGCGAAATTTGCGGATCGGAAACCGAAACGGCCTTTGCAAAATCGGCGAGTTCGATCCGCCGGGCTTGCGCTCTTGCGCCCTGCTGGCAGAGAACGCAAAGAGCCGCCAAGGCAAGAAACATTCTCCAGGAAAATGCGGTCGTGAAGTTTTGCACTCGCATCTCCTTCTTCAGGTTTCCATTCCACTCGCGTGTGGTCATTTCTCTTTCCTCCTGCAAACGCATCGAATGTTCAAACAAGTCTGGTCAAGCTCCAAGAATGCGGCGGATGAGCGGACGCTTTTCTCTCGGTGCGCTCCCTCCGATGTGATAGCTGCCGGCGACGAGTGACTTCGCTTCGGCAAGTTTGGCGTCGCTATTGTAATGAATTGTGGCCAGCGGTTCGCCTTTTTCAACGTGGTCGCCGATGCGCTTGTGGAATTCAAGGCCAACGCCGTGGTCGATCTTGTCTTCCTTCTTCTCCCGGCCGCCGCCGAGCATGGCCAGCGCAATCCCAAATTGTTCGCAATCCGTCCCGGTGATGTAGCCTTTCGCGGAACTTGGCACGTCGAGGTGAGAACGCGCTAGCGGCAGGCGCTGTGGTTTATCGATAATTCGCGCGTCGCCTCCTTGCAGTCGAATTCCCTGCCGGAATTTTTCTTTGGCCTTGCCGCTGGAGATCATGCTCTCCGCCAGCGTGCGCCCTTCCTCCAGGCTCTTCGTTTTTTCGCCGAGATAGAACATCCACGCGGAAAGCTCCAGGCTGAGTTCGCGCAAATCCGCGGGGCCGCCGCCGTTCAGAACGTCAATGCACTCGATAACTTCATTCGAATGGCCCGCCATGCGTCCCAGCGGCTGATCCATATCCGTAATCAGCGCCACCACTTTTTTCCCCATGCGCTTTCCGGTTTCGACCATCACTTCGGCCAAACGCACCGAGTCCTCTTCTTTTTTCATGAACGCGCCCGAGCCGGTTTTCACATCGAGCACCAAGGCGTCAATGCCTTCGGCAAGTTTCTTGCTCATGATGGAAGCGCAGATGAGGCCGATATTCTCAACCGTGGACGTCACGTCGCGCAGCGCGTAGATTTTCTTGTCCGCCGGAGCAATCTCCGCAGTCTGTCCAATCAGCCCCATGCCGCATTCCCGCAGCACGCGGCGAAATTCTTCGAGCGAAAGATTTACATTGAATCCGGGAATGGCTTCGAGTTTGTCGAGCGTCCCACCCGTATGCCCGAGCCCGCGCCCGCTGATCATCGGCACGGTAAGCCCACCCGCCGCAACGATCGGCGCGAGGATCAGCGAAGTCTTGTCGCCAATGCCACCGGTCGAATGCTTGTCGACTTTCTTCCCCGGAATGTCTGAATGATCAAGCACCTCGCCGGAATGCAGCATTACTTCGGTGAGCGCCGCCATCTCCGCGCCATTCAAGCCGCGGATCCACATGGCCATTAACAACGCCGCCATCTGATAATCGGGAATTTCGCCGCGCGTGTACGCAGAAACGAAGAAACTGATTTCTTCGCGGGAGAGTTCCCCGGAATCGCGTTTTTTGCGGATCAAGTCAACGGCGCGCATTCGAATGGAAAACGAACGGCGAGCGTAACATCCGCTTTCCCAAGCGTCAACGCAACGTCAGCGAGCGCCTAGTTCCATTTGTGGGTGGCAGGCAAGTGGATGGCTTCAGCGTGGTTCGGGCGGCGCTCAGCCCACAGCACACGCTCGGGCGCGCTCGTGCAACAGCTCGCGCTCACGGGAATTGCGCGTAAGCGATGCAGCGCGCTCGAACTCAGAGCGAGCCTCGTCGAAGCGGCCGAGTTTTCTCAGCAGTTCCCCGCGCACGCTCGGCAAGAGGTGATAGCCGCGGAGCGAGGGCTCCGCGGTGAGCGCATCGACGAGTTCAAGCCCAGCCGCCGGACCCGAGGCCATCGCCACTGCCACCGCGCGGTTCAGCTCGACGATCGGGGACGGCGTGAGCCGGCCAAGCGCATCGTAGAGCGCCACGATGCGTTCCCAGTCCGTCTCCTCGGCCACCAGCGCTCGGGCATGACAGGCGGCGATCGCTGCCTGCAGTGTGTATGGACCACGCAGACCACCGAGCTTTTCAGCACGATCGAGCGCGGCGAATCCTCGATGAATAAGGAGTTGATCCCAGAGCGCGCGGTTTTGGTCGAGGAGCAGAATGGGCTCGCCCGCAGGCCCGGCGCGCGCCCTCGCGCGTGACGCTTGAATCTCCATCAGCGCAACCAGGCCGTGAACCTCCTGCTCTTGCGGAGCGAGCTCCGCAAGGATTCGTCCGAGACGCAGCGCATCTTCGCAAAGCGCGGGCCGCATCCAATCGTCGCCTGCCGTCGCTGAATAGCCTTCGTTGAAAATCAGATAGAGGACTTCCAGAACGGACGCAAGGCGCGCCGCAAGCTCGGAACCTCGCGGAACCTCGAACGGGACGCGCTCCTCGGCGAGCGTCCGCTTGGCCCGCACGATTCGCTGGGCGACGGTCGGCTCGGGAGCGAGGAAGGCGCGCGCGATTTCCTCGGTTGTCAGACCTCCGAGCAATCGGAGCGTCAACGCAACGCGCGCTTCGGTCGAGAGAACCGGATGGCAGGAGATGAAGATGAGGCGCAGGAGGTCGTCGCCGATGTCATCGTCAAGCGCGGCGCTAAAATCTGGCACAGCCATCTCCTGGGCTTGGAGCTCGCGGCCAAGTTCCTCGTGTTTGCGCTCCAGCCGCTTGTTTCGGCGGAAGTTGTCGATGGCACGGTGCTTCGCGGTGGCCATGAGCCAGGCCCCCGGGTTGTCTGGGATGCCGGATTCGGGCCATTGTTCGAGTGCGGCGACAAGAGCGTCCTGCGCAAGTTCCTCGGCAAGGCCGACGTCCCGCACGATGCGCGTCAGTCCGGCGATGATGCGAGCCGACTCAATCCTCCAGACGGCATCGATGGCGCGATGGGTGTCGGTAGACGTCACGGCTACCCATCACACCATCTTCAATCGGCTCGTGCAAGCCGGCTTATCTCTTCTTGGCCATTCGCCTTCGCGAGAACTCCTATCCTTTGGGAGCGAAGTCTTCCGGCCCCAAGATCTGGCGAACTTCGGTTTCGCCCTCCCACCCCGGCCAGTATTTCTTGTGAAGTTCCATGAAGCCCAAAGCTCCCTCGAGCGCCTCTTTCTTTGACTTGTACTCAAGAATCGCAAACCCGCCGACGACTTCCTTGGCCTCAGTAAAGGGCCCGTCGATTGCGATTACTTGACCTTTGGAAAGCCGGACGCGTGTACTCGTTGCAGTTGAGGCCAATCCTCCGCTTACGACCATCGTGCCCGCTTTGACGGCCTCTTCACCAAGCTTCGCCATCTCATCCATGAATCCCTTGGGCGGTGGGCCAGAGTTTTCGGCATGTTTGACCATCATCATGAATCGCATCGTAATATCTCCTTCAGATTTGAGTTTGATAGCTTGGCTTCCTTACGGCCCCTACCGACTGCATTTGGTCTCTACTTCCACGTCGAACGGCCGCCCGCGAAATCGACGGCTCGGACGATCTTTTTAACTAGATTGCCGCGGCCTTCTGTACGCACGTGTCCGCTTCGAAGATCTGCCGAAGCTCGCACTCGCCCTCGCCGGCGACCTGCAGGAAATCTTTCGCCAATTGGATGGCCTCTTCCTTCGAGTTGGCCCGAAGAATGGCGAATCCGCCGACGACTTCCTTCGCTTCCGTAAAAGGCCCGTCGGTCACCGTCAACTTCCCGCTCGAGTTGCGCACGCGTGCGCCAAGTGCGCTGGGTAGGCAGCCTTCCGTTCCCAACAGCCAGCCGGCTTTCATGCCATCCTCGACCAGTTTGCCCATTCTGGCCATCTCTTCCTGCGAAGGGGGAGCTGTTCTTTCGGCCGTCTTATAAATGCTCAGGAATTTCATAGTGTCTTCTCCTTGTTTTTAGGTTCGGAGCCGCGCCTGCGAAACGGTCGCGATCTCCTGAAACGAAATCTTTCAATGCGGGCCGGAAAAACCGGCCTCTACCAACACGACGAACGACGCCCTGCAAAATCGACACCGCGGGCATTTATTTTTTTTCAACGGCACGTTGTTTGAGCTGCTCCCGCAGCGCGGGCTCTTTGTGCCCGGCCTTCTGGACTTCCGATGTGAAATCCTCGAACTCCTGCACTTGACGAACCTCGATTACTTCGTTGTCGGAAGCGGGACACCGTTTGGCCCATTCGACCGCCTCTTCCTTCGACTTCACCTGAATCATCCAGTAGCCGCCAAGTACTTCCTTGGCTTCAGTGAACGGCCCGTCGGTCACCTGGGGCTTTCCTCCGGAGAACGATACGCGCGCACCCATCGATGGCGGGTGCAGGCCATCCAGCGCCAGCAACACGCCGGCCTTCTGCAGCGATTCCGTGTACTTCATCATCGCCGCAACGGCCTTGGCGTCCGGCATGGCGCCGGGCTTCGCATTCTCGTAGCCCTTCGGAATCATCAGCATCATGAATCGCATTCGTCCATCTCCTTCCGGATTCTGGCTCGGCGCTTCGCTTGTCCGCAGTCTCGACCGGTGGACTCTTGGCCTCTATCTACGCATCGAATGAGGGCTTAGGAAATCGACAAAGACGGGAACTTTTTGAAACTACCTGTTGAGGTTGCCTGTAACAACCGCGCATGGGTAAGCTCCCCCATTTATGCCCCACCAACTATGACGCAGAGCAGCGGCCAATGCGATGCCACTCCTTGGAGGATACCCTCCAACAACCCTGGATCATCGCAAAGACACTTTGGCACAGCTTGGCAGCACTCCAGAATCACAGAGCGCCATACCTCTGACGCCAACCATGCTGTCATGTTAAAAAGGGTGCGCTCCCACACCCAAACGCCATCCAGATTCGGAGACACAATCGCCAACCCTAGCGCGGCGATCATCACACCCACGATTGCTTTGCGGCTCCGGGAATTCGTGTTCTGTACTTTCATCTCAACCCCCAATTCCGACATATTCCTTGGCTCTACATACACGTCGAACAAGGGGCCGCCAGATCGACAGCCTCACTATTTGCTTGGTTTAGACCTTAAGTGTGTGCAATGCCGCGACTTAGCTGGCTCACGCTCGCCCGCGGCGCATGGGAATGCCGCTCGGAGCTAGTCTGCCACAGCCCTTCAGCTGCTTCGAACAGCACATGCACAAATCAACGCTTCTCACCGCCTAGTACCGGACGGTGGAAAATGGCAAGAAGCTATAGCGGTTGCTGCACGTCGGGAGGCAGATTGGTCGACTGCCCGGAAACCACATGCCAACCCCGGGGGGTGTTCATGTAAATGTGGATGGCGCGGATCTGGTTGCTGATGCGTTGGCCCCTGATGATGCTTCGCGACGACCACAGGCAGGTGGCGATCGCCATGTCCTGATAAATGTGCACTTTGATGTCGGAGGCGTTGAAGGATTCGTATTTCACCAGAGGAGATTCAATCGCTGCGATCCATTGGGTTTTATCCACCTGCTGTCCGTGAGAAAGCGTGCCTGCGAAGTCGTCGCTGTAGACCCGGCGGAAGTAAGTTCCATTGCTCAACTGGATGGCGCGCGCTGCCTCTTTTTCCAGGCTGACCACCTCTTGTCTTTGCATCTCCGGGTCGCCCATTTGGGGCGTAATGAGACATCGCTGGATGCACACATTGCGCGGGTTTTCTTGATCTTGCCACGATGGAGTCAACGCCAGCCCTAGTGCCAGCGCGGCCGCAAACTTAAACATTTTGTGAATTCTCCTGAACGTCCTACCGGCTTCAACCGGGGCTTAACATCGAAGGGAGTGCTACTTTCATCCTAAATCTTACGAGAAGCGATTCGGCTCCGGCAATCCGCGATGTGAGTCAAAGGTTAACTCCTCGCGGTTTTTCCGCGGCACGGTGGAAGACCGAAAACTGTCTGCTAGAATAACTTTTCGCCGAAGGTAGTCATCTAAGATGGATTGGTTCTAAATGGAGGAATCATGATCGACGTTTCGAAAGGCTTTTCGCGACGGCAGTTCCTTGCGCACACTTCCTGCTTTGGAGCGTTTTATGCGGCGGTACAGCTGATCCCTTTGCCGGCGCTGGCGGAGGAGTTGGGCAGTGATTCTCGTGTATCGCAGACGCCGATCGTGGACAAGGGCTTTGCCTCGGTCAGGAAAATCGGCAACGGATTGTATGCGACTATCTCCGACCCCTCGAAGGGCTACACTACGATTTCCAACGGCGGATTCCTCGCGGGGAAAGATTCGGTGCTGTTGATCGAAGGATTCGGTAGCGCCGCCGGCGCTTCGTTTCAGATGGATGCGCTTCGAATGGTCAGTCAGGTCCCGGTGAAGGGCGCGCTGGACACGCATTATCACTACGACCATTCAATGGGAAATGCGTTCTACGGCGCGAATGGCGTGCCGCTGTGGGCTCATGCAACAACCGCCAAGCGGATCGTGGAAAATTACGCGCCGCTGCAAGGCGCGGACAAAGAAGCGGTGCTGGGCTCCTTCGAAAAGCGGATCAAAGATGCGAAGTCGGATGCGGAACGCGCGCACGCGCAGAGCGATTTGAACGCGGTTACCGGCTTGTTCCAAATTGCGAACGCCAGCATTCTTGCGCTTCCAAATCATCCCATCGATCCGGCAAAACTTCCGATGTCGATCGACCTCGGCGGGTTGACGGCAGTGGTGGAATCGCATCCGGGACATTCGGGGACGGACTTGATTGTGAAAGTGCCGGAGCAAAACGTGGTTTACGCCGGCGATTTGTTGTTCAGTGGGTGGTATCCGGTGTGCTTTGACGAGAAGGCCACGGTTTCCGGCTGGCGTGACACTTTGAAAAAGTTTGCGGCGCTGGACAAAGAC
>Ga0210407_10002769_pt1 | contig 14766 bp, 13 predicted proteins | sample IncBWC27MmetaG_FD_150860 | JGI IMG/M metagenome (GOLD analysis project Ga0210407, IMG submission 150860) | Forest soil microbial communities from Barre Woods Harvard Forest LTER site, Petersham, Massachusetts, United States - Inc-BW-C-27-M | ecosystem: Environmental > Terrestrial > Soil >...
TCCCCCAACTTTAATAACCGAGCGGGTCAGCGGCGAAGTTATTTTGTACGCGGTGATTCGCCGCGACGGTTCGGTCGACGGCGTTCAGCTCGTGCGCGGAATCGACCAGCAGCTTGACGCCAATGCCATCAGCGCGCTGCGCCAATGGAAATTCCGTCCCGGCGCGAAGCAGGGAACGCCCATCGATCTGGAAGCCATCGTGCACATTCCATTCCGCCTGCCGGAAAATCCGTGAGGCAGCGAAGAAGAAGCTAACGCAGAGACCCGCCTGCGGCAGGCGCGTAGAACGCCGAGGACCGCAGAGACTTCCGATTATGACTTGGTTGCGGCAGCGCCCGATTTTTGCGCGCCTATTTCGTTGCTCTCTTCGGCGAGCTTCACCAGCGCGTACAGCGCGTGATTCACCGGAGTAGGGACGCCAAGTTCCCCGCCGCGGCGGGAAATGTAGCCGTTGAGAGAATCGATTTCGGTGCGCTTGCCGCGCAGCAGATCCTGGCCGGTCGAGGAAATCGCGCCGGACATTTGCGTGGCGATTTTTAGCGCGCCGGCCATTCCCGCTTGCGGGCTTTCCACGCCTGGAAGTTCGATGCGCGCGGCGGCGGCAACGGCGAGAACTTCGTTCACGACGGTATCGACCACTTTGCGCGCGTCCTCGCTGGCGGCGATTTGTCCGTACTTCGCGCGGCCCAGCGCGGAAATAGCGTTGAGCGCGCAGTTCCAAATGAGCTTGGTCCACAGCTCGCCGTCGATGTTGTCGGAAATGCGGCAGGCAACTCCGGCGCGTTCGAACAACCCGGCAAAGTTTTCCGTGCGCGCATTGCGCGGGCCGACCACCAGATCGCCTCGGCCCACGTGCTTGATGTGCGCGGGTTCGGGCACGGACGCGGCGACGTACACGACGGCGCTGATGGCGTCGATTCCGGCGGCGCGAATTTTTTCCGCGTTGTCGACGCCATTTTGCAAACTGACCAGCGTCGCGGACCGAGAAAGCAGCGGCGCGAGGGCTCGTGCCGTCGATTCAGTGTCCGTCGTTTTCACGCAGAAGAGAATTACTTCCGCGCCTCGTGCGGCTTCCAGTTCGGTGGACGCTTCCATGCGCAGGGTTTCCTTGAATTGCAAGGTGTCCAGCAGCAGACCATTTTTTCGAACGGCTTCCACAAGTGTAGCGCGGCCGATCATCACGACAGGCGCGCCGGCGCGGGCCAGCATTCCGCCGAAATAGCCGCCAACGGCGCCCGCGCCCACTACCGCGATACGCGGCCAATTTTCCGATGAAGTCATAGCGTGATGGCGGCAATCATAGCGTGATTGCGGAGATGAGGCGATCGATGTCGCGCTCGGCGTTATAAACGTGTGGGGACACTCGAATATTTCCTTCGCGCAGACTGGTGATGATTTTTTCTTTCGCAAGTTTGTGGTAGAGCTCGGCGGTTTTTTCCGGCGAGCGGGCGGCGAAACAGCCGTAGGGGCCGCGGCGGTTGGCATCGAGCGGGCTGGCGGGGACGCAGCGATCTTTCGGGAGGCGTTCGAACAGGAGATCGATCAGGTTGCGGTTGTGTGCTGCGACGGCTTCAGGTCCGAGCCGCAGGACGAATTGCAGCGAGGCGTCCATGGCGGCAAAGTTGAAAAAGTTGGAAGTTTCGGCCATGTCCCAGCGCCGCGCGCCGCGCGTGAGCTTGAGATTTTCGTGTGCGAGCGAATGGAAGATCTCCGCGCCCTCCGCGGCGGCCCAGTAAAACGGGCCGGGGCGCATGTTGTCGATGTGCTCCATTTTGGCCCAGAAAAATCCCGTGCCGTAGGGGCTGAGCAGCCATTTGTATCCGGCGCAGACCAGGAAATCGGCTCCGAGTTTGGCGGCATCGACCGGCATGCTTCCGCAACACTGGCTTACATCGAGCAGCAACAGCGCGCCTTGCGCGTGACACGCGGCGGCGATCCGCGCGGCGTCGAGCAGCACGGCGTTGTCAAAACGCACGAGGCTCACTGAGACCATGCGCGTTTTTGGAGTCATAGCGGCGAGAAAATCGTCCGCGGTGATGAAGCGATCGCGGGGCGCGACAATTTTCAGCACGATGCCTTCGCGCGCTTCCATAGGTTTCCAGGTTGCGTACTGCAGAGGGAATTCGCCTTTGGCGGTGAGGATTTCGTCGCCGGGCTTCCAAGTAAGGCCGTAGGCCACCGCGGACATCCCCGTGCTGGCGCCGGTGGTCAGCGCAATTTCTTCTGGTTTGCCGCCGATGAGTTGCGCGATGGAAGCGCGGATGCGGTTAGGCACTTCGAAATTGGCGGAGTCCGGCATGTGGTGCGGATTTTTCTTCCATTCGAGGGCGGCGTGCACGGCGCGATGCGAGACCTTGGGCATAGGGGCCTGGCTGGCGGCGTTCAGGTAGACGGCATCTTCGATGTCGAACCATTCCTGGCGATAATCGGTGACAGGGGAAGTAGTTGCGGTGGCCATGAGGTTCTCCTGCTTGCGTTTGACGGACTACGATTGTTCAGGAGAAGCGACGGCGAGCGCAACGTCCAATTTGGACAGCCACCGAAGGCGATAAGTCCCGGTCTGGGAAAGTTGCGCTTTGGTTGGTCACTTGGCCCGTGATGCCTGGCGTGCCTCTACGCACGAGCCCGCTTTCATTCCTTATCGCGGAGACTAGCCATTCGTTTACAGTTCTGTGACCGATTAGCCCTATACTCCCTGCATGCGCAAACACCCTCGGCATTTGCCAAATCTATTTTTTATGCTCGCGTTGATCTTGGCGTCCTCTCTTGTTGCGCAGGATGCACCACACGGCACGCAACTGCCGAACGGCAAGCTTCTCACGGAGGTTCCCGGAAATCCGCGGCCAATCAATAATCTGCCCACCGCTATCGCGCTCTCACCCGATGGCCGCTTTGCCGTGCTCTTGCATAGCGGGTTCGGCGCCTACACGTCGGGAGAGAAACAGTCGCTCTCCGTCCTTAACCTGGAAAGCGACGAGCTCACCGACGCGCCGGATGAACGGCTCGGCAGCAAGGCCCGACAAACGTACTTCCTTGGCTTGGCCTTCAGCCTCGACGGCAAACACCTCTTTGCTTCCATGGCTTCGCTCACCGATCCACTGGGCAAGCAAAAGGGCAGCACGGGCAACGGCATCGCGGTATACAGCTTCGAGAACGGGCGGATTACTCCAGAGAGATTCTTGGCTTTGTCTCCGCGCGACAAAATCCCCGGTGGAAAAATTCGCCGCCCGGAATTTCGGTACGTTACCTACCCTGCCGGCCTGAGCGTGGGTATGAGCGGCGGGGAAGAGCGGCTGCTGGTGGCCTGCAACAGTTCCGATGAAGCGCTGCTCTTGAATGCCAGGGACGGTAAAATAATTCACCGCTTCGATCTCTCGACGTTCAAGCACATCCCGGCCTCGCTTCCGTATACGTCGGTGATCACAAGCGACGGAGCGCGAGGCTTCGTCTCGCTCTGGAATGCTTCCGCGGTCGCGGAGCTGGACCTCCTGAAGGGACGTGTCCGCCGCTTCATTCCCCTGCGCGAGGCCGCTTCACCGCTGGCCGGCGGATCTCATCCGACCGCTCTCCTGCTCAATCGTGGTAACTCCAGGCTATTCGTGGCGCTCACCGAACGCGACGAGATCGCGGTCCTTGACACCGCAACGGGCCAACCGGTCTCTTATCTTTCGACAAAGCTCCCCGGACAACAATACGGCGGCAGCGATCCGGAATATCTGACGCTCGCCCCCGACGAGAAGATGCTGTTTTCCGCCAACGCGATTTCCGATTGCGTCGCGGTCTTCGATCTCGCAAAACTTGCTGCCGGCCAGCCGCTCCAAGCCGCCGGCTTCATTCCCACGCAGTGGTATCCCACGGTTGTCGCGGCTACGCGCAAGGATCTTCTAATCGCCAGCGCGAAGGGCCGCGGCTCCGGGCCCAATCCCAAATCCATCGGCAAAACCGCGGACGGACGTCCCCGCTACCCGTACGGGCCGGCGATGATTAATGGCTCGCTCGCTCGCATCGCCCTTGCGGATTTGCCGGCAAATCTGCCCGCGTTCACGAAGCAGGTCTCCGAAACCAACGCCATGCGCGGCAATGCCGACCGCGTGCGCTTCGCCGCCGGTGAGAACAAGATCCGGCACGTCATCTACATCATCAAAGAAAATCGCACCTACGACCAGGTCTTCGGCGATCTAGGCGCCGGCGATGGCGATGCATCTCTGACGATGTACGGCGAGGACATCACGCCCAATCAGCACAAGCTCGCACGTCAATTCGGCGTACTCGATAACTTTTATGACAGTGGCGACGTATCCGGAGATGGCCACGTGTGGTCTACCTCCGCGTCCATTTCCGATTACGTCGCCAAGACTTGGCCGATCGCCTACCGCAGCAACGAGCATACCTACGATTCCGAAGGCACTTTACTTGGCGGCATCTCAGCCGAAGATGAGGTTCCGGATGCCGGCGAGCCCACAGGTGGGTATCTCTGGAAGAATTTCGCCGCCCACGGAATTTCGTACCGACACTATGGTGAATTCATCGTCAGCCGCTGGTGCAATGCGGAGCCCGACACGACTCAACCCAGCTTCGGACCGCCCAAAGCGGATGGCTTGCGCTGCCCGCGCACGACTATCAACAAGGGCGAGGCTCTGGAAAATAATGTCGGCGACCCGCGTGGGGGGCCGAGCCCATACCCGTGGGCCGTCCCCATCCTGGCCAAGAATGTTGCTGCCGAAGTCGAGCTGCGGGGCCACTTCGACCCGCTTTATCCGGATTTTGAGGTCGCCTATCCCGATCAGCTTCGCGCCGATGAATTCTTGAATGAATTCAACGCATTCGTTGCCTCACGCAACGCGCACCAGGACGTAATGCCACAATTCATCCTGCTTCGCCTTCCGAACGATCACACCGCGGGTGGAACTAAAAGCAAGCCCAGGCCTGCCGCATCGGTTGCCGACAATGATTTGGCGATCGGCCGCGTGGTTGACGCGGTATCTCACAGCCCTTACTGGGACGATACGGCTTTCCTGATTCTGGAAGACGATGCGCAGAACGGACCCGACCACGTCGACTCGCATCGCAGCATCGCGCTGGTAATCAGCAAGTACTCGCCGCTGCCAAACACACACGGGGACGCCGCCGCGGCTCCGTTTGTCGATCACGCTTTCTATACGACCATCAACCTGGTGCGCACCATCGAGTCGCTGCTAGGCGTTCCGCCAATGAATGCGAACGACTCGCGCGCCGCAGTCATGGCTCCGCTCTTTAGCGGGTCCGGCGAACAGCCTACATTCGCAGCCGACTATCGCAACCGCGACAACGGCCTGATCTATCAGATGAATAGTAAGGAATGGAAAGAAGGCGAGAATCTCGACTTCAGTCATGCCGATAGCGTGGACACCGCGCTGCTCAACAAGTTCCTCTGGAGGGATCGCAAGGGCGACGTCCCTATGCCCGCGCCCCAGCACAATGTCTTCCCACAGGCTGATACTGGCAGAGTGCCGACAAAGTGACTTTTCTGGGTCGACCCTTCTAGTTTGGCTTATTGCGACCGGGCGGCTAAATGCTGCGGTCGGAACTGCCGGTGCCGAGGTGCGGGGCGTTTACGCTTTCAAGGCGAAGGCTGAAGACCGTGCAGAAATATCCGGCGACACGCGACGTGTAGGCAACAACCCGCCTGGCTTTGAATGGGCCGCGCAACCACAGCAAGAACAAAAGAAGGTACGAAACGAGCAAGAAGACCAGATATTTCGCAGCAAGCTTCAGTTCAAATCTCGGGCTCGGCTCATGAGTGTTGCCGGCAATCCGCAAATGAAGGTCCATGAGCTGGCCGACCTGCTTTTGCGTTTTACGAAGCCACCGGATGGCAAGTGCCTTGCGCTCCTCCAGGAAGAGCCGCCGGGCGTTCGGCGAACTCGCATGGGAAATGAACGCCATGTCCTCTGTCGAGAAAATCCTTTCGATGGCGGCGGCCTCGACAAAGGCGGTGTCCAGCGCTTCCCGGGCGCTTGCAAACTCCTCCAGGGTTACAGACAGACGTTGCGTACTTGATCTTGCCGATTGCAGAACCAAGCGTATGCCAAGTACCAAAATCAGTGATCCGAGGATGACGATGGCTACCAGTCCAGTCATGGCCTCATGATCCTCACCAGGCGCGTGGACGTGCGCGCAAGAACCCCTTGCGTTTTCGCGGCAAGAAGCTCGTAGTCTCGTTCAATCTTGGTTTCCGCAGGCTGCGTCCGCTCCTTGTAGACGGACCACAAAGCCACACACCAAACTCCGAGGGTCAGGACGTACGTTGTGGGAAGCAGCCCTCGCAGGAGATTTGAGAATTCATTCCCGGGCACAAACCATAACGCCAGATTCACCACATTAATGCTCACCCAAAGAAAATAGCCGATCAAAAGCCCCCGGAGATTGCGCCCCAACGGAATGCGATAGCGCAGTAACAGCCACAGCATCAATAGAAGCACGGCGGCTTCGACGTAGCGCAGGTCGCGGCCCAGGGCGGCAACGGCACGAGATGCGGAACTGAACTTGCCATTCACGAAGTTAGAGGCAGTATAGGCGACCGTGATCGCAAAGACGGTCAGCAGGGCGCGCTGTGTAAGACGGCGAATACCGGGCTTGTGCCTGGTGGACCATCGAAAGATCTCTACCATGACCGCATAGCTCGCGAGAATGGTAGCGAGATCGGCAGGCCAGTATAGCGGTTCGTATAGCCTGGGAGCCCACGCGCGTGTCAGGAGGCCGATAATCTCGGCCAGAAGAACACAGGCGATGTAGGTGAAAAAGAGCGGGTACTTTTTCAGGAGGCCTGTCAGCGCGCCGCGAAGCAGAATGACGACCTCCAGGGTGATGGCGGTCGACCAGATGAGCTTGGCAAACATGAAGAAGGGTTAACTCGGCCGCAATATTACCATAAAAGGAAGAAAGAAGGGGAAGATGGGTCGCATCTTCCCCTTCCTGACGTATTGGCCTGCACTTAAACCGCAAGGAGAATGGCGTTCCGGGAGGGAGGAGGGAGCGGAGGAACCGGCCCGCCACCATCTGCTGTCAACGTGTTTAGGAACGAGGGAGGCGGAAGCGGAGGGACTGGCCCGCCGCCATCTGCCAGCAGGGACGGTTGCTGATTCAATGAAGGCAACGACGTCGCGGTTGGGGGCGGAAGCGGAGGGACTGGACCGCCGCCGTCCGCGGTCAACGTATTTAGGAACGAAGGAGGCGGAAGTGGTGGAACCGGCCCCCCACCATCAGCACGCTGCGACGTCGCCGAAGTTCCCAGGGGTTCCTGACTGTGTTGTAAGGGATTCGTCGAAGGCAGAGACAAGGCAACAACTAGTGTTAACGAACTAAGAATCGTCCCGCGGTATTTATGAGTGTTCATTAATATCTCCAATATTAGATTTGGGCTACATAGCCCAGTTGGGGCATGGAACCACACGGAGACCTATTAAGGAAAGTAAATAATTACTACGTGTATAAAGCTATGCTAGCAACGGGCGAGATGCGGAAAAGTCGAGCGGCAGGGTGCGGACCGCGCGGCGGACTGCGCTACTGCGGAGGCGAGAACGAGTAGTTCAGAAGTGGGCGCGAAGCTCGCGGAAGGCCGGGAGGATGACGAGTTTGCCGGAACCGGAAACGACCGGCTCGTGTTCGAGCTGCCAGGTATGTTGGTGGGGGATGTAGACGGCGTTCAAGCCGATTTGCATGGCGGGGTTGATGTCGCTGCGCGGGCTGTTGCCAATCATCCAGCCGTGGGCCTTCACGATTTTGTGTTTGCGCACCAATTCGCCGTAGGTTTCCGGGCTTTTTTCGGAAACGATTTCGATGAACTCGAAAAAGCCCTGCAAACCGGAGCGTTCGACTTTGGCCGCTTGCTCGGCGGGTTCGCCCTTGGTGAAGAGAATCAAGCGGTGGCGCTCGGTGAGATAGGCGAGAGTTTCGGGGACGCCATCGAGGATTTTCGGCGGGGTGCGTTCGAGGTCCACGACCCGGGTGTGAATCTGCGCGAGAACTTCACGCTTGGCCATGTGTTCGGCGAGCTTCATATAGGTTTCTTCCAGTGAGCGGCCGAAGCTGCGCACTCCGTAGCCGTATTGGCGAATGTTCTTGCGCTCGGTTTCGTTGAGGATGTGCCGAACGTAGGCGCGCGTGAAGCCGCAGGACTCGACGAGAGTGATGAAGTCTTCGATCAGTTTCTCGAAGAAGACATTGTTCTCCCACAGCGTGTCGTCGGCATCGATTAGCAGGGTCTTGCGGCGCATGCGTTTTTCGCTATCTCTTCCTTTGGATCAGTTCTTAGCTTTGCCGGCGGCGAGTTTTTCGAGAATGCCGCGAGCGACGCGCTGCAGTTCGCCAAAACGCGTCAGGTAGTCCTGGAATTCGGAATTCATAAGCTGGGCATCCTGTGGCCCGAGCTGGATGCGCAGGATCATGTCGCGGAGCTTGACAGGGTGGGGAAGCAGCGCGTCTTCCTGGAGTTCTTCGAGAGCGGTTTTGGCGTCGTAGTGATACATAATTTCCTCGTTCGGTGAGACCGGTCGATGTTCATTGTACTCGCGGGGGGCGGGGCGACGCGAGAGAGGAGGATGAGAGCCGTGGTCGTGGTTCTGGCGGTTCCATCGGCCGGGACACGGCTGCCTGCGCAGGCAGGCCAAAGCGCGCCTTTACGATCTTTTTGTCAGGCGGGGACCTTCTCAAGTAGCGGAACTTCAGGCGGCCGTGGCGCTGGCGGGAAGAAACTCGTAGCGATCAATCTTGGCGGCTATGCCAACGCGGCCGTTAGCGCCGGCATCGACGCGAACGACCTGGCCGCGGCAGCGGATATCCACTTCTCCGGTCGAAGAAACTTTCTGCGGTAGGGTGAGGACGAAGTCTATGTGGCTGCCCACCGTGAACTTGGTTTCAGAAAGAAAATACAAGCCGCGATAGCTGACATCGCGCGTACTGGCGCGCAGTTCCTTACTTTGCGCTTCCTGCGGAAGGACGCGCATAGGCAAGCTCATCAGGAAGCGCCGCGCTTCGCGGCGATCGGCTCCATCCGGCATCAAGACCCTCAGAAGCGGTACAATCGACTCGACGCTAGCACCCGACCTCGCAAACTGCAATCTCAAATGTGGACAATTATGTCCTAGTACGCGGGGTAGGCGGTTTAGGCGTATACTTAGCTTGCCCCGCCTAAGTTGGACTTGGTATTGGGTTTATGGACCGACGCGAGCATCATCGCGCGCAACTCTGCCTGCCGGTACGGATTCGCTGGAATACTCCTTTTGCGCAAAAAACCGAGGTCTGCAGGACACTGGATGTTTCACGCGGCGGGCTGCTGGTTCCTTGTCACGAGGCGCATGCACCTGGCGTGGAAATGTGGGTGACGTTTCCTTACGATACTTCCTTGGGCGACGGCCAGCCGGAAGTGTTGGCGAAAGTCGTGCGCGTGCGGTTGGCGCACAACGGCAATGGGAGCGCGTCGATCGACCAGGACGCGAATGAACCAGCGGTGGCGTTGCACTTTGCGTTGTCTCCTCGGACGCAGGCTAACGGCAATGGCAATGGCCACACCAAAGAACGGGAACGGCGCGGAAGCCCGCGACGCCCGCTGGCGCTTCCGGTTCGCGTGCGTCCCGAGCACATTCCGTGGTTTGAAGAAGCGATGACCATGGATGTGTCCGCGCACAGCTTGCGTTTTCTGAGCAGCCGCGAGTACCAGGTAGGGGATCGTTTGCTGCTTTCGTTTGAAGCGACCGCTTCGGCTCCCTGGCCAGTCGCTTCGGAAACATCCGCCTGCGTCCTGCGAATCGAGAGCGTGCCGGATAGCACGGCGCTGGCGGTCACCATCGTACGCGAAACGTAATTTCTCTTGCGCTACACTTGCCGATTGCTTTCGTTCCACAAGAAACAATGACAAACAGCGAAGCGGCTCATGAGTCGCGCAATTTCTTTCTGGAAGGGCCGGCGGGACGGCTGGAAGCAATTCTCTGGAGGCCGGCCGTCAAGGCTCGGCCGTCCTTCGCGGCGCTGGTCTGCCATCCCCATCCGTTGTTTGGCGGGACGATGCACAACAAGGTCGTGTATCGAGCTGCGAAATCGCTGGATGCGCTTGGTTTGCCGGTGCTGCGGTTCAATTTTCGCGGCGCGGGAATGAGTGCCGGGACGCACGACCGCGGGCAAGGCGAGCAGGGGGACGTAACCGCGGCTCTCGACTTTCTGGCCCGGGAGTTCCCGGGCGCTCCGTTACTCGTGGCTGGCTTCAGCTTTGGTTGCTGGGTTGGCTTGCGTGTGGGATGCGCGGACGGGCGAGTGAGGGAGTTGATTGGACTGGGTACCCCGGTAAACAACATGGATTTCTCGTTTTTGCGAAATTGCGAAAAGCCAAAGTTATTTGTGCATGGGGCGCACGATAAGTTTGGGGAGATCGCGAAGGTGGAAGCGCTGGTGAAATCCTTGCCCGCAGAGAACCGTTTGGTAGTCGTTGCGGGAGCGAATCATTTCTTTGCCGAGAAGCTGGACCAGGTGGATGAAGCGATTCGCGGTTGGCTGAAGGATCGGCATCCGGAGATTACGGCCGCCAAATTGTAATTGTCGAAGGCTGGATCCCGTGCGTTGCATCAGCCAGAATTGGCAGTGCCACTGGGGGAAATTCAAGCGCCTTCGCCCCGTGTGAAAAGTTGGCTGAATTCGTCCACGGTGGCTGGCGGGATACCGACGAGGCGCGCATTAGCCATCACGTGCTCCGCGTGCGACATGCCGACCAATGCGGTGGTAATTCCGGGAGACGAACGCACGAATTGCAAAGCGCGTTCCGCATCGCTTTGCAAGCCGAGCGCTTGCGCCACGAAGGGCGGCAAATTGCGCGCCACCTGGCCTTGGAACAGCGAAGCACTGGCAATCAACGTCATCCCCAGCTCGCTGGCGGCTTCCATCACGGTTTTCGCGGCGCCGTCAATTGTTTGATTGCCGAGGGTCAGCGCTTCGGTCATCGCCAGATTGAACGGGAGCTGCACGAACCGGAAACGGTGCGTTTCGCCGGCAATGTCGCGGGCCAGCTGCTCAAGCTCGCCAAGCTGCAAGGATTCGCGCGCGCTAGCTTCCTGGCGGAAGCCGCTCCACGTCGCCATACCGTAGAACTGAATTTTCCCGTCGGCTGCGGCGGACTCGAGATAGATGAATGCGTCGCGCACGCGCTCCAGGAAATCCGGTCGCGAGACCTCGCTCAATTGCGTTTCCGGATTGTGCAGGTAGTAGAGGTCGACACAATCGACGCCGAGATTGCTCAGACTGCGGCCGAGCTGGTCTTCCAGGAAACGCGGCGTCATGCAATGGCTGCCTTGCACGATCTCATTGGGCTTGAGGATGCCCGGCTGAATGTATTCGCGGTAGAAATATTCGTTGGGTTCGGCGGGCATGGAGCCATCGGGCGTGAGATAGCCGCCTTTGGTGCAGAGAATGAACTCGTCGCGTGAAAAGCCTTTTTGCGAAAGTTGCTTGAGGGCGGAGCCGATGCTGCGCTCGCTGCGTTGGAAGCGATAGTTGATGGCGGTGTCGATGACGTTGAGGCCGTTCTCCACGGCCGCCACAACGGAGGCCGCGTAACTTGCATCGATTTTATCGTCGGGCTGGCCGAGGTACGTGCCGATGCCCAGGGAAGAGACGTTGAGCTTTTGGGCTTCGCGGAAATGTGCGGGAGCGGCGATGCTGGAAAACCTCTTGGCGTAACGCGCGGTTCCCGAGGATGTCGCGGATGTGGTCATGCTGCTCCTTTTAGGATGTGGGCGCGTGCGGAGGCGTGCCGTTCGACTCCGGCTCCGCTTTCGGCGCCAGCAGGCGCGAGCATCCGCGCATGATTCTGCGGTACGGCCAATCTTTTTCGCGGAAGAAAATTTCACCTTCGCGCGGATTACTGTAATACCAGCGAGCCACTAACCACAAATATTCGCCGAGCGCATTTTTGTCTTTGCCCGCCGCTGGCGCATTGGCTAGCGAGTTTTCTTGCGACTTAGCCAAGGGGCCTTCCAGATATTCGCGAAAAATGTGTTCGGCGGAACGCGGTTGGCCAGCGATTTCCGCGAAGCGCACGAGAGTCGGCTCGGCGAGCCAGCCGCGATGAATGGCATAGACGGCTATGGTTTGCTCTTCGGCGCTGCGTTGGAGAATGACGGCGTTTAAGTCCTGGATGCGCCTCGGGAGTTCCGGAGAGCCGCGCAGGGCATCATCCAGCTTTTCGATCTTCTTGTGCAGGGCCGAGGCGCGCTCGAAATCGAGCTGCTGGCTGGCACTCTCGCGTTCCTGCTCGAGCGAATTGCGCAGCGAACCGCCGCTGGTGTCCAGGAACTGGACTAACCTCTGCACCTCGACGTCGTAGTCTTCTTTTGTGCAGCCCGCGAAGCAGGGTGCCAGGCACATTTTCATCTCGGAGTACATGCAGCCGGGGAAGGAAGGATCGCGGCGGATCTTGATCTGGCACCGGCGGACTTTGAAAAAATCGAGCGCGCTGCCGGCGAAAGCTTCGGCCGAGCGGCGGGAGGCGAAGGGACCATAGTAGGCGCCGGCGGTGGGCGCGCCGGAGTCGTCGACAGCGATGCGGCGGGTGACATAGCAGCGCGGATAGGCATTGCGCAGGCTCACTTTCAAGACGGCGGGAGGGCGCAGGCGCAGCATGGATTGGTAACGCTTCGGGAAGAGCTGTTTGGCGTGGAGATAGTAAGTAAATATTTGTTCAAAGCGCGAGCCGGTCAGCCGATAGCGCACGCCGCGCGCCACTTCGCGGAGGTTCAATCGTTTGCTGGCCGGATCGGGCAAGCCGAGCAGGCGCTGCAGACGGCGGCGCAGATCTTGCGTGCGGATGAGCAGCGGCTCGGCGCCTTCCTCTCGCAGTTCGATCAGGCAAACGGCTGGTCGCGGCGGAAGCGCGGAGAAGAAATCGTCGGCGCGAGCAAGATCAAAGGGGAGACCGCAATCCAGTTCCAGCACCGTTTCAGGATACTACGCGAATCAGGACTTCAGAACCCAGGAAGAGATGACCAGGCGCTGGATTTCGCTGGTGCCTTCGTAGATTTCGGTAATGCGAGCGTCGCGATAGGCGCGCTCGACGGGATATTCGCGGCTGTAACCGTAGCCGCCATGAATCTGGATGGCTCTGTGCGTGACGCGGGTGGCCATTTCGCTGGCGAAAAGTTTGGCAATGGCGGCGTCCATGCTGAAACGCGCGCCGGTGTCCTGTCTCCAGGCGGCTTTGCGGACCAGCAGGCGGGCGGCGTCGATTTCGGTGGACACGTCGGCGAGCATGAACTGGATAGCTTGGAATTGGGAAATCGGATGGCCGAAGGCCATGCGTTGCTGCGACCAGGCTAGCGCGGCTTCGAAGGCTCCTTGCGCGATGCCGGTGGCCTGGGCGGCGATGCCGATACGCCCGCCATCGAGAGTCGACAGCGCGACCTTGTACCCTTCGCCTTCGTTGCCGACGCGGTTGGCGGTAGGAACCTCGCAATCAGTGAAGATCAGTTCGCAGCAGGCGGTGGCGTTGATGCCCAGCTTTTTTTCTTCCTTGCCGACTTTGAAGCCCGGCGCGCCTTTTTCCACGACGAGGGCGGTGATTCCCTTTTCGCCTTTGGGCGGATCGGTGTTCACGTAGACGATTGCGGCGTCGGCGGCGCCGCCGTTGGTGATCCACGCTTTGGTGCCGTTGACGACATATGTGTCGCCTTTCTTCACGGCTTTGGTTTGCAGCGCTGCGGCATTGGAACCGGCTTGTGGTTCGGTGAGCGCATAGCAGCCGATTTTTTCTCCGCGGGCGAAGGGGAGCAGAAATTTTTTCTTTTGCTCTTCGGTGCCGAAGCGATGGATGGGGTCGCAGTACAGCGAGTTTTGCACGGAGAGGATCACGCCGGTGGAAGCGCAGCAACGGGAAATTTCCTCGATGACGATGCTATAGGCGATGTGGTCGAAGCCGGCGCCGCCTTCTGCTTCGGGGAACGCTATCCCCGTGAGGCCGAGTTCGGCGGCCTTCTTGAACGTGTCGCGGGGAAAGCGGCCGGTTTCGTCGAGCTCCTTGGCGAGCGGCTTCACTTCGGACTCCGAAAACTCGCGGACAGTTTTCTGCAGCAGCTTTTGTTCTTCGGTAAGTTCGAGGTTCATAGCCGTGAGCAGGTATCCCTCATTCTAACTTGGCAGCGGTACTTGCGTTGAGGCCTTTCGCCTACCTCGCCGCATGGCTGAGGACGCCGCCGCCCCGCAGGGCACTGCGATCCTTAATACAGGTGCTGGCGCTATGCGGAAAGTGCGGTGCGCAGGCGTTGGTACGTCGTCTTCAGGTCTTCGGGGTGGACGCGGGTTTCGGCGGTAACGGTCATGAAATTGGAATCGCCAAACCAGCGGGGTAGAACGTGCAGATGGAGGTGGCCGGCCACGCCGGCGCCTGCCGCGCGGCCAAGATTCATGCCCAGGTTCATGCCGTCCGGTTTGTATGTGCTGCCGTAGACGGTTTCCATGCGCTGCGCGAGGCGCATCATTTCGCCCAGCGCTTCCGGGTCGCACGCGCTAAGTTCCGCAACATGGGCGTACGGAACGACCATCACATGGCCGGAGGTGTAAGGATAGCGATTGAGGATGATGAAACTCTTTGCGCCGCGATACACAATCAGCGTTTCGGAGTCGTCCGTACGGGCGGCGGCGTCGCAAAAAATGCAATCGGGTTGCACGCCGCTTGCTGCTTCCTTCATGTATTGGTAGCGCCAGGGCGTCCAAAGGTAGTCCATCAGCTCGCTTTCCCTCGTATGTGTA
>Ga0210407_10002771_pt1 | contig 14758 bp, 9 predicted proteins | sample IncBWC27MmetaG_FD_150860 | JGI IMG/M metagenome (GOLD analysis project Ga0210407, IMG submission 150860) | Forest soil microbial communities from Barre Woods Harvard Forest LTER site, Petersham, Massachusetts, United States - Inc-BW-C-27-M | ecosystem: Environmental > Terrestrial > Soil >...
TGCGTTATGGCCAAGTCCCTGGGAGGACGCGTATAAGAGTTCGCGGCCTCGTGCGTAATCTCGGCGCTGAGACCTCCTCCACCCGCCGGCTTCAGGCCGCCCCCGCCACCGGCGGGATGCAGACCACCTCCGCCACCTGCTGGCTTCAGACCACCTCCGCCACCCGCTGGCTTCAGACCGCCTCCGCCACCTGCCGGCTTCAGACCGCCTGCCTCGCCACCCGGTCCGATTGTAGAGATCGTACCGACCGCGCTGACCTGCCGTAGATCAAGACCAGGAGACGGGCCAACTACACCTTCGGCTGGCGTGCCTTCCCATTCGTTGTACCCGTGCATAACATCGCTGGAACTGCCGTCGAAGTTGATGTCTTCGCCGGTTGCACTCGACCAGAAGAAGTTGCTTGTGAAGTCGCTGACATAGGACATCGGCTGATCAGTGCCAAGAAGGGGCGTACCGTCACAGTGCGGTGACACCGTGGTACTGGCTGTGGCCGCACGTGTTTCTGCAACACCCGAAGCGTTGCTCAATGTCAGAGTTGTAGTCGTTGATGCAGTTGAAACGAACGTGCCGTTGTTTGCTCCGTTTGTAAAGCCAGCGACGGTAAAAGTTAATCCAGCGAGAGCGTTGCCTCCGCCGCCGGTGATCGTTCCTCCATAAACAGTGCTTCCACCTGCAGCGTTTGCGGCTGACGACAATGTCAAAGGACTCCCGGCATAGCTGGTAAGTTGGAACCAAGCCGTTCTGTCATAAATGGTATTGCCATTGATCAAGACCCCCGCTCCTTGTGGCAAGTTTTCCGTGAGCGTAGGCAGCGCCTCCTCGGAATAGTCGACCACCATCAGAGGTTTACCCTTTGCATTAAACTTACCGGGCACCTCCAGAAGGTCAAACTGGAACAGGTAACTCATGACGCTTTGGACATTAGGCTTGCAGTTAGCCTCGTAGGTGGGCGTGTAGTCGTTTGGATTATTCGGCAGTTTGTTGTAAAAGCCTCCGCCATGCGTCCGGGCCATGGTGTGCCCTAACTCGTGCATGAACGTGCCCGCCTTCATTTGCCATTTGTTGCCGTCGGCTGCGGGATTGTTCGGCGGACCCCAGTTCCCGTAACCCAGCGAGATAACCGAGTTCTGACCACCCACGTCGGAATATCCGGACATGCTGGTCACTTGCCCGTTCGCGACCGCCAGGTTGGGATCGGTCTTGGAAGTGTACGTAAAGTTTGTTGGGTTGCCGCCTACGGTTATCGAGAATGTTTTCGCTGTGGGCGCGGGGCTCGATAGAACGCAGTAAGTGCCCTCCAAGTTGGGGTTGGTGAGCGCGAACACGACGGTAACTCGGCCCAACGGGCACGAGTTGTCGGTCGCGGTAGCCCCTGTCGATTGCGCCACTATTTGGGAAATGCCATGGGGCACGTTCGTGGTAAATGTCACTGTGTTGCCGGTTTGCTGCACTTTCGATAACGATCCATCCGACAAGTACCAATTCGGCAGGCCTACTCCATGGGAAAACAATGCGTAGTGATAGCTGTCCTTTTTCCCGTGTGGGAAAACCGCCACGCAAGTGTTTGGATCCGAGGTGGGGTCGCAACCAATCAGACCCGTCTGCGGCTCAATCGTCTGATTCTTTATGTATGCGAGGCCTTCCCTGAATCCAACCGTGCCGGGTTCATTCGGGAATGGACACGTAAGATCAGAATCAGTGCACGTGGCCGAAACGATGTTGCCCTTGGCGTCATAGGTTTGGCTTTCTGAGATTGCGTTGCCGGGAATCGCGTGCAAGACAACGGGCAAATGATGACCGGTGCTGGCGTAAGAGGCAACCACCTTATCAATAGCGTTCGCATCAGGAGTCAAGCCATCCTCTGTGTCCACTGCCAGGCGCGGGTCGAAGGAATAATCACCGCCTGGTGATACGGCACAGGAATTCGCGGATGACGCAGGCCCTAGTACTTTACTGCACATGTAGTCGTATTGCAGGAAGACGTCCTGCTGGCCAGGCGTTGCGCCGGGGAGGGGCACCCAAGCCGGATCGTGTAAATTCCCTGCGCTGCACACCCCGTTGTTGAACGCGGCATCGCAGTATCCGGGAGGATTGCTCAGTTTCCACGACTCTAGAATGCCGTCGTTGTCGGGGTTCTTGACCGTGGTGCTGACAATAACCGCACCCCACGAGACGCACCCCTGGTTGCTCATGGACGGCACCACTTGCGTGGTCGCGTTGCTATCGTCCTCCAATACCCCCGGACTCGTTTTGCTGGCGTTAGAGAATGTCCATGTCGGATTGTCCCAGGTGCCGTACCATCCAGGGAATGCGGGCAGCTGCTTGCCGTAGAGAGGCGGAAGTGGGAGGAGGGAATTCGCCCCGCTACCCAGGTAAACGGTTTGGAACTTATTGCTCTTTCCGTCTCCCACGATGTGAGTCAGTCGAGAGACCGGATTGTGATCAGCGTCATAGAATCCCTGCAGCGGTTGCGTCATGGTCAGCTGCGTGTTGCTTTGGGCATAGTCGCCGTCGTAGATGACAATCGAGTTCAGCGGAATATTTGGCCCGCCGGCGCCGGAAAGAATTCGATAAATAACGACAAGAGTTGCGCCCAGGGTAAGCGGGGTTGAGTTGCCCACGCTCGGCAGCCGTACTTCGAAGCTGCCGTTCGCTATCGAATTGCCATTGGCATCCACAGGCAGGCCGCCAGCCACATCGGCGCGGTAGGTCCGCAACAGTTTCCCGGTTGAACCGCCCGTGCATCCGCCCGAACTCCAGGAAACCGTGGTACTGGCGCTCACGTTTGTTCCTGAAATCGCATAACCCGGCGCCGCCGGGCCGCCATTCAGCGGTCTGATAAAGCCGTTTTGGCCAGAGCCGGGCGCGCCGGGCTTCACTCCTGCTTTTTCGACGGTTTGCCAGTAGAGCAAGGCCGCAACGATCTGCGCGCCCTGCGGAACCTGTTTCGTCCCAGTAATGCCCGGGTTGGTATCAGGCACTGAGATCGTCCCAACAGAGTAGGTCACCCCGTTGATCGTCGTGAAGTTCTGGTTCATGTTGTATGCGCCGGCGACGATGTAATCGCCAGTTACGAAAAAATTGTTCCCGAAGTTGAGTGGAGACTGCGCGAAGCCCGGTTGTGTCGCTAGCGAAAGTAGTCCCAGGAGAACAAAAAGGCATACGAATTGGGTTTTGCGCGACATGGCTGCCTCCTTACCGAGCGACGTTCTGCCGAGTCTCCTCGGGGCTGCCCTATGGCCTCTCCGAACACGATGTCGTTGCATGGGAACCTCTCTGTTTTCTCTGGTCAGGGTGCGGAGATTTACATTCATAGCGCGTTCTTTCTCTTTTGGGGAAGTTCTGCCTGGACTCGAAACAAGACTGGATTCAGGAAGGGGAGTCCTGAATTTGACAAAAGTCCTGGCGCAAGCTGAAAAGTACGATTCCAAGCTGCGGCGAGTGGTCCGAATGCATTGTCATCCGAGACCGAGCAACCGCAGCCACGAAATTCTGCACTTGAATGGCTCGCCTGTCAATGAAATTATGCTCTGAAAATATTGTTTGAACCGTGGGCTACTCTCGTCAAAGTGGCGCGGGGTGGTGGCGCTCCAGCACTATTGATTACGGTACCGCGTCGAAGCTCCGTTTCGATTGGCGGTTTCCGCTGGGGTGGTCAGGTCGCATGGTGCACGATCTGTCTGAAAGGCCTCTCCACCGGATGAGTCTCGGGATCGGTCCATCCACCCTGTCTTTTCAATAACTTACCCCCATAAAATGCCCGAATTCGCCGCTTAACCCCGATTTTCTCCCCTTCATTGCCTTCTTCGTGCTTAAAGGTCACGGTTTCAATAGGATCACTGTGACCTATTCCACGCATCGAAACTTCCAGGTTTCTCCGTGGAAAGTTTGTTTATACAGGTTCCCGCACGCGGGACCGCGGGGACAGTTCTAACTCCCGAGTTTAGGAAAGCGAGAGCAGAATGCACAAGCCGATTAAATATGTTGAGAAGGCCGTGACGATTGCCGCCACGGGCGCATGGGCAGTTTTTGAACGCCTGAACCGCGTTTCTCCGAATGCGTCGCCGACTCCCAAATGGTCCGATAAGCCGCTGCTCAAGTCGTGGGAAAAATCGAAGCCGCCGCTCGGCTGGCCGCGCTCGACTGATTCACTCTGTCCCAAGTGCGTGCCGGAGATACGGCAGCAAATTCTCGACGGCCATCTGCCGGTTGACGTTCTGATGGACGAAAAAGTTGGCGAGATCAAGGCCCAGATCATCGAACGCGATGGCAAGATCTGGATGGTCAAGGACTGCGTGAAGCACGGTCATTTCGAAGACTTGATGTCGATTGACACCGAATTCTCGCAGCACCTCGAAGAAGTTTTCCCCGGCCGCGATATCAAGGCGCACAACGACGAGAAGCTGCATCATCATGGTTCGTCCACGGTGAAGTATGGACGGGGCTCGGTGCTTACCGTCGATCTGACGAATCGCTGCAACATGATGTGCGATCCCTGCTTCATGGACGCGAACCAGGTTGGCTACGTCCACGAACTTACCTGGGAAGAAATCAAGACGGTGCTCGACAACGCGATTACGATTAAGCCGCGGCGTCAGATGTCGGTGCAGTTCTCCGGTGGCGAGCCTACGCTGTCTCCTTACTTCCTGGATGCGGTTCGTTATGCGCGCAAAGTTGGATACAACAGCGTGCAGGCGGCAACCAATGGGATTGAGTTCGCCAAGAGTTATGAATTCTGTCAGCAGGCGGTCGAAGCGGGAATGCGGTATGCCTATCTCCAGTTTGACGGCATCGGCAACGCCGCCAACGATCATCGCGCTGTGGGCAACTTGTTCGATGTGAAGTTGAAGGCGATCGACAACCTGCATCGCGCGGGCTGCGAAATCGTGCCCGTGGTCACCATTATCAACGGCATTAACAACGAGCAGGTGGGACGCATCATTCAGTTCGCGCTCGACAATCCGAAGAAGATCGGCTTCCTCAGCTTCCAGCCGGTTTCGTTTACGGGCCGCGATGAAGCCATCACTGACGATCGCCGGCAAGCGCAGCGTTATACACTTGCGCACCTGGCGCACGACGTCAAAAATCAGACTGGATTTGGCGTTCCCGCGCGCGACTGGTATCCGATCAGCTTCATGAGCACGTTCTCGGACTGGGCCGACGTCATGCACGCCCAGGATACCAACAACGACTGGGGCCAACTTTCCTGCGGATGCCATCCGAATTGCGGGACAGGAATGGCTTTGATGATTGATAAAGAGACGAAGGAAGCGGTGCCGGTTACGGCTTTCCTGAAGGGCGATCAGTTGGCGAAGGATATTGCGAAGGTCAACGATGCGGCTCGCAGCAAATTCTGGACGGCGTTTGGGATGGCTTTGTGCCTGATGAAGAACTACGACTCGTTCCAGTCGCCTACGCACTTCAAGCTTACCGACCTGCTCAAGAAGTTTGACAAGAACTTCAATGCTACGGGCAAGAACTATGGCAAGGTTGGTCCGGACCGGACGATTGACGACGTGATGAAGCGGCGTCAGGACCGGTGGAATTTCCTGTTCATCGCCGGGATGTGGTTCCAGGATCTGTTTAACTACGACTTCCGACGGACCGAGCAGTGCATCATTCCTTACGCTACGCAGGAAGGCGAGATCAGCTTCTGCGCTTACAACACGGGCGTGGGCTGGCGCAACATCATTGAGAAGATGCACATGACTTCGACGCTTACGAAGTGGTACGAAGAGCACGGACGTCACGAGATCTTCGCGGGCGGCAAGAAAGTCAACATGGAAGACAAGGAGCACGCGCTCTACCTGCGGGAGGAGATCGTGACCCATGAAGTCCAGCACGATCTTGACAAGCTGGGTATTGCTAAGACGGCGCGCGAAGAGAAGAAGAGGGCTCGCGATAGCAAGGCAGAGACCAATAAGGTCAAGAACGACGCAGCCTACGACGCACGCATGGCGCAGCTCTATCGGGAAGTTGTTCTGAAGGAGAAGCCAGCCACCTCGAATGAGGGTGGATTCATTCCGCTGGGCGCGATCACGGCGGCGATTGCTCCGGCTAACGGGAACGGCGCGGCGAGAAAGAGCGAAGAAGTTGGCGAGCCGGTGGCGGGAGACTAGAGGGCAGCAATCAGCACCTAGCAATTAGCTCTTCGCTCTTCGCTTAAGAAATACAAAGGCTGCTCGAAAAGAGCGGCCTTTTGTTTTGATGCTGGTTACACGGCCGGTCCTGGGATGCGGGATGCGAGGCACCTGCTTTCACGTGGTATAAAGGCGTTGTATTATCTAGCCCACCAGAGTTCGGGGCATTCGCGGTCATCTCTCTACCAGGCCAAAGACATTGCACACGCAACGATCAGGAAAAACCTTCGTGGCAGTAGCTCTGCTCCTTGCCATGATGGCGCTGCTGTCCGGCGGCGCCGCACGGCGGGAATCCGTTACGGTTGATGAAGTCGCCCACATCGGCGCCGGGGTGAGCTATCTGCAGAGACTGGATATGCGGATGAACGAGGAGCATCCGCCGCTGCCGAAGGCATGGGCCGCGATACCGCTTGTCCTCCGGGGAGTGCACGCCGACTACTCGCATGTTTCCTGGACCTTCAGCAACAAGATGTTCAACGCGTTCCTGGGCGAGTGGGTGTTCGGACACTGGGTCATCATGCGCTGGAACGATCCCCACGCGACCCTTTTTTGGGCTCGAGTGCCCATGCTGCTGCTCACTCTGCTGCTGGGCCTCGTTATCTACGTTTATGGCTCACGACTGGGAGATAGCTGGGGAGGTCTGTTGTGCCTCTGCGCCTATGTGAGCATGCCGGCGTTCCTGGCATTCGGCCCGCTCGTAATCACTGACATTGCGATCGCGCTGTTCTGGGTCCTGGCGGTTTGGCAACTTCCCGAGATGTGGCACTCTCCCTCGCGCTGGACTGTCATCAAGTTTGGGCTGGCTCTGGCCGGCGCTTTTCTTTCGAAATTCTCTTCTGGATTATTGTTCTTCGTCTTTGTGGCCGTCGCTCTGAGCTTGCGTTGGCGCGGGGTCCCAGAGCAGCCAACGGATAAGGCCGCCTTGCGCGCCTGGCGGCGCCGTGCGTGGCGCAACATGGCCAAGGCTACGTCTGCGGCCGCCTTGTTCGTGTACGTTGTTTATTTTGTCCTATCCTGGAACGAGCCGACGGACTCGTTCAACATTATTCCGCACTTTCCCGCGTCGCCGTTGTTGCGGCGGCTGCTCATGCCGTTGTGGAAATACTTGCGCGGTCTGCTTGGATTCGCGTTCAGCGCCGCGAGCCGGCCAACGTACATTCTGGGCCATGCCTATTCTCATGGCGTCTGGTTTTATTTTCCGGTGCTGTTTGTCTTGAAGTCTCCTCTGGCGTTTCTTCTCTTGCTCCTTCTCGCGGTGGCGATTGCCATCTTCTTGAAGCGCCGTTCTGGCGGACAACCCAGCGGACAAATATCTGCGATACCCAGTGGCGTGGAACTGCACTGGCGCGCGGTATGGGTCTCGCTTGTGGTCTTCGTAACCGCGTGTATGCTGAACCGGCTGGACATCAGCATTCGTCATTTCTCGGTTGCGCTGGCGGTGGCGACTTTTCTGCTCGCTCCGTTGCCGCGCATGTTGGAGTCACTGCAGCGCTCGAACTGGCGCGGCGCACGCGCGGGAAAATGGGTGACCGTCGGGCTCGCGGCCGCTTCTCTGGTCACAGCCGTGCGGGCCTATCCAAATTATTTTCCATTCCTGAATGTGCTCAGCATGGGCAGGCCAGCTTACCTCCTGGTAAATGACTCCAACCTCGATTGGAACCAGTCTCTGCCGGAAGTCGAAAAGTTCGTGCGGCAGCGTGGACTGAACCAGATCCTTATCGATGAGTACGGATTCTCCGAGCCCACGGTGTATGTCCCTGAGGCCCAGCTCTGGAGATGTCAGGAGCCTTCTCCCGCAGACGGCGGCCGATGGGTGGCAGTCTCCGCCAGCAACATTGCAGACGGGAGCAATTGCCTGTGGCTGATGCAGTATCCGCATGAGGCGCTGGCAGGCGGCAGCATGTACGCCATTCAGCTTCCGCAAACGATTCCGGCAGCGGGAACCCCCGGAGGTCCACCGCTGCCCGAGGCTTACCGTTATTTCGGCGGTGCTCCTGGCTTCGATGTCCGCGCAATTTTCGCGAACTGCATTCGCGATCCGCAACAGCTTCAACCGACCATGGACAGGATGCAGGCGTCGTTTCAGGCGGCCGCGCAGAAGAAGAAGTAAGATCCAGTCGTGCGGCGGGCAAATTGTGGCTAGAGGAAACACCCGACCGACAGTCCGAATTGCGATTGGGGACTGACTTCGGCGTGTCGCAAACAATTCTCGGTTAGTCTAATCGGTTTACAACGGTTACGTCCGAGTAGCCTGTTAATGAGGAGTTGACTAACTCCCGCCTCTCCGCCACAATCTCCCGCAAACAAGCAGATGATCGTCAATACCGAATATGCGGATATTTCGCTGTCGGGTTTCCCGATGCGAACCTTCGTCGCCGCGCCCACGGCCGAAGGTCAATATCCCGGCATCTGGTGCTTTTCCGACATTTTTCAGCTCACACCGCCAATGCTACGCACCTGTGTTCGGCTGGCCGGGCATGGATTTGTTGCCGCTGCCCCGGAAATCTATCGCCGCATCGAACCACCGGGAACCGTGATCCGATTTGATGACGCCGGACGTGTCCGCGGCCAGCAAGACGCCGCGAAGACTCCGGTCGCGCATTTCGATGCCGATTGCCGCGCTGGTCTGGACTGGCTTTCCAAACATTCTAAGGTCGCACCAGGGAAAATCGGCGTCGTGGGTTTCTGCATCGGCGGCCACCTCGCCTTCCGTGCGGCGTTCCAGTCCGATGTCCGTGCAACGGTCTGTTACTACGCCACAGGCATCCATGACGGTAAGCTCGGTCAGGACGCAGATGCCGGATCGTTAGCCCGCGCGACACAAATCCGCGGTGAACTTTTGATGATCTTTGGGACAAAGGACCCGCACGTGCCCGAGGCGGGCCGCGAAACGATTGATCGGGCGCTGCAAAACTCCGACGTCCGCTATAACACGCTGCTCTATGCAGCCGAGCATGCCTTCACGCGCGATGAGGGCCCGCGTTTCGATCCGGAAGCGACGGACCTCGCCTTCGCAGAGATGGTTCGCTTTTTCCGTAGAGTTTTCCACGATTGAAAAGACTTGGTCCCGGCAATCTTGCCGCCCTGGCCGGTAATGACGTCAACTATCCTGACAATCTGGTAGTGGTGCAGTTTGAAATCCACCGGGTATTCAATCCGGCCCCGCCTGTGGGAAACTAGACCAACAACCGCCTCTCCGAACACAACATTCCGCGCAAGCGAATGAGTTTCCGCGGCGCGGCAGATCCTGGAATGCCCAAAGCCTGCTTAAGACTGCTCGCACACCTACACCTGGCTGGCGGATGATGGAGTTGCTTGACTCTGGAAGTCTTCCTTATTCGGTGGCCACGAACTTCAAGCACACTGGCGAAGGCACAGGGAGTGTCTGGCCGGTGGAACCTAATCGTCCGGAGTTGGGATCGATGCGAAAAACCACGATGTTGTCGGTGTCCTGATTGGCCACGAACAGAAACTTGCCGGTGGGATCGATCTCGAAATTGCGCGGGGCTTTGCCTCGGGTGGGGAAGTGATCCACTGGAGTTAGAGTGCCGGTGTGTCTGTCGATGGAGAAGAGGGCGATGCTATCGTGTCCGCGATTGGAGGTGTACAAGTATTTCCCATTCGGGTGGATGGCGATCTCTGCGGCGTCGTTGTGGCCTGAGAATCCAGCGGGAAGCGCGGAGATGCGTTGCACGGAGCGAAAGGTTTCTCTCGCGTCGTTGGCGAAGACGGTCACGGTCGAGTCCAGTTCGCCTAGCACGTACATGAAGTTCCCTTTGCCGGAGAAGGCGGCGTGGCGCGGACCTGTGCCGGGGGCTAGCGTAGCGGAGAAGAAATCGCTCGCGTTGGGAGAGCCGGATTTTGCCGCCGCTGCCTCGCCCCTGGTCAGCGTTCCGTTCGTTGCGTCGAAGCGGTAAATCAAGACGCGGTCCAATCCCAGGTCCGACACGTACACGAAGCGGTTGTGGGCGGAGGCCTCGATCCAATGACTGTGCGGCGCTTCCTGTCGCTCCTTAATAGGTCCGAGCTTGCCGATGTCCTGGACGACGGCAGAGGGTTCACCGAGGCGGCCGTCGGCATGGATGGGGAACACGGCTACGTTTCCTCCGGTGTAGTTGGCCACCAGGGCATACTTGCCGGTCTTGTCGAGGGCGATATAGCAGGGGTCGGCGCCGCGCGAGGCGACTTCATTCAGCAGCGATAACTTTCCAGTCTGGGGATTGATAGCGAAGGCGCTGACCGCTCCACTGCTGGCGCCTTTGTATTTCTGGACTTCACTCACCGCATACAGGAAACGGCGGCTTCGGTCGATCGCGACAAATGATGGGTTGGTGGTATCTGCCGCTACACCTAGCGGAGTCAACTCGGAGGACGCGGCATCGAAGCGGTAGGCGTAAATGCCTTTGCTTTCCTTCCCGGTGTAAGTGCCGACGAAAAGAAGGTATTTGTCTTTCGGGGAATCTTTAGCGGCGGACATGGTTACTGCGACGAGCGAAAGGAGGAGAAAAATCCACTGCAAGCAAAGGCGGCGAGAAATTGTCATGTGGCTTATCAAAGCGTATTTGGGTTGGGAGCGCAAGCGGACCGGGGCTGGTGCGCGAAAGTTCGAACGGCTTGTTCAGCCTGAACGTGTAGCGTGTATAGTGCTTTTATCCCATTACCAGAATTCCCGCCAACTCTATGATTCTAGGAGACCAGGGGGGGAGAGGTACCAGTACTAACTGTTAAATACATCCGCATTTCCATAGAAAACTCTGGATCCAAATAGGACACACTTTGCCTCTCGTCAAGACTTGGTCAGTCACGTAGCGTGTATAGTGCTGTGAACCTAGCGGCGAGCTAGTAACTGTTTCCGATTCCTGCGTCCACCGTGAAGTCCAGGAGAAAGGCAATTAAGAATGGTGTGGTTTTTTTGGTTTTTCTTTTTCTCTGGATTCTGTAGCGTTCTGTGCGAGCTTATATGGTTGCGGTTGTCGATGGCGCAGTTTGGCGTAACTACGGCGCTGACCTCGATCGTTCTTTCCGTGTTCATGGCGGGACTTGGGGCTGGTTCCTGGTTTGCGGGCGCGCTGATGCGCCGCTACGGAGGCCGCATCAACTTTCCTCCGCTGCGACTGTACGCCCTGCTTGAACTCCTGATCGGGTTGTCCGCTCTGGTGGTGCCGGCGGAACTGGTTTGGGGACATCGCCTGCTGGAGGGGCTGGCCGATCGCGCGGCCGTATCTTCGGCTGCCTACTACTTGCTCTCAGGAGTGTGGCTGGCCGCGACCATGGTCCCGTGGAGCGCTTGCATGGGCGCGACGATTCCAGTGGCCATGTTCGCGATCCGCAAACGCCAGCAAGAAGGCGATGGGCGGTCGTTCAGCTTTCTCTATCTTGCGAATGTGCTGGGCGCGATGTTGGGTTCGTTCCTGCCGCTGCTCCTCATCGAGTCTTATGGATTTCATAAGACCCTGCGGATTGGAGCGATTCTGAATGTGGCCATCGCCGTTTCGGCCTTTGTGGTGTCGCTCGCGTCCCGTCCCGTTCAGCTAGGTGTTGCAAGCCCTACTGAGGATGCGAATGCCTATGGCGCAACCGACAGCGGAAGAAGCGTGTTGGTCCTCCTGTTCACCACCGGACTGGCCGCCATGGGCATGGAGTTGCTCTGGATTCGGCTCTTTACTCCGTATATCGGTCCGGTGGTCTATTCCTTTGGAATGATCCTGGTGGCATATCTTTTGGCGACGTTTGTAGGATCGCGGGTTTACCGGAATTGGAGCCGCACCCGAAAGCAGGAGAGCCGGCTCACATGGATATCGCTGGCACTGCTCGGAATGCTGCCGCTGCTTACCGCGGATGCTCGCCTCCATTGGCATCTGGTGTTACGGGTTTTCCTGGGTGTCATGCCTTTCGCGGGAATGATGGGATTCCTCACGCCCATGCTGGTGGACCGTTGGTCCGGAGGCGATCCGGACCGGGCAGGTCGCGCTTATGCCGTGAATGTGGTGGGGTGTATCGTGGGTCCGCTGGTTTCGGGATTTCTGCTGCTGCCTCTGGTGGGCGAGCACTGGTCCGTGTTCTTGCTTACCTTGCCTTGGTTCGCAATGGCATTTCCCAGTCGGCGCGCGCCCGGATTCCAGCCTTTTCGCCGTGCGTGGGCCTACGGCATTCTGCTGCTGGCTCTGTCCGTGTTCCTCGCGACCAAGGATTTCGACACCCAGTTTGCTGTCCGAAGAGTGCTGCGCGACTCGACCGCAACCGTGATTGCCGAAGGAGAAGGCAAGGATCGGCGGCTTCTGGTGAATGGGATGGGGATGACCGTACTTACCCCGATCACCAAGATGATGGCACACCTGACGCTGGCTTCGCTCGACCACACGCCCCATAGTGCCTTGATTATCTGTTTTGGCATGGGAACCACCTTTCGGTCGGTCGTGTCGTGGAATATTTCCGGCACGGCGGTTGAGCTTGTACCCAGTGTGCCGCGGCTCTTCGGCTATTACCACGCGGACGCGGCCGAGGTGATGGCGTCGCCGCTGGCGCATGTGGTCATCGACGACGGGCGGCGCTTCCTGGAACGTTCTCCGGCCAAGTACGACGCTATCATCGTAGACCCTCCTCCGCCGGTGCCGGCGGCAGGTTCAAGCCTGCTGTATTCGCAGGACTTTTACGCCGTCGCTAAGCAGCGACTGGAGCCGGGCGGGATATTGCACCAATGGCTGCCCGAGGGGGACGATCCCACGCAAGCCGCGGTTGCGCGCGCCATCAAGAATTCCTTTCCTTACGTTCGTGTGTTTCGCGGGATCGAAGGGTGGGGCTGGCATTTCCTAGCGAGTGAACGTCCAATTCCCATCCGGACGGCGGCGGAATTAGTGGCACGAATGCCGGCAAGCGCAGTTTCGGACATGATGGAATGGGGACCTGCGCCATCGCCAGCAGAGCAGATGAAGCGGGTTCTTTCCGGCCAGATCTCGATCGATGCCATCGTCGCGTATTCGGCGGCTACTCCCGCGCTAACGGACGATCGCCCGATCAATGAATATTACCTGCTGCGCACACCCCCTGGTGAGTGGATGGAGAGGGAATGAACGAGCGCGGTTGATGCGATATGCTTCCGACATGTCTTCGCGGCGATTGCCGGCTGCTGATGGCGCGCTGATCCAGATCGTGGACGCTGCTCTGGCCGATGCCGCGCGGCGTAGCGGCGAGTGGTTGGTGTGTCGTCCGGGATGCACGCAGTGCTGCGTGGGTGTATTTGCCATCAATCAACTGGATGCGGTGCGGTTGCGGCAGGGGCTGGCTGAGCTTGAGCAGGCAGATGCGGCTCGGGCGGGGCGAATTCGCGCGCGGGCGAGAGATTCGATCCAGCGGTTGTCGGCGGAGTTTCCAGGCAATGCGAAAACGGGCCTGCTCGACGAAGGTCCGGAGGCGGAAGAGCGCTTCGCGGAATTTGCGAACGATGAGGTCTGTCCGGTGCTCGATTCGGAGACCGGATTGTGCGATCTTTACGATGCCCGGCCGATGACTTGTCGTACGTTTGGTCCTCCCGTGCGAACGGACGGCGGGCTGGGAGTCTGCGAACTTTGTTTTCACGGCGCGAGTGATGAACAGATTGCTGCGTGCGAGATGGTCGTCGATTCGGATGATGTGGAATCGAAGTTGCTGGGGCAACTGGAGAAGACGAAAGGTGCGCGCGGGCGGACGATTGTTGCGTTCTGCGTGAAGTAAAGGGCGGAGTTGCGGCGTACTAAAGAGCCCTCGTTTTGATCGTGGTGACAATTCTTTTCCCTTGGATAGACTTCGCGGACAGATTGTCCGCGCCACACGTTGTTGTTAGAGGGTTCTCAATCCTGACTTCGACCCGGAAGGTACCTTTCGCTGGAGTTGCAAGAGTGCCAGTTTCGTGTTGTTGGGGCGCGCACACTTATGCAGGCTAATGAATACGATCTGGTAGTGATTGGAAGCGGTCCGGCGGGACAGAAGGGCGCGATCTGCGCGGCGAAAATGCGCAAGAAAGTCGCGATCATCGACCGGCGGCTGGCGATGGGAGGAGTGTGCGTTCATACCGGGACGATTCCGAGCAAGGTGCTGCGGGAGGCTGTGCTCTACCTGAGCGGCTTGCGGCAGCGGATGTTCTATGGACGCGGTTACGTGGTGAAAGACCGGATTATGATGTCGGACCTGGTGCTGCGGGCGCAGTCGGTGATGACGCGGGAAGTGGACGTGATCAAGGCGCAACTGCGGCGGAATTACGTGACGGCGCTCGAAGGGGACGCGCACTTTGCCGATCCACATACCATTGAGATCGTGACCGACGAAGGAGTGCAACAGGTTCGGGGAGAGAAGATACTGGTCGCCTGCGGCACACGGCCCGCGCACATCGCAGGGATTCCGGTGGACGGCCAGCGCATCTTCGATTCGGATCAGGTGCACCTTATCGAGGAGATACCGAGGGAATTGATTGTAGTGGGCGCCGGGATTATCGGGCTGGAATACGCGTCCATGTTCGCGGCGCTGGGGGTGAAGGTGACGCTGCTCGATCAGCGACCGACGCTGCTGGATTTTGTGGATCGGGAAATCATGGAAAGCCTGTGTTTCCAATTGCGGCAATTGGGAACGGTTCTTCGGGTGGGGGA
>Ga0210407_10002774_pt1 | contig 14752 bp, 8 predicted proteins | sample IncBWC27MmetaG_FD_150860 | JGI IMG/M metagenome (GOLD analysis project Ga0210407, IMG submission 150860) | Forest soil microbial communities from Barre Woods Harvard Forest LTER site, Petersham, Massachusetts, United States - Inc-BW-C-27-M | ecosystem: Environmental > Terrestrial > Soil >...
CGATCGAAAATATCGCGACCGGCTGCCGCGAATTGAAGTCGACGAGAACGGCGTGCGCTGGACGGTTTCCGAAGGGTGGTCGCGTTCGCGATTGCTCGACAGCCGTCTCGAAGGCGAGGACCATCGACGCGCGAAAGCCGGCGCCGATCCCGTCGAGCGGCTGAAGGATCTGGATCTCGACGGTGTCGATGCCGAGATAATTTTCCCGAACAAGGGCCTCACGATGTGGGCGACGTCCGACGCCGACTTCGCGCAAGCGCAATGTCGCATCTACAACGATTGGGCGTGGGAGACGTTTTCCAGTTACTACGATCGGATGTCGCCGCTTGCCGCAATCGCGACGGCTGATTTGCCGGGATCGATCAAGGAAGTCGAGCGCGTCGCGAAACTCGGGTTCCGCGGTCTAACTTTGCCGTGCAAGCCGATCTTCGGCGCTCACGATCCGCGCCACCCGAACTACAACTTTGCGATATTTGATCCGCTGTGGGCGGTGATCCAGGAAACCGGTCTGCCGATCACGTTTCACGTCTCCACCGGGCGCGATCCTCGCGCCGCGCGCAAGGATGGCGGCGCGGTCATCAATTACGTGTCGCATTCGCTGGTGCCTACTATCGAGCCGGTTGCGAATCTGTGCGGTTCGGGTGTGCTCGAGCGCTTTCCCGGATTAAAATTCGCCGCGATCGAGTCTGGCATCGGATGGGTCGCGTGGGCTCTAGGAGCCATGGATGAGGCTTACCACAAACATCACATGTGGGCGCTGCCGAGACTCAAGATGCTACCGAGCGAGTATTTCCGCGCGCACGGAGCCGCGTCGTTCCAGGAAGACCCGGTCGGGCTCGATCTCGCCGCAAAATACAATTTGACCAACAACTTCCTGTGGGCCAATGACTATCCGCATCATGAGGGCAGTTGGCCGCATTCGGCGGAAGCGATCGAGCGGCAGATGGGGCATCTGACGGAAGACGCGCGCGAGAAAATCCTCGGGCTCAACGCCGCGCGTTTGTTCAAGTTCGATGTCGATACGCTGACGAAGCGTCCTCGCGCGACGACGAACTGAAAACGGCTGCTCGATGGAGTGTTCTGAATTTTCGCATCACTACGCCAATCTCAAAGGCGTGCGAATCCACTATGTCACGAGAGGGCAGGGTGCCCCTGTCGTGCTGCTCCACGGATGGCCGCAGACCTGGTACGAATGGCGTCATGTGATGCCGTCGCTCGCGGACGAGTTCGCGATCGTCGCGCCGGATTTGCGCGGACTTGGCGATTCCTCGCGCCCCAGCTCCGGCTACGACAAGAAAACAGTCGCGAATGACGTCTGGACGCTCATGCATGATCATCTGGGTCATGCGCGTTTCGCCGTCGTCGGTCACGATTGGGGTGCGCCGACCGCATTTCGCCTCGCCGCAGATCATCCCGCTGAAGTAACGCATCTCGCGATGCTCGATGTTCCTGTGCCTGGCGACCAGCCGCGCGGCGCCGCGATCAGCGGCGCGCCGCGATGGCATCACACGTTCCACCAGGTGCCCGACTTGCCCGAGGCGCTCACGCACGGTCGCGAGCGAACCTACCTCGAATTCTTTTTCATGAACGGATGCGATCAGGCGGGCGCAATCCTCGACGCTGACATCGCGGAATACGTGCGAACCTACTCGCAGCCCGGCGCGATGCGCGCCGGTTTCAACTTCTACCGCGCGTTGTCTCAGGACGTCGCCGATAATCGCGCGACTCTGGCAAGCGGCTTCAAGCTGCCGATGCCGACGCTTGGCCTCGGTGGAGGCGGTCCGCGCGGCCGCGGCGACCTGGTGGTGGAATCGCTCCGCCGCGTCGCCGTTCACGCGGAAGGCGGCTCAATTCCCGACTGCGGACATTTCATCCCCGAAGAAAAACCCGAAGAGCTCGCCCGGATACTGCGGGAGTTCCTCTCGAAGTGACTGAGCGCTTCCGTTCGGATTCGTAGTCTGGTACGCCTCGCTAATAAACGATCGTTCAAGGAGCAATGCTGTGGACTTTAGGATTCCGGCTGATATCAAGGCTTATCTCGGGGAGCTGGATGCTTTTATCGAGAAGGAGATCAAGCCGCTCGAGCGGGAGAACGATAACATCCGTTTTTTCGATCATCGACGCGAATGGGCGCGCACCGATTTCGATCGCGGCGGTCTGCCGCGCCATGATTGGGAGGAGCTCCTACGCGAGATGCGCAGGCGCGCCGACAGGGCGGGGCATTATCGCTACGCGCTGCCCAAGGAGTACGGCGGCAAGGACGGCACCAATCTCGCGATGGCGATCATTCGAGAATACCTGGCCGCGAAGGGGCTCGGTCTGCACAACGATCTGCAGAACGAGAACTCGATCGTCGGGAATCTGCCAACCGTTCTGATGTTCCGAGACTTCGGCACGCCGGAGCAGAAGAAAAAATTCATCCCCGGCATCCTCGACGGATCGATTCGCATCGCGTTTGGACTGACTGAGCCGAACCACGGATCCGACGCAACCTGGATGGAGACGCGCGCTACTCGCGACGGCGACAGCTGGCGGATCACCGGCGCGAAAATGTGGAACACCGGCCTGCACGTCGCGACTCACGATTTCATTTTCGCGCGCCACGACGGCAAGGACGGCAGCCCCAAAGGCATCGGATGCTTCATCGTTCCGGTCAAGAGCGCCGGCTTCAAGATCGAAGAGTATCTGTGGACCTTCAACATGCCGACTGACCATCCACGCATCTCGCTCACCGACGTCGTCATTCCCGCTGACGCGATTCTCGGCGAATTGGACAACGGCCTTGCACTCGCGCAGCATTTCGTGCACGAGAATCGCATCCGCCAGGCGGCATCGTCGCTCGGCGCCGCGCAATACTGCATCGATGAGAGCGTCAAGTACGCCAAGGAGCGCAAGCCGTTTGGCAAGCCGCTCGCGAACAACCAGGCTATTCAATGGCCGCTGGTCGAGTTGCACACCGAGGCGGCGATGATTCGCGGGCTGATCCATAAGACCGCGTGGGAGATGGATCAGATGTCGAAACCGGAAGTCGCGCTGAAACTCTCCGACAAGGTCGCGATGTGCAACTATCGCGCGAACCGGCTGGTCTGCGAGGCGGCCGACCGCGCGATGCAGGTTCATGGTGGAATTGGCTATTCGCGGCACAAGCCGTTCGAGCACATCTACCGGCATCATCGGCGCTATCGCATAACCGAAGGATCGGAAGAGATCCAGATGCGGCGGGTCGCGCAGATTATGTTCGGCTTCGGGAGCCGCAAAACTCAGTCCGATGCATGAAGTAGCTAATGAGTAGCAACGATTTCGCCGACCGACTGAGTATTGCCGTCGCGCACCACGTCGGCCCGCCGGGGACCGTTCACAACCTTCAACGATTGACCGGCGGGGCCAACAAGACGACCTGGTCGTTCGACGCGGAAGTGGACGGCGCACGCCGGCCGTTTATTTTGCAGATAGCGAGCACCCGCGTCATCGATGAGTCGAATCCGATCGCAATAGCCTCGCCGCATCTGACCGCGGAGGAAGATGCGCGATTGATGATCGCGGCGGTGAAAGCAAGCGTTCCGGCGCCGCGCGTGCGGGCGATCCTCGAGCCGGCCGACCGACTCGGCAGTGGCTATATCACCGAACGGGTCGCCGGCGAGACGCTCGCCACGCGCATCTTGCGCGACGAGCGCTACGCGTCCGCGCGAGCGTCGATGGCGACGCAGTGCGGCTCCATACTGGCCGCAATTCACCGCATCCCGCTCACCGAAGTGCCGTTTCTCAAACGGCTGGAGCCCGCCGAACATGTGGCTGTCCAGCAGATGATCGTTGACTACCATGGGTTTCGATTGCCATCGCTCGAGCTTGGACTGCGTTGGGCTGCCGAACATGCCCCGAAAGAGACGCGGCATACGGTGGTGCACGGCGACTTTCGCGCGGGAAATTTTATCGTCGGCGAGGAGGGCATCCGCTGCGTTCTCGATTGGGAAATCGGGCAGAGCGGCGACCCGATGCAGGACCTTGCCTGGGTGTGCGTCAAGACCTGGCGGTTTGGCGGCAAGAATCCGGTCGGTGGCTTCGGTACGCGCGAGGATCTTTTTGCCGCCTATGAAAAGGCCGGCGGCCAAAGTGTCGATCCCGCGCACGTTCGCTTCTGGGAAGCGTACGGCAGCGTGAAGTGGGCGATCGGGTGTCTCAGCCTGGGCACCCGCGGGATCGAAGAGAACGGGATCGAGAGATGCGCTATTGGGCGGCGGATCGAAGAACCGCTCTGGGATTTTCTGAATCTTATCGAAGGCCGCGACTAAGCAATCGAGTGAGTATAGTACCAGGGGAACACTTACTATGCCGAAAAGCATGCCCGACGCGGCGACACTGCTCAAAGCTGCCATTAAATATCTGGAGATAGAGCTGATGCCGACGCTGGAGGGCTATCATCGCTTTCAGACTCGCGTCACGGTGAACGTTCTGAGCACCCTGCGCCGCGAGCTCGAGCTGCGCGATGCGCAGGCAGAGTCAGAGCGTGCGCGCCTGATAAAGATTCTGGGGCATGACGGCGACGTTGATGCGCTGAGCCGCGAGCTCGCGGCGCGTATCCGCGCAGGCGCGATCGCACTCGACGATCCCGCGCTGCGAGCGCACGTTCGCCAATCGCTCGCCGACGCGCTCGCGATCAACAACCCGAAATGGCTGACTCGCTAGCAGACCGTTCTTCAGGGTGAACCGGCGTTCGGAGTCGTCGGCGCCGGTTCGGCGGTGAAGTGGACGGCGGTGCCGGCGCATTCGAAGTAGCCATTTTCTGTGTACGGCTCGAACACTGCGCCGGCGTCATCCGCGACGAACCATGCTCCCGTGTTAACGATTGCATCGACCTGGTCGCCGAATTTGCGATATGCAGATGCCCTAAGTCCGTCGCCATGCAGGACCTGGCCGCCGGCTGAGTTCTGTTGGTTGATGCAATAACCCTGCGTCGGCCCGAGCGACGTGTACTGCGGATGCCCTTTGACGGTGGGGCCCGAGACTACCTTGATCTTCTTAATCGCATCGCGAAGCGCATCCTGTTCCTGCTGGAGATGCGCCACATCTTGCTGGACTCCAGAGCAGGCCGCGAATGCGATCAGCGCTACGCTTATGAAAAGTAGCCGCATCGGGATTTAGGCCGGGGATCGCCGCTTTGCTTCGAGCGCCTATCGGTCGCTCAGCGTTGTGCATGAGTGCCCAGCGATTGCTTGCGCCGGCGGCTCGTCACTGACCGTGTACACCTTTCCGTCGTGCAGATACAGCCGCTGCATTTCCTCGAGCGTCATCGGCCGCGAGCCGAGACGATCGAAGACCGAGAGCTGATTGCCGCTCTCGTCCACTCCACGATCGCGCTCCAAGCCTTTGCTGATTGCCATGGCGGGGCCATTGGTCGGGAAGCGCGCGATAAGGTTCGGTATCGGGCGCGGCGAGAATCCGAGGTAGCCGGGAACATCCGGAGACAGAAGTTGCACGACCTTCAAGCCGTTCCTTCCGTCGGCAAGGTACGCGAACAGGCCGATGTTGGCCATCCCCAGCTTCACATCGTTGAGATCGTTTATCTCTCCGCCCGCGTTGAAGACCTGGTCGAGTTGCGGATGCTCGGGCCGCTCGACATTGACGATCACCAGTCCCTGCGAGCCGCCCGCGACGTATGCGTAAGTGCGCGCGACGTACAGATTGCGCGCATCGGAAATCGCGACCGTCGCACCTTCCACCGGCCGCGGATGTTCCGGCAGGGTAACGTCGATGACCTTGAGTCCCTGCGCATCGACTACGAACGCATAGCGGAACTGTATCGTCACTGCGCGCGGACGGTAGATCGCAGGCGCGCCGATCACAGTCACCAGCCGCGGCGCCAGCGGATTGGACACATCGACTACCGCGACGCCCGCATCGCACGAGATGTAGCCGTAATTTCCGGCGACGGTCATGTTGACCGCGCCGTTGAGGATGCCGTTCGGATTGAAGGTAGCCCCGCGCTTAAAGAAATTGTTTAGCGGATTGCCGTCGTAGAGCGTGAGCGTGTCGACGGTGATCAGCCCTTCGTACTTGTCGGTGATGAACACCCACTTGTACATCTGCGGAACTTTCTGCTCGAGGTTCTCTGGCCGCTGCGGACGCCCGGTGTCAATCACCATCGTGGTCGGCAACGCTACTGAAGTGGCGAACTTGGTCTTGATGTAAGTGCGCTGTCCCAGCGGTGAGAAGGGCGAGCTGAAGACCGGTTGTGAGAACGCCTTGTTGTCTACGTCTGCAATGTCGTACACGTTCATCCCGCCGGGGCCTTCGGCGGTGTAGAGATATTCGCCGCGCGCCTGGATGCTCAGGCAATCGCTCGTGCGGTGGTGGAAGGCGTCGTGGATGATCGCGCCGCCGGCTTCGAACGCTTTGTACTCATCGGGATACGCGTTCTTGTGCAAGTCGCTGCCGAACACCGCTTGCGGCTCGTCGAGTTCGGTAACGCGCACGGCGTCGAGGCCGCCCGTTCCCTCTCCGACCCACGCATATCGTCCGATGAAGTTCACGAAGTTGGTGCCCTGCAACAGCAGGTGAGCCATGATCGCGTTATTGTCGTTGGCCGCGGAGATATGGCAATCGGTACACTTCTTGGTCTCAGTGACCCTCACGGTATGTGGCACATAGGTGGTGAATGCTTGACCTGCGAATCCCTCACTGGAGACTAGTTGCTGCTGGTCGATGACTACTTCACGATTCGCGTCGTACAGAGTAAGCGCGGCTCCTGATGCGGACCGCACCGGCGAGTATCGATTTCCAGTTACGATGCCATCGAGGCCGAGCATCAACGACTCGGGGCGCACCGTCTGTGCGTTGTAGCTCGCCCACGCGAACGTCATCGCGCCATCGTTATGCAGCATCGGACGCCGCATATCGACCTTCGCTTGCAGATGGCATCCGAAACATCCCGATGACCACGACGAGTGGCAAGTCTGGCAGGCCATTCTGCTGTCGGGATGCGCCAGGTTTGCGTCCGAGACGTTGCTGAGCTTGCCCCAGGTCCCGTCCTTCTGCAGCGTGTGCGCGTAAGAGGCCGCCTTGTTGAAGTGCGGAGACGCGGGATCGTCCACATCGATCAGTTGCGTCACGTTCCAACGCTTGCTGCGTTCCATCGACGAGGTCTGAACGATCGTATTGCTCCTCACGTTGAAGCGTCGTCCGAAGGCGGTCTTTTCCCTGCGCAGATCGAGCGCCTCGCCGCCCTCGGGCTTGGCCGCGTTGCCGCTGCCCTTCAAGGTAGCCAGATGGTTGAACGTGCCGTGGCAATCTTCACATCGAATCGAGATCGCGGCACGCCCCTCGGCATACAGGCGGCCGTTGCCGTGCGCGTCGTTCTCGAAGTGGCAGTCGCCGCATTGCATTCCTTTTTCAGCGTGGATGTCGGTCAGCTTGATTCCGCGCTGGAACTTGTCGGGCGCATCGAACGGAATCTCATTGCCCTGATGGTCGAGCATGTTGCCGTGGCGGTCGGTTTTATAAACGTAGCGGAACAACCAACCGTGCCCGTGAAAGTCGGCGAACTGCACCTTCTTGAGGCGAGGATTCAAATCTATAGCGTTGTTCAGAAAATCAACGTTATCCCAGTTTCCGCGCAGTCCCGCGGCTTGCGGATTGGACATCAAATTGGTGCCGATTTGATCCTGAGTGAGATGATTGTCCTTCGGCGGATAGAGAATCTCGCCGTCGCTCTCGTCGTCGGACCACAGCGTTCCGTAGTAGGAATTCAGGACCGTAGTGCCGCCGTGCATGTGGCAAATGATGCATTGCGATGACGGGATCGACTTTGTGAACTGATGCTTGATCGGGAAGCCTGAGACGTCCTTCGCGATCGTCTTATCGTCGGAGTAGCTGTGCCCGAGGTTGCCGTATTTGGCGTATTGGCCGGAATGGATCGGATCGCGATCGTTCGCGTAGATGACGTGGCATCCGGCGCATCCGCTGCTTCTGAAATCGCCGGCGTGATCGTTGGTGCCGAGGAACCAGAGATTCGGATCGAGGAGCTGGGTCTTCGACAATCCGATGAACACCGGATCGACCTTGGCGTTGGTGCCCATTCCGCGATTGCTGGCGCGATCATCGCCGCGCTCGAAGATGCGGACCAGGTCGCCGGGTTGCGTCGCTTCGAAACTCGCCAGCGGATCAAGATACGGCGCAATCCCGTATCTGATGATCTGATCGGGCGTCGGCGGAGGCACTGTGATCAATCGCGCAGGGCGGCCGTCCTCAGTGTAGGCCTCGCCGAAGTGAGTGACCTTCTCGGGGTACTCGCCGTTGGCGTACAGCGCCGACCCCCACAGCATCGCGTTGGTCGCCATCATGCTATGGCGGACCTTTTCGACTTCGCTAGCGTGGCATCCATTGCTGCCGCAGCTCATCCGGGCTGCGCGCAGATCGCTGGGATTGATAAATCGCACGAACTCCGGTGATTCGGCGTTCAGCATCGCGTAGGACCGCACCGGCATCTCGCCCATCTTCGTCCAATGCGCCGGATCGAGCGGATGAACGTGCGCCTTGTCCTTGCTCGTGGTGTTGGCGTTTCCGCCGTGACAATCCACGCATCCGAGCGCGACTGCGCCGTCGTGCATATCCTCGATGCCAACGTGGCATCCCGCGGAGGTGCAACCGGTGCTGCGCGCCTTCGCCTCGTCAGCGGTCTCCTTGGAATGATCCTGGGGCTTGATGAGTTCAGGCGGCTTGCCGCGTTTCGGCACCGCAAGCTCTCGCGGCATCCCGCCGGGATGTTCCGCGGTGCTGTCGTTCACGAAAATCGATAGCGGCCACAACGCGTAACTCGAAGCGGCGGACAAGCAGACGCACAGCGCGCAGGCTGCCGCCACGGAGATGATCACTTTTGCCGTCGGTCTCACGATCAGAAAATGAAGTCCACTGCGGTAAAGCACATCAATAGAGTCTGGCCTCTATAGATATCGCGCCATCCGCCGAAAGGTGAAAACGCCGCGGCTCCGCCGGCGATTTGCACGTTATCGATCGTGAACGGCTTGTACTTGAATCCAACCCCCCAGTCGATTCCGAGATCGTCGGAAACTGCATGCGTCCCATTTACCGAGAGGAGATCCTTGATGACTCCGGTGTGCTCGACCTGCATGAAGTTCACGTTGGGCGTGATGGTCAGCCTGGGCGAGATCTTCATGTCCATCGCCGCGTTGTACAGAAACAATCCGGGATTGACGTAGTTGGGCTGAGCCTGGCCCGGCTGGTTGGATCCTTTGAATGACGGAATCAGGCTGAACCGGTTTTTGAAATTGATACCGGTGTTCGGGAAAGGCACGCCCTCGCGGCCCCAGAAGCTGAAACCGTCGCCTGCAAAATTTTCATTGTCCAGCGGCGCATCCCACCCAGTGGCGCGGTGATCCTTTGGATTCGCATCGCCCGAGAAATAAAGAAACGAAACCCGGTAACGGATCCAGTCTTCGTCCTTGGAAAGTTCCAGCGCAGCCATCCGCGCATCGACGGTCTGCGACTTGCCCGCGATATTGTTGAAACTGTCGTGCCCGTAGGCCTCGTAGAAGGCGTGGTCGACGTTGATCGGCCCGATATGACCGTCGCCGGTCCATCCGTAGTAGCCGACGTTAACAGTGTGATCGCGGACGACCCCGACGTTGGCCGGCCGGACCAGGTTGCCGTTATCGTCCAACGTGTGGTTCGGGTTGGAATTGACGAACAGGAAATCTAGCTGCGCGAAGTAACCGGGAAAGATGAAATCCTGCCGGGTCAGATTCGCGGTCGCAATGTTCACGTCCTGAGATGAGAAAATCGTGTTGAGGCCGGTGAAGGTGTCCTTGTCCAGCATCCAGAAGTAGGCAAGGTTCCACTGCCACTTGTTTTCATCGAAACTGCCGAAGAAGCGAATTCCCGGATCGTTGTCGACGAACACGAAACCGCGGAAGTCGCTGGTGAAGCCCTGGATTCCCACGCGTACGTTGATCGTGTCGTAGAATGAACTTACGTCGGCCAGTTTGAATTGCCCGAACATCTCCTGGATGGCCACGTGGCCGTCGCGCTGAGTGAAGTGATGATTAGTCGGCGGCGCTGCCTCGGTCTTCGACGAGTCAAAGTAATGCATTGCGAAGACCGGCGTGAATTTGAATTCCCAGTCCGCCGGCTTGAATACCGTGTCGCCGTGAATCAGGTCGAATCCGGTGACAAAGTTTTGCACGTACGCGGTTTGATTTCCGCCAACGAAAGCACCTGCCTTGACATGGGTGGGCAACGGAAGCCGGCGGAAATCGAATACGCTATCGGAAAGTCCGTTGACGATCAGAAAGGTGTGCTCGCCGATAATCGGGTAGTCGCCCTTGAGCACATTCTGATTGTAGGGATCGTACCAGGCGCCGCGCTGATAAGGATATTCTCCCGGTGTGGGCGGTGGATACCGGTTCCAGTACGGAAAACCGATCCGGTACCGATCCGCAATCGGAATGTAATCGTAATTGTTTTCTCCGGGATATGGCGTGAGCGTGTTCGTCCAGCCGGAGAATCCCGACGGCGCAAGTTTCGACGTATCGATCGCCTCGGTAGCCACGCTGCTTGACGCGGGCGAGGCGCTCGTCGCCGCTTCCGATGACGCGTCAGCGGCGCCCGACGCCGCAAGCAGCGCGTTGCTCCCGAAGGTCGTAGCAGCGGGCTCGAAGGATCCGGCGAGGCTTGTAACGGGAACCGTCAGGCTGATCGAGAACGCCAGCAGCGGGAGGATGCTCTTGAAGGAAGGTCGAACTTGCTGTGCTCTAACGAACATCAGGCCTTCTTATGCGTTCCGATGCGCGCACCATATTGCATTAAGGGCAACTGCGTCAAGATAACCTGATCAGTTGCCGCTAGTTGTCTTATGCTTGCCGCGGTCGTCCGCGCGGATTCCGGGAAGCATCGCTCTTCCGATCGAGTTGCACAGATTCGCGCGCCTTCTCACGACCGCGCGCGGTGCCTTCGGCTTCCTCGGCCCGCGCCTTGGCGAGATCTTCAATCGATCGTCTGATCAAGCTGGTCCAGCCCGTTTGATGACTGGCGCCGACACCGCGGCCGTTGTCGCCGTCGAAGTATTCATAGAACAAAATCAAGTCGCGCCAGTTTGGATCCTCCGCGTAAAGGCGATCTGCGCCGTGGCATGGCCGGCGCCCCGTCGGATCGGCCAGGAACAGAGCCGTAAGACGCCGGTCGAGTTCGCGCGCTACTTCCAGCAGGTTCATCATCCGTCCGGAACCGGTAGGACATTCGACTCGCAGCGAATTGCCGTAGAAATGGTGATAGCGCTCGAGCGCCTCGACCAGCAGCGCGTTAACCGGGAACCAGATCGGTCCGCGCCAGTTCGAGTTGCCGCCGAACAACCAGGTGTTCGATTCCGCCGGGATGTACTCGACGCGATATTCCTCGCCCGCGCCGTGGAATACATATGGATGCTCGCGATGGATGCGCGACATCGAGCGGACCCCATACGGCGAGAGGAACTCGTTCTCGTCGAGCAGGTAGCGCAACACGCGCTCCAAGCGCTCACGCGACGGGATCGCGAGCAGCCGCCGCGTGTGCACTTGTCCCTCGCGCGTCTCCATGTAGGATACGTGCCGCGCGAGGTCAGGGCGGTTCTCGAGGAACCATCTCATGCGGCGCAAAAAGCCCGGCAGCTTGTCGAGCACGTCCTCGTCCAGCACCTCGACCGCGTAGAGCGGGATCAAGCCGACCATCGAGCGGATCTTGATCGGGATGAACTGCCCGTTGAGCATCAGCTTGTCGTAGTAGAAACCGTCGTCCTCGTCCCACAACCCGGTGCCGCCGAGCGTGTTCATCGCGTCCGATATTGCGACGAAATGCTCGAAGAATTTCGACGCGACGTCTTCGTAGGCCGGATCTTCGCTGGCCAGTTCCAGAGCCATCGCCAGCATCGTCGTGCAGAAAAACGCCATCCACGCGGTGCCGTCGGCCTGCTCCAGTTGCCCTCCGGTCGGCAGCGGGCGCGAGCGATCGAAGAGCCCGATGTTGTCGAGGCCGAGAAAACCGCCGCCGAAGAGGTTCTTGCCGCCGACGTCTTTGCGATTCACCCACCAGGTGAAATTCACCAGCAGTTTCTGAAACACCCGCGCCAGAAAAACCCGATCGCGTTTACCGCGCGGCCCGGTCATCTTGTAAACGCGAAAGCAGGACCACGCATGGACCGGCGGGTTGACGTCGCCGAATTCAAACTCGTAGGCGGGAATCTGCCCGCTCGGATGCATGTACCATTCGCGCAGCATCAGGATGAGCTGCTCCTTGGCGAAATATGGATCGATGCGCGAGAAAGGGATCATGTGAAACGACAGGTCCCAAGCCGCGTACCACGGGTACTCCCACTTGTCGGGCATCGAGATGACGTCGCGATTGTAGAGATGCTTCCAGTCGTGATTGCGAACATGCCGGCGGCTGTGCTCCGGCGGCGGCTGTGCGGGATCGCCGTCGAGCCAGTCCTTGACCACGTAGTAATAGAACTGCTTGCTCCACAGCAGCCCGGCGAAACTCTGACGCATCACCTGCTTCTCGGCAGGGGTGGTCGTCGCAGGAATCTTGACCGCGTAGAACTCGTCGGTCTCGCGGATGCGATCCTCGAAGACTCGATCAAACTCGGCGCGTGTGATCGTGCGCGGTTGTCCGTCTGCGAACAGACGCATCCGGATCACGACTTCGCCGCGCGCCGGGACCTCGAGCTGATAATGCGCCGCCGTCTTGGTTCCGATTGCCTCGGGATTTACGGCCTCGCGATGTCCGCCAACCACATACTCGTGGAAGGCGTCTTTCACATAGGGCGTCGGACTCGGCCAGTTGTACAACCGCTGCGAATTCGTCTCATTCTCGGTGAACAGCAATGACGGCAGCTCGCCATCCGGCGCTGCGTCGAACTTCAGGAAGAATTTGCCGAGCTCGCGATGCTCCGCGACGACGAGTCCGTCACCGGCTTGCGCGATGCGAGGCTTGGGCCAGTATCCCTCACCGGTGCGGCCCCACGACCACGTGTTGCGGTACCATAGCGTCGGAAGAAAGTGGATGGCCGCAGCTTCGGGACCGCGATTTGCGATCGTGATGCGGATCAGGACGTTGTCGGGAGATTCCTTCGCGTACTCGGCAATGACGTCGAAGTAACGCCTATCATTGAAGATGCCGGTGTCGAGCAGCTCGAACTCAGGATCGCCGCGCCCGCGCCGTCGACTCTCCTCGACCAGTTGCCGGTACGGATATTCCGTCTGCGGATACTTGTAGAGCGCCTTCATATAGGAATGAGTCGGCGTCGATTCGAGGTAGTAGTAACACTCCTTGACGTCTTCGCCGTGATTGCCTTCGGGACCGGTCAGCCCGAACAGGCGCTCCTTGAGGATCGGATCGCGGCCGTTCCACAGCGCGAGCGCGAAGCAAAGCCGCCCTTCGCGATCGCAGATGCCGAGCAGACCGTCCTCGCCCCATCGGTAAGCGCGGCTGCGCGCGTGATCGTGCGGGAAGCTGTCCCAGCAACTGCCGCCGGGCGAGTAGTCCTCGCGCACCGTGCCCCATTGCCGCTCGGAAACGTAGGGACCCCATCGTTTCCAGTTGGCCTTGCGCTGACTGTCTTCGAGCAGGCGCCGCTCTTCGACAGTCTCCTGACTCGAATGAGGATCAAAATCGGTTTGTTTTGGCACTGACTGTCCTCTACCAGATTCGCTCGCTTTCCGCGCTACGGACGCGCGACGCGCGGGGCAGCTTTGACGTTCTCGGCGAGCACCTGGAACATCAGCCGCGCAGCTTCACCGACCGACCACGCCTGGAAGGGGCATCCGCGCGGCGTGTGCGGCGCGTCACCGTCGGCGATCTCCGAGATGTGACCGATGCCGGCTTGATCCAGATGCCGCATCAGCGGTTCCAGGAAGCGCGCTCGCGCTTCACTTTTTGCTGCCGCCGTAGAACCGCGCACGCGCACCCACGCCTCGACGAATGGTCCCGTCAGCCACGGCCATACCGTGCCCTGATGGTACGCACCGTCGCGCTCGCGGACCCCGCCATCGTATCTGCCAGCGTAGCCGGGCTCTCCTGGAGCCAGCGAGCGCAGTCCAAGCGGCGTCCACAGCCCCGATTCGACCGCGTCCACCACGCGCCGCGCGCGCTCGCCCTCGAGCAGCGGAAAAGGCAGCCCGCCGATCGCGAAAATTTGATTGGGCCTAAACAGCGCGTCGATCTTGCCGGACTCGTGATCGACATCGACTACATCATTAAGGTAGCCGCCCGCCTGGTTCCAAAAACGTGTGACGAACGAATTCGACGCTTTCGCAAACAGACTATTCCATCGATCGGAAAAGGTGCCTGCGATTTTTAACGCGTTCAGCCACAGCGCCTGGATCTCGACTGGCTTGCCGATCCGCGGCGTCACCACCCAGTCGCCGACTTTCGCATCCATCCAGGTCAGCTGCACCCCCGGCTGGCCTGCCGCGATGAGACCGTCGGCGTCGGCGCGGATGCGGTAACGAGTGCCGTTCGAATAGCCGGTCAGGAGCGCGGCAATCGCGTCGCCGAACTCCTTGCGATCCTGCGCCGAGATCTTGCGCCCGCTTGCCGCCGCGCCCGCGAGAAAATCGTGAACCGCGATCACATACCACAGCGACGCGTCCACCGAGTTAAACTCCGGGTTCTCGCCGTGATCAGGGAAACGGTTCGGCATCATGCCTTCGGAGACCATTGCTGCCCAGTCGTGCAGGATCTCGCGCGCGCTGTCGAAGTTGCCGGTCGC
>Ga0210407_10002775_pt1 | contig 14750 bp, 13 predicted proteins | sample IncBWC27MmetaG_FD_150860 | JGI IMG/M metagenome (GOLD analysis project Ga0210407, IMG submission 150860) | Forest soil microbial communities from Barre Woods Harvard Forest LTER site, Petersham, Massachusetts, United States - Inc-BW-C-27-M | ecosystem: Environmental > Terrestrial > Soil >...
GTTTTCAATGCAAGAAGTTGCAGATGATATGCAAGTGAGCCGCAGGTCTGATAATTTTCCAAAACCGCATTGTCCAATTCGCTGCTTTTTCTCGTCATAGATAGTTAGGGAATGACCGTGAACGAGCATGGGTTGTTCTGAAAACAAAATCTGTCAGAGGATTTCAACGATGAAGCCAGGTCTTAGAACATCGATCCGTGCACCGCTACTTCTACTGCTCTGTGTCGGGGTGGCTGCCAGCGCTTCTGCGCAGAGTTTCAAAACTATGTTTTTTTTTGACGGAGCAAACGGCTCAGATCCTGGTTCCCAACCTATCCAGGGTCCTGATGGCAACTTGTATTCCACTACCTTCTTCGGAGGGGCTCATGGCAACGGCACGATTTACAGAATCAGTCCGAGCGGCAAGCTGACCACGCTGTACAATTTTTGTGCTCAAGCTGGATGTCCGGACGGCGCAAGCCCGGCGGGCTTAACGCTAGCGCCGGATGGCAACTTCTACGGCGAGACCTACAACGGAGGTAGCACGAACGGGGCCGGCACGATATTTAGGATTACCCCTCAGGGCAAGTTGACAACACTCTACAGGTTCTGCGCGAAAGCCCAGTGCGCGGATGGCGCTCAGCCTGAGCAGCCCTTGTTCCTGGCTACCGACGGGAACTTCTATGGGACCACTGACGGTGGCGGGACCAACGGCTTCGGCACCATTTTCAAAGTAACTTCCAAGGGAAGGCTGACAACGATACACAGCTTCTGCGCCAAAACGAGCTGCACTGACGGAGCCTATCCGTTCAGTTCCATAATGCAGGGCAGGGACGGGAACTTTTATGGAACTACGGCGGAGGGCGGCATCCAGAATCAGGTGTGCCCACAATATGGCTGCGGCGTAGCCTACAAGCTGACTCCACAAGGTAAATACACGACGCTTTACCACTTCTGCTCGCAGTCCAACTGTGCGGATGGCGCCGTGCCCCAAGGCGGGTCGCTACTTCAAGCCGCAGACGGAGATTTCTACGGGACGACCGACAACGGCGGAGAAAACAGCGAGGGTACTGCATACAAAATCACTTCAACCGGGAAGGCCACGATTATCCATTCCTTCTGCCCCCCGACAAATTGTGACGACGGCGCTATTCCTTACGCAGGACTAATTCAGGGCACGGACGGCAACTTGTATGGAACAGCCAGTCTTGGGGGATCGGGCGGGTTCGGCCTGGCATTCAAGATGACCCTGTCCGGCGTAGTTACACCTTTATACTCTTTCAACATCAACGGCGTTGACGGTAGCTTTCCAAGTAACAAAGTTTTCCAAGCCACCGATGGGAGCCTCTGGGGAACAACCAATCAAGGCGGGAAGACCAGTTGCTCGGGCGGTTGCGGCACAACCTTCCGCATCAAGAACGGGCTTGGCCGATTTGTGCAGGCTGTACCCACGGTGGGGGGTGTCGGAGCGAAAGTCATAATTCTGGGGAACGATCTGACGGGCGCTGGCGGCCTCGCGTTCAACGGAACGCCCGCGCAGTTTAGAGTGATTTCGGCGTCAGAAATCGAGACCGCAGTTCCCGCTGGCGCAACCACCGGCAAAATTAAGGTGACCGGGCCCCACGGAACGCTCCTAAGCAACGTCGACTTCCGCGTCGCACAGTGACAGGGCTGAACTCCGATTGACGCAGGGCTCGGTAGCAGTAGGCAAGCCTGTGTTTCGAGTCCAAATGAGCTTGTGGATGAATCGGCAATGACTGCCAGTACTATAGTTCAATGCTCCTCCCACTTGTTTGCGCCGTATCGCTCGCATTGGGCCGAGCAATAGGGGCGCAACTGAGCTCTGGCAGTCATTGCCGATTCATCACAACCTACTTAGACTCGAACAACATTCGAAATCTCATCGTGGAGTTGTCCGAGCCACAAGCATCTGAACCTAGAGCCGGGTGTTGAGAAGGAAAAGGAGAAAAGTCTATGAAGAGTATCAAGAGCACACTATTTCTGCTTGGAATGGTGCTGGCGCTTGTCGTTACTGCCGGCGCGAGCGATGCGCCGCCCCTAACCTTCAAGTTCACCACCAGGAACGTGCCTGGGGCCGCGGAGACTTGGATCCACGGCATCAACAATGCGGGCGTAGTCGTCGGGCCGTATACAGACAAAGCCAATGTTTGTCACAGCTTCATCCTCGATGGGAAGAAGCTGACCAAACTAAATGATCCGAACGGCAAATGCACCCAGGCCAACAATTTAAATCCCAACGGCCCAATCATGGTCGTGGGCTCGTATGAGCCTACACCAGGAGTTCCGCGGGGATTTTTGTACAAAAATGGCAAGTTTTCCGACGTTCCCGGTCCTAAGGGCGCGACTTTCTCGATCGCCAACGGGATTAACGACAAAGGCGATATTGTGGGTGTTTACATAGGCGCCGATAACGTTGTGCACGGGTTTCTATTAAGCGGCGGCAGATACAAGACGATCGATGTCCCGGGCTCTGTGTTCACGGTTGTAATGGACATCAACAATGCCGGACACATGGTTATGTACTGGACGTCCCCAAGCGGAGTAAACAATACCTCCATCTACGACGGGAAGACTTACAAAACGATCAATGTTCCCGGCTCGGCGATTTCGTATGCCGCCGCCCTGAACAACGCAGACGATGTCTCCTACTTCTGGCTGGATGGCGCAGGCGAGACGCATTCCGCATTGCGGCACCATGGGACTATCTTCAAGTTTGACTATCCCAAGGCGGTTGGAAGTTTTGCCTGGGGTATCAACGATAAAAGCGAAATTGTTGGAGGTTACCAACTAACAAACAACGGAAGCGTCGCCGGCTATGTCGCAACCTACAAGTAGTGTGAAGGTGTCGCATGCACTCTGAAAAAGGCCCTATTTGGTTCGGTGGATGATCTCACCTTCCTAACCCCAGACCGGCTTGGATGCTTAAAATCAGACTGTCAATCCCTGGCCCAACGGAAGGAAAGCGTAAGGACGCTCATGTGCCAAGCCCCGGACGACGAGGATTCCACAGCAGGATTGGACTGGTCGAAGTAAAACTCGTACGAGGCGCGCAGTTCGTGGCCCCCATGAACCGTCCAGGTGAGATACGACTGCGCGCCCTGTGCGTCGACGAATGGCGATTACACTCACTGTGTTCATGAACGCAAATACACCGGCAGAATACCCGGCGCTACGGTTTATCGGCCAGCGTGTATTCGAATTCGTACGAGTGCTTTCCGTCGGCAATGATGATGTTCATCTTCCCAATGAGTCCCACCAGTTCGTCGGTGCCAGAATCCGGCACGACTGTTATTGATAGCTCTGGCGCGCCACGGTTCATGGTGGCGCTGTGTTGTAGAACAAAGCTGCCCTTGCGTCCTTTGAGCGCTCCGGTCACACGCTCCATCGCGACATAACCTGCGGACCCCTTGACCTCGGTCTGCGCGGCGATCATTTCGCCCTTGCTGGTGGCCTCGAGATCGCCACGAAACTGCTTGTCGATGGACATCCGGCCAAGGTTCGCCGATTGTGCTACATCGCTGTCCGGCTTTTGCGGGATCAATTTCACCGCGAATGGTCCGCTGGCATGCTGGGTCATAGGAGCCTGCTTCTGGACAGATTCTGGAGTTGTCGGTTTGGTCTGCGTCTGGACGAAAATGGAAAATGCAACGCACGCACCCAAAACGAAGCGAAAGGAAAACATCGGTTGAATATAGCAGAGAAACTGGAGGTGTTAAGCACTGTTGTAACATCGCGGTTACACTCATTGACGCCTAAACGCTAATTGCTGCTGCCCAAAAACCTGTCGCCCCTTACCACGGCAAACAGTTGAAACCGCGTGATCAGGTTTATGCAGTTTCGCTGCGCACAAACATCTGTTTGTGGGCAGCAAGAAGAGGTAATTTGTGCCGTGCAGATTCACGCATTTGGTCAACCCGCCGCTGACAGGAAGGGTTGCTCTCGATCCACCCGGAAATGCATCGGCATCCGGCACGAACTTTTGACGCTCCAGGGTAGGTCGTGATGGAACGGAATGAGGCCTCGGAGTTTCTGATCGCAGATGACTTGTTACCAAGACGTGACCCGGATCACCTGGGACATTGTTATCGCGAACCCTAACGAGCACCTCGCTTAATGCTGTGGTCAGGACGCCGCACATCGGCAGCGCTGCCCAGCTTTACTCTTCCCGTATAGAGTGCCATCCCGACTACCGCATCGATCCCCAGAGCGTCAAGCTGATCGATTTGTTCGGAACTCGCAATGCCGCCAGCCACGATCAACTGTCTTGCCGTTGAATCTCGCAGTTGGCTCACGGTGTCGAGGGGAATGCCCTGCATGAGGCCTTCGGTGTCGATGTGCGTGTACAGGAACGCCGTGCACCAGCGTTCCAAAGCCGCAATCATCTCGAGAGGCGCAATGGTCGTGAGTTGCCGCCATCCTCGGATGGCGACTCGTCCCTGCTTGGAATCGATTGCAAATACCAACTTTTCCGGTCCAACTGCGCGTGCAACCTCTTCCGCAAATACAGTGTCGGGCTGACCATCGCGGATGAGCGAGGATCCGAGGATCACACGTTGTGCACCCATCGACAACGTTTGTTTGGCAATTTGGATGGAGCGCACGCCTCCGCCTACCTGACATGGGAGACGGTGGGCAAACTCCCGCACAAGGCTGCGATTGTGACCGGTGCCGATGGCGGCATCCAAATCGATAAGTTGAATCAGCGGGAACGACGAGAAACGACAGATCCATTTTTCGAAGTCGTCGAATTCGAGCGCTTTACGCTTTCCCTGCACAAGCTGAACGATCTTTCCACCCATCAGGTCAATAGAAGGTATTAACATGGCCACCGTACCGGGATGCCCGCGCTTCCCAGTTCTTGCTTGAGATCAGCAATCCGGTGCAGGCCGAAGTGAAAGATGGAAGCGGCGAGCGCCGCGTCTGCCTTGCCGCGCTCGAAGACGTCAACGAAGCTTTGCGTGTTGCCACCACCACCCGAGGCGATAACGGGGATACGCAGCGCTTCCGAGCACGCACGGGTCAGGTCGCAATCGAACCCCGCACCCGTGCCGTCGCGATCCATCGAGGTGAGCAGGATTTCGCCAGCACCACGCTCTTCCGCTTCTCGCGCCCAAGCTACGGCATCGCGCCCGGTGGGATTCCTGCCGCCGCTGCCATACGCCTGGAATCGCGCTTCTCCGTTAGTGCGCTTGGCGTCAATGGCGACGATCACGGCTTGCGAGCCAAAGCGGTCGGCGATGCATGTGATCAAAGATGGATCAGCTAGCGCCGCGGAGTTGATGCTAATTTTGTCGGCGCCTGCTTCGAAGACAGCGATCGCGTTGTCGAGCGAGCTGATACCACCGCCGACGGTAAAAGGAATAAATAACTGTCGTGCGGTTCGGCGAACGGTATCGGCCAGAGTTGCTCGTTTTTCGTGAGTCGCGGAAATGTCGAGCAGCACCACCTCGTCGGCCCCTGCCTGGCTGTGAGCGGCGGCCAATTCTGCCGGGTCGCCCGCGTCTCGCAAGCGCTGGAACTGTACGCCTTTTACGACGCGTCCGGCCGTAACGTCCAGACATGCGATGATTCGTTTTGTCAGCATGGGAGGCAGCAAAAGTTTTTTAGAATCTTCAGGCCAATCGGTCCCGATTTTTCCGGATGAAATTGCACACCGAACAAATTGCCTTGTTCCACGGCGGCGGCAAACTCTCCGCCATGCTCACATCTTGCGACAGTTGCTTTCACCACTGGCGACGAGTACGAGTGGGTAAAGTACACGAAAGAACCCGAAGGGATTCCGCGAAGCAAACGCGAGCCATCGTGACAGATCAGAGAATTCCAGCCAACATGCGGTGACTTGACGCTGTCCGGAAAGCGTCCGCATGTTCCCGAGAGCAATCCTAGACCATGGGTTCCCGGCGCTTCCGTACTGGATTCGAACATCCACTGCATACCAACGCAGACTCCGAGGAACGGCACTCCCTGTTCAACTCTGTTCAGAATGGCGGTGCGCAGCCCAGCTTGTTCCAGGATGGCGATGGCCGAAAAGTGGCCGACGCCGGGCAGAATAATCTTGTCTGCCTGTGCCACCGCTTCCGGGTCAGCAGTGACGACCGCATCCGCGCGCAAATGATCCAGCGCCTTTTTTACGGAGGTGAGATTTCCAGCGCGATAGTCAATGACCACGATCATCACAGCAATCCTTTCGTGCTGGGGAGCAACCGTGCCATGCGGCGATCGCGCCAGCAGGCAGCACGCAGCGCGCGCGCAAATGCCTTGAACAACGATTCAATCTTGTGATGGCTGGACCGGCCATAAAGCACGCGGGCATGCACGCTGGCGCGAGCGCCGCGCGCAAAGCCGTCGAAGAAATCGTGCACTAACTCCGCTTGCAGATCGCCCACGAGCCGGGCGCGAACCTTGGTGTCCACAGTAGTGGATGTCCGCCCACAAAAATCCACGGCGGCGAGACCGAGGGTTTCGTCCATTGGCATCAGGAAATAGCCTGCGCGCAGAATGCCACGCTTGGCGCCCAGCGCTTTGTCGAAGAGTTGACCCAGCACGATGCCGACATCTTCGACGGTGTGATGCTGATCGACATCGAGGTCGCCCTTGGCCTTGAGCTCGAGATCGAAGCCGCCGTGATGGGCGAAGAGTTCCAGCATGTGATCGAAGAAACGGATTCCGGTAGAAATCTTGTACCGGCTGCGGCCTTCAATGACCAAGGCAGCGCGAATGTCGGTCTCCTTGGTGGCGCGTTGAATCGAGGCTCGTCTCATTTCGTGGTTACTTCTTTTGCTCCGATTTCCGCCAGCGTTTCCCGGAGCGCTCGGACCAATCGGGCGGTCTGTTCTGTGGTTCCGAGCGTGATGCGTACGCAGCCCTCACAGCCATAGTCGCGGGAGCGGTCGCGCACCAGAATGCCGCGCGTCCGCATAAACTGGATCAACTCAGTTTTCAACGGACCCAGCCTCGCCAGCACGAAATTGGCCTGACTTGGCCAGTACTGAATTCCCCACCGGTCTAGCTGTTGCTGAAGTTCTTCCCGTCCCTGACGAACTTGACCGACGTATTCGCGGATATAGTCCTGATCTGCCAGTGCCGTGGGCAAGCAGGCAAGCGCTACGCCATTCACGTTGTAAGGGGAACTGACCCTGTACACCATCGGGATGTGCGCCGCGTTGCCGGTGAGCACGCCAATGCGCAGTCCGGCCAGCCCGTATGCCTTGGAAAACGTTCTGGCCACGAAAACGTTCGGGACGTTGTGCCATTGCCCCAGGAGCGTTTTCCCGTAAAATTCGAAGTAAGCTTCGTCCACCAGGATCGCCGCCTGCGGGGCACGGCTAGCGATTTCGAGCAAACTTGCTGGTTCCGCCACGCTGCCCGTCGGATTGTTGGGATTGGCAATCGCGATTAGACGAGTGCGGGGCGTGACTCGTGCAAGCAAATCAGAAACAGGAAACCGGAAGTCTGCGCCTGCAGGCACGGTGATGACCCGCGCGCCGGTGGCTGCGGCCGAAATCTCGTACATGGCAAACGTTGGCACCACGATGAGGGCTTCCTCGCCAGGCAGCAGAAACGTCTCGCAGAGCAGGTGGATGGCTTCATCCACGCCATTGGTCAGCAGCAACTCGTCGGGATTGATACCAAAATAATCAGCCACCGCGGCTTCAACGGGCTCGCGCTCCGGATAGCACGCGATTTCTTCTGCCGTGATTTCACGCAATCGCGCCAGGACCCGCGGCGAGCAGCCCACTGTGTTCTCGTTGAAGTCAAGGCGCAGCCCTTCACGTCCACCGAGTGGTGGATGATAAATGGGCAGATTGCGCACCGATTCGCGGGCTTCAAGCATGGTCGAACCTCGTGCGGATCGACTCCGCATGCGCCCACAGTCCTTCCGCGTTCGCCAAACACTCGACGACCGGCGCGATTTGTCTCAGGCCGGGCCGCGAAAGTTTCTGAACGCTGATGAGCTTTACGTAATCGAGAACGCTGAGCCCGCCCCGGAAGCGGGCAGCACCACCCGTGGGGAGGACGTGATTGGGACCAGAAGCGTAGTCACCCGCAGCTTGCGGTGAATAGGCGCCTACGAAAACCGAACCGGCACTACGGACAAGTGCAACGTCCGCCGCGTCAACCGTGATGTGTTCCGCTGCCAGTTCGTTCGCCCACTCAAAGCTCTGGCGACGCGAGGCAGATACGAAAACGATACCGTTCCGGAGCAAGGACTGGCGCGCCAATGCATTCCCCCGGCTTAACTTTTCCGCGGTACTCGCTACCCGGCGAGCCAGATCGTCGCGAGTTGTAATAAAAGCTGCGAGCGCTTCCGGATCGTGCTCCGCCTGCGCAACCAGGTCGGCGGCGATAAACTCCGGTGTCCCGGCATCACTCACGATGACGACTTCGGTTGGGCCGGCGAGGAAATCGATGGCACAGTCAAAGGAGACCAACTTCTTGGCGGCTGTGACGTAGAGATTTCCCGGGCCCACGATCTTGTCCACACGTGGAATGCTTTGCGTTCCGTAAGCCAGCGCGGCGATCGCCTGTGCGCCACCGATCCGATAGACTTCTCCCACACCGAGCATTCCGGCGGCAGCGAGCACGTCTGCCTGTGGCTGAGGGGAGACAACGCGGATATTCTGCACGCCCGCGACCTGGGCGGGAATAACCGTCATCAGCAGGGTCGAGACCAGAGGGTGGCGTCCACCCGGAACGTAGCAGCCCACGGATTCCAAGGGCCGCAGAATTTGTCCGATGGTGATCCCCTTGCGGGTGCGGGTCCACTCCACCGGCTTTTGCCATTCGCAGAAGCGGCGGATATTCGCCGCCGCTGTGCGCAAAGAAGCCTTCAATTCAGGTGCCGCGGACTTCCACGCCGCCTGGATCTCCTGTTCGGACACTTGAAGAGACTCTTGTGGTCGAAGGCCATCCCATCGTTCGGCATACTTGCGTAAAGTGGGGTCGCCCTGCTTGCGGACATCGGCGATGATACGCCGCGCGACCGGTTCGACTTCCGCATATCGCGATCCACGGGCTGCCATCTTGCGCACCCTCGCCGTGGCCGCGGCTCCAGAGAGAATTCGCATCACAGGACCACCTTGTTCAGCGGATACTCGACGATCCCTTGTCCATTGGCTTCTTTCAGACGAGGGATGACCTGCCAAGCCGTCGATTCCTCGATCACCGTGTTTACGGCTACCCAGTCTTCGTCACTGAGGGTGGAGATGGTGGGTTTCTTGAGGGCAGTCAGAACTGCGAGTACTGCGGCCAGATCCTGTTTCCGGACGTTGAGCATCAACCCGACCCGGTTCTGAGCATCCATCGCGCCGCGCAGCATGAGCGCCAGATTTTCAATTTTGCGACGCTTGGACAAATCGCACCAGGCTTTCTTGTTGGCGACAATTTGGGTATTGGATTCCAGGACGGTATCAATGATGCGGAGGTGATTGGCTCTCAAGGAACTGCCGGTCTCAGTGACCTCCACAATGGCGTCGGCCAGCATCGGAGGTTTCACTTCGGTGGCGCCCCAGGAGAACTCGACCTGCACCGCAACACCCTTGTTCTCGAAATACTTCCGTGTGACACTGACGAGTTCGGTTGCGACGATACGATCGCCCAGGTCTTCAGCACGCTGGTACGGCGAGTCCTCGGGAACCGCCAGAACCCACCGGACCTTGCCCCGGCTCTGCTTGGCGTAAATCAGGTCAGAAACGGTGACGACTTCAAGCCCACTCTCGACCACCCAGTCAAGACCCGTTAGCCCGGCATCGAGAACGCCGTGCTCGACGTAGCGGGCCATCTCCTGAGCGCGAATGAGCATGCACTCGACTTCCGGATCACGGGTGGTTGCGAAATAGGAGCGGCCATTTGTGAAGATCGGCAGACCGGCGCGAGCGAACAGTTGCATTGTGGCTTCCTGCAAACTGCCCTTCGGAATTCCCAGGCGGATCCTCATGATCGCACTGTTCTCTCGTCGACACTTTCTTGCTTTGGCTGGTTCCGAAACAACCGTTGCGTGAAGCACGAACGTGTGCCCTCGTGACAGACTAACCCTGCACCTTCGATCTCGACCTGCAACAGGAGTGTGTCGCGATCGCAATCGATGGTGACGGCGAGTAACTTGAGCCGGTTGCCCGAGGTCTCTCCTTTGGTCCAAAGCTGATTGCGCGTGCGGCTGAAAAACGTCACATAGCCGGTGATGAGCGTATGCTCGCAGGCTTCGCGATTCATAAAGCCCAGCATCAGCACCTCACGGGTCTTCGCGTCCTGCACAATGGCCGGCGCGAGTCCCTGCATCTTGTCAAAATCGATTTCCCGGTTCATAAGCCTGTCCTCTCGGCAAAAACAAAAAGCCCGCTGACCTTGAATCGCATCAGCGGGCTCGAATCTCTTTAGGTGTTGCGCTAGCTCAGCCAAACACCCCCGCCGACGCGCTTTGCGCGTGATGGTGATGATGATGACGATGAGCCAGACTGGTCACGGCCATAAGATAGCGAAAACATCAACCATTGTCAAAACAAATTTGTTTAAATAAACTTCGTGGCCGAGACAAATAAGCTAGACCGGCAAGTTAAGAGTACCTCGCTGCGAAAGGTGGAATGCAGGCTGGAGCGGGAGCTAATCCGGAGATTCAAGGCACACTTATGATGGAGAAGATGAGAATATCGATCGCCGCGCACCTGGCATTGACCTTCGTGCTTGTCGGCAATTTGTTCGGAGTCAGTGCCAACGATGCTGCCGGATCTGTCCCTCTGACATCAGTCCCGACGTTTTCCACAAAGAACATCGGACGACAAGGCCATTTCTATGTGGGCGGCAAGTGGGTGGGCGAGCCCGGCAAGGAAAGAATGCGCGGTGCCATGTACGTTGAGGTGTGGGTACCGAAGAAGATCAAGCATGCGTATCCGATCCTGTTCGTACAAGCCGGAGGGGGACAAACCAACATTGCCTTGCTGCAAACACCAGATGGCCGTCCGGGCTGGGCCTATGATTTCGTTAACAAAGGCTACACTGTCTACATGATGGATTTTCCGGGTCGAGGGCGTTCCGCCTACACTCCGGGCGTTGACGGCGACCTGATTTCACCCCGCACAGCCGAACACATGGAAGAGGTTTGGACAGGGGGGCATCCGCCTACGAATCCGCAGCGCAGTTGGCCTCAAGCCAAGAAGTACACGCAATGGCCGAGTGACGCACCAAACAAAGGTAAAATCGGCGACCCCGTGTTTGACTATTTTGCCAAGACTGAACTCGCGTTTCCGTCGGCCGACGACATGGAGCAGCTTTCTGCGGATGATCTGGTGCAATTGGTAGATTTGATCGGGCAACCGGTCATTCTGCTTCTGCATTCGAGGTTAGCAACTTCTGGGTGGCTGCTCGCAGATGCCCGGCCGAAACTCGTCAAGGGCATTATTGCGGCCGAACCGTGGGGCCCGCCCATTGAGAACGCGGAATTGGATGCTACAGGTCCGGGGCACATCTGGGGCCTGACCAACTTCTCCATTCACTACGATCCCCCGATCAAGGAAGCGTCTGAATTACAAACCGTGCGCCAGGACAAGGCCGATGGGCCGGATCTCGTTCCTTGCTGGATACAGAAAGAGCCCGCGCGAAAACTCATAAACCTGGAGGCTATCCCGGTCCTCAATGTTTCCGCGGAGGCGAGCTATCACCGTCCCTATGCCCACTGCGTTGCGAAGTGGCTCAATCAGGCGGGCGTAAGGACCACATACGTGAACCTGGAGGATGTCGGGCTGCCCGGTAATGGCCACCAGATGATGTCCGAAAAGAACAGCGCTGGCATCGCGAAGTTCTTCATGACCTGGCTCGATAAGAACGTTCACTGAGCGGGACGTCAGAAATTGATGCGCTGGGAAAGCTGCTCAAATCGTGGATCGGAATGAAGACTGCCGAGTTCGGGATCCAATTTCAGAAACACCATCGCGGTGGATCGATCGTCATAAGCTCTTTGCAGCCAGTTGAAGGCCTGATCGTTGTCGCCGAGTCCGGCGTAAACCAGTGCAATCGCAAATGCGGGCACATACTGTTGCTCGCTTCGCCCTTGTAAGTCCTGTAGTACCTCGCGCGCCCGGTCTGATTTTCCGGAGATCGCGTAGACATGCCCCAGCGAGCCTTTGTAACAAGTATCGCCTCCGGACAGGCTTACGGCCTGCTCCAGTTCCGAGATCGCCAGGTCGTACGATGTTTTTTGCTCGTAGGCTCTCCCCAGTCGGAAGTGCGTGCGCGGAAACGTGGGATCGATTTCGATCGCTTTCTTGAGGATTTCAATCGCCTGATCGCCTTTACCTGCAAGAGACAAGGTCCATCCCGCATTGCTGCCGATGATCAGCGAAAGGGGATCGTCCTCCAGTGCGCGCTGCGCCTCCGCAATCGCTTCCGGATATCGGCCCATAGCCGCGAGGCTCTCGCCGTACCAGGAGTGTGCCATGGCGTAGTTAGGGTTGTCGGCGAGGGCGCGGCGGAATTCGTTGCCGGCGTCGACTCCGCTCCAGTCGTAGTAAAAATTGATAAAACCCAACGTGGCATGGGCTTCGGCGAGTCCGTCGTCCATTTCCAAAGCTCGCTTCGCGGCTTCCTTGGCGGCCGGGAAAGCCTCTTTCGGCGGAAGCACCGCGTAAAGACCAAGGGTGGCATAAGAATCCGCAACGCCGACGTAGGCTTCCGCAAACGTTGGGTCAAGAGTAATTGCCTGGCGGAAGTATTCCAGACCCTTCTTCATCCCCTTATCGGTTCTCTTGTTCCAGAAATAGCGGCCCTTGACGTAGGCTTCATAGGCGTCAGGCCTCTCTGTAGAGCGCTTGTTAAACCGGCGCGTTTCTTCTCCGGTCAGTTTTAAGCGGATGGACTGAGCAACGCGCTCCGAGAGCGCATCCTCAAGGGCAAAGATGTCAGTGAATTCCTTGTCGAAAGTTTCGCCCCAAAGTTGCACGCCGTCGCGTACACGGATGAGTTGTACGGTTAGACGAACGCGATCCGCCTCCCTTTGAATGCGTCCGTCGAGGACGGCGTCGACGCCCTGCTCGTGGCCAGCGGCTTGCGGGCTCATATCCTTTCCCGCGTATCTCTGAATGGCGTTGGTTGGGCGTACGATGATCTTCCCAGTGTTTCCAAGCCGGGTGATCAAAGCATCTGCCATCCCCAGCCCCAGGTATTCGTCGCCACGCTCAGCGCCCAGCGTCTGGAACGGAAGCACCGCAAGCGAGTGAATTGCTTCCTGTTCTTGGACTTGGCCGGCCCCGCCCCGACGATGAATAACCACCCAGACCAGGATCGAGAACGCGCCCAGGACAAGTGCAGCCGTCAGAACGCTCCACCGAAAAATTCCCCGAGGAGCGACGCTTGACGGCTTCGCCACAACTGCCGCCACTTGCTCCTGAACTCTCCTCTCCTCTAGGGTTCCCTGAGACTCTTCCGGCCGCTGCCGGTGCAACACGCTTTCCGGCTCACCAACCTGCCTGACGTCGGCCACAAAACGATAACCCCGTTTAGACACGGTCTCGATGTACCTATGTAGCCCGCGATCATCATTCAGAGCTTTCCTGAGGAACGAAACGGTGACCGAGAGATTACCTTCCTCCACGATCGAGCCTTGCCAGACAGCCTTCAGCAATTCGTCCTTTTCGACAAGATGTCCTCCTCTCTCCACCAAGAACACCAGCAGGTCGAATGCCTTGGGAGTCATGGGCACAGGGTGGCCGTCACAGAGGAGGAGGCGCTCTGGGGGGTCTAGCTGAAAGGGCCCGAACTCATACAACTGCTTGACCGAAGGTCCCATTACAATCGGAAAAATAAATCCTTAAGATTTCTTTTGGCAATTCTACAAGACTTTCCGCCGAGGTAGCCACTAAGGTTCCTGCCGCATCGCGGAAAAGTTAAAAGCGTTCCGGGGATGGCATTATAACTCACTTGCGACGTGCCAGAAAACGTCGCATTTTAGACAGAAAATAGAAAGAAGAGTGAGGGTTTCTCATGCACGATCGAAGTTGGGGGATTCTTGATGGCGCGCTTGCTGCATTCCTGTTGGTAGCGCTCTGTGTTCTGTCGCCGCTCCGTGCCCACGGCCAAGTCTCCGGCGCAACGCTTTCCGGAACCGTGACTGATTCCACGGGCGCGGTCATACCCAACGTCCAAGTCTCGATTAGGAACCAAGCCACCGCGGACGTCCGCTCGGTGAGCGTCGATTCGGCGGGTTTTTATTCCGCGCCCAACCTGTTGCCAGGCAAGTATGATGTCACCGCTACGGCGACGGGCTTTGCTACCACGGTGCAAAACGGCGTCATATTGACAGTCGGCGCCCAGCAATTACTCAATATCAGGATGAAGGTTGGCCAGGTTGCTGAAAAGATTGAAGTGACCGACGCCGCCCCCTCGGTGCAACTGACTAACGCTACCGTTGGTGGTGTTGTCAGCCAGGAGGCTGTCGCGCAATTACCTTTGAATGGCCGCGATTGGACCTCCCTGGCCACCCTCCAGCCAGGCGTCGACTCGGTCGGATCAATTCAGGCGAATACGGGGTCGCCGGACAGGGCACGCAGGGGCTACGGAGTGCAAATGACAATCTCCGGCTCGCGCCCGACGCAGAACAACTATCGCATCGACGGTATCAGCGTGAATGATTACACCAACGGCGGTCCCGGTAGCGTGGAGGGCTCTACGCTGGGAGTCGATGCAGTGCAAGAGTTTTCCGTGCTGACCAGCAACTATTCGGCCGAATATGGGCGCACTTCTGGAGGGGTTGTCAACGCCCT
>Ga0210407_10002777_pt1 | contig 14747 bp, 12 predicted proteins | sample IncBWC27MmetaG_FD_150860 | JGI IMG/M metagenome (GOLD analysis project Ga0210407, IMG submission 150860) | Forest soil microbial communities from Barre Woods Harvard Forest LTER site, Petersham, Massachusetts, United States - Inc-BW-C-27-M | ecosystem: Environmental > Terrestrial > Soil >...
CCTTCAGGAAGACTCTCAGTCGCCCGAGGCTGACGTCCGGAATTGGCACTGACCGGCTGCGCCGGCCTGTCCGTAAACGTTTCCGCTATTGGAGGCTGACCGGCAGTACCGCGGTGGTGCCGGTCCTTCTGAGGTTGACCCAAAGCGGATGTCTCGATTAGGTTGCCAATCGCGGGATCGAGCCCGCCGATTGACGGTTAGAAGAACACGCTGAGGCCTTCCCTTCCGAAGACGCCTTCACAGGCGCGTTTCTGCCGAAATTGAATAGCCAGGACCGGTCACTCCTTACAAACTTGGTTCGATTACGGCCCTCTGGCTTAGCGGGGTCGGCTCCTAGCCACCGTGGTGAAGAGGAATGCCGGGCAGCGTCACATCGGTGTTCAGCGAACCGGGCGATTTCGAGGCCGCCTTGCGCGAGGAGGGCGGCCTCGGCCTGTTGATCACCGGTCGTGGACAGTTCCGGGCGCGGCTGCGCGCGCCACCAAATGTCAGGGATATCAAGGGTGAAACCCTTGGCTAGTTAGTAAGAGGAAGGGTCGTCCCGGACATCCACAAACTGCGTTTTATTCTCTTTGGCAGGGGTGCTGCTGGCACCTTATAAGGGGAACCGCCTTGAACCGCCGAACCATTCTTTGCAGGGACGGATCGGTTCGTCAGCGCCGCCCTCAAGGAGAATTCCCTCATAGAAACGAAACGGCCCCAGAAGACTTGGTGGATGTCAAAGAACAGGATCATCCTGCTGTTGTTGGTATCGGCATTGGCATTCCCCGCGCTGGCCGAGCCACAGCCGGCGGGGTCGCCGGGCGCTCAGAGCCCTGTGGTGACCGCCGGCCGCGACGTCACCACCAGCTACGGGCTCAGTCCCGAACAGGTGCAAGAGCTGACGAAGGCTGCCGCAGCCGGCGCTATAGGTCCGCTTGCAGACAGGCTCGTCGATCTGAGCAACAGGCTGGGGGTGACCGAGGGCGCAGCCGTCACAATGCTGCGCATTATCGGCGAGCAGGATGTTCCGCTCGAACTGCTGCCTCTGAAGCTAGCCGAGGTTGCCGAACGATACAGATGGGCAAGGGATCGGCTGGCGGCACTCGATCCCCAAGACCCGGTCACGCGCGAGCTCATCGAGCGCGCCAACGCCGCCATAAAGTCCGGCCACCTCGACGAGGCTGATCAGTTGCTGAGCCAGGCCGAGCAGGCGGAAGTCGCCGCAGCAAATCAGGCCCAGCAGGCCCAAGCGACCGCCGATCAGCGTCTGCTGCGTGCGGCAGCTGACCGCGGGGTGCGGGGCAGCATCGCCATGACCAGACTGCGTTACCTGGATGCCGCGCAGCATTTTCAGGAAGCGGCCAACCTCGTGCCAGCCAGGCGCCCTGACGAGAAAGGGGGATTTCTGCTCGCCAAGGCAGATGCCTTGCGGCACCAGGGCGAAGAACGCGGCGACAACGCCGCGCTTGTAAAGGCGATCGAGACCAATCAGCTCGCGCTGCAGGAACTCACCCGCGAGCGCGCGCCGCTCGACTGGGCCATGACCCAGGTCAGCCTCGGCAGCGCGCTCGAAAGGCTCGGCGAGCGCGAGAGCGGTACGGAACACCTGCAGCAGGCCGTCGAGGCCTACCGCCTGGCGCTGCAGGAACTCACCCGCGAGCGCGCGCCGCTCGACTGGGCCATGACCCAGGTGAGCCTGGGTAGCGTGCTCGAAAAGCTCGGCGAGCGCGAGAGCGGTACGGAACATCTGCAGCAGGCCGTCGAGGCTCACCATCTGGCGCTGAAGGAACTCACCCGCGAGCGTGCGCCGCGGGTGTGGGCCAAGACTCAGGTGAGCCTGGGTAGCGTGCTCGAAAAGCTCGGCGAGCGCGAGACCGGCACCGACCACCTGCAGCAGGCCGTCGAGGCCTATCGCCTGGCGCTGCAGGAACTCACCCGCGAGCGCACGCCGCTCGACTGGGCCAAGACCCAGGTGAACCTAGGCAACGCACTTGAAAGGCTCGGGGAGCGCGAGAGCGGCACGGAATACCTGCACCAGGCCGTCGATGTCTACCGCCTGGGGCTGCAGGAACTCACCCGCGAGCGCGCGCCGCTCGACTGGGCCAAGACCCAGCTCAGCCTGGGTAACGCGCTCGAAAGGCTCGGCGAGCGCGAGACCGGCACCGACCACCTGCAGCAGGCCGTCGAAGCCCACCGTCTGGCGCTGCAGGAATTCACCCGCGAGCGCGCGCCGCTCGACTGGGCCAAGACCCCGCTCAGCCTGGGTAACGCGCTCGAAAGGCTCGGCGAGCGCGAGACCGGCACCGACCACCTGCAGCAGGCCGTCGAAGCCCACCGTCTGGCGCTGCAGGAATTCACCCGCGAGCGCGCGCCGCTCGATTGGGCCATGACCCAGGTGAACCTGGGCAACGCGCTCGAAAGCCTCAGCGAGCGCGAGAGCGGTACGGAACACCTGCAGCAAGCCGTCGAGGTCTATCGCCTGGGGCTGCAGGAGCTCCCCCGCGAGCGCGCGCCGCTCGACTGGGCCATGACCCAAGTGAACCTGGGCAGCGCACTAGCAAGCCTCGGCGCGCGCGAGAGCGGTATGGAGCACCTGCAGCAGGCCGTCGATGTCTACCGCCTGGCGCTGCAGGAACTCACCCGCGAGCGCGTCCCGGTCCCATGGGCCAAGACCCAGTTCAAGATAGGACTCGCACTCACGGCCCTTGGTCGGCGAGCACACAGCACGAATCCGCTCAAAGAAGCCCTGATCTGTTTCCAGCAAGCTGGATCGGTTTTTCAAACCGCCGGCATGGCTCAGCTGTCAGAAGCGACTGATCGCATGATCCGTAGCCTGCGAGACGAGCTCACGACAGGCTCCCCCAGCAACAGCGAACTCCCGAAACCCCCAGGCTAGCGCGATGGACTAGGCTTGCGTCACGGTACAGCCGGGGATGGCGATAACCGTCAGGGGTATCGCAGCTGAGGGCGTAGCGGGGGAAATGGCGGGGAGCGCGACACAGCCGCTCCGGTCAAAACCGGAAGGTGGCGGCGATAAGCGGACCGTACAGGTTCAGGGTGTTGCCGGCGCGTGGGAAACTGTAATTGAAGTTCAAGCTGCGAAATCCGGCATGCAGGTCGATCCAGTAATTCGCCGCGTAATCAATGGTGCCGAGCACCTCCCAATCAGTATGCGCGCCGACGCCGAAGCCGCCGACAGCACCGTAGGCGGTAGCGCCGAACCCGCTCCCCAGGTCGCGATGGTAGCGCGCACCAATCAGCGGATCGACCCAGGAGGTGCCGCGCGTGACGTCCAAAGAGGGCAGTAGCCCCTCGCCCAGCGATATATCCCCACGGAGTCCCCAGACCCTGAAGCCCACTCCGACGTCAACATACTGATCAGGCTGAGCAATGGCTCGATAGAGGAGCATCGCGCTTCCGGTATCGATCACCAAGCCCCCTGTGCCGCTGCCGAAAACGATGTTGCGGGTGGTGATCCCTACCCGCAGCGGCGCATGGATATAATCGCCGAGGAAGCCGAACGGGCCGTCGCGAAACTCGACCTGTCCCATGAACGGCACCAAGGTCAAATGATCCGCAATCTCGGCGAAAGGGACATTGCTCGATGAGCTGGGTATTCGCGGGTTAGACGGATTGATCCCGACGGCGGCCCACGTCGCCCAGCCATAGGGGGTCACCAGGACCTCGAGGTCGGACAGGCCGCCCATCGGCTGCGTCGGTGGTGCGACCAACGGCTGGGTGGGCTCAGCAGGCGGTGCAGGCTGCGAGCCCATATCCTGAGCACGAGCCGGACAAACGCTAACTCCAATCAGAGCAATGACCGCCAGAAGGCGCCCCGGCGTTGCCGAAATGCGGTTGCGGCCACCAGCCCGGAAATCGCGGTTCGGCGTCATATTCGGCTCCATAGGGATGAGTAGCGGCGCTCGCCGGGCGGCTCGCCATCCGGGGGGTGTCGCTAATTATAATGCGAGCCTCGAAATCGTCGCCAGCCCGACATGGTAGCTATCCGCCAGTTCCTTGAGCGTCGCACCCTCGGCGCGGCGGCGGCGGGCCTCCACTTTCTGCGCGTCGGTGAGTTTCGAAGGGCGGCCCATGCGCTGCCCGCGTGCCTTGGCGCGGCTGCGGCCCTCCGCCGTGCGGGTGCGGATCAGGTTGCGCTCCACGTCGGCCAGGCCACCAAGCACGGCAAGCATCAAGCGCCCGGTCCTGGTCGAGGTGTCGGCCCATGGCTCCGCCAGTGACCGGAATTGTCCGCCCGCGTCCACTATCTGCTTGACGATGGCAAACAGGTCGAAGGTCGAGCGGGCCAGCCGGTCGATCCGCGTTACCGTCACCACGTCTCCGGGGGCGAGCGCTTTCAGGAGCTTTAGCAGCTCGCGCCGGTCGGGCCGCGCGCCAGTTGCCTTCTCGCGGTAAATCCTGGCGCACCCCTCGGCGCGCAATTGCTCAAGCTGCGCGTCGAGCGTCTGCCCGTAGGTGCTTACGCGGGCATAGCCGAGGCGGCGGGTTTCGGGGGGTACTTTGGCCTTGGTTTTCAACTTTGTTCCGGTCATATCTTACGGAAAGCGTAACCCATTGACCGGAAGGGGGCAAGGAAAGTTTCGCGAGGTGGGTCCACTTATTGAGTTTGACCTGCCGTGTCGGCGACGAGCCGGAACCGCCGTAGATGCCGAGTAGGCCCGGGGAGTTTCACCCCGAGCCCCTCACAGATCCGGACTTGAACCTCTCGATTCATCCGGCTCGTGTCACCGCGCGAAGGCTGCCGCCTTCCGCTGAGCCTTCGGGCTCCTCCCGGTTTGACCCAGTTGGCCCATGCTCAACGGCGATGACCTGCCCCCTTTGCTCCACGGGCATTACCCCGCTTCATCACTACTACGGGGCAGTCCGCCCCTCTCCGGCGCATCGGTACTTTCGGCCTCACGGTTGGAGCCGCTTGTGCCTTTCCCTTAGCATCGCCGGCCAGGTTCTCACGTTCCATACAAGAGCCAGATTGAGCTTCGCGCCGCCTACATGCCGGATGCCGCTTGGGCAGTCTCAGTGCATCCCCCAAGCTGATCCCGGAAGACGGGTCAACCCCCGGTTTTGGCATCGTCTAATCCGATTTCGACACTTCATCGACGGTTCGCTTGCGCTCGCCTCTCTCAATCGTGCCTGCCGGGATCATGTCCCGACGTTTCCGCAACGTTCACCACCATCGCTTTTGACGACAGCAGCTTGCGGTGGCTTGAGGTCAACACCTGATTACCGACCTCGAAGGGCCCTCCTTCATCTCTCGTACAGTTGCGCATGGCCGTTTGGACCGGCCATGCTCGTGACACAAGACCCAAACCGGACCTTGAGCAGACGGTGCGACCGTCGGAGGAAATCCGAAAGCGATCATCTCAACAACTTTCGTCGTGCACCCTCTGTTGAGATAGTCGTTGCCCAGCTAATATTGTCTTCCCTTGCGGAGGCAGCCATGAAACCGCGTTACTCCGTCCTTGCAGCCATCAGCTTCGGACTATTCGGCGCCGATTTCGCCTTTCAGCCTCCGGCCGACGCCGTGGAGGTGGAATTGAAGCCTGTGGCGACGGCGCCGCCGGCCAGGGGGAAGGGGCGCAAGGGATGAAGCGGCTGGCGGTACTCTCTCCCGGCATCTTGCTGGTAGCATCGGCAGCGCCCAACGCCCTGGGTTGGGGGCTTATCACGGGCCCCGTGGCGGCGCCTACTATCGCGGTCCGATGGGCGGCGCCGCCGCGCGCGGGCCCGGGGGCGCCGGTTACGTCCGCGGCCCCTACGGCGCGGGCGCCTACCGCGGGCCTTATGGCGGTGCCGGTGTTCGCGGTCCCTATGGCGGCGCCGCGGTTCGCGGCCCCTATGGCGGTACCGCCTATCGCGCCCCGACCGGCGGCGCCTATTACGGTCATTACTATGGCGGCACGACCGTCGTCACCCCGGGCTATCCCGCCGCCGAGGTCGCGGCAGGTGTTGCGGTCGGAGCGGCGGCGGGTGCGGCTGCATCTTCGGCCTATGCGGCGCAAAGCACCAACTACTACCCGCCGCCGTACTACTCTCCACCACTCGCCAGCCCGGGGGCTGCCGCACAGCCCAACGAGGCCCAGGTCGCCGCGATCCGGCAAGCTTGCCGCGGCGACTACATGGCCCATTGTTCGAGCGTGCCGACCGGTGGCGCCGCGGCGCTGACATGCCTGCGGCAGAACGTGGCGAGCCTCTCGCAGCCCTGCCAGCAAGCGCTGAACGCGGTGGGCGGCGCGGCCCAGTGAGCCGAGCGACACCCGGCGGCCCGCCTACCGCAGCCCGCCTGCGCCATTGCCGGCGGGGCGGCGGGCTCGGCGGCGACGGCGGGGCGTCGAGGCCAATCGATGCGCGTTCTCGCGCAATGACCAGCGCCGCACGCGGCCTTCCGGCGCGGCTGATGGCGTTGGCGCTCACGACCGGCCTTGCGCTGCTGGTCGGCTGCAAAAAAGAGAACACCTATGTCGCGCCGCCGCCCCGAGAGGTCGGGGTGGCTCATCCGGTAGTGCGCCAGGTCACGCCTTACATCGGGGCGCCGGGTAACACCGTCGCCTATAACCAAGTCGACCTCGTCGCCCGCATCGACGGCTTTGTTCAGGAGATCGATTATAAGGACGGCACCGAGGTCAAACGCGGCCAGACACTGTTCGTAATCGAGCCCGGCCCGTACCAAGCCAAGCTGCAGCAAGCGCAGGCCCAGCTCGCCTCCGCTCAGGCGCAGTTCACCCAAGCGGACGCCGAGTACAAGCGGCAGGCTTCCTTGGGGCGCAACGACTTCGCGTCGCAATCGGCAGTCGACCAGGCGCGAGCAACGCGGGATTCCGATCAGGCCAATGTGGCCAACCAGCAGGCAGCCGTCGCGCAGACCGACATCAATCTCGGCTACACGCAAGTGAAGGCGCCTTTTGATGGCGTCGTGACCGCGCATCTCGTCTCGGTCGGCGAGTTGGTCGGTGTCAGCGGCCCGACCAAGCTCGCCACCCTCGTGCAGCTCGATCCGATCTACGTGACCTTCAACGTCAGTGAGCAGGACGTGTTGCGGGTCCGCGCCGAACTTGCCAAGGCGGGATTGACGGCCGCCGAACTCGGCAAAGTCCCGGTGGAGGTCGGGCTGATGAACGAGCAAGGCTATCCACATGCCGGCACGATCGACTACGCCGCGCCGGAAGTCGACTCCGCCACCGGCACTTTGCAATTGCGCGGCGTGCTCGCCAACCCCCAGCGCACTCTGCTTCCGGGTTATTTCGTGCGCGTGCGCATCCCGCAGCAACGGCTGGCGGCCGAAGCGCTGCTGGTGCCCGACGCGGCGCTTGGAACGGATCAGGCGGGACGCTATTTGATGGTCGTCAACAAGAACAATGTCGTCGAACAGCGCGGCGTGCAAACGGGTCAGCTCGATGGCGCCCTCCGAGTAATCACCAGCGGGCTGAAACCCGACGATCAGGTGGTAGTCACCGGGCTCACGCGTGCCATCCCCGGCGAGAAGGTCGTAACGCAGGCGACCGCAATGCCGGCGTCCTGAACGGCCCGGCGGCGCGATGATATCGCAATTTTTCATCGATCGGCCGGTGCTCGCCAACGTGCTGGCGATCCTGTTCGTGCTGATCGGCGGGGTGGCGCTGTGGACACTGCCGGTCGCGCAATATCCGAACGTGACGCCGCCGACTGTGCAAGTAACCACCCGATACCCCGGCGCTTCGGCCGACACGGTAATGAACACCGTGGCGCTGCCGATCGAGCAGGCGATCAATGGCGTCGACCGCATGATCTACATGCAATCGAGCAGCGCTGCTGACGGGACCTACTCGCTGATCGTCACGTTTCAGATCGGCACCGATCTGAACTTCGCGCAAGTGCTGGTGCAGAATCGCGTCTCCAGCACGGTCGCGCAGCTGCCCCAGGCAGTGCAGGCGCAGGGCGTCACGGTGCAGCAGAAATCGACCGCGATCCTGCAAATCGTTGCGCTCACCTCGCCCGAGGGCCGCTACGACAGCCTGTTCCTCAGCAACTACGCGACGATCAGCCTGCTGAACGAGCTGTCACGCATCCCCGGCGTCGGCAATGTCAACGCGTTCGGCGTCGGCCAGTACGCGATGCGAATCTGGCTCGACCCGGAGAAGCTCTATGCCCGCGGACTGACGCCGCAGGACGTCATTCAAGTCGTGCAACAGCAGAGCCAGCAGGTGGCGTCCGGCCAGATCGGCACACCGCCGGCGCCAGCCGGGCAGGCTTTCCAATATACGGTCAGCGTTCAGGGCCGGCTCGCCGAGCCGGCTGCGTTCGGCGCCATTATCGTGAAATCGGCAAACGGCGCCGTTACCAGGCTGAGCGATGTCGGACGGGTCGAGCTTGGTGCGCAGACCTATTCCCAGGTTTTCCGGCTGAACGGGCGGCCCGCAGCGGGGCTTGCAATCTTCCAGACGCCCGACGCCAATGCGCTCGCAGTCGCGACCGCCGTCAGAACCAAGATGACAGAGCTCGCGCAGGCCTTCCCGCCGGGGCTCTCTTACGCGATCCCATTCGACACCACCAGGTTCGTCAAGACCTCGATCGACGAGGTGTATAAAACGCTCTTCGAAGCTGCGATCCTGGTGCTGATCGTCATTGTAGTGTTTCTGCAGGACTGGCGCGCCACGCTGGTCCCGGCGACGACCGTGCCGGTCACCATCATCGGCGCCTTCGCGGCGATGGCGGCGCTCGGCTTTACCGTGAACCTCTCGACATTGTTCGCCGTCATTCTCGCCATCGGCATTGTCGTGGACGACGCGATCGTCGTCGTTGAGGGCGCGGCGCGCCACATGGAACGCGGGCTCAGCCCGCACGACGCCGCGATAACGGCGATGAGGGAGCTGTTCGGCCCGATCATCGGCATCACTTTGGTGCTGATGGCGGTGTTCATTCCGGCCGCGTTTCTGCCCGGGCTCACCGGGCGAATGTATGCCCAGTTCGCTCTGGTTATTGCCGCCACCGCGCTGATCAGCGCGATCAATGCGGCGACCTTGAAGCCGACCCAGTGCGCGCTGTGGCTGCGTCAGCCGGTCCCGTCTGACCGGCGCAACATTGTTTTCCGCGGCTTTAACCGGCTCTACGACCCGATGGAACGAGCTTATGCGAGGCTCATCGGGCATATGACCGATCGCGCCTGGCTGGCCTCGCTCGTCGCGATCCTGGTCGCGGGCCTTGCGTTCTGGGGCCTCGCGCGAGTACCGACGGCGTTTATCCCGATCGACGACCAGGGCTATCTTCTCGTCGCGTTGCAACTCCCCGACGGCGCTTCGCTCGAGCGAACCGAGCGCGCGATGACGCAGGTGAGCGACATCGCGCGCGGCATCCCCGGCGTCGACCAGGTCGTCGAGATCTCAGGGATTTCTCCCCTCGATGGCAGTGCCTCGCTGTCCAGCGCTGGCGCCGCATACGTCATCCTCAAAGACTGGAGCGAGCGCGAGAAAGCCGACGGCGAGGATCTGCGCTCGATCTATATCCGCCTGCAGCGTGCACTTGACAACTTGCCGGACGGGAGCGGGCTGGTGGTGCCGCCGCCCCCGATCCAGGGCATTGGCAACTCGGCGGGCTTCACGATGGAACTGGAGCTGCGCGACGGCGGTTTCGACTGGAACAAGCTCTCGCGCATCACGCGGGCCATGATCGTCGATGCCGCGAGCCAGAGTGCGGTGCAGCGCGTCAGCTCTACTTTCCGGGCCGGAACCCCGCAGATCGAGGTGGACGTCGACCGTACCAAGGCGGAGACGTTGCAAGTCTCGGTGGGCGACGTGTTCGATGCGCTCGCTGGCTATATCGGCTCGCAATACGTGAATCAGTTCAACAAATTCGGCCGCACCTTCCAGGTCTACGTGCAGGCGGATTCGCGCTTCCGTCTGCGTCCAAGCGATCTCGATTCGCTATACGTCCGCAGCAGCGCCGGCAAGATGGTTCCACTGGGCGCGCTGGTCACGATACATCCGGTCACCGGCCCGGCGCTGGTCACCCTCTACAACCTCTATCCGGCCGCAACCGTGATCGGCTTGCCGGCGCAAGGCTTCAGCTCCGGCCAGGCAATGTCGCTGATGGAGGAGATTGCCGGCCAGGCGCTGCCGCCCGGCACTGGGTACGAGTGGACGGCAATGTCCTACCAGGAGAAAGCGGTCGGCGGGCAAATCTATCTCGTATTCGCGCTCGGAATCGTGCTGGTCTACCTCTGCCTCGCGGGTCAGTACGAGAGCTGGATCGCGCCGCTTTCGGTGATCCTGGCGGTGCCGCTCGCATTGCTCGGCCCCGCCGTTGCGCTGGGCTCGCTAGGGCTGGCGAATAATCTTTATACCCAGATCGGCATGGTGCTGCTGATCGCGCTGTCGGCGAAGAACGGCATTCTGATCGTCGAGATGGCGCGCACCCGGCGCGCCGAAGGTGAACCCATCCTCGCCGCCGCGATCGGCGCGGCGCGGTCGCGGTTCCGGCCGATCCTGATGACCTCCTTCGCATTCATTCTCGCCGTGGTCCCGTTGGTTACCGCATCCGGGGCGGGGGCGGCGGCGCGGGCCTCGCTCGGACTTTCGGTATTCAGCGGCATGATCGCCTCGACCTGCCTCGCGGTGCTGTTCGTCCCGTCGTTTTTTGTCGTGCTGCAGCGCTTCGAGGAACGGTTGAAAGCGCGCAAGCAACGGCCCACGCCCGCAGCCCAAGCCGCGGAAGAATAGACCAAGCGTAGCTCACCCGCGCCGGCCAAAGCCGAGCAGGCGCGCGGCGGGGGCGACGGTCCAGCCCTGCACGATCAAGGACGCGATCACCAGGATGAAGATGCTCGCGAACAGGCGTTCGTCGCGGTGGGGATCAGCAAGCGCGGGAATGATGCTGAGATAGATCGGCACCGCCCCGCGCAACCCCACCCAAGAGGCGAAAGCGGTCTCGCGCAACGTGAAACGGAAAGGCAAAAGGCAGGCGAAAACCGCGATCGGACGGGCGAGAAAGATCAGCACCGCGGCCCCGATGATTGCGCCAGGCAGGTAGGGAGGCAGATCTTCCGGGGTCACCAAGAGACCGAGCATCAAGAACAGGACGATCTGCGCGAGCCAGGCCATGCCCTCGAAGAAGTGCTCGACCTCTTGCCGCGAGCGATGCTGCGCGGCGCCGGTCACCACGGCGGCGAGGTAGGTTGCGAGGAAGCCGCTGGTGCCGAGGAGCTGAGCAAGACCGAACACGGCGAGCCCACCCGCCAACAGCAGCACCGGGGCGAGCGAGGCTTCGAGCCGCAGCCGCTTCAGCGATTGCGCGAGGGCCCAGCCGCCGACCAGGCCGAGCACCGCGCCGCCGGCCATCTCCTCGAGGAACAGCAGCGCGGCGTCGCCGAAGCCGATCGAGCCGGGCTCGGCGATGAGGTGCAGCAGCAGGAGGACCAGAAACACCGACATCGGGTCATTGAGCCCAGACTCGACCTCGAGCAAGGCGAGCAGCCGCTCGGGCAGCGCAGCGCCGGCGCGCCGCAGCAGCACCGCGACTGCCGCTGCGTCGGTCGGCGCAGCGGCGGCGCCGGCGAGCAGGGCGCCGACGAGCGGTACGCCATCGACCAGGGAGACGAAAACTCCAAGCACGATGGCGGTCATCGCGACGCCGATTGTGGCCAGCAAGGCAGCCGGCCAGAACGCGAGACGCAACATGGAGACCGGCGTCTTGAGCCCGCCCTCGAAAAGGATCACCGCAAGCGCCACGCTGCCGATCAGATAGGCCGATGTGAAATCGTTGAAGGGAATGCCGAGCACGTGGTCGTCGCCCGCGAGCATGCCGAGCCCGAGGAAGACGAGCAGCATCGGCGCACCGACCCGCCGCGAAATCAGCCCCGCCAGAATGCTAGACAAACCGAGCAAGCCGCCGAGGAGGATCAGCTTGTGCGCGCCGGCCATCACGGAATGCCCAAGGGCGATGAGCTCGGTGCCGGTCATGCGGGTGTCCGATTTGGGAGGGTGGTCGAAAAACCTTTGATCGCGGGCGGCCGGCAGGTCAATAACGCGGCTTTGGCAACATCGCGGTTCCACTAAACCGCCGCGGGAAGATTGTGTGATGAGCCATCGACCGGAGCAGCGGCCAAGTGGGTTGCAGCGTTCGTCCTTGCATGCCTCGGCTTGGCCGGCGCCGCGCTCGCGCAGCAGCCGAGCCAGGCGCAGGTCAGCGCGATCCGGCAGTCCTGCCGCGCCGATTACCAGACCTATTGCGCGAGCGTGCCGCCCGGCGGCTCAGCCTCCCTCGCATGCCTCAACCAAAATGCGCAGAGCTTGTCGCCCGCCTGCCAGCGGGCGGTGAACGCGATCGGCGGCGCCGCGCCGTCGGCGCCGAGTCAAGGAGCGGCACCGGCCCCGGCCGCCCCCGCTACGGCCGGACCCGCGCCGGGGCACCCAGCGCCGCCGCCGATGACGCCGCGGCAGGAGCTGGGTCTGATACGCCGCGCCTGCGGCCCGGATTTTCACACCTATTGCGCCGGCGTGCGGCCCGGGGGCGGCCGGATCCTCGCCTGTCTCGAAGCAAACGGCCCCTATCTGTCGCGCCAATGCCGCTCGGCGCTGATGTCCGCGCGGCAGGGTCGTTAGAGCGGCAAGTCATTGGCGACCGCTGGACCCAGAGCAGCTGAGGAGGTCGTCGATGACCAATATCGAGATCCACGTGGATGCAGTCGAGCCCTTCGCCGAGGGCCGGGCCATTGGCGATGCCGGTCGCTATCTGCGGATCCGCGGCACCGCCAAGGGCGAGCTCGATCCGAATGCATCGGAAAACCGCGTCATCGCCGATCTCGATAAAGCCGCAAGAAATGCGCGGGGTCTGATGATGGATCACGAGACCGATTTCTTCATCCTGCGAGTGCCGATCCGAACCGGACGAGGCGCGTGCTCGTCTACGACGTCACCAACCGCGGCCGAAAAATGATCATGAACCTGCTCGATGACGCGCCAGGCGTGGCTACAGCCTTGTCTGGTCCGGGTGGGATTAGGGTGCGCCGCGGGCGAATAACGGCTTGGCCGCACGGTTTCCGACCGCCATTGAAGATGGAAACCCGATGGTAAGTCGGATCCGCGACGAATTTGATATCGGTACCCGCGCGCCGTCGCGGCGATCGGACGCGACTTTCCCTACCCACTGCTGCGTGCCGTCTCCCGTCTTGCCGAGGACGAGCTGCAAGCCGCTCTCGGCCGTCTCGTCGCCTCCGAGCTGGTCTTCCAAAGAGGCCTACCGCCCGACGCGGTCTATAGCTTCAAGCACGCGCTGGTGCAGGACGTGGCGCATGGCAGCCTGCTGCGTGGTGCCCGGCAACAATTGCACGTGCAGATCGCCGAAGCGCTCGAAACCCATTCTCCCGAGCTGATGGACAGCCAGCCCGAGCTCTTCGCGCAGCATTACGCCGAGGCCGGGCTCGTCGAAAAATCCGTCGCCTGCTGGGGCAAGGCCGGTCGGAGGTCCGCCGCCCGCTCGGCGTTGGCGGAAGCGGCCAAGCAATTTCAGAAGGCGCTGGACCAGCTGGCATTGCTGCCGGACGACATCGAACGACGGCGACAGGAGCTCGAATATTACAGCGCCTCGGGTACGGTGTTGCAGGCTGTCAAGGGATACCCGGCGCCGGAAACAGGCCAGGCCCATGCCCGCGCAAGGGTGTTGTGGGAGCAGCTGGGTTCCCCCTCGGAATTCCTTCAGATTCCCTATGCGCAGTCGGTCTATCACGCGATCCGCGGCGAATTCGATCTGGCGCAGGGCTTGGCCGAGGATTTGCTGCGTCTGAGCCGCCAGCGCAATGATGCCGCCGGTCTCGTTCTGGCTCACCAGTGCATCGGCGGGAACCTGATGTTTGTCGGCAGTTTTGCGCCATCCCGATCGCATCTAGAAGAGACGCTCGCGCTCTACGATCCGGTTTGTCACGGCTCGCTGGTCCATCAGGCCGGGCAACACCCCTGGCGGTAGCACAGGCGCATCTGGGGACCGTCCTTCTCTGTCTCGGGTTTCCGAACCAGGCATTGGCACGTAGTAACGCAGCCATCGCTGAGGCTCGGAGGCGGGCTCACCCGTCGTCTTTAGCTGTGAGCCTGGTGTACGGCGCCAGATTGCATTCGCTCGTCGGGGACAACGCAGCCATGGGCGAGCGAACAAAGCAGCTGATTGCGGTCCGACCGAGCAGGATTTCCCCGTCTGGCGTGCGCAGGGGACGATTTCTCGCGGCTGGGTCAAGGTCAAGAATGGAGATGTGGCGGAGGGAATATCGCTTCTGCGGAGCGGTTCGGCGGCTTACCGTGCCACCGGAGCGACTACCTGGATGCCTCATTATATTGCCCTCTTGGCCAGGGCGTGTGAGATCGCAGGGCAAATTGAAGAGAGCTCGATTTTATTGGGTGAGCTTTGCAGATTGTCGAAACGACAGCGGAGCGCTTTTTCGCAGCGGAGCTGAACCGGTACAAAGGCCAGCTGCTGTTGCGGCAAGGGCGTCCCGAGGCCGCCGAGGACCTGTATCGCAAAGCCCTCAGTATCGCCGAGGCGCAGGAGGCCAAGCTCTGGGAATTGGGCGCGGCTGTGAGCCTCGCCCGGCTCCGCCGTGATCAGGATCGCCACGCCGACGCCCGCGACCTTCTCGCCCCAGTCTATGGCTGGTTCACCGAAGGCTTCGACACGCCCGACCTACAAGAGGCAAAGGCGCTGCTCGATGTGCTCGGTGCGTAGCCGAGTACGCTTTTGGCCCTCGCAACCTCGCTGGCGTTGAAGGTCCGGAAGTGGCACTTGGCTGC
>Ga0210407_10002779_pt1 | contig 14745 bp, 9 predicted proteins | sample IncBWC27MmetaG_FD_150860 | JGI IMG/M metagenome (GOLD analysis project Ga0210407, IMG submission 150860) | Forest soil microbial communities from Barre Woods Harvard Forest LTER site, Petersham, Massachusetts, United States - Inc-BW-C-27-M | ecosystem: Environmental > Terrestrial > Soil >...
CTTCCCGTCGCCAAACGCCTCGCGGTAACTGAAATTCATCGCCACGTGCCCGATCCCCATTTCCGTTCCCGGCCGCTTGGCTCCAAACGAAACGGAAATCCCTTCGTCCGGCTGAATATTCAGCACCAGCCGGTTGTCTTCCACCTCGCGCTCGCGAAACACAATGTGCGGCGCGCGCCTGAACTGAATCACAATCTCCGTGCTGCGTTTCGCCAGCCGCTTCCCGGTGCGCAAATAAAATGGCACGCCCGCCCACCGCCAGTTGTCGATCTGCAATTCCATCGCGACGAACGTTTCCGTCCGCGAATGCGGATTCACGCCCAGCTCCTGCCGGTATCCCGGCACACTCTTGCCATCGACCGCGCCAGGCCCATATTGCCCGCGCACCACCGACTGCGCCACCATGCCCAAATCGAAGGGGCGAATCGATTGCAATATCTTCAGTTTCTCGTTGCGCACCGCCGTCGCGTCGAATTGTGCCGGAGGTTCCACCGCCACCAGCGACGTCAACTGCAAAACGTGGCTCTGGATCATGTCCCGCAGCGCGCCCGCCGTCTCGTAAAATCCGCCGCGCCGCTCCACTCCCAGCGTTTCCGCCGCCGTAATCTGCACGTGGTCCACGTAGTTGCGGTTCCACAGCGGCTCGAAGATCCCGTTGCTGAAGCGCAGCACCAAAAGGTTCTGCACCGTATCCTTGCCCAGGTAATGATCGATTCGGTAGACCTGCGGCTCATTAAATACGCCGAGCACGATCTTGTTCAGCTCTTTCGCAGAAGCCAGGTCGCGCCCAAACGGCTTCTCAATAATGATGCGCACCCACGCGTTCGGCGAAGCCGGCTTCGCCAATCCCGCTCGCCCCAACTGCTCCACGATGTGCGGGTAGACCTCCGGCGGCGTCGAAAGATAAAACAGCCGGTTCCCACCCAGCTTTTTCTCCGCGCTCAAATCGACCAGGCGCTTGGCTAGCTTCTGGAAATCTTCCGCGCTCCCGTATTCGCCGCCCTGGTAATAAAGGTTCGACGCGAATTCGCTCCACTTTTTCGGATCAATCGGCCCCACTTCGGAGATGCTCTTGGCCGCTTCTCCCGCCGTGCCGCGGAAGCTGTCGTCGCTCATCGCCGTTCGCGCGAAGCCCACAATCGCGTAGCGCGGCCCCAGCGAATTGTTGATCGCCAGGTCATACATCGCCGGAATCACTTTGCGTTTGGCCAGGTCGCCCGAAGCGCCAAACAGCACCACGGTGCATGGCTCGTTGACGCTCGAGCCAACGACACTCGCCGGGCTAGCGTCGACTTCGATATCTTCCAATGTTGCCGTTCTATTCATCCCATCACCGGTGCACGACACTATACCTCAACACCGCAATTTTTTAGTTCCGCGCGCAGTTGTTCCGCGTTCTGGCAATGAATCGTTTTCATCCCCAGCTTCTTCGGATTCTCCAGGTTCAGCGGACGGTCGTCGATGAACACGCACTCCTCCGGGGGACGTTGCGTCACCTCCAGCGCGATGCGGAATATCATCTCCTCCGGCTTTCGCGTATGCAAATAACATGAACTGAAGAACACCTGGAAATCCCGCCGCAAATGAAACGCCGCAATGCGGTATTCGTTCAGCTCCAGCGGCTCGTTGTTGATCGACCCGATAAAATATTTCCCCGTCCGCGCCGCCCGAGCCAGCACCGCCCGCGTTTCCGGATGCTCCCGCGATTGCGCGAACATGAACGCCGTGAACTCCTCGCGCGTGAACGCCCGCGACCGGTAAAACAACGTGCGGTTCAGGTACTCGTTCAGCGAAATATTTCCCGAATCGAACGCCGGAAACGACAAGTCGTGCCGGTCCTGAAACTCGTCCCAGTCCAAGTCAAATGTTTTCGCCGCCGCCCGCCGCGACGCGGTGCCCCACCCGTTGGTCAGAATGACCCCGCCAATATCCCAAAACAGTGTAGTGATTTCAGCCAAGAACCCCACCTCAAGCAGCGTCAAGAAAAGGTCAGTTTGTTGGGCTGGGAGCTTTAGCTCCGACATAAAACCCGTCACATCAAAGCGCTTTAGCGCCTGAGGAAAAGTCTTACGTCTTTTCCTCAGCCCCGCCCGCACCGAAAATGCGTCGCGATTCTACTATCCCGTACCCCGATTCGCTATCGTCCTCGCCCGTCGCGCACTAGGAATTTCCCCTCCATTGCGGTATCGTCAAAAACGTACTCGACGAGGAGACTCCGTAATGGCCAACGATTCCTGCGGACACACACCGTCCGCAAATGAGCCGGTCCAGCCCGGCACGCGCATGGTGCACTGCGTCAAATTCGGCCGCGACCTGCCCGGCCTCGATCGCCCGCCTTGGAAAGGCGAACTCGGCAAGCGCGTCTACGAAACGGTTTCGAAAGACGCCTGGAAGCTCTGGATCGAGCATTCCAAGATGGTCATGAACGAATACCGTCTCAATCCCCTCGATCCCAGCTCACAAAAAATCATGGAAGAGCAAATGGAGCAATTCTTCTTCGGCGAAGGCGCCAAGCTCCCCGAAGGCTACGTCGCCCCCAAAGCCAAAGGCTAATTCTTCCGTTCATCTACAAATCGACACGCAGTCGGGCAGTCTCCGTGACCTCTGCGTCTCCTTCGTGCCCTCTGCGTTAAGTCTTTTCTTCGGTCTTTCGTACGCTTTCAGAACTCACCCAACCATCCTCCGGATCCCCGGATGTTCCACCGCCAGCCTCTCGCGAATCGTAAATCTCAACTCCCCATGCGCCGCCCGCAACGCCCCTTCAACCTCCTCCGCCGCCTCCGCCCGTGCAAACAAAAATCCCAAGTAAGTAGCGCCCTCCGGCCAAGCCGCAATGTAATCGTGCAACCGCGCCGTAATTTCCAAATCCGTAACGCTAGGCACGGCGCGCGCCGCCGATTCCCCTTCTACACATTCCAACACCCCGCTAGCCGGCACCGGAATCATCATTACTCCCGAAGCCGCTGCCTCCCGCTTCCAATTTCCAACCGGCATCTCTACCGCGTGCCGCAACAACAATTCCTCCAACCCAATCACCTCATCGCTCTCGCCGCTCACAAACCGCAGCGCCCGCGCGCACAATCCCCCAATCGGCCGAGGCGCCACCTCCAACGGCCAGACTCCTTCCCCATTAATCCGAAACTCCGCGTGCACCGGCCCATGCGACAGCCCCAGCGCCCGCGCCGCGTCCGTCGCGCACCGCGCGATCTCGCTTAGTTGCGCGTCCCGCAAACGCGAAGGCGTAACGTAAATCGTCTCCTCAAAAAACGGCCCTTCCAGCGGATCCGCCTTATCAAAAATCGTCAGCACGCGAAATTCTCCGTCCGTCAGCAACCCTTCCACCGCCACTTCCCTTCCCGGAATGTAACCCTCCACGATCATCTGATCCAGATTCGTTTCCCGGCTCGCCAAGATTTCCGGTGATTCGAGCACATGCCGCACGCGCGCCGTGGCCCGCAAAAACTCCTCGCGATTGTTCGCGCGAATCACTCCTGTACTCGCAGAAAGCGAAAGCGGCTTCAACACACACGGATAGGAAATCCCCAGCAGCGCCGGCTCCGGCGCAGGCTGCAACGCCACGGCGCGAAACCACGGCACGCGCAGTCCCACATCGCGAAACACCTCGCGCATCCGCAATTTGCTGCGGCAAGCCTCCACCGCCAACGGATGGTTGTAAGCCAGTCCTAAACCGCGCGCCACATAAGCGGCCGCCACCGCCGGCCGGTCGCCCAACGCCAAAATCCCATCAACGCGCTCGCCCGCACGCACCGCCTCTAACACGGTGTAAGCCGCCACCTCCGGCGATTCGAAATGCACCGCAATCGCCCGATCCCCCCAAGGATCATCTAGCTGGTGACACCGGTCCGTAACAAACCCCAACGCAACGCCAAGCTTCCGCGCCGCCGCATCAAAGCTTCGCGTCTGATACCCCAGCTTCCCCGCAAAAACCAACACCCGTTTCATATTCATCGCAGCTTAGAGGCGTCGCCCGGTTGAAGCTGTCATCCTGAGGCTACCCGATAAGGGTAGCCGAAGGACCTCAACCAAGAGTGTGTCTCGAAACTTAGTGTAAGAAGCCGTAGCTCAGGCTCGCCTTTTGAACCTGAGGCATTTCTGCCAGCACAACTACAATCGCCGCTCAGCAGATTACAGGGCTTCTCCGTGTCCTCTGTGCGCTTCCCTCCGTGCTCTCTGTGTTAATCTTTTTCCTCGCGGTTTAAACAAATCCGTCGGCTATGACCGCCCGCTCAGGCTGCGTCTGAACCGTCGCCCCTCCAATAGCCACCAGCTGATCCCGAGTAGGCTCCGCACAGCAATACCATGGCTCACTCAAAAACGGCACGCCGCGCCCCTCGGTCACGCGTAGCTCAGGCGTGTCAATCCCCGCCGCCGCATGCGCCGCCTCCCAAATCCGCGCAAACGCCGCCGCCCGCGATTCCTTCTTCCGGTCCGCCTCCGCAGCAATCGCTTGCACCGTTTCGCTCAACGCATCCACCCGCGCATCCACATTCCCCCACGGATACACCAGCGACTCCGCATCAAACGCTCCCACCATCCCCCGCACTTCCTCCAACTCCAGCAACCGCGAGCCCTCCGGAATCAGCAGCCGTATTCCCAACTGAATCGGCGCCACATTCTCAATCAATTCCTCCGCCGCCAAAACGCGCAGCAAATCCAGATACCCTTCCATCGTCGTCCACGGCGTAAACGGCACAAACGTCGGATGCAGCGTCATCCCCAACTCGCGAAACTTCCGCGCCACATACAGAAAATCCTCGCGCGTATGCCCCTTGTCCAGCCGCTCCAAAATTCCATCGTCCACCGACTCCACTGCGCTAATCACAAACAAGCACCCCGTATCCCGCAGTCGCGCCAACTGCCGCTCCTGCTTCCGCAAATGCTCAATCTTGATGGTCACATCGTAAGTAATCCCAGGAAACTCTGCATGAAACGCCTCCACCAACTCCATCGCGTGCCGGATCCCATTAAAAAAATCCGGATCGCCAAACGAAATATGCTGCGCCCCCGCCGCCACCTGCTGCCGCACATCCGCCAGCACCACGTCCCGCTGCACAATCCGAAACACCCCGTTGTAAACCGGCACAATCGGGCAATGCCGGCAAAGATGCTTGCACCCCCGGCTAGCCTCCGTAGATCCCACCAAGCGAAACCCGTCCCCCGGCACAATCAGGTGCGCATACTTAGCAATAGGCGCGAGCCCTGCCCGATCCGGCACCTCAAACGCAAGCCGTTCCAAAGAAATCACCGGCTCCGCTTGTGCCGCTACAACCGTTGTAGGGGCGCGCTTTAGCGCGTCCCCGCCGGCACTCGGGGGTCGGAGCGTCAGTACATCCTGAGCCTCGAAGGACACGTCCCCGCCCCTGTAGCGCAGGGCGGAGTCTTCGCAGCCCTGCGGCTTTTCGCTTCCCGCCAGCCTTTCGCGTCCATCGCGCCGCTCGGCAGTCGGGGGTCGGAGCTTTAGCTCCGACATAGAAGACTGGCTCTCACTGGGCTTTAGCCCTTGAGGAAAAATCTTGTCGCCTTTTCCTTCCAATCGCTCTGCCAACCGCACCAACCCACCTTCAAACTCCCCGCCAAGAATCGTCCCCGCCCCCAGCGACCGCAGATACTCCGCATTCATAGGCGCATACAACCCATAACAACAAATATGCACCTGCGGATTCTGCGCCCGCAGCGTAGGAATCAATGTGCAAGCCAACCGCGTAGCCGTATGCATCGGCAAGTAAATCGCAATCAACTCCGCCCCGCGAACCGCCCCCGAATCCAGCCCCTGCCGCGTCAAATCAAAACAAGCCACCGAATGTCCGCGCCTCCGCAGCCAAGCCGCCGGCGACACCAACCCAAAAGGCTGCCGCCCCAACTCATAAGTCGAAATCAAAACAATCTTCATCATCTACCAGTATAGTCGCCCGCGCTCGGTTTCGTTTTCGGTTATGATATGAAGCTGCGCTACTCTGTGAAAGGAAGCCAGAATGGCCATCCCCGCGGGCAATTCTTTCGGCACGCGCGACAAGCTCAACGTCGGCGCGCAATCCTTTGATATTCATCGCTTCGAGAAGCTCGAAAAGCACGGAATCCACACCGTCACCCGGCTGCCCTTTTCCCTCCGCATCCTCCTCGAGAACCTTTTGCGCTGCGAAGATGGCCGCTTCGTCGGCCCCAACGACATCCGCGCCCTCGCCGGCTGGACTCCCAACGCCGCGCAAAAAGAAATCGCCTTCATGCCCGCCCGCGTCCTGCTGCAGGATTTCACCGGCGTCCCCGCCGTGGTCGACCTCGCCACCATGCGCGAAGCGGTCAAACGCATGGGCGGCAATCCCGCGCGCATCAATCCGCTCTTCCCCGCTGAGCTGGTAATCGACCATTCCGTGCAAGTCGACAAATTCGGCGACGCCAACGCTTTCGGCCTCAACGCCGAACTGGAGTTTCAGCGCAACGTCGAGCGCTACGCCTTTCTTCGCTGGGGCCAGACCGCCTTCAAGAATTTCAAAGTCGTTCCTCCCGACACCGGCATCTGCCACCAGGTCAATCTCGAGTACTTGGCGCGCGTGGTCTGCGCCGCTCCTTTTGGAACCCGCGTCGAAGCCTATCCCGATTCCGTGGTCGGCACCGATTCGCACACCACCATGATCAATGCGCTTGGCGTTTTTGGCTGGGGAGTCGGTGGCATCGAAGCAGAAGCGGCCATGCTCGGCCAGCCTTCCTCCATGCTCATTCCCGAAGTCGTCGGATTCCGCTTGCACGGCAAGCTTCGCGAAGGCGCCACGGCCACCGACCTCGTTCTCACCGTCACGGAAATGCTGCGCAAAAAAGGCGTGGTCGGCAAATTCGTCGAGTTCTACGGCACCGGCCTCTCCACCCTCAGCGTTCCCGATCGTGCCACCATCGCCAACATGGCGCCCGAATACGGCGCGACCATGGGATTTTTTCCGGTCGATTCCGAAACGCTCGCGTATCTCCAATTCACCGGCCGCTCGCACGAACAGATCGCGCTCGTCGAAGCCTATTGCAAAGAACAATTTCTGTTCCGCACCGACTCCACGCCAGATCCGGTTTTCAGCGACAAGCTCGAGCTCGACCTGGGTACCGTCGAGCCCACCGTCGCCGGACCCAAGCGCCCGCAGGATCGCGTGGCGCTACGCAACGCAAAATCTTCTTTCACCAAAGTGGTCGAAGGCACCCCGCAAAAACACATTCAGGTCCGCAACAACGGCGACTCGTTCGATCTCTCCAGCGGCGCGGTAGTCATTGCCGCCATCACCAGCTGCACCAACACTTCGAATCCTTCGTTGATGCTTGGCGCGGGCCTGCTCGCCAAAAAAGCCGTCGAGCGCGACCTGCAAGTCAAACCCTGGGTGAAAACCAGCCTTGCGCCCGGCTCCAAAGTCGTCACCGACTATCTCGCTGCTGCCGGGCTAACACCGTTTCTCGAAAAACTAAAATTCCATCTCGTCGGCTACGGCTGCACCACCTGCATCGGCAACAGCGGCCCGCTATCCGATCCCATCAGCGCAGCCATCAAGGAAAATAATCTCGTCGCCGTCGCTGTCCTCAGCGGCAATCGCAATTTCGAGGGCCGCATCCACCCCCTCGTGCGCGCAAATTATCTTGCCTCTCCGCCGCTCGTCGTCGCGTACGCGCTTGCTGGGCGCATGGATCTGGATCTCACCACCGAAGCGCTCGGCAACGACAAATCCGGCAAGCCCGTTTTCCTCAGCGACATTTGGCCCACGCCGCAAGAAATTGAATCTACCGTGCGCGCCGCGGTTTCCACCAGCATGTACACCAAGCAGTACAGCGAAGTGTACGAAGGCGACGCGCACTGGAAAGGGATGCGCGTTCCGCAGGGCGATCTCTATCAGTGGGATCCGAAATCGACTTACATCAAGCTGCCGCCCTATTTCGACAACATGCCGAAAACGCCGCCGCCACTGGCGGATGTTCACACCGCGCGCGTCCTCGCCGTGCTCGGCGACAGCGTCACCACCGATCACATTTCTCCGGCCGGCTCGATTCCCGTCGATTCACCCGCCGGAAAATATCTGGTCGCCAACGGCGTGAAGCCTCACGAATTCAATTCCTACGGCGCGCGCCGCGGCAATCACGAAGTCATGGTGCGCGGCACCTTCGCCAACATTCGCCTGCGCAATCAACTCGCGCCCGGCACGGAAGGCGGTTGGACTTTGTATCTTCCCGGTGGCGAAAAAATGTCCATTTACGACGCCGCCGTAAAATACCGCGAAGCCGGCGTCCCGCTAGTGGTCATCGCCGGAAAGGAATACGGCTCCGGCTCCTCGCGCGATTGGGCCGCCAAAGGCGCGCGCCTGCTCGGCGTGAAAGCCGTCATCGTCGAAAGCTACGAACGCATCCACCGCAGCAACCTGATCGGCATGGGCGTGATGCCGCTCGAATTTAAGGCAGGCGAAACTCGCGAATCGCTTGGACTGACCGGCCACGAAATTTTCGACATCGAAGGCATCGCCTCGCTGGCTCCCGGAAAATCCATCACCGTCCGCGCCAAATCTGAGGACGGCAAGACGAAACAATTCTCCGTAATCGCCCGCGTCGACACTCCCGAAGAAGTCTCCTACTACCATCACGGCGGCATCTTGCAATACGTCCTCCGCCAAATGCTTTAGCTTTCCCTCCCCGTGTGCAGCATTATTTTCGACCTTCGCGCTTTTGAGCGAGTACCAGGCCTCGCGGGGTGGGCAGCAGCACTACGGAGATTAATCCTTCTTGTTCCAGTTGCAGGGCGGCTTCGCGAACGGTTTTCATGGCGGAGCTGGCGTCGTGCATCAAGATCAGACCGTGCGGATTCATTTGCGGCAGAAAATGGCGGACTTCCTGTCCGCGAATCGGGGCGTCGCTGTCGCAAAATAGCAAGTCGATGCGTCCGTCCACTTTCATTTCCAGGCTCGATTCGTTGCGCGCGTCGATCCAATCCACGAGCCCGGATGCGGCGAAGCGTTCCTTAGCCGCGGCAAACACTTTTGCGTCGTATTCGCAGGTGATTACGCGGCCGAAGCCATTGCATTTCAGGCCTTCAGCGATGCGCAGGGTGCTCAAGCCGGAAAACGTTCCGGTCTCCACCACCAGTTCGGGCTTGATGGTGGTGACGATCGCTTTCAGGAAATCGAGGACTTCGACCTCGGCGGTCATGGAGTCATACATGTGCCAGCGCTCCGGGTGCGGACATTCCGGCGTGGGTTTGTGATATTCCGGCTGGAGCACGTCGCCGCGCGCGGCGATGTGCTCTACGATGCGGTGCTCTTTTTTGAGCGCGTGAAATTGGCTCTTGATACGCCAAAGCAACACCGCGCCAAGAAGGATGGAGACCAAGCTGGCCGCTTGGGCGTTCGACAAACCGAAAAACGAGCGCGGATTGATACGGATTAGTTCGATCAGAAAACGTGCAACGCCGGTGAGAATCAGATAATTGCAAAAAATCTCGCCGCGGGCTTTCGGGCCGCGCAACGACTTTGTGCCCATGTGCCAGAGAAACGCGGCGACGGCGAGCCAGATAAAAAATTCGTAGAGCGGCGTGGGATGCACGCGCTGCGTAGTGGGCACGACGCCGTTGGGAAAACTTATGCCCCAGGGCAACGAAGTCGGCACGCCATAATCGCCGTCGCCGGAAAGCAAACAGCCAATGCGGCCGACAGCGTAACCGACGCACGCCGCCGGCGAGCAAATATCCAAAAATTCCAGCAGCGGAATTTTCGAGCGCCGCGCCAGAACAACCAACGCCACGAAGCCGCCGAGGAAACCGCCGAACCACGCAAAGCCAAAACGGCTGAACAGCAAATTCCACGGGTCGGCAAACAATTCGCCGGGGCTTTCCAGCACGTGATAGAGGCGCGCGCCAATCAGCCCGGCGATTCCCGCGATACCGATGACGAGAAAGCCTTCGTCGCGCTGCTCTTTGTAGCCGGGAAGGCGCACGAGCTGCGCCCGGCGGCGATTGAAGTCCGCCTGCAGCACGTAGGCGGAGACGAGCAGCGCCGTGGCCACCATGAGGCCGAAAGTGGGAATCGTAATCGGCCCAAGATGCAAGAAAGGAATCATAAATTGGACACCCGAGTATACACGGCGACGGCGGCAAGCCCGAACGCTCGGGGTTCGGCACGGTTTGCGCTGAGATTAGCACTGTTGCCGCGTAGTGCAGGGCGGACAGCCTAACGGGCTGTCCCACTTGGTCATGCGAGCACATCGGCGCAGGTGAGCCGCGGCGCTCGGGACCGCGTTGGTGATTGAGGAGAAGGGATTTAGCGAAGCAGGTGCAACATGATTGCTATTGCTTTTTTGGGTTGACATCTTACCCAAAACGTGTGCAATACTCAGGTGAGATGTCTACCCAACAGTCCCGAGAACGGCTGGAGCTCTTGCAGGGCACACTCGACCTGCTGATATTGCGCACATTGATTTTTGGAGCGCAGCATGGCCAAGGAATCGCACGCGCCATCCAACAGACTTCCGAAGAAGAACTGCTGGTGGAACATGGGGCTCTCTACCCCGCCCTCCAGCGCCTCGAAGGTCGCGGGTGGATCTCGGCGAAATGGGGAACCTCGTCCAATAACCGAAAGGCTCGCTTTTATTCGCTGACCGCGGCGGGCCGCAAGCAATTGGTCAAGGAGACCACCAAGTGGAAGCGGCTGTCATCGGCCATCGGACGGATTTTGGGGTCCGAAGCAACGGAGAGCTAAAGCCATGTTCCCGCGCAGACGGAAAACGAGCGACTTCAGCGCCGAAATTGAAGCGCACATACAACATGAGAGCGAGCGCTTGCGAGAGCGGGGACTGAGCGAAGAGGAGGCCCGAGCTGCCGCACGCCGGTCGTTCGGCAACGTCATGCAAGCCGAAGAGCGCTTCTACGAATCGGGTCGCTGGCTCTGGTGGGATCACCTCCGGCAAGACCTTCGCTTCGGCCTGCGAATGTTGGCACGGAACCCGGGTTTCACCGTTACAGTGATCCTTACCCTTGCGCTTTCTATCGGGGCCAACACGGCAATTTTTTCGATTGTGAACGCACTGCTGCTGAAAAGTCTCCCCTACCCTCACCCGGAGCGCTTGGGGTCAATCTATGCCCGAGCTACAGGACCTGACTCCTATGATCTGCGAAGAAACATAGACGGTGAACAATGGGAGCTGCTGCGCGACAACGTTCCGTCTCTGCTCTCCGCCGTCTCGGGCGGAAGGACCTCCGGAGTGAATCTTCAATCGGGATCCCACGTGCAATATCTTCATGCCGGACGCGTTTCGGCACACTATTTCGACGTGTTGGCTATCCATCCTATGCTCGGGCGCAATTTCTCGGAGGACGAGGATCGTCCGCACGGCCCGAAGACCGCGATCCTAAGCTACGCTTTGTGGCGTACGGTTTTCAGCGCAAATCCCAAAGTCTTGGGACAAGCTATGTTGCTGAAAGGCGAGCCGTACACAATCATAGGTGTGCTCCGCGAAAACGCAACCACGCCTCTAAACGCCGATTTGTATACAGCGCTCCAACCAAGCCGCGAAGGCGAGGGCGTTGGAACGAACTTTCAAGCCGTCACACGGTTGCATGACGGCGCGAGCTGGCAACAGGTGGATGCCGAGATGAATCGCGCCTGGTTGCGGAGTTTCCGCGTGCAACATTTTGTCAAGGGCAATCCTGGTGCGCACATCTCCTACTACTCTGTCCCGCTGCAAAAAGGCGAAACAGAGACTTTGCAACCTCAGGTCCTGGCACTGATGCTGGCGGCGGGATTCATTCTGCTGATTGCCTGCGCGAACCTCGCCGGGTTGACCCTCGTGCGAATGCTGCACCGCACCGCAGAGATTGCCACTCGCGCGGCGCTGGGCGCATCCAGTTGGCAGATTCAGAGGCAGCTCTGGATCGAAAACCTGCTACTCGCTTTTTTTGGGGCAGCCGCAGGGATAGGCGTGGGTTTCCTTGTGCTGCGCGGGCTGCTGTTGCTTCTCCCTGAACATTTTCTGCCGGTTGCCAGCGTGCCTCTCGACGCCCGCGTCTTGGCCTTTACGCTTTCCCTCTCTTTGTTGACCAGCGTGTTGTTCGGCATGTTGCCTGCGCTTACCGCCAGGAAAGCCGACCTGCGGTCTTCTATCACCAGCCGTGCCGTGATAAACGCGGGTGGTGTTCGCCTCCGCCAAGGATTAATCGCCGGGGAGGTAGCGCTGACGGTTGTGCTTCTGGCGGCCGCCGGGCTGCTCATCCGTACGCTCATCCACCTGGAAACCATCCCTCCGGGTTTCAACCCGTCCGGAGTGATCACCGCGAAGGCGTCTCTCGATGATGTCCGCTACTACGAGCCTGCAAATTTCCGAAAGCTCCTCAATACGAGTCTAGCCACTATGCAGCAGATTCCTGGCGTGCAGAATGCGGCCGTGGGATTGACGCTGCCGTACGAACGTGCCTTGCTTTCCGGGGTTACGCTCAGTGAGGGCAAAGAAGCCGGACAGGAAATTACAACGAACCTGGTATACGTCACTCCGGGCTTTTTCGATACTTTGCAGATTCCGGTGCTTGCCGGCCGAGCGTTCACCGATTCGGACGCTCCCGACGCGCAGCCGGTCGTCATCATCAACCAGGCATTCGCTCGCAAGTTCTTCCCCGGCGCAAATGCCGTGGGACGATATCTCAACGAGGGCAACAAGATTAAGTTGATCGTGGGAGTCGTGGCCGATACCGTGATGTCCTCCGCCGGCAAATTAAACGCAGGGTCGGCGCCGCTAACGAGCGAGGAGGCCCTCTATTTCCCTGCCGCACAAATAGTAGACGGCAAATCCCTCTCCGTCGTGCATACCTGGTTTCAGCCAAGCTGGATTGTTCGCACCGCCCGACCGGTAGAAGGTTTGACTGCGCAGATGCAGACTGCTTTGGCGAGCGCCGATCCCAGCCTGCCTTTTTCGGGTTTTTACGATATGAAGGATCTGATGGCGGCGACGCTCGCGACACAAAGGATCGAGGTCGCTCTACTGACGGCCATGGCCTCGCTCGCGCTATTGCTGAGCGCGGTAGGTATCTTCGCGCTGGTGGCGAACATGGTGGCACAAAGGACGCGTGAGATCGGCATCCGCATGGCCCTGGGTTCGACGGTTCAGAAGGCGATGATCCACATCGGCCGGCCGGGAGTCGGCGCTGCGGCTCTTGGATTGATCGCGGGGCTGATTCTCTGCGCCGCCGCGCTTCGAGCCATGCGCAGCGTTCTCTACGGCGTAGAAGTGTATGACGTGCCGACGATCGTGGTCGTGGCGTTGACGCTCTCTATCGTGGCGTTTGCCGCGACGGTAGCGCCCGCGCTGAGAGTCGCAAGGATCGACCCGGCCAAGACACTGCGCGAAGAATAGCAGCCATGGGTCTGGGCATGGTCGAGGCGATGGCGTGCGCCGACAACCATAGCCGCGTGAAACCTTTTGTGCGAACAAGGAATCTACCTCTCGATGTCCACCCTTTGGCGAAACACACTACGCTTGTCCGTTCTGATCGTTTTCGCCGGCTTTTTCTCGCGAATCTGTGTTCCCCGGCAGAGCCAGGACGAAGGTATGGTTCGCGTGAACGTGAACCTTGTATTGGTGGACGCCACGGTGAAAACAAAGGGCGGCAAGATCATGTCCGATCTGAAAAAGGAAAACTTCGAGCTTCGCGAAGATGGCGTGGCGCAAAAAGTAGAGGTTTTTAGCCGGGACGAATTGCCGCTCAACGTCGCGCTGGTATTGGATTTGAGCGATTCGATTGGTCCATTTCTGGGGCCGTTGCGGGAAGCCGCCGGTACGGCCCTGGCGGCACTAAAACCCGAAGACGAGGTGGCGCTGTTCACCTTTTCCACCGAGGCCGAATTACGCGTGCCGTTCACCAACGACAAGAGCGAAATTGCCCAGCAGATCAATGCATTCCACGTAGGCGGGGCGACGAACATTAATGACGGCATTTTTGTCGCCGCCAAGTATCTGCTCAACGCGCCGCCGAAGGGCCGGCGGGTGATCATTCTGATCAGCGATGACGTTGGCACGGACGCGGGTGGACAGGGGACGAGGGACATCGTTACGGAATCGATCGCAGCGGATGCGGTCTTATATAACCTGAAGATCCCCGGATACAACCCGCCGGGAACGCTGTTCGCCGCAAGCATGATTCCTGGGCTAGTCAACATCCGCAAAGTCATGGAGCAGACGGGCGGAGAAATCTTCGACGTGCAAGATGTGGCGCATCTGGACGCGGTATTTCGCGCCCTGATCCAGCGAATCAAGACGCGCTACACGCTGGGATATTACACGCAGGCCACCGGAGCCGAGGGCAAACCACATAAGCTGGATGTTCGGCTGGCGTCGTCGTTCGGAAAAAAGGGGCACGATTACGTGGTCATGGCCAAGAGCGGATATTACGTGCATTGAAGAACGCAGAGCAGGACTCGCCGAGAAGAAAAAGCTAAAACGAATCACCAGTATATACCCGAACCACCGGGTGCACGGCCCAGACCTTGAATGGTTGCGTACTCACGATTTTTGGGCATGAACGGTTTAGTATTGGCGTAGCTTCGGCTAGGAGGTTCGCAATGCGGCGAGCATATTTTCTGATCTTTGTGGTTTTTGGAATGACAGCGGCTGCTTTCGGCCAGACGACTTCGTCAGATTCTCAGACGCTACGGGCTCTGCTAGCGGAGGTCCGCGAGCTTCGCCAGGCCTTGCAGGTTTCGCTGGGAAGAATACAAAGCGCCCAAATTC
>Ga0210407_10002781_pt1 | contig 14737 bp, 13 predicted proteins | sample IncBWC27MmetaG_FD_150860 | JGI IMG/M metagenome (GOLD analysis project Ga0210407, IMG submission 150860) | Forest soil microbial communities from Barre Woods Harvard Forest LTER site, Petersham, Massachusetts, United States - Inc-BW-C-27-M | ecosystem: Environmental > Terrestrial > Soil >...
CGCGCGGGCCGCAATTCCACGTCCCGATTCTGTGCCTCGCCGGTTTTATGGGCTCCGGCAAAACCACCATTGGCACGCTCCTCGCCCGCCAGCTCGCCTGGCGCTTCGTCGATCTTGACGACCGCATCGAAGAATCCGCCGGCCTCGCCATTCCGCAAATGTTCGAACGGCTCGGCGAACCGGCTTTCCGCCAAATTGAAGCGGATCAATTACGCGCCGCCCTCGGCCGCGCCACCGAGATGAAAGAGAGCACCGTTCTCGCTCTTGGCGGCGGCACCTATGCGCAGCCGGGCTGCCCCGATTTTCTCCGTACTGCCGGCGTTCCCGTCTTGTGGCTGGACTCTCCCATCGAAGTTCTTCTAGCGCGCTGCATGACCATGACCGGCCGTCCGCTCTTCCGCGATGAAGCCAGCTTCCGCGCGCTCTACGCCCAGCGTTTTCCCTCTTATCAACTTGCTGACTACCGCGTGGACAGCTCTGGCGGGCCAAGCCAAGTCGTCGCGGAGGTTCTGCGCCGCGGCATTGTTGCTTCCGGTGGAAACACCTCGCATCTGCTGGTGGAGAAACCTCTTCCCTGAGAGAGAATGGACGCGGGGGTAAGAAGCACTGTGAAATTCAGAACCATATCGATTGCACTGACATTTGGGATCGCGGCGTGCGCCGCGTTTTCTCTCGCGGCTCAGAAAAAGCCCTCGGCGGCGGGCCCTGTTGTCTTCGCTCAAGACAAGGGCAAACTCACCATCAAACTCGGCGGGCAGACCGTCGGGCACGAGGATTTTGAAATCGCGCCGTCCGGCGGCGGCTGGCTCGCCAAGGGCGTCGCGGAAATCAAGCCTCCCGAGGGCGCCTCCAGCAAAGTCTCCGGTTCACTGACGTTGCAGCCCGACGGCGCGCCGATCAGCTACGAATGGAGCGCCCAGGCGGAAAAAACAAACGGCGCGCACATCCTATTCGCCAACGGCGTGGCCAGTATCACGCTGGAGATGCAGGGCGCGCGCGCGTTCCAGCAGAACCTTACTTTCAATACGCCACTCATCGCTGTCTTGGACAACAATCTCTACCATCAGTACGCGGTCCTGGCGCGCATCTACGATTGGTCCAAGCGCGGCGTGCAGACTTTTCCAGTTATTATTCCCCAGGAATTGACGCCGGGTTCGATCACGGTGGAATCCAAAGGATCGGCAAGCGCCGATGGCAAAACCTACGAAGGCCTCATGGTCACTACGTCGGACCTCCAGATTCTGCTTTTGCTCGACGGCAATCACCGCTTGATGCGGCTCGAAGTTCCTGACGCGAAAGTCTCCGTCGTTCGCGAATAGTCGCGCCGCCGACGAAATCTTTTCCGCCAAAAAAAGCGGGACAGACATTCCTGTCTGTCCCGCTTTTGTACTCTGACTTGAAAAAACTTACCGCGCGAGCGGCCGCTGAAAAACAGGCTTGCCCTGAGCTCCGAAAGGGGCGCCGGGACGCCGCAGCGGATAGCCTTGCGGACTACCATGGGCATGCGAGTGCGCAAGCCCATTCGAATGGCCCAGGCCGATGTGACCGTTGCCGTTGCCATTCGCCGACGCGGGCTGCGGCAGCCGCGCCGGATTACCGATAGGGCGGAGAGTAGCCGGCACTGCATGGACGTGGTCGCTGATGGCCTGCAGCCTCTTCAGTATGGATTGCCACTGTTCCCAATCGAGTTGCCGCAGGAACGGCCGCAGGCCCTGGATGAAGGGATCTTCCAGCAGCGCTTCGCCGTCGGATTCCGGGATGAAGAACCGGTTCAAGCCGACGTTGAGCGCCTCGGAGATCTTCTCCAGTGTGCCGAGGCTGGGCGTCATCTGGCCGCTCTCGATGCGGGAGAGGTAGGAGCGCGAGACCTTGGAGCGCGACTGCAGCTGGCTCTGGGTCATGCTGCGCGATTCGCGCAACTGGCGAATGCGCTGGCCGATATTCTCGACCGTCTCCTGGTTGACGAACTTTTCTGTCGCTGGTTCAGCGGCTGCTTCCTCCGCAGGTGCCGGTGGAGGAATCAGGAACTCCAGACGCTGGGGCAAGGCGCGCACGCAACGGCGGCAATTTCCCGTGCGCGTCCGGTACTGGACGAGACCACATGTCTTACAGCGAATGACTTCCCGATCCAATTCTAACGAGCTCATCTCTTTTTCTAATTGTACGGACACCGGTACTCCTCGCTGACTGTTTTTCCGGCGTGCGGATAGGGGGAGGAACGCTGGAACGTTCACTGGAAGGCAGTGACTGGCGCAACGGGAGTATGGTGTGACCGCCATTTTCTGTCAAGAGTATTTTTGTACTTTTTTAACGTTTGCTCACCGCGTTTCGCCGTTCTACGCCCGGCTTTCGCCTGTCCTCTTGGGCAGTTGCGACTCCTCGCATCGCGATTTCCGCGAACCTATGTGTAGTCTGTCGCCTCCCACCACACCAGTTGTGGTGCGTTAACCGTAGTTTTCCACAGCCACTGGAGTCCTTTCTTTCGTGGCACAGCCATTCCTGGCTGTGCCCCTTTCGCGTTCTTGCTTTGTCTCCCGACGGCGCAATTCATCCAATCGTGACTGAATTGATGTAAGAGAATTCGCGGGCATTTTTCTCCTGAGATACACTATCCGCTCGATTTGGGGAGAGACAGATGCCGACACGCGAGGACGCCTGGAAACTGCTGTGCGAGTACACGGCTTCGGAGAGTTTGCACAAACACATGCTGGCGGTCGAAGCGTGCGTGCGCGCTTATGCGCGCAAAGCCGGGGCCGACGAAGAAACCTGGGGGCTGGCGGCGCTGCTGCACGATTTCGATTACGAGCGCTGGCCCAATCAGGAGCACTCGCCAGATTCGGGTCATCCTTCGGAGGGCGCAAAGATTTTGCGCGAGCAGGGTTACTCCGAGGAGGTTGTCCGCGCGATCATCACGCACGCGGATTATTGCGGCGTGCCGCGGCAGACCGCGTTGGAGCACACGCTTTTTGCTTGCGACGAAATCGCCGGCTTTCTGACGGCTTGCGCGTACGTGCGGCCGTCGAAAAGCATTCTGGATCTGGAAGTGGATTCGGTGAAGCGCCGCATGAAGGACAAACTTTTCGCTAAAGGCGTGTCGCGCGAGGACGTGCGCAAAGGCGCCGAAGAACTGGGCGTGCCCCTGGAAGAGCACATCGCCTTCTGCATTGCGGCACTGCGGGAGCACGCCGACGCGCTGGGGCTGCGGGGAACGCTCTGAGACGGATTGGCTGGAGAGGTTAGAAAACTTGGTGCGCGTCAGTGGTGCGCGTACAAGACCAGGGCGGCGCCGAACAAAGTGCTGGCGATCACCAAGGCGACCACACCAGCGGCGAACCATTTGGAAAGGATAGCTGTCCGAAACAGTGATGACGCGCGCTCCTGGGCCGCCGCGGCGGGCGAGAGCTCCGACGGCTGCGGCGACTGGGGCGCAACCGGCCGATCAACGTGTTCTACTTTGGCGATGAAGCTGTAGCCTTTGCGCGGAATCGTGTCCACGAACGCGGGCTGATCGGCCGAATCGCCAAGAACCTGCCGGAGCTTGTTCACGGTGGTGTTCACGTTGGCGTCGTAATTGACGAGCGCGTCCGGCCAGAGCTGCAAGCGCAGTTCTTCGCGCGTTACGATCTCGCCGGGCTTTTGGAGCAATGTGACAAGCGCTTGATAAACTTTGCCCTGCAGCTTGACGCGCGCACCGTCCTTAAAAAGTTCTTCCTTTTTGAGGTCCAGATGATAAGTGCCAAAACAGATGTAGCGTGCAGAAGCGGACAGAGAATTATTTGAACTTTCGCGAGCTTCCTGCGAGTGCATAGGAACCGGTTGCGTACTCATCGAAATCACCCTTGGTCACAACATTAGACCGATTCAACATTTAAGTTATTCCACTCGCAGAGATGGCGACCAACCTGGCCATGGATGCCAAGACTTGACATCGCGTTGAGGTCAGTTATATCTTGACATGCATATACAAGTCAAGCCTGGATACAAGAAAATGAAGAACAATTCCAGTCCGCTGGACCTGAACGGAACGGGCTATTGCGCTTCGTTCAACTTTCGTAAGACGGCGCGAGCGGTCACAAGGTTGTATGATGCGGCGTTGCAGGAAACCGGTATTCGCTCGACGCAGTTCGCCATATTGATCGCTGTCGCGAAGAATCAGCCAGTGTCCATTGGGGCGCTCGCGGATGTACTGGTCATCGACGCCACGACGCTGACGAGGAGCTTGCGGCTTTTGCAGAAAGAGGGATTCCTCGCCATTTCAAACCGGGCGGCCATGCGGCAGCGGTTTTTGACCGTTACGGCTAAGGGAAAGCACGTGCTCGCGCGCAGCCTGCCCGTCTGGCGGAAAGCACAGGAGCGATTCGTCGCGACCATCGGCTCAAAATATTGGCTGGACCTTCGCAATGAGTTAGAGAGACTCGCTCAAGTAGTCATCGACCTGGAGAGACCGCAGAAAGAAGCAACGGCGCTGAACTCCCAATAGCGCTGCTTTCGAGCAGACCTGCCAATAGACGCACCACCAATGGAAAGACGAGATTTCCTGGATGGGGCAAATCACGTTAGAATTGAAGGGAATGATCACACAGATTGAAGGATTTGACGCTACGGCGAGCCGCCATCCGCGCCGGAAGACTTATGGCGTAAAGGTAGGACACGTGCGCGTGGGCAGAGGCGCGCCCATCGTCGTGCAGTCCATGACGAACACGGATACGGCGGACATTGAGACGACGCTGAAGCAGACTCTAGAGCTGGCGGAGGCGGGGTCGGAGATTGTGCGGTGGACGGTGAACGTGCCGGAAGCAGCGGCGGCGGTGCCGGAAATCAAGAAGCGCATGCTCGATGCGGGATGCCGGGCGCCCATCATCGGCGATTTTCATTACAACGGGCACGTGCTGCTGACGAAGTTTCCCGAATGCGCTCGGGCCCTGGATAAATACCGCATCAATCCGGGGAACGTGGGCGCGGGACAGAGACGCGACGAGCAGTTCTCCACCATCTGCAAAATCGCGCGGGACAATGGCAAGCCTGTGCGTATCGGCGTGAACGGCGGCTCGCTGAACCAAGAGCTAGTCATGCGCAAAATGCAGGAGAACACGGACAAGAACCTCGACAAAGAGTCCGAAGAGATTATCAACGATTGCATGGTGCTATCGGCGCTGGAGTCCACGGAGTTGGCGCTGGAGTCCGGGCTGCGGCACGACCAGATCATTATTTCGTGCAAGACTTCGCGGCCACGTGACCTCATCACCGTGTACCGCGACCTTTCCACGAAGACCGAACAGCCCTTGCATCTCGGACTCACCGAAGCCGGTATGGGCATGAAGGGGCAGATCTGGTCGGCGGCGTCACTAGGCGTGCTGCTGTACGAAGGCATCGGGGATACGATTCGCATTTCGTTGACGCCGAAACCAGGCGGCGATCGCCGCGAAGAAGTTTACGCTGCGTGCGAACTGCTTCAGGCGCTGGGGCTGCGTTCGTTTGCGCCCAGCGTGACGGCGTGCCCCGGGTGCGGCCGAACCACGAGCACCACGTTTCAGGAATTGGCGGAGGCGATCCAGGGCTACATCCGCGACAGCATGCCGATTTGGAAAACGCAATACGAAGGCGTCGAGAACATGACGCTGGCGGTGATGGGGTGCATCGTGAACGGCCCCGGCGAATCAAAGGCCGCGAACATCGGCATCAGCCTGCCGGGAACCGGTGAAGCGCCGCGCTGCCCGGTGTACATTGATGGGCAGAAAGATGTGACGCTCGAAGGCACCTACGATGAGCTGGCCGCGGCGTTCCAGGCGCTCGTGGACAACTACATTGCCAAGAAGTATCCCCGAAAGTTAACCGAAGTCGTTCCTGCTCGGTAATCCCCATTTCTTACAGACCAGAGTTGTTAGGAGTTGCGAAAGATCCGGACTAGCCGAGCCACTGCGGATTGTGGATGGTGCCGTCGAAATTGTTGGTGGTCTTGTAGCCTTCGAACTGGCCATTGCGAGCGGCTTGCTCCGTTCTAGTGAGGAGGGCGGCGACTTCCGCGGAGCTGAGCGGCTTGAAACTGCGGGCAGCGTCAAGAGCTTGCTGGACGTTGGCGAGAGATTCGCAGCCGGTGATGACGACGCTGGTGGGCAGATTCATGGCGAAGTGGAGGCACTCGACGGGGGAAAGAGTATTGCTGCGGAGGAGGAGACCTGCGCCCATGGGCTTCATGCCGAGAACACCGATTTCATTTTTCACAAGAACAGGAAGGACTTTTTGGCCAAAGCTTTCGTAGTGAGCGTCCATGGCGTTGAGCGGCATTTGCACGGCGTCGAAATGAAATGGATGTTTGTCCGCGGTTTCGAGCATGTGCAGATGGATGGCGGGATTTTTATGGCCTGTGAAACCGATGTAGCGCACCTTGCCGGCTTTTTTCGCTTCGAGGACGGCTTCCATCCCGCCGCCGGGAGCGAAGATACGCTCCGGGTCGGTCATTCGAATGACTTCGTGGAATTGGAGAAGGTCGATGTGATCGGTCTGGAGGCGGCGGAGAGATTCATCGATCTGCGCAATCGCGGCCTTCCTGGTTTGGCCGTCGATTTTGGTCATGAGGAAGGCTTTCAGACGGTAGCCGTCGCGGAGCGCCTTGCCCATGCGGATTTCGCTGTCACCGCCATTGTAGTCCCAGCAGTTGTCGAGGAAATTGATGCCACCGTCGAGGGCGGCGCGGATGATTTTAGTGCTCTCCTGTTCGTCGGACTGCATGCCGAGGTGATAGCCACCGAGGCCGACGAGGGAAACGCGTTCGCCTGTACGGCCGAGCTTGCGATAGGGAATGCCGTTCTCGGCGCCGGCGGCCAAAAGGTCACCGCCGGCAAGGCCGGCCAGGAGTGATGTCGTCAGCATGGCGCTCAGGAATTCGCGGCGGGTCAGATCCTCGGGCGTGGATTTGAGGTAAGAAGGTGTCGGGCGTTCCATGGAAATTACCTCCAGGAAAGTTCTCAGCGTAACTGTCGGAGTCCCAGAGTGTAAGATGAAGATTGCACCGGCGGGGTTACTATCCCCATACGGAACCAGGCGCCCCATCCCGGGCGAAACTTGCAGCCTGATTTCGCCTCTTCTTTCCCAGAGCAGTGGCCGCGATGTGCTTCGCGGATATGCTAGAATTTTCGTGTCGTTCGCACACCTGAATTACAGGAAATCGCATTGAAAATCAGCCGGGAAGATGTGTTGCGCGTGGCGGAACTGGCCTATCTCGACTTGAGCGAGGCGGAGCTGGAGACCTATCGCGCACAAATTGACGAAATTCTCGAATACATCGGGAAGCTGAATGAGCTGGACACGGCCAAAGTCGAGCCGATGGCGCAGGTGTTGAGCGATGACCAGACGGCGGACGCCACGTTGCGGGAAGACCTGATTGTTCCCTGCGCGGTAGCCGAGGACGTCCTGAAGCATGCGCCGGACCCGGAGCCGCCGTATTTCCGGGTACCCAAGGTGATTGAGAGGTAGTAGGACAGACATTCGTGTCTGTCCTTTTTTCTGGAATTTCAAGAAGGCCGGACAGGCAAGAATGCCTGTCTACAAGAAAAATGCACATATCAGCGAATTGGACGATTGACGGAGTGCGAGCGGCGCTGGGGGCGAAGAAGATTTCGGCGCGCGAACTGGCGGCGGATTTCTACAAGCGAATTGACTCGCGGAATGCGGAGCTGAACGCTTTCCTGACATTGTCGCCGGAGCGGGCCCGGAGGCAAACGGACAGGATCGACGCGCTGGTGGCGGAAGGAAAGCCGCTGCCGCCTTTGGCGGGCGTGCCGGTGGCTATCAAGGACGTCATCAGCACACGGGGAATCAAGACGACATGCGGGTCAAAGATCTTGGAGAATTACTTTCCACCGTACGATGCCACGGCGGTTGAGCGGCTGGAGGCGGCCGGCGCGGTCATTCTGGGAAAGACCAACTGCGATGAGTTTGCCATGGGAAGCTCGAATGAGAACTCGGCTTATGGGCCGGTAAAGAATCCTCTTTCGCCGGACCGCGTGCCAGGAGGGTCGAGCGGAGGTTCGGCAGCCGTGGTGGCTGCGGGGCTGGCGGTGACGTCGCTGGGAACGGATACGGGCGGTTCTATCCGGCAGCCGGGCTCGTTTTGCGGGATCCCGGCGATGATGGGGAGCTATGGGCGCGTTTCGCGGTATGGACTGATTGCGTTTGCGTCCTCGCTGGACCGAATTGGGCCTTTTGCGACCAATGTGAAAGACGTCGCGTCCATTTTGCAAGTTATCGCGGGGCGCGACCCGAACGATTCGACTTCGACGACGGCTCCGGTCCCTAATTATCGAGCAGAACTCGATAAACCGGTGAAGGGTCTGCGGCTGGGCATCCCGAAAGAGTATTTCGGGGAAGGCATGGATGTGGGAGTGCGGAAGAAGATCGAGGCCGGAATCGAAATTTTCAAGAAACTGGGGTGTCAACCGGTCGACATTCGCATGCCACACACGGACTATGCGATCGCAACTTACTACATTATCGCGACGGCGGAAGCGAGTTCCAACCTGGCACGGTACGACGGCGTGCGGTATGGATTGCGTATAAATGACGATTCCCTGCTCGCGATGTATCGAAAGACGCGCGGGGCCGGATTTGGCGCGGAAGTAAAACGCCGCATCGTGCTCGGCACGTACGTGCTTTCGGCGGGTTATTACGACGCCTACTACTTGAAGGGGCAGAAAGTGCGTTCCCTGATCGCCCAGGATTTCCGCGACGCGTTTACGAAGGTGGATGCGATCCTGACGCCAACTTCTCCGGTTCCTCCGTTCAAGTTGGGGGAGCGCACGGACGATCCGCTCCAGATGTATCTTGCTGATATATATACAGTTACAGGATCTCTATCAGGGGTTCCGGGGATCTCCGTGCCTTGCGGCAAGATCGACGGGAAACTGCCGGTGGGCTTGCAGATCTTCGGGGCGCCTTTTGGAGAGGCGCGTGTCCTTCAACTGGCTCAAGCCTTCGAGCAAGCTGGGGGAGCCACCGTTTGATTTTCGTGCGCGTTCCTGCGTAAAAGCTTGCGATCAATCGCGACCATCATCGAGAATCTGGCTCGCGCGCAAAGGGAACTGTTGCGCGCGGCGGACGAGGTCCCTGCCGACCAATGGCGAACGAGGCCCGCTGAAGAGCGCTGGTCGGCGGGCGAGCTGACGGGTCACCTGATCACGATCGAACGGGCAATCATCAGCAGAACAGACAAGGTCCTAAGGAAACCTCCGAAAGAGGTGCCGTTTTTCAAGCGGTTGCACGTACCGATGGTGATTGTAGAATCGCGGCTGATTCGCCGAAAGACACCCATCCCGCTCGACCCTGGGGTTGTTCGCGAAAAAGAAGAAATGCTGGCGGAGCTGCGGCAAGTTCGGGAAAGAACCTTAGCGTTAATCGAGGAAACCATGGAGCGCAACCTCAGTAAATACCGGATGCCACATCCGTTTTTGGGAACCCTGAACACTTATGAGTGGTTCCAACTGATCGCGTCGCATGAGATCCGGCATACAAAACAGATGCTAGAGATTGCCGGAGCCCTACCGAAAACCGTAACAAGTTTGGAAAAGTAGAACATTCTTACCACTGGTCGTGTGTGTGGTTGGGCTTCGTACTAACCCGCCCCAATGTGAAAAAGTGTGGAAAAAGGCCGTTTTTGCAAGGCTTTAGTGGGAAAGTACTAGACGAATGGTTTTACCTGGCAGAAACGGAACGACTATTGCTCAGAAATCATACAGCCCATAGGATGCGTAAAGCATCAAAGCAGGTGTGGGACAGTATGCGGCGGAGCAGAGGAGCCGGGCCATGGTTACCGTGAAGTCGAGCCAAAAGATTTTCACCGATTCAGAGGTCGCCAACTTGACGGGCATTTGCGTCGAGCACGTGCACAATTTTGCGAAGAGCCGCCATTTGGGCTTCATCGCGCGGGCAGCGGAAGCCGCGGGCATCAGCGCCGATCAATGGCTGTTCACACTCTCGGACCTGATGGTATTGGTGACGCTGTTTCCGAAGTGCACGCACTAAGACGTCAGAATTTAACGCGATTTTGTGTGGCTCCCTGGCTTGGCCGGGGGGCCATTTTTGTTTTCGGGCGTTCAAACACTAGGTTGCAGGTCCGGAAGGCCCGGGCGTATGCTCGCGATAGGGGCAAACCGGGCTGGCTCGCTTGCATCGCACACCTTGGGAACGACCGATGAGGACACTCAGAATAGTCACGCTAGTCTACTGCGCTTTCCTGGCAAGCTCTGCTGGTTCAGCTGGTTACTCCCATTCAATTAGCGGCACGCCCGCCGCGCAAGCGCCCGCAGAGAAGCAAGGCGGCAGCAAGGAAGCACAGGCGGGAGTACCCGCCCTGCCGCGGGGCAAGAAGCTTGTGCTGAAGGACGGGACTTTTCAACTGGTCCGGGATTACCGGCGTAATGGGGAGCGGGTCCGGTACTTGAGCGCGGAGCGGGGCGATTGGGAAGAGATCCCCGCCGCGATGGTGGATTGGGAGGCGACGGCGCAAGCGGCGAAAGCAGAACAGGACGAGGAGGATGCGCTGGCCAAGAAAGTCCACGCGCAGGAGCAAGCTCAGAAAATTGAGACGATGCTGGACGTGGACGCGAGCCTGCAAGTGGCCCCCGGCGTCTTCCTGCCGCCCGGGGAAGGGATGTTTCTTATCGACGGGAAATCGGTGAAGCCACTCGGGCAGGTGGGCTCGCAGATCAAGACAGACAAGAAGCAGTACCTGAAGCAGGTACTTTCACCGATCCCCATTGTTCCCAGCAAGCGAAACGTGGAAATTCTGGGAAACAAGGCAACTATCCGTGTGACAAGCGGACAAGCGGAGTTCTATTTGCGAGAAGCGCCACCGGATCCGGACCGCACTACCCCAATCGTCAAAAGCAGCCGGCCGGGGGAATCCGGACCGGAGGTGGAGCTGGTGCGCGCGACCGTTAAGGGAAATAAGAGGCAGTTAGAGTCGATCAGGAGCCTTTTCGGAGAACAGCTGGAGGAAAAGCGCAATTCGATCTCGATCCAGCGCTGGGAAATAGCACCGACGGTCTTTCGCTTCACAATAAGCGAGCCGCTGCCACCGGGAGAATACGCGCTGGCAGAGATTCTGCCGGATGGAATGAACCTGTTCGTGTGGGATTTTGGGGTCGACATAGCAATGGGCGCCAAGACAGCGACAGCGCCGAAGAAGAAGGAATAATCCCGCAAACGGGGCGGCACGGAGTGCTCCGAAGCAAACGTATCAAGAGCCTCTTGAAGAGTGCCGTTCAACGAGTATTGCGAGTTTCCGCAGGGGCATCCGAAAGAACATCCCTCAAGAAAGCTAGCACATCAGAGACACGGAAAGGTTTTTGGAGACAAAGGGGCTCGTCACCGGCTCCAGTTTCCTGACTACCCTCAACCAAATCGCCGGTCATGTAAATGAGAGCAGGTTTCTGCGATCCAGCGGCCTTAAGGATGCGGGTGGCGGCCTCGCGACCGTCCACTGCAAAACCACCGGAAGAAAGATTCAAATCGCAGAGGAGGAAGTCATAGCTGGAACGCTCGAGATGAGCGAGAGCTTCCTCGGTGGTCGCGGCGCTATCCACGCGCAGGCCGTGGGCAGAAAGGCCTTCCTGAAGCAGCATCCGCAGGCTTTCCTCATCGTCGAGAACGAGTACAGCGCGGCCCCTAAGAAGGTTGGCCATTGGGGGAACCGATTCCGGGGAAGCACCCTCGACTCCAAAGGGTGCGCGAAGCGGCGCGGGCCCCTGGCCGGGCACACACGGAAGATAAATGGTAAAAGCGGAGCCGCCGGCGGGAAGCGATTCCGCTTCGATGTTTCCACCGTGCTCGCGAACGATGGACATACATATACTGAGGCCGAGGCCAGTGCCCCCACCGGGGCGCTTGGTGGTGTAGAAAGGATCGAAAATGCGAGGCAGCGCTTCGGGGCGGATGCCCACGCCATCATCCTGGACGGTAACGGTAAGCTGGTTTTCCTTTCGGTAGAGGCGAATCTGGATGCGGCCCGTATCACGGACCTCGCGAATAGCCTGCTCGGCATTAGTGACCAGATTCAGCAAGACCTGAATAAGCTGATTGGCATCGCCAACAACGGCGGGAAGATCCGGCTGCGGACGGAAATCCACTTCGACAAAATTGCGGCGAAGGGAGTGTTCGTGCAACTGAAGGGTGCGTTCAACGAGACTGTTGACGTCGAGCGGCTTTTTCTGCGGCGAGGCGGGCCGTGAAAACTCGAGGAGATTCTGGACGATGCGCGCAGCGCGCCTGGCCTGGCGGTGCGTGAGCTCCAGCTGGCGTTTGGTTGAGTCATCGGTGCCTTCACGCTCGCGGAGAAGCTCGGTAACGCCGAGAATTGCGGTAAGAGGATTGTTAAGCTCATGGGCCACGCCCGCGAGCATCTGGCCCATGGCGGCGAGTTTCTCCGCCTGGATGAGCTGCTCCTCCAAGCGCTTGAGATCGGTAACGTCACGGCCGGAGAGAACCACGCCCTCAATATTCCCGTTTTCATCGGACAGGGGACTGAAATTGAAACGAATCCTCCGCCAGTCTCCCAGTTTGTGGCGTACACGAACTTCCACGGAAGCAAAAGTTTGCCTCCCGGCGATAACGTCTTTGTAAAGGGATATCATGGAGGGCAAATCTTCCGCGTGCGTGCGTCCGCCAAACTCCATCTGGTGGGCCTCATCCACTTCGTAACCCAGGACCTCGGTGCAGCGCGGGCTGACAAAGGTATAGTGCGCGTTCGTGTCAAGGACGAGTATCAAATCAGGGAAATTGTCAACAAGGCGGCGTGCAAATTCCTGCTGCTGGTGGAGGCGGCGCTCCATCTCACGGCGCTCGGTGATATCCATGAGCGCGCCTTGATATCGAAGGACGCGGCCGGTATTGTCGCGGACGGCGGCGGCGGTGTTCAAACAAACGATGGAAGTGCCGTCCTTACGGACCAGAGTGATCTCACGACCCTGAATTTTTGGCTGACTCTCGACCTCTTCTTTGACGATCTTGCGCTCAGCGCGATCGATGAAGATTTCGGGGACCTGTCTTTTCAGGAGTTCTTCTTTGGAATCGTAACCCAGCATACGCACCAGCGCAGGGTTGACGTCCACAATAGTGCCATCCGGCATGGTGATGTAGATGCCTTCCTGAAGTGATTCAAAGAGCTCGGTGAAACGCGCCTCGTTCTTGCGAAGCGCGGAAACGTCGCGCGCAAGAACGGTGATGCCGCCGATCTTGTCACCGCGCATCATGGCGTGGGCCACGCAATCAAAAAAGAAAGGCGAGGACTGGTTTTTCAGCCGGACAGGAATAACACCGGCCCACTGGCGGCGCTCCATGAAACGCGGCATGGCACGCTCCACCAGCCTTGAACCCTCTCCGCTGCTTTCCTGGACGAAATCCGCCAAGGGCCTGCCGATAATTTGTTGAAAGGGGGTATCCACAAGATCGGAAAAGCTGCGATTGACGGCGCGAATCTGGCCGTCGAGAGAGACGGCAAGAAGGATGTCGTCGAAAGAATCAATCAGGTCGCGATAACCCTGCTGGGAGCGGGAAATAATCTCGAAGAGCTGGTCGAGCTGTTTTTCACTGGGAGGGTTCTCATCGCGGTGCTCCATGCCGCGCATGAGACCACGCAGTTCGGAGATCTCCTGCGTCTTCTTCCACATGTAAACGCCGAAGAGAACGATGAGAACGACGAAGCCGATGGGGAGTGCTTCGTAATGGTGCGCGAGCGAACGAACGGAGTCCCAAGATGTCCAGGCATAGGCCACCCCAAGCAGAACAATGACAAGGATGGCCATCAGCCAGAGCTCCCTCTGACGCTTTTCAAACTGCTCGAAGCGGGCAGAGATTACTGCATGCTTGTCCGTGGACGGCGTGGAGTTGCCGTCGGCATGCTTGGCGCGTTGGTTGTCTTCGTGCATTCAAATCGACAGGACCCTGAAGAATCAGGAGTCTTCCGCCGGAAAAAGCCTTAACTCTTATTGTAAGAACTCACGCTGGATTTCAGCAATCACGGCAGGGACGGGAGGTTCCTGAACGACACCTGTACGCAAGACACGGCAACAAAAACGGCGTCCCGGTGTTACCGGGACGCCGTTTTGATTTGAACTCTAACTTGCCTAGGGACCGGCCAAGAAAGAGGTTTAGCCCTCGGTAGCGGCGTCCGCCTCCGTGTCCTTTTGGAGGAAGTCGAGAGCGGCCGCTTCTTCGGCGGTAAGCTCGGCAGCTTCCGGAATTTCCTCGATGGGAGCAGGCGCGGGCATTTCCGTCAGCAACTGAATGCTACGGTAGTGCTCAAGACCCGTGCCGGCGGGAATAAGCCGGCCCATGATGACGTTTTCCTTGAGGCCGCGGAGATAGTCCACCTTGCCGGCCACGGCTGCTTCGGTGAGGACGCGGGTGGTCTCCTGGAAGCTGGCGGCGGAGATGAACGAATCGGTCGAGAGCGACGCCTTGGTGATACCAAGGAGCAGCGGACGGCCCGTTGCGGGGCGGCCGCCATCGGCGATGACGCGGTCGTTCTCCTCGCGGAAGCGGAACTTGTCCACCTGCTCCTCGAGGAGGAACGTGGTGTCGCCAACATCCTCGACCTTGACCCAGCGCATCATCTGGCGCGAGATCGTCTCGATGTGCTTGTCGTTGATGTTCACGCCCTGGAGGCGGTAAACCTCCTGAATGGCGTTGACCAGGTACGATTGCGTGAACTTTTCGCCAAGGACGGCGAGCAAGGCATGCAAGT
>Ga0210407_10002782_pt1 | contig 14737 bp, 25 predicted proteins | sample IncBWC27MmetaG_FD_150860 | JGI IMG/M metagenome (GOLD analysis project Ga0210407, IMG submission 150860) | Forest soil microbial communities from Barre Woods Harvard Forest LTER site, Petersham, Massachusetts, United States - Inc-BW-C-27-M | ecosystem: Environmental > Terrestrial > Soil >...
AGCATCGAAACACGATCTCAACAACGCAAACAAGCTCATGGTGCGGGAGGAAATGCCCGAGCCGGACTACAAGGCGTTCCAGAAAGCTCTGAAGGCAGCGGAGCGTGAGGAGTGCAGGCATAAAAACGACCACCAGTGCCACTACGGCGGCAATGATTGCGCAAAGTTGAAACGGCTAAAAAAGCGATGGCGCAGGATTCACGACCAACACTACAAAGCAGTGAACCGCTACGACGCACGCAAGCACCTGCCGCTGCCAGCGGAGCGCATGGCGGAAGCCGTGGCCCTGCTCGTGGACGAAACCGCCAAGGCTTTATTCGAAGTTTTCGTCGAAAAGCAGACCCGCAAGACCGACGAAATCATTAACGGTCGCGCGGGCCATGTCAGCGGAATCGTGCAGCCTACCATCTGGCAGAGCACCCTGCACTTCGTGCTTGCGGATAGCGTGCGTTTCGAGATGCGAATGAAGATCGTGCCGAAAGTAAGCTGCTGCGGGAACCCGTTCTACCAGTTTCCCACGACATTCCACGACGCTTATGACGCCAAGGGCGAGAAGGTGTGGGCGTCCGAGGACAATCTGAAAGATACGCTAGGAGTTGTTGAGGAAATGGCAGCGCAATCACTCGCCCCGAGTCCCGAGCCAGTCGCCGAGCCCGCTGCGAAGTCCAAGCCCAAGTCCGCCAGCTACAACCCCGAAGTCCGGCACAATGCCGCCCTAAAAGCGTGGGTAACACGCAGGCAGATGGCGGCGCAATCGTGAGCATCGGACGAGCGAAGGGCAGAAGGCAGGCGAAGACGGCGGGGCTGCAAGTTGTCCCCGCAAGCGCGAGCACAGTACTCGCATCGTGGCAAATCGAAGGGCTGCTCGAAGGCGTGAAGCGTCTCAAGTTCGACCCTAAGCTGGTTCAGGAAGCTAGCGAAGGGATTACGTGGGACGGGAAAGACTTTTACAACCTAACCAATCAGGATGTCGCACTTTTTGCGGATAACAACGGAATTGGTCCGCTCATCGCTGGTGCGCTGGGTCACACGTGGAATCCCTCGGAGCGAGTGCCCGAGGGACTTGACGTACGAACGGAGCGGCGACGGGTTTCACAGTGGGCGGAGATGTACGACCCCGATTGGGAAGCCGCTTGGGAGTTGATCGAAGAGCCGCTGTGGGACCGTTGGTCCCGGGAAATTTTCAAGGTAGTGATGGCTCGCTCCAAGGCAGTGCAATCGTGAGGCCAAAAGGGATGCCCAACGCGGAGGTTTTCATCGTAGTGAAAAACAACGGCGGAGAGATCGTTATGGAGCATTACGACTCGCTCCTCTATTGGCTAGACGACCGGACCGCCCATCGTGGAAGGATGGTATTCAGGGCGTGAACGAGTTTGACGCCGCACAGCCGATGATGGCCGTCGGCGAAATCTTCTGGTGGACTCCCTCTTCGTCCAAGGCTGCGAGCCACTAATGATCGGATTGCGGGAGAGGGAGGTCGCAAATTGAAAACAGAAAAGAACCTACGACAGAATCTCGAAACGATTATCCGGGCTGCCGAAAATGGGCAGCTAGCGGTACTCGAATGCACGGAGAAAGCTACCGGGAAGACGGTATCCGTGCTGGTCGCTATCCACTTAGATGGTCAGGAGTATGTGATAACACCATTCGCCAAGATGTTCGACGGTAATCCGTACGATGAAGTGAATCCCCCTGATCCTATGCGGAAAGGATAGTTATGAAAAAAGACTTCGACCCGATGTACGACGCACAATGATGGCTTTACTGCTGAGGTCTCTGTCCAGCCCAAGTTTGGGACTCGGAAGCTAATCGCCCTCGACGATGGCAGTGATCGTACGGTCTTGTGCGAATACCGGAAGGTCCGTGGCAAGCCGCATGGACATTGGGTTGAAGTAGCCGGAAAAGAACGGGGATCAAGAATCGAAGTGAAAAGGAAAATGCTATGACACCGATCACAGGAACATCCGATTCGGCGGCACGCAGGGCGGCTAAGCAAATTGGCTGCCGTGCAGTCAAGAGCCGCTGGCGCAAGGACAGCATCGACAATCATGGTGGATTCCAGATTATCGACAACTACACCAACACAGTTGTGGCTGGCGGGCGGTTCGATTGGACGGCTGCGGAAGTGATTGAGTATTGCCGCAAGACCGAATCGGAATCCAAGTAAACCGGAGAGAAACGGCGAGAGCGCTTAGCGGCCTTCTCGCCTCTTCAGTAGACCATGATCATACAAGTCAGCAACGACACATTCGACGCCTCGATGGCCGTCATGATAAAGGACCGCGACGCCACTTTGGAAAAAGGGATCAAGAGCACCACGACCGTGCAGCTCCGCGTCCTTTGGCTGCGGTCCGGAAGCGACTATGACAAATTCCACGAAGCGCTGGAGGAAGGTTACGAGGTGGTTTGCTACATTCTGCCGGACGGCCAGCCCGCGAAATACATGTGCCCGGCGCATCTTCTGGCGGCAGCGGAAGACCTCGTGCTGAAAGTGGAGAAGAGGCTCATACATTGAGGAGCGATTTTGCGGGGAACTGTCAGGCAGTCAGAAAACTGAGGAGGGGAAATGAGCAAGAAGAAATGGTTCATCGTAACTTTTCACAACGTTGACGGGATACATGAGCACATGTGCTACGCGCTGATGCAAGGGGAGAGCGAGCAGGACATAGAGAAGCGTGCCCCGGCAATTGGCTTGAGTTATTTCGGCTTCTTCGATGACGGGGACGGCGGCAAGGACGGCGGCGAGTCGGATACCGACGTACAACTCTCAGGCGTGAAGGAAATCTCCGACGCAGACGCCGAGGTGATCTTGAGGACTAAAGCCTTGCCCGACTTGACACCGAGGAGGAAGAAATGAAGAGAAAGGGTCAGCCGCAAAAGAGGGACAGTGAGGGGTTCTTGCCTGAGGCAAGAATGCCAGTACGTGACCAGAATCTGGCGGAGGATTTGGCGAACAAGATAGAGCCGATGCTGCTGGAAGCCAAAAACGACAACGTGGTGTTTGACGCTCTCGCCATGGTCCTGAGGTCTTTGGTTGACAAGGAAGTCGCAGGACGCGATCTCCCGGACGGATTCCAGCCGTACCTTCAGCAGAAGATACTGAAGATAGCCGACGACTTGAGCGACCTGATACAGGAGAGGTGATGAGCACCACAAAATTCGCACGACGGAAGACGATGGAAAACGCATGCTTTGAAAATCTGGGGGAGGTCGTGAGGGCAGCCATGCAATTCGCCCTCGACCATAACTCTCGCCGTCCAAACGTTCAGATACCGTGAGTGCCTTGGCGGTCGCCAAGCACGTTTCAGTCGAGGGCAGCAGCGCTCACCGAGGAGTTTTGCACGGCTCAGGACAAGGAGCTGCAACAGCTCTTGAAGGAGGAGGGATGATGACACCAGACGAGAAAAAGCAACACATCGTAAACAACCTGCCGCAGATCATCAGGAGACTGATCGCGGAGGACGAGGAGCATCGCGGCTCCGCCGTCGCCGCCAAGGTTCGTACACAAGTGGCGGTGAAACTCATTCAAGGCATGCTCAGCAAGCCTGAATTTGACGTGATCAGCACGACAGAAGTGATCTTGGCTTTCTACGTCCTGATCGTTGACAAACTCAGCGCGGAACTGGAAACCCACGAGATTCCCGAAGGGGTCAATTAAGAGGAAAGGCACCGGGAACTGTCCTGCATGGCTGACATAGTCGGTCGTGGATTTGTTGGCGCATCGGACCATGGGACTATCCGCTGGAAGGTCGCCCATCGGTAAGCAGACTCCGGTTCCGCACTCGCGGCAAATCCAAGTGCGCAGGTCGTCGGTCGCTGTCACGGCAAGTAGTCCACCTCGGCGGAGATTCCCCTGAAATCCGGGATCATATCGGTAGTGCAACGCCCGCAGAGCACCCACATTTGCGCGCCGTCGCCCCTCTCTTCGTGGATTTGCCTACAGGAGGATACGCGGCGCTTGCAAATGTCACACTTGAAGAGCTGCTCGCGCCTACTGTAGTCATGGCCGAGCATCTGGGCAAACGTGCAAGCTTCATCCTGTAACTTGGCGGTCTCCCGGGGAGTGCCGAAGCACTCGCTCACTCGGATATCGAGTTCCAATTGCCAAAGCTTCTCTTTGATCTGCTTTTTCGTCGTATTAGATTTCACAGGTAGTTCCTCCGCCCCGTGCCGCAAGCACGGGGTTTTGTTTTCCTGCCTATGGGGTTGGTAGTTGTAAAACCTAAAAACTGTTAGCGAATAATCGGACTATCGAATTGGGGGTAGGAGCGCGTATGAAACGGAAGAAGAAATTGCCCTTGGAAGCGGTGAAGGCCCTGTTGATACAAGGGCTTTATTTGCAGGAAGTCGCCCGGGTGACGGGCTACAGCAAGCCGGAATTGAGCCTGATGAACCAAATCTGGGGACTCCGGAGGAAACGCGGCCCGAAGGTGGGCTGGAAAAAGGGCCTCCAATGATTCGGGGCGAAGTAATGAGGCCGCAGTATTTAGGTTTTACACACCATAGTTGTAACGTCTGGATTCGTCACCAAAAACGAATCTCGGGAGCGGGTTTTCTTTGTCCCCCGCTCCCACTTTTTCTTTCAGACACCGGACGGAGCGGACATCAGACACCCGAGATTGTGAGGATAAAAGGACAAAGACAATGGAAACAGCACCAGCATCTTTCTTAGAGCGGGCCATGCCCCTCATCCAGAAGGGCATTTTTGTGGTTCCCGTCGCTCCCCCAACCCCGGGAGTCAAAGACTCCGGCAAGAACCCAATCATCAAAGACTGGCCCAACAACTCCACCATCAACCGGAAGCAAGTCGAAGCGTGGCACGCCTCTTGGCCGGACGCCAACGTGGGCTGCGTGGCCAACGGCAAATGCATGCTGGACGACGATCGCGGGGACTTGAAGGAAAAGTACGAGGCGGAAACCGGGAACAAATTTCCGTCGTGGACATTCAGTGTGCGCACCAGTGTCAAGTCCACGGGTATGCGGGGCTGGCATTACTATTTCAACTCCGGCGTACAGACCATCATGCTGGGTAATCGCAAGAAGGCCGGAGTCTTCGACTTCCAGTGCGAAAACAAGCATTGCGTGGGGCCGGGCAGCGTCCATTGGACGGGAGCGGTTTACGAGGCCGTCGATCTCCGGGCTCCCATTGTGGATATGCCTGACGAGCTATGCTCATGGATTGAAAAAGTCGCAGACGCCGAGAAGCCGATGGATGCCGCCGCCGACAGCCGCGTGGGGCACGAAGACTGGGACTGCGACGCTTGGATGGAGTTTTACTCGGACATCTTCACCTGTGCGCTGGACGGTGAATGGTGGGTCAGCAGCATTTGCCCTGCGATTTACGAGGGGCCGGGCACGGAGCACAAGCACGGAGACTCGAAGAAGACGGGGTTCCGCTTCAACAGAGCGACGCCGCAATTCCATTGCTTCAACACCAACTGTCCGGGCTACAGCATGACCTTCGGCAACGTCGTGACTCACCTCAACCAATACCACGAGCCGTATCCGGGAAAGATTTGGGAGGAACAACCCATGGAGGAAATTCTCGCAGCATTCGGCGTGGAAATTGTGGATGAATCAGTTCCTACGGGGGAGACCGCCGAGCATATTGTTGACGCCACAAGCAATGAGGCGGGGCGAGAACACTGGCAGAATGAATCCAAAACAGGAGGTTTCACCGTCATCAGGATGAGCACGGTGAAAGACCGTCCAGTGGATTGGTTATGGAAAGGCCGTCTACCACGGGGCTGCGGACTGGTAATCAGCGGAGCGGTAAGCACCAATAAGTCCATGTTGAGCACAGCCTTCGCCGCATTGGTTTCCCGTGGGGAAGACTGGCCGGACGGCGAGAAAAACGAAATGGGGCCTCGGGAAGTGCTCATAGCGGCGACCGAGGATGATCTGGAGACCACCATCGTGCCCCGGCTCAAGGCGGCGGGAGCCGACTTGGAGAAAATCCATTATCTGGCCAACTCGTTCAGCAAGGATGAGGACGGGAAATACATAAGCCGAGACCTCAACATCAGCGAGGATATTTTCAAGCTCCGTGATTACCTCAAGGCCCACCCGGAAATCCTGCTAGTTGTGCTTGACCCGCTAACTGGATTCTTCGGGGACGTGGACGGCAACGACAATAAAAAGATTAGGCCCATGATGCAAGCCATTGCTCGGGTCTGCCAACAGACGGGCGTGGCGTTCATCCTACTAATTCATGAGAATAAACGGGGCGACGCCAACGCCGTGGACAAGATTCTAGGTGCTGGTGCCGTCAGCCAAGTCATCCGTGCTGGCATTAGGATCAGCAAAGACCCCAATAACAAACCAGACGGCCGAAAATTTGCCAACATCAAAGGCAATCTAAGCCGTGACAACGGCGGGATGAAATTCTCCGTGGGAAGCAAAAATGTGACTGCCCATGACGGCAAGGTGTTGCAGGAGATCGGTTACATCGAATGGGGTGAGAAGCATGCCCAGAATGCCGATGATGTTATGGAGGAGGAACGGGCCGCCAAGAAAGAGGGCGGAGAGGATACGAAGTTGGGACAGGCAGTCAAGATTTTCGAGGAAGCCCTGATAGGTGGTAAGAGGCTCCAGCGGGACGTACATCGGTTGCTGGACGCTGCGGGCATAAGCGATGCCACCAAGCGAAGGGCCAAGGCAAAACTTGGGGTCGTAAGCAGCAAGTCCGCACCGTGGTATTGGTGGCTTCCGGGTATGGAACCAAAGGAGGGAATTTATGTCGAAGACGCAGTCATGGGAGATGTGGAGGTCATGTAATTTCACCCTGCTCATGAGGGTGTGTGAGCAAATGAGCAGGGTGAAATGAGCAGGGCAATCTAAAGGACTTACTGAGTGTATTTTTTATCATGCTCAGCCACTTTCCCATATTTACTGGCATTTTTCACCCTGCTCATTTCACCCTGCTCATTTGCCCTGCTCATTTGCACAGACACCCTTAGAAAGGAGAAAAAACGATGCGTAAAAACGAGGATGGCTCATGGTCGGGAACTCTGGTTCAGCCGGGAGCTGAGGCGAGGCAGGGGACAGAAGGTAGCTATCCGTCCCTTAGTCAGTATTAAGCCGAGGAGACCCATGGCCGACCACAACGAACTTTGCCAGCAAAGATCGATAGACCATTACCAGTCGAACAGTGTCGGAGGCCGTGCTGGGGTCTTCGGCATAAATCTGGGAACTCCGCAGGACTAAAATCTTCGAAGATCAGGGCCTTTAAGAGACTATTTGTGTGCATTTCCCGAACTTTCAAATCCCGCTAGCAGAGAACCAATTTTTGTTTGGGTTGTGGGTCTCGCGTCCACGAAACCCTAACAACACTGGACAAATCGCTGTTGCCGACCAGATCGGAACAGCAAATTCGGAGGTTCTACATGAATGCAAGGCCCGCAATTCGGCAGCGTTTGATCGAGATCAGGATGCGACGATGGCTTCTGGTCGCAAAACATCCATTCGTTGCTCCCGCCTGTCCGCCTGCGCGAGCCCGGAAAAACTACTGGAGACTGTGCGCTCGTTTTCCGGAGGTCATGCAGCGATTAAATCTCAACGAGCTTTCCGTTTACGAGTAGGAGGATTGCTTTGATCTGACCATGATTGAAGTTGCCAATCGCCAGTGTGCTAGACTTGCCGAAAAGAGATTCCACGATGCCAATCACTGCTGCACAACAGGCAGTGGCAGAACATCAGCAGGACTTAGCTGCTCAGAATCCCTCCCCGCAAGTTCGTCTGGTCGCAGGACCGGGCACCGGAAAAAGCAAGACTATAGAAAAGAGAGTTGCACATGTATTGAATAACGGCGCTGTGCCCAACGCCGTCTATGTCATCTCATTTACGGTGGCGGCATCCGCCGAACTTCGTGACAGGATTGCGGCGCATTGTGCCACCCAACCTTGTGCGGCGTTAGCGGCGGCCGTGAGGGTCTCAACCTTACATTCCTTAGCCCTCCGTATCCTGCGTACCGCAAATCTGTTGGCCGCGCTCTATCCCCATGACCCTAGCATCCTTGACGACTGGGAAAGAAAAACCATATACGACTTGGAACTGGCGAACGCTCTTGGTTGTACGCCTACACGTGCGAGCGATGTGCGACTGGCTCATGACGCTGCTTGGCAAACCCTCAATCCCGCCTTCATTAACCAACCCGCGATTACACCAGCGGAGAGGGCAGGTTTTACTGCGTTCCACGCTACTCGGGCAAACCTCTACTCGTGCGTTCTGCCCGGAGAATTGGTGTACAAGTGCGTCGAAGCGCTTCGAATGGGGCAGATTCAGCCCGCGCACCTACCCGCCATACAACACTTGATAGTCGATGAATTCCAAGACCTCAATGCATGCGACCAAGAACTCATCTCTCGATTGGCGGCACAAGGTGCGGTCCTGTTCGTCGCCGGAGACGATGACCAGAGCATTTATTCATTCAGACATGCTGACCCGAGCGGGCTCGTGAATTTTCAGAATTCCTACCCTCAATCGGCAACCCATCTACTCAACGACTGCTTTCGGTGCACTCCAAATATTTTGAATCCTGCTGCGGCCATGATTGCTTTTAACCCCACAAGGTTGGCGAAGAATCTAACGTCGCTATATACGGGTGCTGCTCCACCTGTTATGGGAACAACCGAAGTGTGGTCCTTCCAGTCTGAGCAAGCTGAACTAGGTGCGGTGGCAGCCTCCTGCCAACAATTGATCAACGCGGGAATGGCCGGAAGAGAAGATGAAATACTAATTCTGATTTCCGATAGGGGGTTGCAACTCGGCCCCCTCGCGCAGGCTCTTGGGAATCTGGGGCTTCCGTATGACCCGCCGCCCGGCGAGGCGCTAACTTCTGATGATGGTATCCGAGCGGTGTTTTGCTTTCTTCGCATCGCACGTGACCTCTCCACAGGTCAACGAGATTATGTTTGCCATCGCTCCCTCTTGGGACTGCTCTCCGGCGTCGGGATTACTACGGCTAAGGGGGTAGCCGATGCTTGCGTGCCGAACAATCAGAATTTTAGGGATTTGTTTTACTTGGCGGCCCCGCCCCACTGGTTGAACGGACGGCAAAGCACTGCCGTTGGGCGCGTAAGCGCCGTAGCTCAGGCGTTAAATGGATGGACAATGGGAGACACCATAGGAACAAGGTACGCCGAAATAGACCATCTTTTAGCCAATGTCTTTGCTGGTGCTTCGCATCTGGCCAAAGTGGCCCCGTGGGCTGCGCTTGTTGCTACCCTGCCGGGCGGGATGACGCTGGAAGAGCTGATTGGATTCTTCGGCACTGATAATGACGCCGATCGGCGGCTGGTGCTCGACCGAGTGAATCAAAGGTTAGGGATCGCAGCCGCACCTGCCGCACCGCCCCAGCGAAGAATAAGAATAATGACTATGCATGGAGCAAAGGGGCTGAGTGGAAAGATTGTGTTCATTCCCTCAGTGGAGCAAGGAATCATGCCGAGCTTCAGAAATCTGCAAGCGGCAGGACTTCTAATAGAGCACCGAAGGCTATTCTATGTTTCCGTGACACGGGCGAAGGCAGCCTGTTTCATCAGCCACTCCGCCCTTCACACGGGTGCTAGCGCGTTTCGGTTGCGTCAACTGCCGCAGGTCTGGTTACCGAGGTCACAGTTCCTAAACGAAATGCAGATTCCCAGCAGCAATCGGGCTGCGGGAATGACCGCACAAAACGCGGCGACAGTGATGATGGCAGTAAACAATCTCTGAGCAGATATTGGTGGCGTGGATTCTTCGAGTTTTAGCGCCCTTGCTTCAATGGTCTTGCGCAGACGCAAGAATGCCATCGACCACGGTCACCAAGCGAATCCCTACGGCTCTCCTGCCGAGAGTTGATCGAGTTCGCCGACGACTCGCTTGAGTTCGCTCACGATTCGCCAATTCGGGCATCGTTGTTCATAAATCTTGATGAGTTCGACGAAATACCAAAGCTGCTCCTTGCGACCACGCTTGAATCGGCTCCAGATTGCCGCTCCGATTTCCCTGTAGTCCTCAAGAACTGCGCGGGCGTTGTATAGTTTGTCCGCCGCTCAAACCAGCAGCGTTCCCTCAGGTTCCTTCCGAAGACGGTCTATGTACGATTTCTTTCTGTCTTCCCATGGCAGCTTCTTACTGCTGTCCTCCTCAAAGCTGTCTGTGCATCCCTCTACTATTTTGGCGACTTCCTTCCCGAAGTTCGCCTCGATGTCACGCAGCCGAGGCCAGCCGCCCTCATCCTCCACAGCGTCGTGCAAAAGAGCGCCGATGACCATTTCCTCCGTCACCGGGAAATGCACGTGCCCGCTTTCACCCATCACAAGCGAAGCGACCCCCAGCAGGTGAGACATATAAGGCACGGTCGTTCCCTTGCGATAGCTGACGTGCACTTGGCGGGCGTAATCGATGGCGCGAGTGAAACGATCGGTGAGGTGGAGAAAATTCGCTGACGCGGGTTCCTTGAAGTTCTTCATGTCCACCATATTCTCACCGTGGCGAGGCCTCAGTCACGCCACGGCGCTGTACCGTGACCTCGGACTCAAACCGCATTGCGCCTGAGAACATCCGGATGCGAGATGTTCGTCGCTAGTATCATGAACGAGAGGTTGACCATGTCCTCTAAATCACCATTGCTTGACCGGATCGCAGTAACCGTCAAAGAGGCTGCCATTCTCATTGGAACCAGTGACAATCAAATCCGCAAAGCTTTGTACGCCAGAGAGCTTCCAGCAGCGAGGCTCGGCGCGGCATACAGCATTAGCGTCGCAGACCTGAGGAAGTGGTTCGACGGGAAGAAGAGGACGCTGTGATGGCCTGAATGTGTCGGCAGCGCATTCGATCCCAGAGGTGAAGCAGCACCGCAGGTCCATACTCCGTGGCAGATCAATCTTTGGAACCGCAATGGAGCGTAAAAGGATGTTCGTCGTAGGCATCGACGGTTGTCGCGGTGGCTGGGTCAGCTTCAGTGTTGATCTGGCGTCTCTGAGCACTTCAGTCGAACTCATCGATCTCCCCCCAATGTTGAGGGATAAGCCCGACGATCTTGCGATCCTCGCCATCGATATACCCATTGGACTGCTGGACGGTTCCAGAGCATGCGACAAGGCAGCGCGAAAGTTGTTGGGGCAGCCGCGTGGCACCAGCGTGTTTGCCGCTCCCTGCCGGGCATCCCTTTCTGCCAAGAATCACACCGCCGCCAGCGCCACGAACCTCCGGATTACTGGAAGAGGTTTGAGCCAGCAGGCGTGGGGCATCGCTTCGAAGATCAAGGAGGTGGATGACGCTATCATTCCGGACTGCCAGAAGTGGGCGTTTGAAGTACACCCGGAGGTCTGCTTTTGGGCTCTCGCTGGGGAATGCCCAATGGCGCACGGAAAAAAGAGTAAAGCTGGGGTCGAAGAAAGGCTTGATCTGCTCCGTTCCGTCTTCCCGGAGATTGAACGCCGTCTGCAAAATCGACCAGCCAGTGTTGGGAAAGATGACCTGCTGGACGCGGCGGTCGCGGCGTGGACTGCGCTGAGAATACACAATAGCGAGGCAAAGCGGGTGTGCGAACCCGAGCGGGACGCAAATGGATTGGATACTATGATCTGGTACTAAATTCGAGATTCCGACAAGCAGTCTGATAAATAGGAGCACGCCGCAGATGGACAAAATCACCACAACGATCAAACGGGAATGGCTTACGAAAATAGCCGACCGAACGAAGCGCGTGGAATACCGAGAAATCAAGTCGTACTGGACCAAGCGGCTCTCTGTAGTCAAGCCGCCGTTCCTGCTTCGCCTCATCAATGGAATGCAGCCAAAAGCGCCAGAAATTACGGTAGTCGTCACGAAGGTCAGGAAGAACTCACGCTTGGGGCGGTTCGAACTCGTACTTGGAAAGATTGTCGAACTGAAACACTGGAGCGTTAAGTCCGGACGACCGACTGGAAGACCTTAGTCCGATCAACAATGCTGCTTATCTGGGCGAGAAGGCAGGCAATGCTGGATCACGCGCATCTCTTGATGATTTTAAAGAGGCGTGAGCGATGGCATCTTGCTTCGTCTCCGCAAAAGCAACCGATGCTCACTGGAGTTCTTTCCGCCACTCTTGCGACAAACTCCACAGCTTGCCTCCCAACAGAGGACGACAAAAGTTCGCGCTCGTAGCTGTTGAAGAACATCTTTCGGACGGCAGGATCATCGAAGTCCCGATGCTTAAAACGGTGACGTAGCTTCAAGCTGGGAGCCAGAGCAGGAAACCACAGGTCAAAGTATCCGTCCCGTGTCCATCTTGATTTCGGTACGCCGCGAGGAGGCCTTCTGGTGGTTCCAACCCGGAGTCCCTGTCCGCGTTTACACGGAGTACCAATTTGAAAAGTCGAGAGTCGGAGAATCTTTTTCATAACCTTCTCCTTAAACAAACTGTCCCGATAACGAATGGACGGTAAAACAGATGGCAACTAGAATCGAGCAGTTACTATATGGGAGATGTTTATGCACCGGAGGTAGCCCCTCGTACTCCGTGGCCATCCACCGAGTTCTCATGGCAGGGTCGCCACTTCCAAAACGAACGCTGGCAAGAGATTAAGCGTCTTGTTTTCCAGATAACGACGCAGAACGGATGCTTGCTCACTTTGGATTAGCGGCAACCCGAAAATGTCCTCCCACGTGCGAACATGGAATCGGACCTCATTTTCGGCCAAGTGTTGTAGGAACAGTTGTTCGTCGTTTGCCGCTTCTCGTCTCACCAAGTTAATAACGAATGGTTGTTCACGTCCCGATGCGAGCCAGTGGGCGAAAATGACGTTCCTGCACAGTTGCTCCAAAATCCGTTCGTCTTCCTGCCCTGAAATCCATTTTCGGTTCAGCGGGTCCGCAGCGCCTTCTTTGCATCTGTACCGATCGAGAAAATCTGTGACAGAGCCGAGACGGTCTTTTTTCCCAGCTAATCTGCCATTCGGCGAGCCAAACTTCGCTTCAATTAGCACGATAGCTTGCCCCGGAACGCGCAGCATGATGTCAGGCTCAGTTGGGATGGCCATGCCTTTTTCGAGCTTCTTGCGAACTTCATACAGATCGGGCCATGGAGTGCAGTCGGCATCAATGCGGTTGCCCCAGAGGTAAAGCTCCGGTTCTCCAGAGGCAACTGTCCCGGTCAATGATTCGAATGCCTCTGCCAGACCCCGTAAGGCGTAGATGCCGACGAAGACATTCCAACTCAAAGCGTCTTCGCTAGTCTCAAATCCCAGACGCCACTTTTCCACTTTGGCGATGCTTGTTGGAATGTTCTTGCCGATAATGAAATTGCGCTCCGGGTTTCGGTAAATGTATGTCGGTTTCGCAGACATGCTAATGCCATGCTTTGGACAAAAACTTGGCTCCTGTCCGCGATGGCGTCGTGGCAGCAGTTCTCTACAGCCGCGGATGCAGCACCGCACAGACTCTCCACTCAGTAATGAGTCAGCCCTCGCGGCTGAATATCGTGAAGCTGCGTCCTCCTCGATCTCAGACGTGCCGTAGGGGATTTCGCTGCTCCAAGAGAATTTGGTCTCGTTACTCATGTTGACCTCAAGAAGCGTTCAGCCATACCACTGTCATAACGCGGGGAAAGGGGCCGACTGTCCATCATGTTCCGCTCCTGACAGCGAGATAGCGATGGTATTCCGGCCTTTGGTTCCTAAAGGGAGAATGGGAAGGGCTGGACAACAAGACACCCATGTGAGGAGTTGGCTAGATGTAGGCGGCCGGGCGTGGACGGCGATTAGATTGTGGAAGGGTAAAGCTCGTCAGGTTCGCGATCCTTAGCGCAACGACGAAGGGCTGATGGTAGAGGCTGTCAGCGACCGTTTCGGTGGTTTACATTGACTCCAACAGTGCAGGAAGTCGCTCGCCAGCAGGCCCGATCTTCGCCCGATCGCCTCGGAACTAGTAGAACGCAACGCTCCATTTCTAGTGCACATCGAATCGCACATCAGCGTTATCCTCGCTATGGCAGCATGGAGGCCCGGACCCGATGGATAAGATCACCTTGCTAACGGCGATGGTCGGAACTGTAGTCGGTATTGGAACGCTCGCGAATGCAGTCTGGCAGTACCGCCGCAAAGTCCATCTCGAAATATTTCGCGCATACGCGGACAAATACAATGCGATTTTGTCGCCTGATGTTTACGGAAAATGGGTCCGTGCGCTCAATGGGGATCAGGAGCTTTGGACAGAGTTGAATCCCACAATGCTTCAATACTTGAATCTGGTCTGGGAGGAGTTCTATCTGTCGCAAGATGGAGCGATACCGGGACGATTGTGGCGAATCTGGCTCCCGGAGATCACATTGGTTCTTTCGTCAGACTTTGCTAGAAACGCAGCCAAAACCTACGACTTCCACTTTCCTGTTGTATTGACAGATGGCCATTCAAGGTCGGCGGCAGCGGATTCCTGACGCGGACAGACGACAACAGAACTTGCGATGATGAATAAAGAAGCCTAGGTTCAGCGGACGAACATGTCTGATCGCATAACGAAAGACCAAGCCGAGTCAATGGTTACGATGCTCGACGCCGAGTGGACGCTGGGCGCGATCGCGGCTCACTTCGGTATCGGTGTCAAGGAAGTCGAGCAGGCGATCGTGAATGAAGTGAAGTCAGAGCGAAATCAGGCTGATGAGTGACCAAATGAAAGTGAGCGTTAAGCGAACCCCATCTTGCAAAAGACCGCGTCGCACCGCAATGTTGCGACATGACCAAACGCAGAAAGAAAGCGTGGACGAAGTGGCGCC